>ENA-OQHP01000190-OQHP01000190.1-human-gut-metagenome-genome-assembly--contig:-NODE-190-length-20718-cov-3.178476_pt1 | contig 20718 bp, 22 predicted proteins | sample MGYA00242563_ERZ504717 | MGnify/ENA primary metagenome ERZ504717 (study PRJEB26092, sample SAMD00036212) | human gut metagenome | host: Homo sapiens | study: EMG produced TPA metagenomics assembly of... | reverse complement strand
TTGGGAGTATATATTTATATATAGGCTCCTTCACATCCAATTTCCCTTCCGTACCAGAATATTTTTTACTCTGAAGACAGATCTGACCTTCTGAATTACATTAACCTGCGCACATCTACAATAATCAACTTTTTCTTGAACAGTCTGTTGTATCTTCGTGTCCATAAATAAAATGAAAAAGGAAAATACTGAAGTTTTAACTCTGGATCATGATAGTCCGCTTTTTACCGTTATTGGACGATGATTAACGAATGTAGCCGTACCGATAAGGAATTCCTCGTAAATAGGACGGAAACCAAAGCATATGAGATGGGTTTGTTTCTTTCGACGAAATCAAAGGCCGGTCATGATTGCGTTCCATCATGGTAATGATATTCTTTGTATATACTTTGTTTATAGATGTTGAATTGATCTCTTTATGTATGATATTTGTCTTCTTGTGTAAGATATTTTAAAAATCAAAAACAAAACGAACCGTTTTTTTTGAGAAATCTAACAAGAGATACCCACATTTGTACTATCTTTGTAATAAGTTGGCCTTTTAAGAAAACTTGGGAAAAGCATTTATTATGAATCAATATCCGGATTTTGACCAAAGTTATATGACGATCTTCGCCGTGGTAAAGAGTATGCCTTTGCTGCTGTCTTTGACCGTTACCATCGGTTATTGTACACCATAGCCTATCGTTTTTTGAAATCGGAAGAAGAGGCGGAGGACGCAGTTCAGTATCTTTTTATGAAATTGTGGGAGCAGAGGGAAACTTTTAGTTTTGAGTCGGGTATTCGCAGTTTGTTATTTACTATCTTGAAGAATTATATACTGAATGAATTGAGGCATCGCAATCTGGTATTTGAGAAATTGTATGAAATGGCCCAACAGGTGAATGATGAGGACGAAGATGCTTTTTTAACCCGGTTTGAACATGGTGAACTCAGAAAATCCTTGCGGGTTGCCATTGACAAACTTCCTCCTCAGAAACAAAAAATCTGCTTGCTGAAAATAGAATATGGGTTATCCAATCAAGAGATTGCCGACAGGATGGGCATAACTGTTCCTACAGTGAAATCTCATTACACACAGGCTATAAAGGCGCTTCGTAATGCGATTGAATCTTTGATTATGTGGTTTCCTGTAATATGGATTTATTTAATAGACTGAAATGCACTCATACTTTATCGGAGTAGGGTGTTATTATAAATATATGAAAAAATAGATTATGAAGATAGATGAATCGGTGATAGATAAAGTACTTGACAACAAAGCTGCTCCTGGAGAAGCTCGGAAAGTTGCCGGTTGGTTCGTTACGGAAGAAGGGCGTAAGTATTTGTCTGGACGATTGGACCGTGAGATGGAAGAGCTTGCAGAAGAGGTGCCGGAAGATGTTAGACTTCCTTTTATTCCCGGCATGAAGATGAAACAGCGGTTTATGAGTGAGATAAAACGTGAGCGTGGAAGGAGATCGGTCGGCCGTAAGTGGATGTGGGTGGCGGCTGTATTGTTACCATTTGTTTTCTTAAGCGTTTCTTTGTTGTTTTTGGTGAACCGGACGGGGATTTTCTCTGAAACGGAATATGCTGAAATAAGTGTTCCTTATGGTGAACAGATGCGGGTAATTTTGCAGGATGGCAGTATTGTACACTTGAACTCGGATTCCCGTTTGAGGTATCCCAAGCAATTTGGATTGTTCAATCGTACGGTGGAGCTTTGGGGAGAAGGGTATTTTAATGTTGCCAGAGATGAAAACCGTCCCTTTAAGGTGGATTTGCAAGGGGTGGAAGTGAGAGTGACCGGAACCAGATTTAATGTAAAAGCATATGCTGCCGAACCCAATATTTGGGTAACTTTGGATGAAGGAGGAATTCTTTTCAGGGATCATAATGCGAAGGAGTACAGGCTTGTTCCGGGGGAGAGTGCGGAATATAATCGTCAGTCGGGGAAATGCCTGATTTCCGCCCGGATAATATGGAGCAGATTTCGGCATGGCGTTCCAACAGCTTAATTTTTATCTGACTCCGCTTAATGAGATTATAAAGGTGATGGAAAGGCATTATGACGTTCATTTTATTGTGAAAGATTCTACGGTACTGAAGAACAGGTTTACTTTGTCAACAGGAAAAGTAAACGCGTCGGATGTACTCTATGATTTGGAAACTGTTTCTAATATCTGTTTTACGGAGGTGGAAGACGGTCTGTTTGAAGTAGGCACCAAATAATGGGAACTATAAAGGTAAATGTGGAATAGATGTGAGTGAATACACTTGCGTCTATTTTTTTTGAGAAAACGAAAAAAGGACTCATACCTTTTTCTGGATGATGTGTTAGCCTATATAAGAAATTCTTTTGTTTCAAACTAATACTATTGATGAAAATGAAAGCAAGAACCAAAATGAAGACATTACTGCTGTTGGGAGTCCTTTTATTTGGCTTTACTGTTTCAGCACAGTCGCAAAAAGTCTCTTTAGATTTTAAGAATGAGAGGGTGGAAAAAGTTCTGGCATCTATTAAAAGCCAGACCGGTATGAGCTTGGTTTTCAGTGACCAGTTGGTCGATGTGAATCGTAAGGTAACCATGCAACTCAAAGATGTCACACTGAAGGAGGCATTGACAAGACTTCTTTCAGGAACTAATCTTACTTTTGAAATCAGGAACAACAAAATCTATTTTATTGAGAAGAAAGCTGTCTCGCAACCCGGTTCTAGAAAGAAAAGAGTGACGGGAGTGGTGAAAGATGTAATGGGAGAACCTCTGATTGGTGCTAATGTTGTGGAAAAAGGCAGAAGTACCAATGGGGTTATCACCGACTTTAATGGGAAGTTTACGTTGGAAGTGGACGAATCTGCTTCGTTGGTTGTGAGCTATATAGGATATTTGGCACAAGATATTCCGACAAAAGGGAAAGGGGATTTTCATATTATATTGAAAGAGGATACCAATACGTTGGACGAAGTGGTCGTTACCGGATATGGAGATTTTAAGAAGGCAACTTATACTGGATCTGCTTCTGTTCTGACTACAGAAAAGCTGGAGGCTTTACCTGTTGTCTCTGTGGGGCAGATGATTGAATCGAATATACCGGGCATCAGTGTGGTCGCCGGTACTTCTTCGCAGCCCGGTGCGAAAACAACTTTACGGGTACGGGGAGTTGCTTCCATGAATGCTTCTACCGAACCTTTGTATGTATTGGACGGAGTACCTATTCCATCTTATGACTTGAGTAACTTTACCAGTATGTCCGAAGCGGGAGGAATGGGATTCATTGAAACGCTGAATCCGGCGGATATTGAGAGTATCACCGTTTTGAAAGATGCGGCATCTGCTTCATTGTATGGTGCGAAAGGTGCTAATGGAGTCGTGCTGATCACTACTAAAAAAGGAAAGGAAGGCAAGCTTCGTGTCAATATGGCGGCGAAATACGGAATCACTGATTTCGCTTATACCTATCGTCCGTTGATGGGAGGCGAGGAAAGAAGGGAATTGATTCACGAAGGACTGGTTAATTTCCAACTGGATAAGGGGGCAAGCGAACAAGAGGCACAGCGGTATGCGGATGCGAATATAGACCAGTACGCCAAACGCCTGCCTCAGGGATATTCGGACTGGGAGAGTGCTTTGTTCAAGAAAGGTTATCAACAGGATTATAACCTGTCTGCCAGTGCCGGCAATCAAAATTCCAGTTTTATCGGTTCTTTGGGATATACTAAACAGACGGGTGTTTCCCTGAATTCAGAAATGGAGCGCTTTACGGGGCGTGTGGATGCAAGTAACAAGTATAAAAAGGTGGAATTGGAATGAACGCTTCTTTTTCGTGGACAAAGAACGTTCATTTACCCGAAGGTAAATTTTATGGAAGTGCCATTTATGCATCAAAAGTGAATCTGACGCCTTCTACTCCCATTTACAATGAGGATGGGACCTATGCCAGCGGGTATCGTGAAAACAATGGGTATAATCCGATATTGGAGGCTGAGGTGAATGATTATTACGCTCGGACGGTACGTGCTATGGGTACGGCTAAAATAGCTTATAATGTTTGGGATAACTTGAAGGTATCCAGTGTGTTTACGGTAGATTATTCGTTGACAAAGGACTTTTTCTTTCAGTCTCCGGATGGACGTGATGGAGCAACTTATCAAGGACGGGGACGTATGCAGATGACTGACCGTATACGTTATACTTCACAGAACAATTTAACTTACTCCAAAACTTCGGCAAGCATTCTGTCAGTGCGGTCACGGCTTTCGAGGTGATGAAGTATGATTATGAGGATTTGTATGCTGCAAAGAAAACTTACGGGCAGGATATAAACACTTCTTTAGGAAATGCGGCCGATCCGATAGATGCTGACCAGAAATTGCAGGAAGATGCATTAATGTCCTATGTGGCCAGTGTGAACTATTCTTATGATGATAAATATTATGCCAGTTTCAGTTTTCGCAGGGATGGCTCATCCCGCTTGTCTCCCGATACTCGTTGGGGTAATTTCTGGTCTTTGTCCGCTTCATGGAGACTTTCTCAGGAAAGGTTCATGCAGCCGTTGAAATCAGTATTAAGTGATTTAAAACTTCGTGCTTCCTATGGGGTGAATGGAAATCTCCCTTCTTCATATTATGGTTATCAGAGTACTTATACCACGGGGGCGTTTTATAGTGGGAAACCTTCTCCGTGGGAAAGTACATTGGGGAATGAGGAACTCACCTGGGAGAAGAATTATGCACTGAATTTGGGACTGGATATCGGCTTGTTCAGTCGTGTGAATGTTTCTTTGGATTGGTACACGCGTACAACGAAAGACCTGTTGATGAGCAAGCAATTGAATTCCATCAGCGGATTTTCTTCTCTGCTGACCAATGTGGGGCAGATGCGGAATACCGGTGTGGAACTTGAAGTTCGTTCCAATAACATCAAGACGAAAGATTTCAGCTGGACTACCGCCTTCAATTTGAGCCATAATAAAAATAAGATTCTGAAACTGGCAGATCTGCCTTGGTTTGTGGATGGCAGGTATGTACGTAAGGAAGGTTATCCATTTAATACTATTTATCTGCGTGAGTATGCGGGGGTGGGTCCTGAGACCGGAAGTGCCTTGTATTATGATAACCAACAGGATGAGAATGGCAATTATACAAAAATAAAGTGACCGATCCGGGGCAGGCAAGTCCTATTCCGTTGAAAGATATTACGCCTACTATATCGGGAGGTTTTATGAATACCTTTAATTATAAATTCATTGACCTGTCATTCAATCTATCTTATAGTTTCGGTGGTTATTCGTATGATAATGCATCCTACATTCTGCAAGATGATGGTTATTCAGTGATAAGCAATAAAAGTACCGAGCAACGCCGCCGTTGGCAGAAACCGGGTGATATAACGGATGTTCCCCGTTTTGTATATGGGAATAAAAAGGGGGGTAACTATAATTCTTCACGTGCCATCCATTCTACGGATCATATTCGTCTGAAAAGTCTGATATTGGGATTGAATGCTCCTAAAGCATGGTTGCAGAAATTAGGAATAGGGAATGCCCGTATTTATTTCTCGGGTACGAATTTGTTGACATGGGCTGCATACGACCAATATGATCCTGAAATGAGTGGGGTGGTAGGATTCTACACGCCTCCGTTGAAAACTTATGCTTTCGGGCTGGAACTTAAATTTTAATCATCAATTACACTAAAAAACAGAACCATTATGAAGAAAATACTTCTTATTTTAGGATTCGTTTCACAGCTCGTTGCCGGTTGTAGTGATTTCTTCGATACAGCTCCCAGCAATAAAATCCCTACTACGATGGCTTTCCGTACAGTAACCGATGTGGATAATGCGGTGAACGGATTGTATGATCTGATGTCGGGCTCCGGATATTACGGGGCTGCTATGTTTGCCTATGGAGACATGAAAGGAGATGATATGCAGAGTTCTGAGGAAAGTGGGGTATGCAATACATGCTATATGTTCAATCATCGTCCTAATAGTTTGAATGCCGGTTCATTGTGGGGACGACCTTTTTATATTCTTCGTGAGGCATGGAATATTCTGAATGCTATTGCCGAAGGAAAAATTGAAAGCGGGGATGAAAAGAAGTTGAATGCTTTGAAAGGCGAGACGATGGCGGTGATTGCGCTTTGCCAGTTTGATCTGACTCGTTGCTTTGGCTATCCTTATACAAAAGATAAAGGTGCGTCACTGGGTGCTCCGTTGATAGACCATTTGGTGGGAACCTATGAGAATCCTCCCCGTTCTACTGTTGCTCAGGCTTATGATTTTATTATAGAAACGTTGGAAGAGGCGGTTACATTGATGTCCGAAGAGAAAAATAACGGACGTATGAATAAGTATGCGGCTCGTGCATTGCTGGCTCGTATCTACTTGTATCATGACGATAACCGGAAAGCATTTGATTTGGCGGACCAACTGATTAAGGATGCGGATACATCGGGAAGTTATGCACTTTATCCGCATGAGAAATATGTGGCTGCCTGGTCGGTAGAAGCCAAGTTTGGTTCAGAATCGTTTTTTGAGATAGCCAATAGTGTGGATGATACTCCAGGACGGGATTCATGGGGATATTTATTGAATTGGTATGGCTATCAGAAGGGGTTTGTCACTCAGAAATATGCGGAGCAAATGTTGGCTGATCCGGAGATGTGCGCGGGCAGTTGCTGGAGGAGAATAAATATGCGGGGAAAACGGTATGGTGGTTGTACAAACTGAGAGGGACGGACCTGAAGACTGCACCGCTGGAATGTAACAATGTGGTACTTCGTCTGTCCGAGGTGTACCTTATTGCCGCTGAGGCTGGTTGCAAGTTGGGCGGTGATGCTGCGGTTCAGGGACTTGGTTATTTGAATGAGATTGTGAAGCGGGGCAATCCCGATAACGAAGTGACAATGGCTGACTATACCTTGGACCGTGTGTTGGATGAGCGAAGTAAGGAGCTGGTAGGTGAAGGACATCGTTTCTTTGATTTGCTGCGCAATGGCAAGACTATTGTCCGTAAAGGAGGATATCATCTTCCAGTGTGGACGAAGAGGTGGATTGGGATTTTTACAAGTGTGTGCTGCCGATACCTGAAGACCAGTTTATCTTTAGTCCTGAGATGGAACAGAATCCGGGATATCCCAAGAATTAACATGCTATTAATCATTATTTAAATATATACGTATGAAAACAGAATAGTAATATTTGTGGTATTTGTGTGTTGCTTATGGACTATGCCGGGAATAGTACGGGCGCAGTTGTCTGTTCATCAGTTTGACCAGTTAATGAAAAAGATTGATGATGTCCTGTGGTACGAGAAAGTGGGTGATATTGCCCATGTAGATAAGGTGATATTATGTGGACCACCGCGTTGGAAGGAGTCCAATCCCACTTCGATGAGTGCTGGTAACGAACTTAAATTCAGAGCATACATTTTTATTCCCAAAAGTGTGAAGGAAAACAAGAAATATCCGTTGATCGTATTTCCTCACAGTGGGGTACATGCCGATATGGACACCTATTATGCCCATATCATCCGTGAGCTGATAGCGCAGGAATACATCGTGGTGGCAGCGGACTACCGGGGAAGCACCGGATACGGAGCGGGAACATACAATAATATAGATTATGGTGGATTGGAAAACGAAGACGTGTACATCAGCCGTAACTATATGGTGGATAATTTCGATATTGTGGATGGTAGTCGTGTGGGTATCATGGGATGGAGTCATGGTGGTATGATTACACTGATGAACCTTTTCAATTATCCGGGACAATATAAATGTGGTTTTGCAGGCGTTCCGGTTTCGGATGTAATCATGCGTATGGGATATGCCAGCGACAGTTATCGCAAAATCTTCTCGGCCAAGAATCATATCGGGCAGACTGCCAAGGACAATATTGCGGAATACAAACGGCGCTCTCCTGTGTGGCATGCGGAGAAGTTGAAAGACCCGTTACTTATCTATACTAATACCAGTGATGATGATGTGAATGTAGTCGAGGTGGAATCAATGATCCGTGCTTGAAAGCAGAAGGCAAAAAATTTGAATATAAGATATTTGAGCGTGCTCCCGGTGCGCATAGTTTTGATCGGTTAGATACTTATGAGTCAAGCAAGATTCGTCTGGACATTTATAAGTTCATGGGGCGTTACCTGAAGCCCAATAAACCATTCGGTTCAGTGAAAGAATTGCGTAAAGCAGCTTATAAGTTCTGATAATTAACTTGGTGACAGGATAATGGAGGCTGGTTGCTTCATGTAATGGGGCAACCGGCCTTTTTTATGACTCTTCGGATGGATAAAAATGAGTGAATATTCATCTTGTATAAAAGATAAGTGGAAATATGGATAAAGTGTACGGATAATAAGTGATAATTAAACTTTTTGAATAGCTTGGCGGCTTGTTAGCTTTTAGAACGTAGTTATACATTGGTAATGAGAAATAGATCATGAAAAACACACGCTTATTATTTGTTATTTGGATGTTGTTCTTGGTTTTACCTCAGAGGTATTCACAAGAGAAAAAGGAAGATTCATCCGTATTGGGGCAAGTGAACGGCTTTTTGAGTAAACATGTGAAGCTGACTGCCTACGGTCAGTTCGGTTATAGCTATACGGACAGGAAAGACTTGGATGTGAGGCAGGCGGACAATCAGTTTTTTGGAAGGCTGGGGATGCTGATCCTTTCGGGAGATATCACGGATAAACTGTCGTGGATGGTTCAGTATGAACTGTTTACTTCACAGCTGCTGGAACTCTATGCTTGTTACAAACCGTATTCTTTTTTTTCAGGTCAAGATAGGTCGGATGAAGACCTGTTTTACATTAGAGAACCAGATGTCACCTCGGTTTATGAGACGGTAAGCTTCAGTCGTGTCATTGAGCGTCTGGCAGGTTTCAGTGGAGATGTATGTGGGAACCAGGGTGGCCGTGATATGGGTTTGCAGGTGGGTGGTGAGTTGTTCAAGACCTCTGTCGACGATTATTTTCTGGAATATCGGACAGGTGTATACAATGGTTCCGGACTCAGCATGAAAGATCATAATGATGCAAAGGATTTTTTCTACTGCCCTGTAAACGAGGTCTTAAAGCATAAAAAAGCAGTTACATTTTACTGTAACTGCTTTAAAGTGAAAAGCTTACTTTGTGGTGCCACCAGGAATCGAACCGGGGACACAAGGATTTTCAGTCCTTTGCTCTACCAACTGAGCTATGGCACCAAAATGGTTATCGGTAGAGCTTTTCACTTTGTAATAGAACACCTCTCAGAAACTATTGTTTCTTGTTTTCGGTTGCAAAGGTAGGCATATTTTTTGATTCTACAAATTTTTTGCAAATTTTCTATGAAATTCTTTTTGATTTCAAAAAATGCTTTACCTTTGCACTCGCAAAACAGAAACGGAATGTAGCGCAGTTGGTAGCGCACTACGTTCGGGACGTAGGGGTCGGGCGTTCGAGTCGCTCATTCCGACACTGTAAAGGATAAGCCACTGAACTTCAGTGGCTTTCTGTTTTTTAGAGATAAAGCCAGAACAAATACGGGACACCCTATTTTATGGGTCAAATTCTATTCTCGGATTATAATGCTAACATCCTACCAGCCGAATATTTTTTGTGAAAGTATATAGGGAGGTAAGAGTTTTTCGTTATCTTTGCTCCCTACATGATAAAACTGATTTTATTTTCCTGTTAACCATTAGGATCATAAGATATACCTTCTTGATGATTTCTTTAAGTAAAAAATGAGAATTAATGAATATGAGAAATTTGTTTTTGACTTTAGCTTTCGGTCTATGTTCCGGCGTATTCGCCCAAAATACGACTGTTTTTGAATCTCCTATTATGGGGTGGAGCTCATGGAATACCTATCGGGTTCATATCAATGACACCTTAATAATAAGGCAAGCGGATGCTATGGTGCAAAAAGGACTGAAAGAAGCAGGCTATTCCTATGTGAATGTAGATGACGGTTTTTTGGATGGCGGGATGAAAAAGGAGTGATGCAAACACATCCCGAGCGTTTCCCGAATGGATTGAAGGGAGTAGCGGATCATATTCATTCTTTAGGATTGAAAGCCGGCATTTATTCGGATGCGGGAAGCAATACTTGTGGTTCCATTTGGGATAAAGATATGAACGGCATAGGTTCCGGTTTGTACGGACATGAATTTCAGGATGCCACGTTGTATTTTAAAGAGTGGGGATTTGATTTTATCAAGATTGATTATTGCGGAGCCGGTCAGGAATTGAATCTGGAAGAAGAAAAACGATATACCGAAATACGCCAGGCTATAGATAATCTGGGTTGCGGACATGTTTCTATTAATATTTGTCGATGGGCTTTCCCGGGTACTTGGGCTAGAAACCTTGCTCGTTCATGGCGAATCAGTGCGGATATCCGCCGGAGTGGGGATCAGTAAAATATATCATCGATAAAAATCTTTATCTGTCTGCCTATGCGGGAGAAGGTCATTATAATGATATGGATATGTTGGAGATAGGTCGAGGGCTAAAACCTGAAGAGGAAGAGGTACATTTTGGAATGTGGTGTATCATGAGTTCACCTTTGTTGATAGGATGTGATCTGACAACCATTCCGGAGACGTCATTAAAACTGTTGAAAAATAAAGAACTGATAGCTTTGAACCAAGACCCTTTAGGATTGCAGGCATACGTAGTTCAGCATGAAAATGAAGGGTATGTGTTGGTGAAGGATATAGAACGAAAGCGTGGTAATGTACGTGCGGTTGCTTTATACAATCCTTCGGATACGATTTGTAGCTTTACAGTTCCGATGAATATTTTGGAATTAGGAGGAAAGGTTAAGGCACGCGATCTGGTGAAACAGCAGGATTTACCGGAGATAAAAGGGGGTGTTCTGAATCGAGAATTACCTCCATAGTGTGCTGATTTTACGTATGGAGTCCGAGAAGAGATTGGAAGCGACTGTTTATGAAGCGGAATGGGCTTATCTGCCTTGTTTCAATGATTTGGGAAAGACTCCGAAAAGCATCGTATATGCTCCGTTACATGAAGCATCCGGAGGCATGAAGGTAAGTTATCTGGGAGGGCGGAAAGAGAATTTTGCAGAATGGAAAGAGGTGTACAGCGAGCAGGGCGGTGAATATGAAATGACTATCCGCTATGTGCCTAAAGCAGACCGTAAGCTGGAAGTCTGTGTGAATAACGAAAAAAGGATTCTTCTTGATTCGCTGTCGGCGGATGAGACTCAAAAGATAGCTTCGATTACTGTTCCGGTGCATTTGAAAGCAGGGAATAATAAGATACGTATGGGAAGCTCATTTTGCTGGGCTCCAGATATAGACTGTTTTACTTTGAAAAAAGTAAGTGAGTAGGCTGATAAGATCTATCTTCTTGAAGTACCACTTTGATAAAGAGTAAGAATATGAGTGTAACAAATGTCACCCGTGAGGAATTGTGGGCAAAGCAACATTTGTCTTGCAAAAACATGGATTATGCGGTATGGGAACGGGATAAATCCATGCTCCAGAAGTTGTCCAGAATCAATGGCGGCTGTTCTTTCGTGGTGGATGTATATAAAGGATGTTATGCGTATGCTTCTACGGGTTTTGTCGATTGGTTGGGGTATGACAGGCACAAGATAGAAACATTGGAAAAACAGGGTGATTATCTGGAGTCACGTATTCATCCGCATGATCGTTCCCAATTGGAAGACTTGCAAGTCAGGCTGGGGAAGTTCATTTATAACCAGCCTTTTGAACATCGGAATGACTATTGTAATGTGTATAGTTTCCGTATACTCAATGCTCGTGGCAACTATGTGCGTGTAACAAGCAGGCATCAAGTTTTGGAACAGAGCCATGACGGAAAAGCATGGCTCATTATAGGGAATATGAGTATGGCTCCCGGTCAGAAAGAATCAGAACAGGTGGAATGTACTGTGCTGAATCTGAGAAATGGAGAAATGTTTTCACCTGGTGTGGTGATAATGAATCCGGCTTTCGGTCTTACCGGACGTGAAATGGAGATATTACGCCTCATCCAACGAGGATTCTTAAGCAAAGAAATTGCCGATAAATTATGTATCAGTATTCATACCGTCCATATTCACCGGCAAAATCTGTTGCGTAAGCTAGGAGTACAAAACTCTTTGGAGGCAATACGCCTAGGACAGGAGTCGGGGCTGTTAAGCTGATGCCCGATTTCATCGGGTCAAGGCATCCATTCTACTACTCCTGTAACAGGATGTTGCTTTCTCCATTCCTTAAATCCGCTATAATCCCGCACCCCATCCCGGATGACTGCCTGATAATACTCCACTCCGATGATTTTCTCGGTTTCCGGTGTTTCATATTTTAATCTTAGAATAGTTTCCCGTATTTCATCGGTCATAATTTCCGAAATGCGTTGGGCTACCTTTTCAAAATAACCGTCATAACGTGAACCTTCCCGGATGTGAATCATATCCATCTGCCAAAGTTCATTTTCTTCATTTTGATACCATGCATGCCATTCGATACAGGCTTCGGCAGTATGCAGCAGATTAGCGCATTCTATTCTTTTGATGGACGGATTCTCTGCTAGTCTGGCCATTGCCTGAAAGCTGTCCGTCAGGTTTAAGGCTGATGAATAAATATGGAAATCAATGTCCCTATGTTTCATCAGTAGCCCTGTTCTGAGTGAACCTACCAGATTAATTTTTGCACCGGCATCTTCCCATATCTGGATGATGTTCGTGTTTTTGATAACTTGCCAGGCTTTTTCCTGATTCTGTTTGGCAATGTCGAAAATATTCATACGCTGTCTTTTATAGTTGGTTTGCAAAAGTAGAGAAAAGCTTTCAAACTGAAGATAGTTATAAATAACTATTTATTGCCGGAATGAATCGGGAGAAAGGGGGTAGCAAGGAACTTAGTAATGCTTCCTTTTCAAGTAAATGACAGATTGTATTCCCAACATGATGACAAACAGATATTCGGTTGTCATATATACGCTAAAGGTGCATGTACACAGTGGCTCAGCCAGTAAAGATAAAGAAGATATACCATAATGGTAACCACTTGGAAAATAAAGGCAATTTTTGTCTTTCCGGTTCCGGTGACGGCACTGATGTAGACATATCCGGGTACTGCGAATATATAATTGAACAGCATGACGATGAAAGGGGGGACAGTGTGTTGCACCAGTGTTTCGTTGTTGGTGTAAAATCCGATAATCCAATAATCACAAAACAATGCGACTCCTACCAGCGGAAAACCGATGGCATATCCCATTTGATGATTTGTGGCAGATAGGAAAACACCTTTGTTGTCCGGCTCCTAAAAGATTGCTTACCAAGGAACCGTTGGTGGCTCCTAAAGAACTGACAATCACAAAAAAGAGGGTGGAAACGCTGCGGGTTATGTTGGAAACGGCCAGTTCCATCTTTCCTAAATGTTCGATGGCGATGAAGAACAGGAACCACGCGCCATACTGATAAAAGAATGCAGCATGCTCCATACGGACAGGTAAAACAGTCTTTTCAATAGCTTTCCATCAAATATCGGTTGCAGTCCATACTTGTTTTTATCAATCTTTCTCCACATATGGATAAGGAGAATGATTAACGATCCCATTTCTGCTAGCGTTGAGGCTATTGCCGATCCTGCTATCCCAAATTTTAAGGTAAATATTAACAGGTAATTGAAAGGGATGTTGATAAGTACGGCTGCTATTGCGGCCCAAGATAAGGACCTGGTCTTTATTATTCCCACAAAGAAAGCCCGGAGTGCCAGAAAGGGAAATGAAAATAAAAGTCCGAAACTGCGCCAGTCCAGATAGTCCGTTACAGCCTGATAGATTTCCGGTGAGGTAATTAATTGTTTCAAGAGGAAGGGGGAAAGGCCCTGTATCAACAAACATAAAGAGAGTGCTAGTCCGGAAAGGAAAAATAGTCCTTGAAAGAAGGTACGTCCTGTTTCTGCATAGTTCTGTTCTCCATTCCTGCGGGCAATCATGACTTGTAGTCCTATGCTGAAACCGAAGCCTAGCATATAAGTTGCCAGATAATATATTCCTGCCAAGCAGATGCGCCAAGTTCCACTTCACCGACATGGCCCAGAAAGACGGCATCGGTAATGTTGATTAATTGCTCCATTAAAACGCTCATCATTACAGGAAGGTTGATGAGCCATATTTGTTTATATGTATAATTCATTGTTTAACTTAATGTATAACCATGCTTATGCACTTATCGGTTTAGGGATGGTGCACAATCTGTGTGGATTAATAATAAGGGTATAAAACTCTGTAACAAATCTTATTTAAGATCCGTCAAAATAGCCAAATAGTTTGGATTGGTAGTGCTATTCGTTGAATGTAGCTATATACAGAGTTGATGTTTCATTAGTTAAACAATTGTGTTTTGCAGGTTAAATCAAATCTCCTGGTTCGGCATAAATTTTGTATTCGCTCTCTAGTCCCTTGAAATCTTTTCTGAGGAGTACAATTTTAGCTTTGGGGGTAAGCCAAATGTTTAGTGGAATGGCATTCTTCTCTTGAAATGAAAATATAGTGCTGAATTCTTTTCTCAAAGACTCGTCTGAGGTTGCGGTATAATTAGGGAGTGAGAAAAATGAATTTATGTAGTTATACAGTATTTGTTTGCTTTTCATAGATCCCCCTTTTTCATATTTCTCATTTTTGGCATACAGCATAACAGATGGGACACCTTGATGGATATGGGTTTGCGTACTCAGATAATATCCGTCCAGATTATTTGCATAGCCTGTGGTAAAATCGGAGTCGGTTACGTCTTTCCAATTGAAAGCAAGGAAATCTTTTTTATTTGTGATATCAATGGATATTGTATCACTACTATAGATTATTTCATTGTTTTTGTAACCTAGCAGATAAGTCTTGTATGTGCCGGGTGAATAATAAACATGTGCCCATTTGAAAAATGTTGTTTCCACATATCTGGCATAATTTGAATGACTGAATACTTTAAAGCTATTTGGGGAATGAGATGATTTCCACACTATGGAATCATACACTTCGCTTAGACAAGGTGCATCTTTACCAAAATCAAAAGATTGGTAGAATACAATAGGAGCAAATATGTTTTGAGAACTTGTTTCTGCTTCTAATATAATTTTGATCTCTTTATTTTCTGTTTCTTTATTTTGGCTACCATCCATATCGGCCTCTTCTTTGGAGCAAGACAAGACAAAGAAGGTAAGTAGTAAAAAACAGTAGAATATCTTTTTCATGTTTGTTTTTGAGTTGGGTAAATAGCTCTGTTTGTAATGTCGAAAACAAAGCTAGCAAATATATTTGATAATCTCAGCTTTGTATCCTATATTTTATTTTTGACTGATGATTTGATAATCAAATCGGTAAACAAAGACTTTACAGAGATTCAAGAGGTTCCTGCACATACCTCATATACTCCTCATAGTCTATATACCTTCCACCCATTGACTTTAAGTGTGGGGTTTCAAACTGACAATCAATCAAGGTTCCTCCCAACTCCTGAAATGTTTGTGCCAGATAGATAAGCGCCAGTTTCGATGCATTGGGGACTAGAGAAAACATGCTTTCGCCGAAAAAACACTTTCCCAAAGTGACTCCATAGAGTCCGCCGACCAGACAAGATTCTTCCCATACTTCCACGCTGGTCGCGAAACCTTGCTCATGCAGGCGGATGTAGGCTTTCATGATATCTTTGCCCAACCATGCTCCCGTTTCTTCCATCCGCAGATTGCCGCAGGTTGAATCACTTCATGGAATGCCTGGTTAAAACTGACTCCATATTGTTCTTTGTTCATAAAGTACGCATGGAGTGAGAAATGTGAATCTCGTTAGGGAAAATCACAAACCGTTTCAGGGGACACCACCATTGTATCTGTTTTTCACGGAAAGCATACCAAGGGAATATGCCATTGGAATAGGCAAGGAGGAGACGGTCTACGGAGAGGTCGCCGCCCACTGCCAATAGTCCGTCCGGTTCGCCATAGTGAGGGTCGGGAAAAACAAGTTTTTGAGTTAGTTGAAAGACCATATTGTTTTTTATTTATTGGATTCATATAATATCTTCTGTAGTAACTTCTCCGTATCTCTGCCTCTGCGGAGAAGTTGCCGATTCATTTAAAGGTATTACTCTTTGAGTACTTGCAAGCTCAATTCTCCGTTTCCTGCTGTCACTCTTACTTTACCTCCTGTTTTTAATGTTCCGAATAGGATTTCACGCATAAGCAGTGGCTTCAGCTGCGAAGTAATTACCCTGTCCATTTCCCTGGCACCATATTCTTTGGTGAAACCTAGTTTCAGCAGATGCTTATAGGCTTCCGGGCTGAGTTCCATTCCTACATGACGTGCAGACAGTTTGTTTTTCAGTTCGTTGAGTTTTTTGTTCAGGATGAGAGAAGCCATTCCGTAATCCATATCATGGAAGACGACTGTTGCAGACAACCGGTTGATGAATTCAGGTTTGAAAGTTTTCTTAACCTGTTTCAACATTGCCTCTCCGGCAGTAATTTGTCCGCTGAAACCTATAGAAGCTTGGTGCGCGAATTGTGCTCCGGCATTGGAGGTCATGATAAGTATAACATGGCGGCAGTCCGCTTTCCGTCCTTTGTTATCCGTCAGTACGGCATAGTCCATGACTTGCAGCAGGATATTGAATATATCAGGATGCGCTTTTTCTATTTCGTCAAGCAGTAACACACAGTTGGGAGTTTTGCGGATAGCATCTGTCAGCAGTCCGCCGTCTTCATAACCTATATATCCGGCAGGTGAGCCGATGAGTTTGGCCACTGTATGCTTTTCCGTATATTCGCTCATGTCAAAGCGTTGCAGGGCAATACCTAGTTCGGAGGCCAATACTTTGGCTACTTCCGTCTTTCCCACTCCGGTGGGGCCAACGAAGAGAAGGCTGGCCAGTGGTTTGTTTTCGTCCAGTAGCCCGGCTTTGGCCATTTGTACGGCTTCCACCACTTGGCAGACAGCTTCTTCCTGACCGTATATCTTTGCACTGATGCGTTCATGCAAGGTTTCTAATGTGGCATTGTCCTCTTCCTTCATGGCGAGTACATCCACTTTACAGATACGTGCCAGTATATCGGTTATCAATGCTTTGTCCACCGTTTGTGTTTCTGTATCTGTGGGGTGGATTTCACGATAAGCCCCGGCTTCGTCCACCAGGTCGATGGCCTTGTCGGGCAAAAAACGGTCGCTGATATACCGTGCGGCAGCTGTGACGGCATATGCTATCACTCCTTCTTCATAAACTACTCCATGGAACGTTTCGTACCTTTCTTTTAATCCTTCCACTATGTGGATAGTTTCTTCGATTCCGGGTTCCTGTATGTCAATCTGTTGGAAACGCCGTACCAATCCTCTGCTACGTGAAAAATAGCGGTTGAATTCTTCGTAAGTAGTGGAACCGATAAACCGGATCTCTCCTCCTTCCAAATAAGGCTTGAGCATATTAGAGGCATCCATCGAACCGTCTCCCGTCCGTCCGGCGCCTATCAGGTTATGTATTTCATCTATATATACAATGGCGTGTCCTTCTTTCCGTATTCCTTCCATAATGCTTTCAGCCTTTTCTCGAATTCACCCGATATTGTGTACCGGCCAATAAGTTGCCTAAATCCAGTTCGTAGATACGACAGCCTGTGAGGCGTTCGGGAACATTGCCTGCTTCTATACGTGCAGCTAGTCCGTAGACCAGTGCGGTTTTTCCCACTCCCGGTTCACCCACGTGCAGAGGGTTGTTCTTTTCTTTGCGGCAGAGAACTTGAATGGTGCGTTCCAATTCCACATTCCGGCCTATAAGCGGATTCCGGTCTTGCAGACCTTCATTGAGGGAGGTGACGTAGTTGCGCCAAGGTTCGCTTTTCTCTTGCTCAGAGGAAGTTTCCTCTTGAAACTGATTCATGTGCTCGTAATTTGAAATGAGGGAGCTGAGAAACTCCGGCATATCTTCTCCACTGTTTCTTTTAGCAGATAGCCGGCCCATGAATCTTCCAGTTGAAGCATTCCTTGTACCAGATGAGGAACATCCATTTCTTCTGCGCTTGAATGGCTGATTGTCATATAGGCATATTGCAGCAGCTCGGAGAGTTGACCTGAAATTTCCAACTCATATTCTATTTCTTGAGGAACTCGTTCCACTTTTTTCGACAGATATTCGGAAATGGACTGGGACAGTTCTTCCGGGGTACAAAAACACTCTGCCAATGCTTTTTGAAAAGGAACTTGTTCCAGCAATGCGCTCAATAAGTGTTCGGGCGTGATAAATTCATGCCGATATTGCATCGCTTGGCTCTGCGCAGAAGCGAAAGCGTAGTTCACCGAATCGGTATTTGGTATATCCATATCTTATTCTTGATTTTTTATTCTTCTTCCGGTGTAACCGTGAGTCGGAGAGGGAAACCCTCTTCACGAGCCATACGGGTGGCTTTTTGTACTTTTGACCGGGCGATATCATACGTATAGATGCCTATTACGGCCGATTCACTTTTGTGTACTTGCATCATCAAAGCTTCTGCTTCCATCGTTGATTTGAAAAAAACGGTAGTTAATATCTTTACAACAAATTCCATTGTAGTAAAGTCGTCATTGAAAATAGTAACTTTGAAGCGTCGCGGCTCGCGAAGGTCTATACGTTCTTTTTCTTTATAAGATGATTGTTGTTGTTCCATATTGGTATTTGTCATACGTACTTATGGCACAAAGGTAGGGAAAGTATTGGAAAGGTAGGGTAGGGAAGAGATGAATTTTGTAGACGGATGGTCTGGAGCTGATGTCTTGAATTCCTTTCATGCCTGTCTGTCATTCTTAAAACATCCATATATAATAAGATGTTTCAAGGATGACAGACGTGTATGAAAAATAAAATGTGAAAAAATTCAAGGATAAGAGGTGGAAACTTAGACTTTTCTGTGAACAAACTGGCCGTCAATCCAAATGGTGGCATGGTTTCCCCGGAACTTCAGCAGGATATATTCGGGGTCTTCCGGTCCTTTAGGAAAATGATGGATAAACCAGTCTTGCCATAACTCTTTCTTGGTGCCAGTGTCTGATACAACTTCCACTTCTCCGGTCATGGCCACGCTGTTTCCCTCTTTGTAGAAACATATGCCGGCTTTCGGATTAGAGCGGAAATCCTTTGTCTTTGCCGAACTGTTTCCTGTTGCAAACCAGATGGTTGTTAATCCTTCCGTTTTGATTTTACTCAAGGGAACGGCCGGGGATACCCTTCTTTATTGATGGAAGTTAGTGTGACTACTTCACATTGTTGAAGCAAAGCTTTTGCTTTTTCTTTAAGTGATCCCATTGTTTCTTTTTAGTTTTTGATACGGTACAAAAGTAAGAAACGCCAGGATGGCTTCGTTGTAAAAAAACGACTTTTATAGTTTCAGATATGTTAATGTGGTTTCTTCCGTAACCGGTAAGGATAAAAAGGAACCGGGTGTATTGCCTGATAAGGCTTTTATTTCCTTACTCAAATGGGCTGTGTCATAGTATCCGCCTCAATGGCAACAGAGAAGAGTTGATTGGAAGAGGTGGAACGCAGTAAATCCACTGCATTCTTGAATTTGATAATCCGGCTGTATTCCTTAGGGGAATATCCGGTCTGATGTTTGAACTTGCGCTCGAAGTGTCTTTGGCACAAGCATACATTTTCTACTAAAGAACGGATAGGCAGTTGGCCTTTGGAAAGGTTAATGCAATCTACTGCATATGATATCTGTTTTTCTATCTTGTTGTTAGTACATAAGGCTTGGGTGAGAAAAGATTCTATCAGTCTGATTTTGTCCTGTATGTACGGTTGTTCACATAATCTTTCTGCTAGCGAGTCGTTGAAGATACCTCCTGACTCAAAAGTGCTGATTCTTTGATTCCCAAGTTCTTCCAATGGTAATTGCATGAAGCGGAATAAACCGCAAGGCAGAAAACGGATACCAAACATATGGATGCTTTTCGCATAGGTTATTAGGGTGGAGTATCGGCTCATGGGACCTACAAAATAAGAGCGGTAGGGTTGCATTATAAGACTTTCTTGTTCCGCTATGTCAGCTACTTCGCCAAGGGTGAAGATAAAATCGGTGCAACCGTCCGGCAATATGTTGATTTTCATCCCATAGTCCGGATTGCCTTTAAATTCCCAGTATTTGTCAATATAGGGGGCTAAAAGCAGGGAAGGCTGGTATTCATTATACATGAAGATTGTTATTTCTTTTTAGCAGCGATAGCTAGTAATACTCCCAGTACCCCCCAGATTACCATGCGTGGGATAATACCGAGGTCTTGTTGTGATACACTCCTGTGCTGATGCGAAGCCCAAGCATTTCTCCCAAAGTAGCTAGAATGGCGAACTTCACAAAACTCATGACCATACCATGGATTGCATTGAAAGATTTGTACCATTCATAAATGGTATCGCTAATAAAAAAGGGTAGAAACAATGCTATTACAAACAAAAAGAACAGAATATCACTCTTTTTCATAGATAGAAATGTGTTTTTCATTAATATAATAGACAAAGTTACTACAAAAAAAGTGAAATGCGGAAAGATATAGTGATAGAATTGAGTTACAAGGGTTTTAGTTGAAGTGGCGATAATTCGTGAAGCCATTACAATCCCTGCCGAAGCCAAATCCTGACGCCGCAACGTTACTTGTTCGTAACCCATGCCCGAAAATGCGACAAACGGGCACGGAGGGCGAAACAAGACACTAAGGAATAGTAGAAGCTTACCG
>ENA-OQHP01000189-OQHP01000189.1-human-gut-metagenome-genome-assembly--contig:-NODE-189-length-20778-cov-2.737834_pt1 | contig 20778 bp, 26 predicted proteins | sample MGYA00242563_ERZ504717 | MGnify/ENA primary metagenome ERZ504717 (study PRJEB26092, sample SAMD00036212) | human gut metagenome | host: Homo sapiens | study: EMG produced TPA metagenomics assembly of... | reverse complement strand
GAGCTAAAGCTTCAAATTTAGCACGTATCAAAGTCTTAACCAAGTGCTTAGGCATACCATCTACGGGCATGATGTATGGCAGATTGATTTCTGTTGAAGTAGAAGAAGACAATTCAATCTTAGCTTTTCAGCAGCTTCTTTCAGACGTTGCATAGCCATCGGATCTTTGTCAAATCCGCACCTTCGTCATTCTTGAATTCCTGTACCAACCAGTCAATGATTACCTGATCGAAGTCATCACCGCCCAAGTGAGTATCACCGTTAGTAGAAAGTACTTCGAATACACCACCACCAAACTCAAGGATAGAGATATCGAATGTACCACCACCAAGGTCGAATACAGCAATCTTCATATCTTTGTGAGCCTTATCCAAACCATAAGCCAAAGCAGCAGCTGTCGGTTCGTTCACAATACGTTTCACTTCCAGACCTGCAATCTGACCAGCTTCTTTAGTAGCCTGACGTTGTGAGTCCGAGAAGTATGCCGGAACGGTGATAACGGCTTCTGTAACTTCTTGTCCCAGATAATCCTCAGCAGTTTTCTTCATCTTCTGCAGAATCATAGCTGAAATTTCCTGCGGAGTATAAAGACGTCCGTCAATATCTACACGCGGAGTATTATTGTCACCTTTCACTACTTTATAAGGAACACGAGCAGTTTCCTTCTGTACCTGATCCCAAGTTTCACCCATGAAACGCTTGATAGAGAAAATAGTACGTTGCGGATTAGTGATTGCCTGACGTTTTGCAGGATCACCTACTTTACGTTCACCACCGTCAACAAATGCAACGATAGACGGAGTGGTACGTTTACCTTCGCTGTTTGCGATTACTACCGGTTCATTACCTTCAAATACTGAAACACATGAATTTGTGGTTCCTAAGTCAATACCAATAATCTTTCCCATAATTATATATCTTTATTTATTTGTTTTCAATTAAACTGATTTCTTGGCGAATGGTTCACGAAGGACTTCTTTTTTCTTTGGTGCACCAACCGCACGCCCTTCATAAAACAAACGGTATGCCAAAAATAAGAATGTGACAAAGGCTGACAAAATGACTGATTTATTTGCTATATGATACTTTTAAATGGATTCATATAAGGCAAGAATGTCAGAACTCCACCAAATACAATACCTGTCAGCATCCTAGCATAATGCCATAAATGCAATCGCTGTTTCTCGTTTATGAGAAAACAGGCCGACCCATATCAATTCGAATGTAGATGGATTATTGTTTCTTCAACACCAACAATTCATTTCCATTTTCACCTAACAAATATACTTTATCATCTTTCATGCTGAAACTTTTTGTTTCATTCAAAGCATTCAGCACGATAGTTTCAGTTTCCATATCAGGACACATCATCATGGTAGTAGCAACATTGTCAAATCTCAAAGAATTGGGTTTCCATCTTCCTGCATTAACGCACCATTTATGGTATTACAGCCCACATTACCGTAAATGCGGCTTTCATCCAAATTAAAACCGATAAAAGGGGTCACCTCAGCCGTACCTACAATCTTCTTTCCATTCACCAATTCAATAACCCATTCTCCTGAAAGATCAGACAGTGACACTTCCGGAGCCGCCTTCTTTTCCAAAGTCATCAACGGCTGACCATCTTGATTACATAGAGTTATCACGTCGGGCTTGTCAGAAACCGTCTGGAAAGAAGTCACTTTATCCAATGCACCAATACCATCTGCTCAGTCTTCATATCAGGGCACATCATGCGGGTACTTCCTATCTGTCCAAACTTCAATGTACCTGGCTTCAGAGAGTCGGCTTCAAAACTTCCCATCATATGGTTACATCCGCTATTGCCATAAATACGTTTCTGAGCTACATCAAAACCAATGAAAGGCATTCTCTCTGTAGATATCTTCTGTCCATCCACCTCTGTAATATTCCATTCCCCATCCAGAGAAGAAACAGACAACATATTCTTTCCACTACCACAAGATACGATCAATGCTCCGGCACAAACAGCCATCATTTTCAATACTAGTTTTTTCATATTATTTTTTTGTTAAATCTGTTAGTTTAGTGTGCAAAACTAACCATTTTATTTTTTCACTATAGCAATTATACACAAAAAATTTTATACCTTTGTATCAATTTATATATACTAACACTTAAAGCAATGAAAAGGTTTTTAGCCATTTTAATTGGGGCAACAAGCTGTAGCCTATGCACTTATGCACAAAACGGATATATAGTCACGACTACTTCACAACAAACAAGTATTTCCGTAGAATCTTTGGAAAAACAGTTTATAAACGATCATTTCAAGTATTACAACCTGTGTGACTGGACACCAGGCATGAAATTCATGGTGATGCCGGAACGTAAAGACATCATTATTCCTCCTTTTAAATCGGCGGAAACCAACAAGGAGGTGGATACAGGAGAGTTAAAACATAAGATTTTTGAATATCTGGGTTCGGAAATTACCGAACGGGGCTTTGTACATTTTAACTTTGAATGTGAAGGGCAACAATATTATCACGAACTTAAAAACACCACCCTGGAACAATATTGCCTGAAGCCCAAAGCCGGTATTCCTACCCTTGCCTACCTGGGTGATGTGGACATAGCCAAAGAACTGCTGGAAGGACAAACCCTATATATGCGTACCAATAAAGTACGTATAGATGATCCCAACAGCATATCGGGCTATAAAGAGGTCCCGATTGGTATAAATGAAGAAGTAACAGTAACAGCTGTCGGAGTGGGCAGCCGCGCATACCCTGTAAAAATCGTATTCCAAGACAAGAAAGGAAACACCTACTATCAGCCAGTAGCTATATCAAAGACTAATTGTGGCATGGCAGACAGTGATTTATTATGGAAAATAAAATAAATATTTCCAAATCATTTAGCTTCAGTGATGCAAATACAAAAAAATCAAAGAATCTGATGAGTAAATATGGAAAAAAAACTGTCTATCTGAAAGCGGAAACGGAATGTCTGGATGAAACAGACACTCCGGTGAGACTTCCCCGATATACACAATTCACCATCAAAAATATAATCTCACAAAACAACTCTCCTTACGTCTTTTTAGAATTGGAAAACATAGATGGAAAGCATTATAAGATAAAAGCTGCATTCACCCATACGAGTGTAGTTGATGTGATTTTACAATCAGACAATTATTTTACGGATCTATTCGGCATAGGCAACTTACGAACCAAGTATCCGAATATCACAGAAGAAGTTTGGAACATGATAAGCCGCGGTAAGGTACGAAAAGGAATGACAACCGACGAATGTCGTCTGGCATTGGGTAATCCCATGCGCATTCATATAGTCACGGGGGGCTATGAAACATGGTCCTACGAAAGAAAAACCTTAGATTTCACCAATAAGAAACTAGACCGTATCCACTAATACCCAAAATATTTTGTTATCTTTGCCCTGTGAACGGTAATGTCTGCCGGGCATTTTATTTTAACAAGAATAAAAACAGCAAATGGGTAAAGTATTAATTATCGGTGCAGGCGGTGTAGGTACTGTCGTAGCACACAAAGTGGCTCAGAATCCGGATGTATTCACTGACATCATGATCGCCAGCCGTACAAAATCAAAATGTGATGCAATCGTAAAAGCTATCGGCAATCCAGCTATTAAGACTGCACAGGTAGATGCGGACAATGTAGACGAACTGGTAGCCCTGTTTAATAGTTTCAAACCCGAAATCGTCATCAATGTAGCTCTGCCTTATCAAGATCTGACCATCATGGAAGCTTGTCTGAAAGCCGGGGTGAATTATCTGGATACAGCAAACTATGAACCAAAGGATGAAGCTCATTTCGAATACAGCTGGCAATGGCTTATAAAAAAACGTTTTGAAGACGCAGGACTGACAGCGATACTGGTTGTGGGTTCGACCGGGAGTAAGTGGCATTTATACAGCTACGCAGCAAAACATCATTTTGACGAGATGCACTACTTGGATATTGTGGACTGTAATGCCGGCAACCATCACAAAGCGTTCGCTACCAATTTTAATCCTGAAATCAATATCCGCGAAATTACTCAGAACGGACGTTATTATGAAGAAGGCAAATGGGTGACCACCAAGCCATTGGAATACCACAAGGATCTGACTTATCCCAATATCGGTCCTCGTGATTCCTACTTGCTGTATCATGAAGAGCTGGAATCATTAGTTAAGAATTTCCCGACCATCAAACGTGCTCGCTTTTGGATGACTTTCGGTCAGGAATACCTGACTCATCTGCGTGTCATCCAGAATATCGGTATGGCCCGCATTGACGAAATAGATTATAACGGAGTGAAAATTGTTCCGTTACAATTCCTAAAAGCCGTACTCCCCAATCCACAGGATCTAGGAGAAAATTATGAAGGCGAAACTTCTATCGATGCCGCATCCGAGGCGTAAAGGATGGCAAAGAACGTACTTACTATGTTTACAACAACTGTAGCCATCAAGAAGCTTACAAAGAAACTGGAATGCAGGGAGTAAGCTATACAACTGGAGTTCCAGCCATGATTGGAGCCATGATGTTCCTGCAAGGATTGTGGAAACGTCCGGGAGTATGGAATGTGGAAGAGTTTGATCCCGATCCATTTATGGAACAACTGAACAAACAAGGTTTGCCTTGGCATGAAGTATTCGATGGTGATCTAGAACTTTAAAATAGTGATTAATGGCCCATAATTCATACTTGGGCCACACTACCCATTAATCATTAACCACTAAAAAATGAACATAGGAGATAAAGCCCCGGAAATATTAGGCTTAAACGAAAAAGGAGAAGAAATTCGTTTAAGTAATTATAAAGGAAAAAAGATAGTACTCTATTTTTATCCTAAAGATATGACATCGGGTTGTACTGCCCAGGCATGTAATTTGCGTGATAATTATGCGGAACTGCGCGCCCATGGTTATGAAGTAATCGGTGTCAGTGTGAATGATGCCAAATCGCATCAGAAATTTATTGAAAAGAATGAGCTACCCTTTACTCTTATTGCCGATACCGACAAGAAGTTGGTAGAACAATTCGGAGTATGGGGAGAAAAAAGTATGTACGGACGTAAATATATGGGTACATTCCGTACAACTTTCATCATTAACGAAGAAGGCGTGATTGAACGTATCATCTCTCCCAAAGAGGTGAAAACAAAAGAGCACGCACAACAAATTTTATAAACCAACAGATTTATGGCAAAAAAAGATAACGAAGAAATTCCATTCTCAGCAAGTCCGAGTGCCGGAAATAGTGAAAAACTGAAAGCGCTGCAAGCTGCAATGGATAAGATAGAGAAAACTTTTGGTAAAGGCTCTATCATGAAAATGGGTGATGACAACGTACAGGAAGTGGAAGTGATTCCTACCGGGTCTATCGCCTTGAACGCCGCATTAGGGGTAGGCGGCTATCCCAAAGGTAGAATCATAGAAATTTATGGTCCCGAATCATCCGGTAAGACTACATTGGCTATCCATGCCATTGCTGAAGCTCAGAAGGCAGGCGGCATTGCCGCTTTCATTGATGCCGAGCATGCTTTCGATCGTTTCTATGCGGCCAAACTGGGAGTGGATGTAGATAACTTATGGATATCACAACCCGATAACGGTGAACAGGCACTTGAAATTGCTGAGCAATTGATACGCTCATCCGCCATTGATATCATTGTTATCGACTCTGTCGCGGCATTGACTCCGAAAGCTGAAATTGAAGGAGATATGGGTGATAACAAAGTAGGTTTACAGGCACGTTTGATGTCTCAGGCTTTGCGCAAGCTTACGTCAGCCATCAGCAAGACCAATACAACTTGTATTTTTATCAACCAGTTGCGTGAAAAATCGGTATCATGTTTGGTAACCCTGAAACAACTACCGGTGGTAATGCTCTGAAATTCTACGCTTCCGTACGTTTGGATATCCGTCGCTCCACTCAACTGAAAGATGGTGAAGAAGTAATCGGCAACCAGACTAAAGTAAAAGTGGTGAAAAACAAAGTGGCACCTCCTTTCCGTAAAGCCGAATTCGATATCATGTTTGGTGAAGGGATCTCAAGAGCTGGTGAAATCATTGATTTAGGTGCTGATTTAGGCATTATCAAGAAAAGCGGTTCATGGTACAGCTACAACGAAACCAAACTGGGACAAGGACGTGACGCCTCCAAACAAGTGATTCAGGACAACCCCGAACTGGCGGAAGAACTGGAAGGTCTGATTTTCGCAGCACTGAAAGAACAAGAATAATTTGATTTTTACTATAAAAAAGGAAGCCATCTTAATGACTTCCTTTATTATAACCTAGCTCCTATTCTATAATTACTTCTTCAAATCGAATCCCAACATCAAACCGTCATAAGATCCGGCTACACTATTAATGGTGGCAGCAGTAGAATTCACTTTAGAAACAGTACCTGTAATCGTTTTCAATACTGACATTAATTTATCCGCATTAAAGACCAGACTCATATCATTTCCGGTCACAGTGACATGAGCAACAGTTTTTACTCCCAATTTTCCCTTCATAGTAATGGTCTTTTCCTTATCATTGAACGTGTAAGTGCCACTCATTGTACGTTTTTTCAATGTGTATGAATAAGTTCCATCTTCATTAAAGTATACTCACAGCCACTCATCCCTATTCTGTCATAGACAGTCTGCATCTTCTCCTCCACTTCTTTCGCAGCTACTTCTCCACCGGCTTTAGCCAGTAAATTTTCACTTTCGAACTGGCATTGCGGACCTACATATTTCCAAGTACCTATAATAGAAGATGAAGTTGTTGCTTTATCACCTACTACCGCTTTTGCTACGCCGGTCAATATAGATTTCAAATCTTGAGCATTGGCATTAACCAAAATGGCAAACATAGCCAAACACATACATAAACATTTCAACAAAGTTTTACTATTCATGTTTTATTGATTTTAATTGTTTGCAAAGATAAACAATAAACATTACAACCAAAGCAAATAATCGACCAATTGGCTTATTTTACCTTCTAATAAAAGAGACGTACCGAAAGTTTTCCAGTACGCCTCAAACAATCTTTACCAAGGTATAACAAATACTTATTCCAACTTTTCAAGTATAATTTAAAATCAACAGCTAATCGTTATATCAACGTTTCAGATTCGGATTCTTCTCAACTTCCTTCGGAGGATAATTATGATAAATGGAAGCCTCACCATTCCAAGGAACAGTTACAGACATATTCTCTTCCATTTTCAAATCTTCCTGAAGAGCATAGGTAAAAGTCGTCTTAGTTTCTTCGTCGTAGCTATAAGTCAATGTACCGGCAGGAACCAATACTTCATCCTGAGAACCACTACGGTAGTCATAACTTCTTTGAGACGGTTCATGCGGAACTCATCAGACGACGGGTTACCATAGCCAATACATAACCAGCCACTTCATAACCGTGTTCTTCATATGCTGCTTCTGCCAGTTGTTCAGCACTCATAGCATCCACAGCAGCTACAAATGATTCATCGGAACAAGCACGTGCACGTACCTGCTTTAGAGCAGATTTAGCCAAGCTGAGATCCTTTCCTGCGCGTGCCGCAGATTCGGCATACCAAAGAAGAACTTCTGAATAGCGGATTAGTTGATGTCGTTTGTTAATACACATACCTCCCCAAATAGGTTTGGTGTAATCGAAAGCAGCCGATGCAGGAAGTCCTGTCACAGGGTCTTTATTGACGGTAAACGCCACAAACATCGGGCGATAATCGGCAAATACTGCATTCGTACCATTATAGGGCTTTCCATCCGTAGTTGCCCACCAGTCAACCAACACTCCATTGTTTAATAGAATTTGTTTTGAATAAACAGCATCTTTACGAGGACCATCAGGAAAGTTTTTCCAATAACGGCGCTCTGCCAAAAATCCCCCAGCCACTCCAAAGTTTTCCTGATTGATGACAAGATGAAAGTTGTGAATCCCATTCCTGCCAACCGCCAAAATTAGAATTGTAATCTATTCCAAGGAGCGTCTCATTATGATGGTTTTTACCATAAGAGAAAACATCCTTCCATTCAGAAAGCAAAGAGTGGTCATAGGTACCCTTATTCACGCCATCCATTACTTCCTTAGCCTTGTCAGCCGCATTTGCATAATACTCGGTCTTATTCAAAGGGTAACCTGCCATCGCCATATAAACAGCTGCCAAAGTCGCCTTTACTGTCTGATCTGAAACGTAAATATTCTGTCCTTCAATGGAACGGTTAGCTTCCGTATATTTAGCCGGCAGGTTACAGGCTTCGGCAGCGTTCAAGTCTGACACGATTTGCTCATATACTTCTGCAACCGTCGATAGAGGTGTCAAATTGTTGTCTGGCAAATTATGAAGATTCATAGGCAACGGACCAAAAACACGCACCAAATTAAAATAAGCGAATGCACGCCAGTAGTAACCCTGACCAAGAGCAATATTGATTTCCTCTTGAGAAGTCACAGCCTTTCCAGCATTATCAATAATTAAATTTGCTGCCTTGATGATCGTATAAAAACGACTCCAAGTTCCTTCAAGACCTTTTGTGTCAGAAGGAGATTCAAAGGCATCTGCAGAAAGATAAGCACCCTTGTTTGATCCCGTAGTTGAGGTTACGTCATCTCCCTGGCATTGCACAATCATCGGATTAGAGTTACATTGGGATGCCTGTACTTTGGCATATAGGGCATAAACACTCATATCCAGTTCGTTTTGATTGGAAAAGAAATTTTCAGGGGTTAATTTTCCTTTCGGGTTTTCAGTCAGAAAATCACTGCAAGAAGGCATTGCAACATAGATGCTGCAATAAAGCAGCCTAATACTATTTTATTTTTCATAATTGTCAATCATTTAGAAGTTCATACGTACACCAAAAGTAAAAGTTCTAGGAGTAGGATAAGTACCCGTATCAATACCATTTGCACGATCACCATAGTCACTTGAAAAAGAGTAACCAGCAGGATTGGATCCCTTGTAACTGGAAATAGTGAAGAGATTCTGAATACTGAAACTGAGCCGCAGGTCGGCTATTTTGGTCATGCTTTTCGGAAAATCGTAAGCTAAAGTCACATTCTCGCAACGGAAATAATCTGCATTCTCCACCCATTTGGTCGAATTGCCCAGATATTGATTGTTTTCAACACGGGGATCGGGCATCGTCTTACCTATTCCTTCAAAAATCCGCATCAGTAAACATTCGTGAATTACCAATCATAGAGTCATGGCAAAACGGAGGGCGTTCAAACGTTTGGCACCGAAAGATGAATTGAAAAATGCATTCAAAGCTCCAGTTTTTATAACGCAGCGAATTGTTCCATCCAGTGTAAAGTCGGGACTTGCTTTACCGAGCACAACACGATCATCTGTAGACGGATTACGTGTTATTTCATCATTGGCAGTATAAAAAGTGTCATATCCTTCATTGTCTATTCCTGCCCAACGATAACCAAAGAAAGTACCGATCGCTTCACCTTCCTTAATAATAGTACAATCAGTGATAATGGACTGGAAAGAACCACCATAAATAATGGGTTCCTGAGCAGTCAGTTTTGTTACCTTATTTTTCAAGTAAGTACCATTAAGTGTGGTTGACCAACTCCAATCCTTGCTTTGAACGATATTTGCAGTAAGAGCAATATCAAAACCTTGGTTGGAAACCTCACCGGCATTAATCAAATAAGAAGTTCCACCCAAATAATCAGCCAACTTGGTTGAAAGAAGTGCATCAGATGTCTTTTTATTGAAATAATCCACACTCAAGTCAATACGATTATCAAAAAGGCCCAAGTCGAAACCCACATCAAACTGCTTTGTCTTTTCCCATTTTATATCTGGAGTTGCAAGCGTATTGGCCCAATAACCGGTTACTCCTGAAGAATTACCGAAATAAGTGGTAGTCGTATTAAGGATTGCAAGAGTTGAATAAGGATCAATATCCTGATTACCTATAACACCATAACTGGCACGTATCTTCAAATTACTGATAAGGTCACGGGTACTTTCCATAAACGATTCATTGGAAGCAGTCCATGCAACAGCTACAGAAGGGAAATACCCCCACTTATCATTGGTGAAACGGCTGGAACCATCGGCTCGAAACGTACCAGTCAGCATATAGCGATTATCGTAATTATAGATAACACGTCCTACCCCTGAAAGCAATGCCCAATCCGAATAGCCGTTGGTTGCATCACGTGTGACAGCATTCTTCACATCCCACCAGCCTACTGATTCAGCTTGAAGTGAAGAACCGGAAATCCCCATATTACGAATCGTACTTTTTGTTGCTTCCCAAACCCCTGTTACGGTCAAATAATGTTTGTCATTCCAGGTATGATTATAGGTGATGTTATTTGAGGACTGAAGCAACATCCGCTGTAAATTACTATTACCCATGCTATTCTTTCCTGCACCGTTTACAGATTGTGGTGTGAAGCTATAGGAAGTATTATTATAATAATCAACCCCATTGCTGCTTGTAAAAGTCAAGCCTTTGATAATATTGAATTTAAGATCAATATGTCCGCTGAACACATCGCGACGGCGCTCACTTTCGCTGGCTGCGATTATACCATAAGCATTAGCCTGAATCGTACCATAAGGGTCCCAATTATAGTAACCATTTTTATCTGTCATAGTCATGGTCGGAGAGGAATTAAAGGCTATCCACAAGGGATTATAACCTGACATCTCCAATCCCCCAATACCCTTACCAACACCATGAGATGCGTTTAAATCGACAGTAACATCCAGCCATTTAGCCATAGAGATCTTAATGTTGCTTTAGCCGAATAACGTTCATAACTATTTTTGTCAATGACACCTTCATCACCCATATAGTTAGCGGAAACATACGTTTGAGTTTCTTCAGAGCCTTTTGAAAAGACAAGCTTGTAGTTTTGAGTCACACCTGTACGGAACATCTGATCCGTCCAATCAATACCGGGATTACTGCCATCCAAATAATCAGAAACCTCACTCGCACTAATACCCGCATAATCAACAAGTGCTTGGGCATAAGTTTTGGTATCCATCATCTTGGGAAGATTGGTAGCCTGAGAGATTCCTACCGAGGCGTCAAAAGTGATGTTAGTCTGCCCTTTCACACCACTCTTGGTTGTAATGATAACAACACCGTTGGCGCCACGTGAACCATAGATAGCAGTGGAGGAAGCGTCCTTCAGAATTTGCATACTTTGAATATCTTCCGGATTTATACCTTCAAGACCCGACTCACGAACCATACCATCTACGACATAAAGGGGATCATTACTTTTATTAATGGAATTGGTACCACGAATGCGAATCTTTACCGAACCACCCGGAACACCATCACTGACCACATTCACACCTGCAACACGCCCTTGAAGCGCATCACTTACTTGAGTAATGGCTGGTCCTTAAAATTCCTGCTATCCAAAACGGAAACCGAACCTGCCAAGTCAGCCTTACGTACTGTACCATAACCCACCACAACCACTTCATCCAAAGTCTCAGTATCTTCCTGTAAGGTTATAGTCAAATTCTTTTGCCCTTTTACCAATATATTTGAGCAATATATCCGATATAAGAGATCTTCAACGTAGCATTGGGCTTCACATTCAATGTAAACTTACCTTCAAAATCGGAGATAACCCCATTTACGGTTCCTGCCTCTACAATGTTTACACCGACTAATGGTTCTCCACTCGCATCAATAACTGTACCAGTTACACTAATTGTCTGTTGCTGTACTATTACTACGTTGTCACTCATATTTCCGGCAATTGCATACCCGGCATTACCCGACATCAATATACCCATACTCATTGGTACAGCTTTCAAAATTGGATTGTACCACGCAGACTCGAACAGCCTACCTAACGGCAATAATTTTTTCCTCATAAAATTCTTAAATCATTTAAGGTTAAACTAAGTTTGATGATTTGCAGCAAAATTAACTATATCCCCTTTCAAGAGGGGTCCGTGTGCGTATAAAACAAATCAACTATCGTCTAAATTTTAAAAAGTAATACGATAAAAATCAAAAATCATATAAATTAGTTCCTTATTTATCTAAAAAAAAGATTTGTGAAGCTTTTCTCTATCAGGAAAAAAGTTTAATTTTGTTCTAAAATCATAAAGAGATGTACCGAATTCTACTTATACTATATATTATATGGGGAGGGGTGTCAATTGCAAGTGGACAAGACTTTAATTACTCTTTCACCCAACTTCCACTAATCAAGGATTATCACAAGCTTCTGTTACCTCCGTTACAATGGATCAGAAAGGAAGACTATGGATAGGTACTCAGAGCGGCTTGAACTATTATTTCCAGCAGCAACTAAAAACCTTCATTCACCATGAAAGTGATTCCCTATCCTTACCTAACAATTACATCAATCACATAGTAGAAGATTCATTAGGTACCATCTGGGTGGCCACCTCCAAAGAGATGGTTTTATATAACAGCGATAATCATAATTTCACGCCTACTGGATACAATTGTATTTATTCTTCCCTCTGCATTGAAGGAGGTATATTGTTTGGAAGTGAGAATATCATTTTCCGCTATAATTATAAAAGCCGGACCATGGACAGCATCTATATTTGCCAGAAGAAGAATTTGGATATATCCGAATACCGGATACAAAAAATGGTTCAGTTGAAAAAAAATAAAATACTGATAGGAACCAAAGAACAAGGTATCTATCTCTATGATTGTTGCACGCAACAGCTCACCCGTTTCACATCAGATATCCATCATCTACTGATTTCGCTCTATGTAGTATCAGACAAGTATGTATATGCCTCTTTTTACGGCAATGGGATTTATTGCTACAACCAAGATGGCAAGATAGTAAAGTCTTATACATCAAAGACTTCTTCTTTAAACAACAACTATGTGCTAGACATCATCGAACATAAAGGACAATTATGGATTGCTACAGACGGAGGAGGTATCAATATACTTGACATGAACTCCGACCAAATCAAAGTAATGTGTCATGTGGCTGGAGACAACTTCTCTTTGCCTGTCAATTCTATTGTCTTATTATACGAGGACAGAAACGGGAACTTATGGGCAGGTAGTGTCCGAGGGGGTATCTTTAACATTAAGAAAACCTATATAAGAACTTATAAAGATGTAGCCCTGAACAACTCCAACGGTTTAAGCGATAAGTCTATCATTCCTTATATGAAGATGACGATGACAAATTATGGATTGGTACAGATGGAGGAGGTATTAATCTATATGATCCACACACCGATCAGTTTACCCATTTTCCTTCGACCTACGGAGACAAAGTGGCCTCTATCGCCAAAATATCTGAAAAGGAGTTGATGGTATCTCTTTACACAAAGGGTATATTTATTTTCAATAAAATAACCGGCACTTACCGCCCCTTTACCATTGTTGATGAAGGTACAAATTACAAAGAATGCTTCTATGGCTATCTTCCATTGGCCCATCAAGTAGCCAATGATAAAATTTACATTATCAGTTACCGTCCATGGGTATACCATCCATTAAGTGGAAAATTCTCTTTAATGCCCACCAACAATCTGAAAAATACGGATGCATTGCGTCTCGTCTATTCCAATGAGCATTTCTCATTATTAAAACGTGTCAATCAAATATTTTATGTACCTCAAGAAAACGACAGTATCAGCCTTTTATGTGAAATAGACCCAGAGGAGACAATTACAGCTCTTGCCTATCAGGATAGTACTATTTGGATAGGTACGGACCGAGGTCTGGGATGTTATGATATGATACACAAAAAATTCCACCATATACATACCAACTATTTTGAAAAAATATCTTTCCTCATTGGCGACAAAAAAGGAAGATTATGGATTTGTGCACACAACAAACTATTTTCTTATCTGATTAAAGAAAAGAAATTCACATTGTGGAACAGTTCTGACGGATTTCTGCCTAACGACATACTAGCTGCCCACTACACACTATCCAATCCCAATTTTGTTTATTTGGGAGGTGCGGAAGGCTGGTGAAAATCAATACCAATATTCCTCAGTCTGAAACGCAAATACCTCAGATAAGTCTGGCAGATATTAAATTTAACGGATGTCTTATCTGAAACAAATGAAGAATCAGACACTTCATATTCCATGGAACTACAATTCATTGACCATTCATATATGTGTAAAAATGAAGATATCTTCCAAAAGAACTTGCTCAGATATACCATATCAGGCAGAGGAAAACAAACGGTCGAAAGTTTCGACTCCGAACTCTCTTTATCTTCCCTGTCACCAGGTAAATATAAAATCTGGGTATCAAGCAGCACCAAAGATGGTGAATACACTACTCCTGTACCCATAATCAACATTGTCATCACTCCACCCTGGTATAAAAGTAGTTGGTTTTTCTCGATATGTACTCTTTTATTTATTCTTCTTTCCATTAAAATAGCTCTTTGGGTATTTCATAAGAAAAAGAAGGAAATGAGAGATGAAATGGGCGATTTTGTCCAAACCGTCCTCTATAATGTACTGGGAAATAAAGAAGAAAATACAAAAGAGAAAGACTTGGAAGAAATAACAGATACTTCATATCCTCAAGCAATGGAAGCAACTCCGCTCAGCAGTGCTGACGCAGATTTCATAAAAAAACTGGATCAAATTATCAATGAGAATCTATCAAGTGAAAAACTATCTATCAAGTACCTGACAGATACCATGGCCATGAGCCGTGCATCTTTATATAATAAAGTAAAGCAAATTACCGGATTAGGGGTCAATGAATATATCAACAGACTACGCATAGAACGCTCTGTATACCTTTTAGCAAATACCAATCTGAGCATTAGCGAGATTTCCTATGAAGTAGGTTTTTCTTATCCGCGCTATTTCAGTACTTCATTTAAACAGATGAAAGGGGTTACACCTTCACAATTCAAGGAGAAAAACAAAAATAGCGGACACATATAAACTGTTAGAGCAAATAAGGCCTGCCATTTATTATTTTGGACGAAATAAAGAACTGACATTCAGATTCTTTACTTCGTCCAACAGGTCATAAAATGATACCAATATTAACAAGCCTTGAAACTCATATCCAGCCCCTTCACGGAGTGAGTCAGCGCACCGAAAGAAATGAAATCCACTCCTGCCTGCGCATAAGGTAACATGGTATCGTAAGTAATACCTCCGGAAGATTCGGTTTCGCAACGTCCACCTACTATTTCTACAGCCTTACGAGTATCTTCGGGTGTAAAGTTATCGAACATGATACGGTCTACCCCTTCTGCCAATGCCTGATTCAATTCATCAAAGTTGCGTACTTCCAATTCAATTTTCAGATCCTTACCTTTCGCCTTGCAATACTCTTTTGCGCGAGATACTGCATTGTGTATGCCGCCTGCAAAGTCTACATGATTGTCTTTCAGCAGGATCATATCAAACAAACCGATACGGTGATTACATCCTCCTCCTATCTTTACAGCCATCTTCTCCATGATACGCATACCCGGAGTTGTCTTACGGGTATCAAGTACACGAGTTTTCGTACCTTCCAGTTTCTTCACATATTTATTGGTCATAGTAGCAATGCCACTCATGCGTTGCATGATATTCAGCATCAAGCGTTCTGTCTGAAGAAGTGACTGAACTTTACCTTCCACCACCATAGCCACATCACCCGGTTTCACGTGAGTTCCATCTTGAATGAACACCTCCACCTTCATTGTGGGATCAAAACGGCGAAATACTTCTTTAGCCACTTCAATGCCTGCCAAAATACCTTCTTCCTTAATCAACAACTTTGATTTTCCCATTGCATCTGCGGGAATACATGACAAGGTAGTATGATCCCCATCACCTATATCTTCAGCAAAAGACAGGTCTATCAGTCTGTCTATTAAGTCTTTTACTACTAATTCGTCCATAATGTTATCGTTTTTTTTATGAATTGATAGGCAAAGGTAGAGATTTCCGTATTTTTGCAAAGTAAACCAGAAAAGAACGTATGAAATTTACATTATTAGTAGTAGGACGCACTGTCGAAAAACATTATATCACCGCTATCAATGATTATGTGGAACGTACCAAGCACTTCATTTCTTTCGATATGGAAGTCATCCCCGAACTCAAGAACACCAAAAACCTGAGTATGGAGCAACAAAAAGAGAAGGAAGGAGAACTAATTCTGAAAGCTTTGTTGCCGGGCGATGTAGTGGTTTTATTGGATGAACATGGAAAGAATTCCGTTCCGTAGAATTTGCCAACTGGATAGAACGCAAAATGCACACTGTAACAAACGGTTAGTATTCATCATTGGGGGACCATACGGATTTGCACCCAAAATATATGATGCAGCCCAAGAAAAGATCTCATTATCCAAGATGACCTTCTCACATCAAATGATACGCCTTATTTTCGTAGAACAGCTATACCGGGCGATGACTATATTGAATAACGGTCCTTATCATCATGAATAGAAATATATAGCGGTTAGTGATTAACACCTGCGGCATAATAGCGCAGTCCATTCATCACTAACCACTAATTCTCTCCCTATTTTCCAATTTCAAAGTCCACACACACTGGTAAATGGTCGCTATAGCCACCATGATATTTCTTTCCCCAGTAGGTACGTGATGGGATATCACCACCATATTTTTCATCCTCTTCCAATAGGAACGGATATTTTAAAATCTGTGCCTTATCATATGAAGTGCGCATACTATCATGCCCTTGTAACAAAAAACCGGAAACAATCAGCTGATCAAGTACGCCCCACTCACCTCGATAACGATAGGTTCCCTCCTTACGCCCGTCCATCAGATTATACAGTTTCTTAGCCTGTACTTCACCTTTCGGAGCCACGGCACCCAATACTTTAGCTATCGAATTATTAGTGGGATAATCATTAAAATCACCCATTATCATCACATTGGGATGCTGGCGAAGGTTCATGATGGAATCTGCCGCTATGTTCAATATCTGTGCAGTGAAAAGACGATAAGGCTCACTTTTTCCTCACCACCGGCACGAGACGGCATATGGCACACAAACACGTCCAAAGTATCACCTGATGCTACCTGCCCCATCACATGAAGGATATCACGTGTAGGGCGGCGTTCCATCTCCTTATAAGGAACAGAAAGGCTGTTTTTGCCCAGCAACTTAAAACTTCCTCGCTGATAAAGCAACGCCACGTCAATACCACGCTCATCAGGAGAATCAGTCATGACATAACGATAACCTGCCTCGCGTAATGGTGAGTTTTCTGTCAGATCTTCAAGCAATGATCATTTCCACTTCACAAAGCCCCACCAAATCGGGAACATTTTCCTCACCGGTGGCAATAATAACCTTAGCTATCTTAGCCAATTTATCATGATAGCGCGCTTGTGTCCATCCTTTCGGAGCATCTGGCAAAATTCATAATCATTTTCAACGTGTCGTGCTGACAATCGAACAAATTCTCTACATTATAGAACATTACCCGAAACGGTTCCTGTGCATACGTCACCCCTACCAGGTAGCACAAACAAAGAAATAAAATTGTTTTCTTCATATAAATTATTTTGTCGGTATATTAACCAATACATCCAGCAAATGACGCCAGAATTTATCTACAGTAGGTATCAGCATACGCTCATCAGGTGAATGAACACCACGCAGAGTAGGTCCAAAAGAAACCATATCCAGTGACGGATATTTCTCAAGGAACAAACCACACTCCAATCCGGCATGAATTGCCTTTACTTTAGGTTCCACACCAAAAAGTTTTTATAGCTATCTACCGCAACTTTCAAAACTGGAGAATCCGTATTCGGTTTCCACCCTGGATAGCCTTCACCAGTTGTTACTTCAGCACCTCCCAAAAGAAAAGCAGAACGGATCATCTCGGACATATCCTTGCGTGATGAAAGAATGGAGCTGCGCTGGCTAGTCACTATTTTAATCTTGTTTCCCTCTACCTGTTTGATGGAAGCAAGATTAGACGAAGTTTCTACTAATCCCGGAATATCCTGACTCATGGCATACACTCCATTGTGCACAGCGTAAACAGCTCTCAGAAGGTGTCCGGCAGTAGTCATATCTATCGCTTCCTTACAAGGGGATTCAGAAGAGAGTTCGGTTCTCAAGTTCGGTTCTGTCGCAGCATATTCATTCTCCAGTTCTGCGGTATAGATATTCAAATCTACACGAACCGATTCCTTATCCTTCATAGGTACCGCACATAATGCCTGTGCCTCACGAGGTATGGCATTATGCAGGTTTCCGCCATCAATCTCACATAAATATAAAATATATTTAGAAGCCAACTGGGTCAGAAAACGATTCAGCAGCTTATTGGCATTCGCTCTACCTTTATTAATATCATCACCGGAGTGCCCACCAGTCAATCCCTTGACCGCCACACGGAAATAGAAATAATCCTGTGGGGCAGAAACAGGCTGATAAGTAAATTCCGCTGTAGTATTTGCCCCACCGGCACAGCCGATAAATAATTCTCCTTCATCTTCCGAGTCCAAATTAATCAGAATATCACCAGTCATAAACCCTGGCTTCAATGCAAAAGCACCTGTCAATCCAGTTTCTTCATCCACCGTGAAAAGACACTCCAGCGGACCATGCTCTATATCAGTAGCAGCCAATATAGCTAATTCTGTCGCCACACCGATACCATTATCCGCCCCCAATGTAGTACCTTTGGCTTTCAACCATTCACCGTCCACCACTGTTTCAATAGGATCAATTAGAAAATCATGCTCCACATCACTGTTTTTTTCACAAACCATATCTATATGAGACTGCAAAATCACAGTTTTCAAATTCTCCTTACCCGGAGTGCAGGCTTTTTAATTAATACATTGCCTACTTCATCTGTCTTGGTTTCCAAACCATGTTCTCTACCGAAGGCTTTCAAATAAGCAATTATTTTCTCCTCTCTTTTAGAGGGACGGGGTACCTGACATATCTCTTCAAAATAATAAAAGACAGATGCAGGCTTTAAATTCTTTTCATTCATAATCATGTCGTTTAGGAAAATTCAGTTTTCAAATTTGCAAAAAATAGTTAAATAACTCTCTTAAATAGGACACTTCCTCTTTTTTAATGAAAAAAGAGAAAGCTAAATCATTGCAAAATTCTATATTTGCTATGCAAATTTAGTCCGCAGACACGAAATGCTTCAATAAATTTGGCATTTCCCTTGCCTTACACTAACTTTGCACCACAAAAATAATAGAAATGCTTGATACTATCCTTATAACTGTGTTAATAGTTGCTATCTGTATAGCATTATTGTCTATCGGAATCTTTCTAAAAGGAAAGTTTCCAAACACGCATGTAAGCGGTAATAAGGCACTCCGTAAAAAAGGAATAGGCTGTGTGCAATCACAAGATCGTGAAGCACGCAAACCTAATAAAAATGCCATAGCCGAAATTGAAAAGCAAAGCAAAACGGATAATAATTAATAAACAATACGTGAAAAAGATTATGAAAAGAACAAATTTCATCCTGAATGGATTTCTAGCGCTAGCCATCGTGTTAGTGTTCGCACAATGTAGCGACAAAAACAACAACGCTGCAACTTCTTCCGCTGCTCCGGCTGCCGGCGTTGCAGGTTCCTCAAACATGAAAATAGCTTATGTGGAAATCGATTCACTGTTGACTAAGTACAATTTCTGGAATGACTTAAATGAAGTGATGATACAGAAAGAAGAAAATATCCGCACTACTTTAAATGAAAAAGCAAAGAAACTGGATGCTGATGCTAAAGAATTCCAACGCAAACTGGAAAATAATGGCTTTGCTACACGTGAACGTGCTGAACAAGAACAGATGAGACTGATGAAGCAACAACAAGAACTGCAGGCACTCCAACAGAAACTAAGCGACGAGCTAGCTTCTGAAAACCAAAAGAACAGCTTGCAGTTACGTGATTCTATCAATCATTCTTGAAAATTTATAATCAGAACAAAGGATATGATCTGATTATCAGCAATACAGGATTTGACAACTTGCTATACGCTAATCCGGCATACAACATCACACAAGAAATCATTGACGGACTGAATGCACGTTATACTCCCTCTTCTGTAAAAAAATAATAGTTCATCAACCTTATATATGTAAAGCCGGAACAGTCTACTGTTCGGCTTTACTTTTAAACAAAAAGCACCCTATAAACGTTTTTATTATAATAAAAATAACGAAAGGAGAACATTATGGAAAGATTTGAAGATTTAATCACCTCAAACATCCCTGTATTAGTTGATTTTTTTGCTGAATGGTGCGGACCTTGCAAAGCCATGAAACCTATTTTAGAAGAATTAAAAGGAATAAAAGGGGAAAAAGTAAGAATTGTCAAGGTAGATGTAGACAAACATAAAGAAATTGCTGCATACTATCAGATTCAGTCAGTTCCCACACTGATGATTTTTAAAGACGGTAAGCAATTGTGGCGACAAAGTGGTGTAATGCGTGCCAATGATTTAAACACTATTCTAGCCCAATATGAGTAAAATATGAAGAAAACAATCACATGTATTCTATTAACTGCCGGATTAACGGGATATCTCAGTGCCCAAACTCCTGTCCAGGATAAGTCAGATAAAAATTCAGGAAAGTCATACGTATGGACAAACAAATGTTCTTGGATAATATATTTGACTACACTTCCGGTTCCACTAACTGGAAATACAAAGGAGAGAAACCGGCAGTTATTGATTTTTACGCCACATGGTGTGGTCCCTGCCGTATGGTTGCCCCTCTGCTAAAAAGTCTGGCCAAAGAATACAAAGATCGAATTGCAGTTTACAAAGT
>ENA-OQHP01000188-OQHP01000188.1-human-gut-metagenome-genome-assembly--contig:-NODE-188-length-20811-cov-2.615597_pt1 | contig 20811 bp, 25 predicted proteins | sample MGYA00242563_ERZ504717 | MGnify/ENA primary metagenome ERZ504717 (study PRJEB26092, sample SAMD00036212) | human gut metagenome | host: Homo sapiens | study: EMG produced TPA metagenomics assembly of... | reverse complement strand
CTTCGCCATTCTCCACCAACAACTCTTCCACCGTATCTTGCCAGATATGCAGGTTGGGCAGGTTCTCCAGAATTTCTCTCCAGGCCCAGATAAATTTTCCTCGGTCGCACTGGGCGCGCGGACTCCACATGGCCGGTCCTTTGGAACGGTTCAGCATACGGAACTGGATGGCGGTCTTGTCTGTCACCAGTCCCATGTATCCTCCCAAGGCGTCAATCTCTCTGACGATTTGTCCCTTGGCAATACCCCCTACGGCCGGGTTACAGCTCATCTGCCCGATTTTGTTCATGTCCATTGTAATCAGGCAGGTCTTTGAGCCCAGATTGGCTGCCGCAGCCGCTGCTTCACATCCGGCATGACCGGCTCCGATTAGATTACATCATACTTGAAATCCATTAGCTTTTATGTTTTTAATCCTTTGCAAAAATACGAATTACATGAAATCTTTCCGCATTTCCAGTGCTTTGTTTTCTGCGGCTTCCATGATTTCGCGTTCTCCCGGCCCCTTGTCATTGATGCCGCAAAGATGCAGTATGCCGTGTATGATTACGCGGTAGAGTTCCGTCTCATACGGCGCATTGAACTGTTCGGCGTTGGTGCGTACCGTGTCCAGGCTGATGAACAAATCGCCCGACAGTTTCTTGCCTTCGCAGTAGTCGAACGTAATGATGTCCGTGTAATAATCATGCTGCAAGTACTGGCGGTTCACCTCTAAGATCTTCTCGTCCGAACAGAAGATGTACGCTATTTCGCCCACCTTCTTGCCGTAGGTATCGGCCACGGCTTTGATCCATGCAGTCGTTTCGCGCTTCTTGATGGCGGGCATGTCTATGCCTCTGTCTGATAACTAATCATAGCTTATGTTAATTGAAAAATAAATATCCGATGAAAATGGCAGCTAGTATTCCGGTAAAGTCGCTATCAGTCCGCAGCTTAACGCATGCCTTGTACGCGTCACGCTGACGCTTCCGAAATACACCGCCAGAATATAAAATGTAGTATCCGTTGACCCCTGGAAGATGCAGGCCAGACGGCCGACAAACGAATCGGCTCCGTAGGTGCTCATGGCGTCCACCATCAGTCCGCGGGCCCCGCTACCGCTCAGCGGCTTCATCAGTGCCGTGGGCAGTGCGCCGACAAACTGGTCGTCTATTCCGCAACTCCGTACCACCCCGCGATGCCCTGAATCAGAAAATCCATGGCGCCCGAAGCACGGAACACACCGATGGAAACCAGGATGGCCACCAAGTAAGGAATGATGCGCACGGCAGTAGAAAATCCTTCTTTGGCTCCTTCCACGAAGGCATCGTACACATTGATTCTTTTCCGCATGCCCGACACGATAAAGCCGATGATGACGAGAAAGAGAAACACATTGGCAAAGGTGGTAGAGTAGAGGTCAATCTGTTCCCGGCTAAGCTGAAGGAAAAGCCAGATGATGCCTGCAATGAGCAGACTGGCTCCTCCGAGAAACAGCAGAATAGTCCGGTTCAGCAGGTTGATGCGCTGGTACAGGCTGACCGCAATGATACCGGCCATCGTCGAAAAGAAAGTCGCCAGCAGAATCGGAACAAACACGTCCGTAGGCTGTGCGGCTCCCATCTGTGCCCGGTATACCATGATGCTGATGGGAATCAGTGTCAGTCCCGACGTGTTCAGCACTAAAAACATGATCATCGGGTTGCTGGCTGTATCCTTTCGTGGGTTCAGCTCCTGCAGTCCCTCCATGCTTTCAGGCCGAGCGGTGTGGCCGCATTGTCCAGCCCCAGCATATTCGCTGCCAGGTTCATGAAAATACTTCCCGTCACCGGATGCCCTTTCGGAATCTCCGGAAACAGTTTTGAAAACAGCGGACTCAGCAGACGGGCGAAAAGCTGGATAACGCCTCCTCTTTCTCCAATCTTCATGATGCCCAGCCAGAGCGACAACACCCCCGTCAGTCCCAATGAGATTTCGAACGCCGTTTTGGAAGAAGCGAAAGTAGAATTGATAATCTCCGGAAATACGGCCGTGTCGCCTAAAAATACGAGCTTGACCAGTGCCACCACGAAGGCCAGAAGGAAAAATGCAATCCAGATGTAGTTTAAAGCCATTTCTATCTAAGTATAATTCATGATTAATCTGTGTTACAAAAATATATAATTTCTTTGTCACTTCCTTCACCTTGTCTGAAAACATATAACATTGTGTATATGAAAAGTTTTCCCTTACGTTACGTACGTTGGACGCAGAGGCCTTGGGGGTGTGCTTCATCTTCCTTTGCCGCCTCTTGCCCGATTGGGGCGAGATGTATGCCCGTCACTTTTATCCCGCTTTGTCCGCACTGTTGTCGGCCCTGGTTTCCTGGATACCCTTCTCCATGGAAGAATGGTTTTTTGTAGCCGCGTGTGTACTCCTTGCCGGACTACCGCTGTGGGGCTGGAAGAAAAAGAAAGGGTGGAAGTGGACCTTGCGTGCAGAAGCCGAGCTGCTGGTAGGAGTGTACCTCTGGTTCTATGTAGGCTGGGGAATCAACTATTTCCGGAAAGACTTCTTTACGCGTTCCTCTGTAGAATATGTGGCCTATCAGGATTCCACCTTTCAGCATTTTCTGGCCGACTATACCCGCCGCTTGAATCAAGCCTACACGCAGTCGCCTTTCCCTTCGCACGAGATCATCGAAAAAGAGGTGAAGCAACTCTTTGCCCAGGTGCCCTCCCGTTTCGGTCTTTCTTCACCGAGAAGCTACCAGCATCCCAAGCAAGTCATGTTCAACGCACTCTATTCCGGTGTCGGCGTGTTGGGCTACATGGGCCCTTTTTTTGCCGAGTCACAGCTCAACCGCGAGCTGCCTCCCTTGCAATGGCCGTTCACCTATGCCCATGAATATTCCATCTGTTGGGAATAAGCAGCGAGGCCGAAGCCAACTTCTGGGCCTATCAGATTTGCATCCGCTCCGTTTCACCAGCCGTCCGCTACTCCGGCTATTTCGGTCTGCTACCCTATGTGCTCTCCAATGCCGCTACATTGTTGGAAGAAGAAGACTACCGGCAACTGCTTGCTTCCATCCGTCCCGAGATTTTGCAGACCCTTCGTGAAAAGCAAGCCTACTGGCAGGCACGCTACAATCCGTGGGTAGGACGAGTGCAGGAACTGATGTATGAGTATTACCTCAAAGGCAACCAGATTCCTTCCGGACAGAAAAACTATGCCGAAGTGGTAGCATGATTCTTGCCTTGCCCGGCGGCTGGTGGAAATAAACGCCGCGAGAATCTGAAAATCCCGTCCATCCGTCGGGGAGAAGCTGATTTTTCAATTCTCAAGGGGAAAGATGACTTATTTTACTGTCAAACAGTGGATTACCGGAATTACTGCTTTCTTTATTCTGGAAATGAAATGAAAAGATACCTTAAAATCCCATCAAATTTCTAATTTTCGTATGCCGTTTGCTTCTTGCGTAAAAAATCCTTAAAGTGTGAAAATCAGTGAATAGCCAGCTTTTTAGGAGAAAAAACACTATCTTTACAGCCTTAATTTTTCTAAACTCAAAGCGAACGAAAGAAAATTATACCACAATGACTATCACGATTAAAAAGTCACTACGAAAAAAGAACTGAAGAAGTTCATTCGTTTTAATTACGAACTTTATAAAGATAATCCCTATTCCGTTCCCGATTTGTACGATGACATGCTGAATACCTTCAATCCCAAGAAGAATCCGGCATTGAATTCTGCGAGGCAGAATATTTCCTGGCATACAAAGGCGAGGAGATAGTGGGGCGTGTGGCTGCCATCATCAACCACCGTGCAAATGACACCTGGAACAAGAAAGAAGTCCGTTTTGGCTGGCTGGACTTCATTGACGAAGAAGAAGTGTCTTCAGCCTTGCTGAAAGCCGTAGAGCAATGGGGAAAAGAAAAAGGTATGGAAGCCATTGTCGGTCCGTTGGGATTTACGGATATGGATGCCGAAGGAATGCTGGTTGAAGGATTCGACCAGTTGAGTACGATGGCCACCATCTATAATTATTCCTATTATCCGGAACACATGGAGCAGTTAGGCTTTGAGAAAGAAGCCGACTGGGTGGAATACAAACTGAGCGTGCCCCACCAGCTTCCGGACAAGTTTGTGCGCATCTCCGAAATCATTCTTCAGAAGTACAACCTGAAAATTAAGAAGCTCAAGCGGAGCGAAATCAAGAAGCAGAACTACGGGCAGAAAATCTTCGATTTGATTAACGAAGCCTATGCGCCTCTTTACGGATATTCGCAGATGACGCAGGGACAGATTAACCAATATATAAAGATGTATCTGCCGCTCATCGACCTGCGCATGGTGTCGCTGGTAGAAGATGCTGAAGGCAACCTGGTGGCAGTGGGAATCGCCATGCCGTCCTTGTCGAAAGCCTTGCAGAAAGCCAAGGGAAAGATGCTTCCTTTCGGCTGGTACCACCTGTTAAAGGCCCTGTTCATCAAGCGTCCGCGTGTGCTCGATTTGCTGCTGGTAGGCGTGAAGCCCGAATACCAGAGCAAGGGAGTCAACGCTCTCTTGTTCTACGACCTTGTGCCTATTTTCCAGCAGATGGGATTTGAGTATGGGGAAAGTAATCCGGAGCTTGAGCTCAACAAGAAAGTACAGGCACAGTGGAGCGCATTCGAATCCGTGCAACACAAACGCCGCCGTGCTTATAAGAAAATGATTTAAAAAACAGAGGGGGAATAGATATGGAAGAACTCAATGAACAAACCGTTTCCTCTGTAGCTTATACCGAAGAGAACATTCGCCACCTGAGCGACATGGAGCACGTACGTACCCGTCCCGGTATGTACATCGGTCGCCTGGGCGACGGTTCGCAGGTGGAAGACGGAATTTATGTGCTGTTGAAAGAAGTCGTCGACAACAGTATCGACGAGTTCAAGATGGGAGCCGGAAAGCGCATTGAAATCCAGATGGAAGACAACCTGCGGGTGTCCGTGCGCGACTATGGACGAGGCATTCCTTTGGGAAGTCTGGTCGATGCCGTTTCCATGCTGAACACCGGAGGAAAGTACGATACCAAGGCCTCAAGAAAAGTGTCGGTCTGAACGGAGTGGGAGCCAAGCGGTCAATGCATTGAGCAGCCGTTTCGTGGCCTGGAGTGCCCGCGACGGACAGATGCGCAAGGCCGTGTTCGAACGTGGAGAACTGGTCAGCGACGAGACCTGCGCCACGGACGAAGAAAACGGAACCTACATCTTCTTTGAGCCCGACGATACCCTGTTCCAGAACTACCACTTCCGTCCGGAGTTCATTGAGACCATGCTCCGCAATTATACCTATTTAAATACGGGCCTTTCCATCTATTATAACGGACACCGCATTGTGAGCCGTAACGGACTGGAAGACTTGCTGAACGACAACATGACTGCGCCGGGACTGTATCCCATTGTGCACCTGACGGGCGAAGACATTGAGATAGCCTTTACCCACAGTGCGCAGTATGGCGAGGAATACTATTCCTTTGTCAACGGTCAGCACACCACGCAGGGAGGAACCCACCAGAGCGCGTTCAAGGAACACATAGCCCGTGCCATCAAGGAGTTCTACGGAAAGAACCTGGAGTTTCAGGACATCCGTAACGGACTGGTGGCTGCCATTGCCATCAACGTGATTGAACCTACGTTCGAGAGCCAGACCAAAATCAAGTTGGGCTCACTGTCTATGGCACCGGAGAAAGATTCCGAAGGCAACCCCTATCCTTTGTCGGGCGTCAGCGTCAACAAGTTTGTGGGCGATTTCGTAAAAGAGCAGGTAGACAACTACCTCCACAAGCATCCCGATGTGGCCGAAGTCCTGCTGCAGAAAATCCAGGAATCCGAAAAAGAACGCAAGGCCATTGCCGGCGTCACGAAGATAGCCCGTGAGCGTGCCAAGAAAGCCAACCTGCACAACCGTAAGTTGCGCGACTGCCGCATCCACCTGAACGACCAGAAAGGCGGAAAGAAAGAAGAAGACGACCCCCGTCTGGAAAGCTCCATCTTCATCACCGAGGGAGACTCCGCCAGCGGTTCCATCACGAAAAGCCGCGATGTCAATACGCAGGCCGTGTTCAGCTTGCGCGGTAAGCCGCTGAATTCTTTCGGACTCACCAAGAAGGTAGTCTACGAGAACGAAGAGTTCAACCTCCTGCAGGCTGCCCTGAACATTGAAGAAGGGCTCGACGGACTGCGGTATAATAAGGTAATCGTGGCTACCGATGCCGATGTGGACGGTATGCACATCCGCCTGCTGATGATTACCTTTTCCTCCAGTTCTTCCCCGACCTGATCAAGAAAGGTCATGTATATATCCTGCAGACACCTCTGTTCCGCGTGCGAAACCGCAAGAAAGGCGTGTACGAAACCATCTACTGCTATTCGGACGAAGAACGGGTGGCTGCCATCGAGAAACTGAGTCCCAATCCGGAAATCACCCGATTCAAAGGACTGGGAGAAATCTCTCCCGATGAGTTCCGTCATTTCATCGGCAAGGACATGCGCCTGGAGCAAGTCACCCTTCGCAAGACCGACGCCGTGAAGGAACTGCTGGAATTCTACATGGGAAAGAACACCATGGAACGCCAGAACTTCATCATCGATAACCTGGTGGTAGAAGAAGACTTGATTAAGAATGAAGAATGAAGAATTAATAATTAAAAACTGCCAGTCATCAGTGATGAAAAGAGCGATATTTCCGGGCACCTTCGACCCGTTTACTATCGGGCACTACTCCGTGGTGAAGCGTGCCCTGACCTTTATGGATGAAATTATTATCGGTATCGGGATAAACGACAAAAAGAAAACCTGGTTCCCCACCGAAAAGCGTGTAGAGATGATTCGCAAGCTTTATGCCGACGAGCCACGCATCAAGGTAGAGGCATACGACAATCTGACCGTTGATTTTGCCCGCGAGCGCGAGGCCGGATTCATTATCCGCGGTATCCGTACCGTGCACGACTTTGAGTACGAAGAAACCATTGCCGACATCAACCGCAAGCTGGCCGGCGTAGAAACCATCCTGCTCTTTACTGAGCCCGAACTGACCTCCATCAGTTCCACCATCGTGCGTGAGCTTTGCAGTATGGAAAGATGTATCCGACTTTCTGCCCGAAGGCATGGAAGTGGAATAAAATGAAAGAATGCACATGAAAATCAGAAAATACCTATTCGCTTTATTGGCAGGATGTGCGGCATGGACTGCCCTGCCTGCCCAGAACAAGCTGCTCGATTCGCCTTCGCGCAAACTGCAGCTGGCCGAGTTCGCCATCTCCAATCTCTATGTAGATAAGGTAGACGAAGACAAACTGGTGGAAACCGCCATTGTCAGCATGCTGGAAGAGCTCGACCCGCACTCCACCTATTCCGACCCGGAAGAAGTGAAGCGGCTCAACGAACCCCTTCAGGGAAACTTCGATGGCATCGGTATCCAGTTTAATATGGCTACCGACACCCTCTTTGTCATCCAGCTCGTATCGGGAGGACCTTCCGAGAAAGTCGGCATCCTGGCCGGCGACCGCATCATCGAAGTGAACGACACGGTCATTGCCGGTGTGAAGATGAACACTGACGAAGTGATGCGCCGCTTGCGCGGACCAAAAGGCTCCACGGTGACGGTAAAAGTGTTGCGTGCCGGTGTGAAAGAGTTGCTGCCCTTCACCATCAAGCGCGACAAGATTCCCGTATACAGTCTGGATGCTTCGTACATGGTAGAAGGAAAAATCGGTTATATCCGTGTGAACCGCTTTGCCGCTACCACCGGACAAGAATTTACCGATGCCTCCACAAGTTGCAGAAGCAAGGCATGAAAGACCTGATTCTCGATTTGCAAGGCAACGGAGGCGGTTACCTGAATGCCGCCATCATCCTGTGCGACCAGATTTTGGGTAAGAAAGAACTCATTGTCTATACCGAAGGCCGCCGCAACCCCCGTTCAGAATTTGAAGCCAAGGGCGACGGCGATTTCCAGAAAGGCCGTCTGGTGGTGCTCGTCGATGAATTCTCGGCTTCCGCCAGTGAGATTGTCACCGGAGCCATTCAGGATTGGGACAGAGGTATCGTAGTAGGCCGGCGTACCTTCGGAAAGGACTCGTACAGCGCCCCATCGATTTGCCCGACGGTCCATGATCCGTCTGACCATCGCCCGTTACTACACCCCTTCGGGCCGTTGTATCCAGAAACCTTACGAAAGCATCGAGCAATACAATAAAGACTTGATAGACCGTTACAACCGGGGTGAGATGATGAGTGCCGACAGCATCCACTTCCCCGACTCGCTCAAGGCCAAGACCCTGAAGCTAGGACGTACCGTGTACGGTGGCGGAGGCATCATGCCCGACTATTTCGTGCCCATCGACACCACGATGTACACCAACTATTATCTGTCATTGCGCGACAAAGGCGCCATGGTGCAGCTGAACATCAAGCTGATTGACCGCCACCGGAAAGAATGGCTCCAGCAGTATAAGACGTTCGACCGCTTCAACCGCGAGTTTGAGGTGAGCCAGGCCATGCTCGATGAGCTGGTGGCACAAGGCACCTCCATGGGCATCACCTACAACGAGGCCCAGTTCCGTACGGCACTTCCGCTGGTCAAGACCCAGCTGAAAGCCTGCTGGCCCGCGACATCTGGGACATGAACGAATACTTCCAGGTGATTAACACGCTGAACGACAGCATGAAAAAGGCCATTGAACTACTGCGCAAGCCCGGCATGAATTTTCCCAAAAGATAGGCTTTTTACGTGTGGCTCACGGCTTCCGATTACAGAATTTTTTCCATAATCTGTTGTGTTATCTCAATAAATCTTCTAATTTTGCATCATAATTTGGACCTTCGAGTGCGAATTTATAGTTCTAACAATTAAATAATTTAAATTCAATCATTTATGTGGTTAAGTAATTCATCTATTGGAAGGAAAGTGGTGATGAGTGTTACTGGTATCGCCCTTGTCCTGTTTCTGACATTTCACATGGCGATGAACCTTGTTGCATTGTTCTCGGGCGAGGCGTACAACATGGTTTGTGAGTTCCTCGGTGCCAACTGGTATGCGCTGGTAGCTACTGTCGGACTGGCTGCCCTGTTTGTAATTCACATCATCTACGCTTTCTGGCTGACGATGCAGAACCGTGCAGCTCGCGGTCACGAACGCTATGCAGTGACAGCAAAACCGAAAAACGTGGAATGGGCATCTCAGAACATGCTGGTACTGGGTATCATTGTAATCCTGGGTCTGGCTCTTCACTTCGTTAACTTCTGGTACAAAATGCAGTTCGCTGAAATCATCGGCAACCCGATGATGGGTGGTCTTCATGCAGCCGACGGTTACGGCTACATCATGCAGACATTCTCTAATCCGGTGTTCTTCGTGTTGTATATCATCTGGCTGATTGCCTTGTGGTTCCACCTGACTCACGGATCTGGAGCTCTATGCAGACTTTGGGTTGGAACAACACCATCTGGATTAACCGTTGGAAATGCATCTCTAACATCTATTCTACCATCATCGTACTTGGCTTCATGCTGGTAGCCGTTGTGTTCTTCCTGAAAACATGATGGGTTGCGGTGCTTGCTAATTTAAGTGTAACTGATTAAATTGAAAAAACATTATGACTAAGATAATCGATTCTAAGATTCCTGAAGGCCCGATAGCTGAGAAATGGACCAATTATAAAGCTCACCAGAAACTGGTGAACCCGGCTAACAAACGTCGTCTGGACATCATCGTGGTAGGTACAGGTCTGGCAGGTGCTTCTGCTGCTGCTTCTTTAGGTGAAATGGGATTCCGTGTGTTCAACTTCTGTATCCAGGACTCTCCTCGCCGTGCACACTCTATCGCTGCACAGGGTGGTATCAACGCTGCCAAGAACTACCAGAACGACGGTGACTCTATCTATCGTCTGTTCTACGATACAGTGAAAGGTGGTGACTACCGTGCTCGTGAAGCTAACGTTTACCGTCTGGCTGAAGTATCAAACAACATCATCGACCAGTGCGTGGCACAGGGTGTTCCTTTCGCTCGTGAATACGGTGGTACATTGGCTAACCGTTCATTCGGTGGTGCACAGGTATCTCGTACATTCTACGCTAAAGGTCAGACAGGTCAGCAGCTGTTGCTGGGTGCTTACTCTGCATTGAGCCGTCAGGTTGGTGCCGGTACTGTAAAACTGTACACTCGTTACGAAATGCTCGACGTAGTATTGGTTGACGGTCGTGCACGCGGTATCATCGCCAAGAACCTGGTAACCGGTAAGTTGGAACGCTTCGCTGCTCACGCAGTAGTTATCGCAACTGGTGGTTACGGAAACACTTACTTCCTGTCAACTAACGCCATGGCATGTAACGTAACAGCTGCCATGTCTTGCTACCGTAAGGGAGCTATGTTCGCTAACCCGGCTTACGTACAGATTCACCCGACTTGTATTCCGGTACACGGTGACAAGCAGTCTAAGCTGACTTTGATGTCAGAATCTCTGCGTAACGACGGTCGTATCTGGGTTCCGAAGAAACTGGAAGATGCCAAAGCATTGCAGGCTGGAACAAAGAAAGGTAGCGATATTCCTGAAGAAGACCGTGACTACTATCTGGAACGCCGTTATCCGGCATTCGGTAACCTGGTTCCGCGTGACGTGGCTTCACGTGCCGCTAAAGAACGTTGCGACCACGGTTTCGGTGTAAACAACACAGGTCTGGCCGTATTCCTTGACTTCTCTGAAGTATCGAACGTCTGGGCTTGGACGTAGTTCGCCAGCGTTACGGTAACTTGTTCGATATGTACGAAGAAATCACCGACGTAAATCCGGGCGAACTGGCTCGCGAAATCAACGGTGTGAAATACTACAACCCGATGATGATTTATCCGGCTATCCACTACACAATGGGTGGTATCTGGGTAGACTACGAACTCCAGACTTCTATCAAGGGTCTGTTCGCTATCGGTGAATGTAACTTCTCTGACCACGGAGCTAACCGTCTGGGTGCTTCTGCATTGATGCAGGGTCTGGCCGACGGATACTTCGTATTGCCTTACACTATCCAGAACTACCTGGCCGACCAGATTACTGTTCCTCGTTTCTCTACTGACCTGCCTGAATTTGCAGAAGCAGAAAAGGCTGTTCAGGACAAGATTGACCACCTGATGAACATCAAGGGTAAGAAGTCTGTAGACTCTATCCACAAGGAACTGGGTCGCGTAATGTGGGAATACGTAGGTATGGGCCGTACAGCTGAAGGTTTGAAGACCGGTCTGGCTAAGCTGAAAGACATCCGTAAGGAATTCGAAACAGAACTGTTCATCCCGGGTTCTAAGGAAGGTTTGAACGTAGAGCTGGATAAGGCTTTCCGTCTGAACGACTTCATCACAATGGGCGAGCTGATTGCTTACGATGCATTGAACCGTAACGAATCTTGCGGTGGTCACTTCCGTGAAGAATACCAGACAGAAGAAGGTGAAGCAAAACGTGATGACGAAAACTTCTTCTATGTAGCTTGCTGGGAATACCAGGGAAGCGACGACAAGGCTCCGGTATTGTACAAAGAACCGCTGGTTTACGAAGCTATCAAGGTACAGACTCGTAACTACAAGAGCTAATCAGTGAAGTTAAACAATTAAAGAATCTAAGTAAAATGGATAAAAATATATCATTTACGCTGAAAGTTTGGCGTCAGAACGGACCTAAGGAAAAAGGTCATTTCGATACATTCCAGATGAAGGACATTCCAGGCGATACTTCCTTCCTGGAAATGCTGGATATCTTGAACGAACAGTTGATTGAAGACGGAAAAGAACCGGTAGTGTTCGACCACGACTGTCGTGAAGGTATCTGCGGTATGTGTTCTTTGTACATCAACGGACATCCGCACGGACCTGCTACAGGTGCTACTACCTGCCAGATCTACATGCGTCGTTTCAAAGACGGTGATGTAATCACTGTAGAACCGTGGCGTTCAGCTGGTTTCCCGGTTATCAAGGACTTGATGGTAGACCGTACTGCTTATGATAAGATTATGCAGGCAGGTGGTTTCATCAGCGTACGTACAGGTGCTCCTCAGGATGCCAACGCTATCCTGATTCCGAAACCGGTAGCTGACGAAGCAATGGATGCCGCTTCTTGTATCGGTTGTGGTGCCTGTGTAGCTGCTTGTAAGAACGGTTCAGCCATGCTGTTCGTTTCTGCTAAGGTAAGCCAGTTGAACCTGTTGCCTCAGGGAAAACCGGAAGCATTGCGTCGTGCAAAGGCTATGATTGCAAGATGGACGAACTGGGCTTCGGTAACTGTACCAACACTCGTGCTTGTGAAGCAGAATGTCCGAAATGCGTTTCAATCAGCAACATCGCTCGTTTGAACCGCGACTTCATCAAAGCAAAACTGAAAGACTAATTCTCTTTACAGACAGATAACGATTCGCCCCGAAGCACACGCTGTTTCGGGGCGAATTCTTTTTGTCTTTTAAAAACTTTTAAAAAGCTGAAAATCAAGGGTTGAATATTTGCACAGAATAAGTGTTATTCTTACATTTGTCACGTGATTTTTTTCATAGTATTAGATTTAAGGTTAACAAGGTTGGAGAAAGCGTTCTCCCATTTTTTATGCCATTTTGTAAACTCCTCCTGCCAGTGCACGGACCACGCCTTTCATCTCTAAGTTGAACAGCAGGCTGGTCATGCGGTTGATGGCGATGTTGCTTTCCACTACCAACGTATTGATTTGTATCCCGTCGGGATGTTTCTGTAAATGGGTGATGACTTGTTCTTCTTCGGGTGTCAGCTCCGGGAACAGCTGGCGCTGGACTACCTGAGGGGAAATGGGCACATGGTCCCAGTTCATGGCTTTTACCACATCTTCCGCGCCCTGTATCAAGGCAGCGCGGTTTTTTGTATCAGCAGGTTGCAGCCGGTGGAGTAGGTGTCGCCTACGCGGCCCGAAAGGCGAAGCAGTCGCGCTGGTAGCTTTCGGCTATCTCGGCGGTAATGAGGGAGCCACCTTTGGGGCCGGACTCTACCACGAGGGTGGCGTCGCTGATGCCGGCTACGATGCGGTTTCGCTTCACGAAGTTTTGCCGGTCGGGGTTGGTGCCGCTCATGAACTCGGTGAGCAGTCCGCCCTGTGTCAGCATCTCGGTGGCGGTGCGGCGGTGTACAGCTGGTAGATGCGGTCTAGACCGTGAGCCAGTACGCCCACGGTGTCGAATCCGTGGGTCAGTGCCTCACGGTGGGCATGGATGTCGATGCCGTAAGCCAGCCCGCTCACTATCAGCACGTCGGGAATCAGGGTGCTGAGTTCCTGCATGAAACGCTGGCAGAGGCCTTTGCCGTAGTCGGTGGCATTGCGTGTGCCTACGATGCTCAGGATGTGACGGCTGTTCAGGTTGGCCGAGCCTTTGTAGAACAACACGAGCGGGCCATCGGGACATTCGCGGAGGCGGGAAGGGTAGGCTTCGTCGTCTTCGGTCAGGCACTGAATCTGGTGCTTCTGGGCAAACGAGAGCTCGGCTTCGCACAGACGGAATACTTCCGTATGCTGAAAGGCGGTGGCTACTTCGGAGTGACTCCGGGAAGAAGAGCCGGCAGCTCGCGGGCGTGTTCGAAAAGCATGGTCGCACTTCCGGCAGCCTGAATCAGGTGGCGGGCTCCTACCAGACCGATGCCGGGCAGAAGGGGAAGGGCCATGCGGCAGAGGAGTTCTTTTTCGTTCATTGGTTCAGGTAGGGAGCAAAGATTTCATTGAAGAGGGCGCTGTCACTCAGGCGTCCGTTGACTACGCACACGGTTTCTACGGTCGATTTGATGACGGGTTTCAGGTCGGGCAGGCGGTAGATGTCCTGCACAAAGACGTATTTGATGCCTTCCTTGCGGAGTGCCAAACGGGAGATGAACTCGTCGCCGCTGGTCAGCGGGGTTTTAAAAGCCATGTTCAGGCGGGCTACCACGGTCGATGCCCTGCTGGTGAAGCTGGGCGAAGCTGACACCGACGGAGGAGAGAAACTCGTGGCGGGTGTGCTCGATATAGTGCTGGTAATTGGCATTGTTGACGATTCCCTGCAGGTCGCATTCATAGTCGCGAACCTTCATTTTCAGTTCAAAGATGTATTTCTCCATGAGAGTGAAGTTTATGTATTTTCACAAAGATAGCGAATTATTCCTATATTTGCGGGATATGAAAGAGAATGTACCAGTAATTTATGCAGCCCCTTTGCAGGCTTTACGGAAGTGGCGTGGCGCAATGCACATGCGCAGTGCTGGGGTGTGTGGACGCGTATTATACTCCTTTTGTCCGGTTGGAGAAGGAGAGATTCGTAACAAGGACAGGCGCGACGTGTCGCCTGAAGAGAACACGGTGCCCCAGCTGGTTCCGCAAGTGATTGCCTCGGAGCCGGAGGAGCTGAAAGTGCTGACGGACTTTTTGACTTCGCAGGGCTATCGGGAGATAGATGTGAACATGGGCTGCCCGTTTCCGCTGATTGTACGCCGTGGTAAGGGAGCGGGTATCTTGTCTTCTCCGGAGAAGGTGGAGGCGCTGTTGGAGACGATGAAGGTGTTTCCGGAGATTCGCTTTTCGGTGAAGATGAGGTTAGGCGGCCAGGATGCGGAGGAGTGGAAGGCGCTCGTGCCGTTACTCAACCGTTCGTGTGTGACGCAGGTGACGCTTCATCCGCGCATCGGGAAGCAGCAGTACAAGGGGACGGTGGACTGGGAGGCGTTCCGTGCGTTCTATGAGGCGTGTGAGCGGCCGCTGGTGTACAACGGTGATTTGCTGACGGTGGCCGACATCCGGGAGGTACTGGAAGCGTTTCCCCGGCTGAAAGGGGTGATGCTGGGCCGCGGGTTGCTGGCGAATCCGGCGCTGGCGCTGGCTTTCCGTGAAGGAGAATTGTCCGAGAACGAATTGAAGGCACGGGTAGCGCAGATGCACCGGCAGATGTATCTGTATTATCATCGGGTGATAGAGGGCGGAGAGGCCCAGCTGCTGGCCAAGCTGAAGACCTGCTGGGAGTACCTGTTGCCGGAGCTGGACAAGAAACAGCGGAAGCTATCTTGAAGAGCAATCGCCTGGATGGGTATCTGCGGGCAGTGGAAGAGGCATTGCGGTGAGAGGTATGAAGAACTGAAAAGACTTAACTTTTTTTACAGAAGTAGGATGGTGATTTTGGTATTTTCATCTGTCTCTATTTGAAATAGAAATCGATTTGCACATGGGAAGAGACAGATTAAATATAGATGAGTTATTCAAGTTTTATTATAGACCTTTGTGTTTGTATGCAACACATTATGTACAGGACGTAGAGATGGCCAAAGATATTGTGCAGGATTGCTTTTCGTCTTTGTGGGAGAAAATGAATAATGAAAAGTCTTGCGAGGTAAGTAATATGAAGGCTTATTTGTATGTGATGGTTAAGAACCGTAGCTTGGATTATTTGAGTCAGGAAAATCTGTTCAAATCGGGAGTCTCATTTACTGAATTAGAAGAAACCTTGTTGGATGAGGAGGTGGAGGAACGGAGTGTGATGGAGCGCGAATGTGGACTGCCATAGATGCCTTGCCTGAGCGTTGCCGTGAGGTCTTTCTTTTGCATAAACGGGATGGCCTGAAGTATCAGGAGATTGCTGAAAAGTTTCATATTTCGGTTCATACAGTCGACAGTCATATTCAGAAGGCATTTCGTTTGATACGTGAGGGGGCATATAAAGTGTATATGTTTCTCTTTAACTAAAATTCAGTGTTTTCACGTAGTGATTTTTGGGGTTTCTATTGTCACAGGGTTGAATGTATAATATCACCAGAAACATGAATGAATTAGAAGAAAAATGCCTTTGTTTTGTGTTGAGGCACTATCAAAAGAATAAATTGGACACACGGCAGGCTTTGAAAGTTTTCAAGGAAAAGCATGGAGTGGTTGGAAGGGCAGGCGGAAAGAACCGGTATTTCCTGTTTTTATCTGGGCTGGCTGCGGCTATATTGCTGGCGTTTATTGTCTGGGTGGGTATATCTCCTGAGAAGCAGTGGATAGAATTGGCAGCATACGAACATGCAGTAAAGTACCAGTTGCCGGACAGTTCGGTCGTTACGGTATATCCCTATTCTTCTATTTGTTTCCGTCCAAAGGATTATGCAGATGTATGTCGTGAAGTGAAATTGACGGGGAAAGTTGGTTTTATGATAAAAAGAGATTGTATTCGTCCGTTTAAAGTAATAGGAAAGTTGGCTGAAGTTCAAGTGTTGGGTACTTGTTTCGTGATGGATGAAAGCCGTGCGGATACCGCATGGGTTCAGGTGGAATCGGGAAAAGTACGGTTTTCTGTACTAGTCAGTCGGAAGGTGTAGAACTTCTGGCTGGAATGGAGGCACAAGTAGTAAAAGGTCAGCATGTTCCGCAAATCATCCATCGTCCGGATTCTGTAAAGAAAGGAAGTTTTGTATTTGAGAATACTCCTCTTCCGAAAGTACTTACAGAGCTTTCCCATTATTATGGGGTAAAGCTGGTAGCTGACCGGACAGACAAACGGTTGACAGCCAATTCGATGCACACAGTCTGGACGAAATCATCGAGATAATAGAAAAAGTATTAAAAGTGCATATTAAAAAGCAAGTATGATGAGTACCTTGTGGACTGTGGCGGCTGTCTGTTTGTGTTTAGGGGGACATCCTCGTTCTGAAACTTCAGAATTGAAGAAAGCAATCGTACGAATGCAAGACTTGTATCATGTGAATTTCGTCTATGATTCTTCTTTGGAAATGATATGGTTATCTGGCATTCTTTCTTCTGGTAAGTCATTGAAGGAGAATCTGCAAACAGTCTTTTCCGGAACCGGAATCAAATGGGAGATAAAAGGCGGCTATGTTTTGTTGTTTAAATCGAGCCAGTATACTTTCTCAGGACACGTGTGTCAGGATAATGGGGAATCACTCCTTAATGTCACGGTGTATGATCAGAATATGCATATCGGTACCTTAACGGATGAACATGGTTTTTTTAGTTTGACATTACCGGAAGGAAAGCATACTTTGCGTTTCTCTTATGTAGGTTATGAAGAGGTGGTGAAAGAATTGGACTTGCGTTCAGATTATTCTGGTACTATTTATTTGAAGGAAAGTTCCACTGCATTGGAAGGGGTAGTGGTAACAGCCGATTTGAATACTTCTCTTTTTACAACTCAGACTGGAAAGATTTCGTTGACTTCAGAACAGTTGAATACGGAATTCTCACTGTTCAGTTCACCGGATTTAGTCAAGGCAATTCAGCAGCTTCCCGGAGTATCTGCTGGCACGGAACTGCTCTCCGGGCTTTATGTACACGGGGGGAAGAATGATGAAAACTTATTCTTATTGGACGGCATGCCTCTCTATCAGGTGAATCATTTTGGAGGATTGTTTTCTGCATTTAATACGGATATAGTGAAGAACGTGGATTTTTACAAGAGTGGTTTCCCGGCACGTTACGGAGGGAGGCTTTCGTCTGTGACAGATGTCCGTATGAAGGAGGGGGACTTAAAGGAGTTTCATGGTATGGTCTCGTTGGGGCTGCTGGACGGAAGGCTACGTTTCGAAGGGCCTGTCATAAAGGAAAAAACTTCTTTTCTGTTCGGTATGCGCCGGAGTTGGTTGGACGTGCTTTCTGCTCCTGCTTTGCGGATTGCCAATCGTTTCTTTCCCGAAGAAGATATCAATGCCCGTTATGCTTTTCATGATATAAATGCGAAAATTACACATCGGTTTTCCAATGAGAGCAGGCTTTCTTTTAGTGTGTATTCTGGAAGAGATTTGTTTAAAATGAAGGATAAACAGCTTTTCCCGTCAGGAAATCTGCTCCATCAAGAGAAAGAACAGACCACGGATGAATATCATATCAGATGGGGAAATCTTTCTGCCGCGTTGTCATGGAATAATCAGTTCAATCATAAACTGACCGGTAACTTTTCTTTGGTATATGCCCGTAATCTGTCTAAATATGACTTCAGGTCAGATGATAGTTTTTATAAAGGGGAAGATGATAAAGAATATTCTGTAGACCGGATGCAGAGGGACAGTTATTCTACTATTGATGACGTAGGTTTTCGCATGGATTTTCATTACCTTCCTACGGCGAGTCATCATGTTCGCTTCGGAAGCGATTACTTGTATCATATCTATTGTCCGCAGCATACGCTATCACAGGATATAAGAGGTACGGAGGAAATGACGGATACGTTATTGTCATCAGTAGAGAGCCATTACAAGGGGAATGAATTCTCTTTTTATGCGGAAGACGATATGAGGCTGACCCGAAAGCTGCGGATAAACTTGGGGGGACGTTATACCATGTATCAAGTTTCGGGAGCAGTATATCATTCGCTGGAGCCGAGAATATCGGCAAGTTACCGTCTGTTCAGTCGTACCACTTTAAAGGTTTCCTATACCGAGATGAGTCAGTTTGCGCACCAGTTATCCAATTCTTATTTAAACTTGCCGACCGATTGTTGGGTTCCTTCTACCTCCCGTATACGTCCTATGCATTCGCGACAGGTGGCAGGTGGTGTGTACATGGAACTTCCGTGGAGGTTGCGCCTGGAGGTGGAAAGCTATTTCCGTACTACCAGCCGAATGTTGGAGTACGAGGCGGGAGCAGTCTTACATTGCCTGCCGGAAACTGGGAACAGGTGGTACGGGTGGGAGACGGCAAATCGTATGGGTTGGAAACATCGTTGGTGTATCATGATGAGCAGAACCTCTTTCAGGCTGGTTATACTTTATCATGGAGCAAGCAAAAATTTGATGATTTCTATTCCGGTTGGTATCCCAGCAAGTTTGATAATCGTCATAAACTGAATTTTGTCTATCGTCGTAAATTCAGCCATCGAATGGATGTATATGCAGCGTGGACTTATCGTAGTGGTGACCATGCGACGGTTCCTACACAGTATGTGGAAAATCCTTGCCTGCCTGGAACCTCGCAGCTGTCGGGCTTAGAGCCGATGTATGGAAAACCTAACAATATTACTTTGCCTGCCTACCACCGGCTGGATGTGGGTATCAATTTCCGGCGGACTACCAAGCGGGGATTCGAGCGAATTTGGAATGTGAGTATCTATAATGCTTATTGCCGTATGAATCCTTTTTATACAAAGATAGAACGGCAGGTGGATGGAAGTTTCAGAGGAAAGGCTATTGGACTGTTCCCGATAATTCCTTCTTTTAGCTACACCTTAAATTTCTGAATCGGCATGCATTGGAATGTCATTGATTATAACAAATTTCTAAACATTGTATTTATGCATTTACACAAACAGAATCTCATAATAATACTTGCAGCCTTCAGCCTGTTGTCATCTTGTGTGTATCATTTTGACTTGGATAAGATTTCAGAGGTTCCTAAATTAACGGTATATAGTTATCCTGGAAGTGGTGATACTACGGTGGTACGTCTTTCGCACAGTCTTCCGGTTTATGACAAAGGCATGAGAATGTATGGATTAAAGGGCAGGGACATCAGGTTGGAAGTGAATGACATTGCTGTTCCTTTGTTGTGGACAGAGGATTCATTGCCGGGAGTTCCCGCCAAAAGTTATTATGTGGTGCAGCCTATGAGACGAGTGACCGTGTCCGGCTTACAGCTTCGGTAGAAGGGGTGAAAGCAGTATCTGCCTTTACCATTATTCCTGCTCCTTTCCCCTTAAACGCTGTTAAAATAGAACGAAAACCCTCTGAGTTGAGTGTGCTCCAGCTTCAGATAAATTTTACCGATTATGCAAAGATTGAAAATTACTATGCGGTAACGGTCAAAGAAAGGGTGAAGTATTGGAAAGAGGGGACTTCGGAGGTGCATTATGGTAAACCGTCTTCTGCTTATATGGACTGGAGTGATGAGCCAATATTGGATGCTTCTTCTGGTTTGGATGACATTTTTATGGGAAACTATGCGTACTATCAGAATCTGTATTTTTGGAGCGATGAGAAAATTCAGGGAAAGAATTACACACTTCGCCTGAATATGACTTACATACCTGATTACAAGACTTCTATTCAAGATGAGACTTTTATAAACAGAAAGCAATATAAGGTTTATTTATATAGTCTGTCTGAAGAGTTCTACCGTTATTTGAAATCACTTAATGAGCAGAAGAATAATGAACTGGGTAATGTGGAGCTGGCTCCTATGCGGGCTACTTACACCAATGTGGAGAACGGTTTCGGACTGGTAGGTGGTTGCTGCTTGCGGCAAACGGAGTGGATGGAACTGTCAGAGTCTGAAACACAGTTAGATTTTGATCATGCAGTGTTTAATGTTGAATATAATGGGATTCGATAAAAAGAATCACTCGTTTATTTTGCTGAATGATGAATCGTTAAGTAAATAAAACAGAAACCAGATTAAAAATAATAACGCTAATTGGAAATCAGTATGAAACGATTATCTTTTTTCTTATTCCTTTTCTTTTTATGGATGACAGTTCGTGCACAGATACTCCGTTCTTCAGGCCTGATGCTTTATGGAGGGAAAAATACCGTAAACTACCAAATGGCTTCACCGGAGAAAGGATTACCGCCTTTCGATTTGGCGAACTCCCGTTTGGGGGCTGATTTTACTTTGGGTGCCGGATACCGCTGGCGGCTGAATCGTCCGGATACCGGCTGGTTCTTCGACTTGTCGTTATCGGCAAGATATGCCGTTACAGCTATGGATTCCGTTATCTTCTTCTGACGTGCATACGACGTATGTGGGCGGAGAAGGAATCCGTAATCTGTGGTCGGCATCTTTGCTGGAAGTGTGGGACGGTACCTGTTTCGAGGATTGATCTGTCGGTAGGAGTGGAGCCTACTTTATTTTATGACAAAGTTTCTTCG
>ENA-OQHP01000187-OQHP01000187.1-human-gut-metagenome-genome-assembly--contig:-NODE-187-length-20866-cov-3.522301_pt1 | contig 20866 bp, 29 predicted proteins | sample MGYA00242563_ERZ504717 | MGnify/ENA primary metagenome ERZ504717 (study PRJEB26092, sample SAMD00036212) | human gut metagenome | host: Homo sapiens | study: EMG produced TPA metagenomics assembly of... | reverse complement strand
ACGATCAGGCGATAGCGATAAGAACTATTTGGCGAGCTCCTGCGGGATGTTTCATCTTCCCGTAATGTTCACGGAGCGCTTCACGCCGTCCGGCTGTATAGCGTAGCTGCAGAATAAATCGGGAAGAAAGCAGAGAGGAATCACTATGGCCAAACCAATCATCCAGCCGAAAAGGCGCAATATCGGTGGAACCCCAAGCGGTATGAGTAGGACGAAGAGCCAGCACCAAAACAGTAGCATACGTCCGTGAGATTGGTACGCTCCCTTTCGTGCCATATCTCGGCTACATACCACATATAGTCGATGAAGCAGATCCGGTATTTGCGATTGTCCTTTTCCATACCGTTATCTCCATACAAAGAAACCAACCAATATAAGTATAATCAGAACGCTGACCAACACAATCTGAACCCTGCGGCGTGTTTCAGGCTTGCAATCGTCAAATAACCACAGTTTGCTGTTAAACTGCCAATGACACGCCCATTTCCAACGGAACAGCAACCCTGCAAGCCATAGGGCAAGCAACCCGACACCAAACAGCAACCCGTATTGCGGGTGAGCCTGCAACCACTCGAAAAACGTTTCCGCCTTGCTGTTCATTGCTTCGTATATATCGGTAACTGTCATACTTATAATTAAAAGGATTCCGAACACAAAAATAATGTTTTCCGTTCACATAATCACTACTTTATGCTCCAAAACACCAGCTGTGCGGTTATAAAACCAGGAAACAGCCCCCGTTAAGGTAACGGAGGGTGTTTGCGGGGTGTTTGTGTTCATTTAGTTCTGTTCCGGCAGGAGCTTGCAAAGCACCGGGTCGTTCTTGATACGTTCCAGCTCCTCGGCGACGATGCGGCCGGCCTCTGCCTTGATACGTTCGTAGTTTTCCTGCACGACCTGTTTCATGTGATCCGTCCCATTCTCATCCGTGAAGTCGGTAATTTGTGGTATCTTCTTGTACCGGGCCGTTTCCGCTTTCACTTTTTCGTTGTCCACGACAATCTCGCAGTGGAAAATCTTCTGCTCGATACGTTCGTCGAAATTGTCCGCCACGGCCCCGACGAACATTCCCTGCGTGAGCGTCGAGATCTTCGAGGCCGGGATCAGGCTGTCCAGCTGCGTGGATATGGATGTCGATTTGTCGCTGCGGCTCAACGTCATGCTCTGCCGCTTCTGCAATACCTTACCGAACCGTTCCGAGAGTGTTTTGGCCGTTTCACCTACGACCTGCCCGGAGAAGATGTTGCCCACCGTGTTCATCACGACGGCGGCCTCCTTGTCCCCGTAGTCCCTCTTCAACTGTGAAAATCCTGGAAGCACAGCAGCACGGCGACCTTGTTGCTTCTGGCCGTGGCGATCAGGTTGTCGAGTCCCTTGAAGTAGATTGTCGGCAGCTCGTCGATGATGATGCCCGATTTGAGCTGGCCTTTCTTATTTATGAGCTTGACAATCCGGGAATTATACAATCCCAAAGCCGCTCCGTAAATGTTTTGCCTGTCGGGATTGTTCCCCACGCAGAGTATCTTGGGATCGTCCGGGTTATTGATGTCGAGCGTGAAGTCATCGCCCGACATGACCCAATATAGCTGGGGCGAAATCATGCGGGAAAGCGGAATTTTGGCCGATGCTATCTGGCCCTGGAGCTGGTCTTGAGCGCCTCCGAGCCAGGCATCCATAAAGGGGCTGAGGTAGTTTTCGAGTTCCGGGTAGGATGTCAGAATCGGGAAAATATCCTCGTACCGCTTGTTCAGGAACTCGATGGCGTGCGGGAAGGTACAATACCGCCCGTTGTCGTAGATGCGCAGGAACCAGATCACGGCCGCGAAAAGGATAATGGGGCTTTCCACAAAAAAATCGCCCTGCTTCTGCACCCAACTTCGGTTCAGGTTGAGCATGATGGTATAGGCGCTCTCGTAGGCGTCCGAAATATCGGTCATGAAGTCCGGGTGAATGGGGTTACAGCGGTGCGAGCGGCGCGGGTCGTCGAAATTTATGACGTAGAAAGTCGGGATTTTCTTGTAACCTTTCTGGTGATTCAGCAGGTGGTTGTAGGCGATTTCCGAAAGATCGGGAAACTTGTAGTCATAGATGTATTGGGTATAGCCCTTTTCGATTTGCTGTTTAATAAACTGGTTTACAACACAATAACTCTTCCCGCTGCCCGGGCTTCCCATGCAGATGCAAGCCCTTTGCGGGTTTACGACGTTGGCGAACCCGTTGTTCCACTGTTTGTTATAGTAAAATTTCGTCGGCAGATTTATGGAGTACTCGTTCTCGATCAGGCGTGTTTCCTGCTGGAATGATTCGTTCTCGTTGTTGAAAGGGTCATCCATGAGATTGTTCTTCAGCAGGCGGGACATCCACACGCCGCCCATCAAGAGGCAGATATACCCGGCCGATAGGGTCAGTATGTAGAAAGCCGCGTTCGCCGTTGCCGTCAGCGGCAAGTCCAGCAGCCACCAGTTGAAGAAGAACAGCACGCCTCCCGTGGCCAGCGATGCCGTGATTTTCCGCCAGGTAATTTTCTCCTCTTTTACTCCTTTTGTCCCGAGGCATGAAAGGGCGAGGAACACGACGGCGAAAAGTTTCGTCCATAGTATATTCCGGAACAGCCCCGCGGTGCGGTCGAAGTTCAGCAGAATCCTATCGACCACGCCGATATTGATTCCCCATTCCCGTATCTGCCCGTAGCAGAACCAGTAGATGTTGATAACCACGAACAAGATACTCAATGCCCGCATGAAATCCATTGTTTTTGCAAGACCCCGAAGGTCGTCTTCCTGTTGCATAACCGTAAGATTTAATAAATGAATGATAATTGAGATGTTATACTTTCCTCCGTCGTGAGGTATTCCGCTTCCGTTGCCCGTCCCGTCCGGCAGGCGCTTGTTTCGGGGACAAGCCCCTCGTGTTTTCCCCGGGATTCCGTTTTCCGCCGAAGCGCAGCTCGAAGGCGTTGGCCGAGTATGCCTTTCCCAGCCGTGATCCGTTCACGACCGTCCGTGTTTCGTGGTCAATGAGGTCACACCCACGATGCGGCCGTTTTCGTTGCGTCGTATGTAGAGATCCACCCGGGCTCCCCGCAGGCGTTCGCGCAGTTCTTCCTCCGTGGGTTCTCCCCGAAGCGCTTTATCGACCCGGCCACGGATTTGCCTCCTCGTGTCGTCCTTCCCGAACCGTTCGCGCTGCGCTCCATGTGCCGTTCCAGCCCGTCATACCCGACCTCTTTACCGAACAGTGAGGATTTGAGCGGCGCGGCCACTGCCTTGTCCCCGTTCTCGTCCAGCAGCGTGTAGAGCAATCCCCGGTAGGGGGTTCCGTTCCGCTCTCCCCGGACTTCCTCTATACCTATATTATATAGGGACAGCAATGCCCGGAACTCGCCGAGGGTCTGGAAGCGGTATGTCGCCACGGCCGGTTTTATTACCGCTGCCACCTGGCGTTTCAGGTCGCCCCGCGTGTAATCGGCGGGGACGATCCCTTGCCCTTTCTCCCGCTTTCTCCCTTTGGCGGGATGCAGTCCGTACTCCCGTTCCAGTTCCTCGGTAACGGCCACGCTGCGTTCGTTGCGCCTGCTGTCGTTTATCTTGCGCCCGTCCTGGGCCACCTGCACCGACACGATATGGATATGCTCCCGTCCGATGTCGGTATGCTTGAATACGATATAAGGTTGTCCTCCCCAGCCCATGCGCTCCATGTAGGCCCCGGCTATCTCCGCGAGTTGCCCGTCGTCGAGGCGGTCTTCGGGAGCCGGGTTGAGCGACACGTGCACGACGGGTTTTTCCGTCCGGTAGTGCGAGGGCATCCAGCGCAGGAGGTCTTCTGCCGTCGCGGCCACGTTGAAGCGCCCATCCACCGGCTCCCTCACGATGTGGGTCAGCAGTACCTTCCCGTCGCCCCGATTGACTTTCTCCTGGTTGTACGCCAGCGCGCCGTACACGTCTTTTCCGGTGGTGATATTGGCTACCATCGTTGTTTGAACTCTTCGGAGAGCGACACGACCTGCTGCCCGACGGCCGCCAGTTCACGTGTCGCTCTCTCCAGTTTATAGAGCAGCGCGAGTGTTTTCTTCTCGGAAAAATGCGCGTGCAGCTCCTTCACCACCTGGTTATAATTCGTTCCTATGGCACGGAATTGGGCGTGGAAAGCGGTCAGCTTCGCCACGTATTCGAGCGTTCCCCGGTCGGTCTTTACCACCCGGAACGCCTCGTTGAACACTCTCGCTTTGATAAAAGCGGCTTTGGACAATAGCCCGGACTGCTCGTAAAGGTCGAGGAAACGGGCATGTTCCACGGCTGAAAAGTTTACCGAAAAGCGGTAACGGCCGGGTCGTTTTTCGCGGGTCGTCCCCCTTTGCCCCTCGGGGCTTTCTGTTCTTTTCCATCGCATCGAAATTTTAAGGAGAGGCCAGGGCCCCACCGGTTCCTGAAAATTCCGATCCCTTCGCGGCCTGCCGCCCTTCTGAAAAGCACCGACTCCGGAGGTGCTTTCTCCCCCTTGCGGGCAAGCTGTTTTCTGCTGCAAAACGAGAATCGTGCAGCAGAAAACACAGCTTGCTATTTGCCCTTTGCAAATACCTTCTGCCCGCTCGCGGACAGAACATTGAAAGAGCCGCCGTAAAACGGGGCAAGGACGGCTTCATTAGCGTCGGGATCGTTCACGAGGCAAAGATACCGACCTATTCAATCACTTGTGCCATAAGCGATTACGCCACTTGCGTCCACTTTGACGCCACACGCGGCCATAGCGGAAAAAGAGCATACAACCCGTGTTTTTAAGGGTTTATTTTGCACGTGAGAACGGATACGGGCAATGACACATCCCCCTGTCCGCACACGTGCGGACGGATGCAGAAAACATCGTGTGCAGAGGAAAAAGCGGGTCTTTGTCCGGATAAGCAAATGCGGTTGCGCATGAGTATAAAATCGGACACGCGCCCATGCACCGGCATACCGGCGTAACAGCCTGCCAGCGCACCAGCATATATGCGTGCCGGCATACCTGCATAAAATCTCATGCCGTCACTTGCCCGGATACGTGAAGAGATGAACGATTACCCGATTGTATAACTAAAAACGCATAGGAACAATGAAAGAGAAAACGAAATTCGTGGCCTTCTCCACCCAGAAAGGCGGAGCGGGCAAAACCACCCTCACGGTGCTGGCAGCCTCTTACCTGCACTATGTAAAGGGTTTCAATGTCGCGGTCATCGACTGCGATTATCCCAACACTCCATCGTGGAGATGCGGGAACGTGACCTGAAGCTTGCCCTCGAAGACGAACATTACAAGAGGTTAGCTTACGAACAATTCACCCGGCTTCAAAAGAAAGCCTATCCTGTCGTGGAAAGCAACACGAAAGAGGCGTTGGCCGATGCCGACTACCTCCTGCCGCAAGGTGATTTCGATTATGTGTTCTTCGACCTTCCCGGTACGATCAATAACGAGGATCTGATTCATTCCCTGGCCGGAATGGATTATCTCGTCGCCCCGATCAGTGCCGACCGGGTTGTCATGGAAAGCACCCTGAATTACGCGGTTGTGGTAAAGGAGCATATCATGGGCCGCGAGAAGTCCCGGATGAAAGGGCTGTATATGCTATGGAACATGGTGGACGGACGTGAAAAGACAGAATTATATCAGGTTTACGAGGCGGTAATGAAAGAGTTGGAGCTTCCTGTTCTGAAGACCTTCCTGCCTGACACCAAGCGTTTTCGTCGTGAGCAGAACGCCAGCCGTCGCTCTGTCTTCCGTTCCACGCTCTTCCCGGCAGACCGTTCTTTGATCCGGGGCAGCAACCTGGATAAACTCGTGGATGAATTGATCGAACTGTTAAAGTAGGATCTTATGAGCGGAAAAGAACATGACGACGGTTTGGACGCTTCCTTCATCATCAGCCAGGCCAAAAGCCGAAACCGGCCATTACATCCTTACACGCCGGAAAAAGAGGAGGAGGCATCGGCTCTATCGGAACCGTCCGGCGAGGCCGCCTCCTCGCCGGCTACGAAAGAGGAGGGACGCCGCCGAAGAGGGAAAGGCCAGGATTACGAGCGTCTTTTTATCCGGAACGCCCCCTCCAATACCCGAAGCGGCAAAACGGTGTATATCCGCAAGGAGTTTCACGAGCGTATAACCCGGATAGTGCAGGTTATCGGTAAGAACGAACTCTCGCTGTATAGCTACCTGGACAATGTGCTGGAGCAGCATTTCGCTACCTATCAGGAGGAAATTTCGGAACTCTACAAGAAACGGAACTCCGATATTTTTTAGTTATGAACCCAATATTTACAACCTATTAAAAACAATCCATCATGTCAGACAAAGCAATTATTTTATCTGTTATCCTGGCGGCCGTCCTTTGCGTCGCCGTACCCTTCATCTTCCGCGTGTGCCGCTACCGGCGCAGGATGAAACCCTTATCGTCCCCGACGGCCCTTCGGGGGAGGTCGCCGTGGGGACTGTCCCCACCCCCGAGGCCGAGTACCTGGCCCGTTACATCTGCCTGCTGCGGCTGCCTTTCGCCGGTAACAAGCACGTGAAGATACGTCCGTCGTATCACGAGCGTATCCGCGAGATCACCCGTGTCATCGGTCGTGGCGACGTGACGATCACGGCCTACGTGGACAAGGTTCTCAAGGCGCACCTGGACGATAACCGGGAAACCATCGAGCGGCTTTTCGAGGAACGCGAGGCCGTGGCCTCCCGGCAACCCAAAGCGGAGGAGCGATGAACGGGGCGTTGTGGCTGCTGCCCCTCTTTGCCGTGGGGTATGCCTTGTGGGCGTTTTTCCGCCTGCGGCGGATGGAACGTAACGAACCGGCAGACGGGATCGTTGCCGAAGACACGCCCTGCCGGCAGGAGATCATCGGCAGGAGCCGCTTTGTCCTCGACCCGCGCCACTCCCGGTCACAAGCTGCCGTAGAATCTGAAACTGAAAAAGTTACGGAAAAAGCCGATATATTTGTGCCCACGAATGTACCCGAACACCCCCGGCAGATTCCGCCGGAAGACCTGGATGAAGTGTTCGGTGTCGCTCCCGAGGGGGAGCCTAACGAACCTCTGGAAATCGACTTTCCGCTGTACGATGAATCTTTCCCGGATGCGGACGCGGAGGAGCCGGATTATGACGAGGATGAAGACGACACCGAAGAGCTGCCCCTTTTGGGCCGCTCGCTTGCCCAGGGGGTTAGTTTTGAACAGATGGGCGAAGCTACCGCCACGTGTACATGATCCACCTTCAACAGACGAGCAAAGGGAGGAAACGGGACGTGTCCTCCTGGGCCTGAAACAGACCGACATGTTCGAGGTCATCGTTTCGGGCCGCCCCGACGGGAACGACAGGGTAAAATCCCTGATCGACACCTACCTCTCGGCCTTTCACCGGCGTATGTCCGAGAGGTCTGCGGAAAGCCCATCTCCGCAGGGTTCGGTTCCCACGGGTTTCGACGTCCGTGAGTTTGTTTAACCCCATAATGACATCACGATGAAAGAAAAAGACTACGGGTAGCGCATGAGGTTACCCGCGAACCACTGAAAAAATCCGAATCAAGAAGTTTAACCCGGTGCGGGGCCTATCCATCCCCGCGCCACAATTCAAACATTATCGAGTTATGAGAAAGAACAAGATTCTTCTTCCGGCGGCATTTCTCTTTGCCGCCATCTCCTCCGCTTTCGCGCAGGGCAACGGCATCGCCGGCATTACGGAGGCTACCAACATGGTAACCAGCTACTTCGACCCCGGCACGAAACTCGTGTACGCTGTGGGGGCTGTGGTCGGCCTTATCGGGGGCATCAAGGTCTATAACAAGTTTCGAGCGGCGACCCCGACACGTCGAAGACCGCCGCGAGCTGGTTCGGCGCGTGTATTTTCCTGATTGTCGCCGCGACGATCCTACGCTCTTTCTTCTTGTAGTCCAACCTGTCATGCAAATAATTATGGAATATGGAATCAACAAGGGAATCGGCAAGAGCGTGGAGTTCCGGGGCCTGAAGGCGCAGTACCTCTTCATCTTCGCGGGCGGCCTGCTGGCCGTCTTCGTGGTGTTCGTCATCCTCTACATGGCAGGGGTCGATCAGTGGGTATGTATCGCTTTCGGCGTTGCGGCGGCTTCGGTGCTGGTCTGGCTTACCTTCCGCCTGAACGCCGTTACGGGGAACACGGCTGATGAAGCTGCTCGCCGCGCGCCGGCATCCCCGCTACCTGCTCAACCGCAAGTCCCTGCGCCGGTTGCTGAAAAGAAAGGGGGGCCGCGTATGAGAAACCTCTTGAAAGCCACCACGCTGGAAAGCAAGTTCCCGCTCCTGGCCGTGGAAGGCGGTTGTATCATCAGCAAGGACGCGGACATAACGGTCGCCTATCGGGTCGAACTCCCGGAGCTGTTCACCGTCACGTCCGCCGAGTACGAGGCGATCCACGCCGCCTGGTGCAAGGCCCTGAAGGTCTTGCCCGAATACAGCGTGGTACACAAGCAGGACTGGTTCATCCGCGAGCGTTACCGCCCGGCCACGGGCGAGGGGGACATGAGTTTCCTCTCCCGCAGTTACGAGCGGCATTTCAACGAGCGTCCGTTCCTGACCCACGCCTGCTTCCTCTACCTGACGAAAACGACGAGGGAGCGTATGCACATGCGTTCAGACTTCTCGACCCTCTGCCGGGGCAACATCATTCCCAAAGAGGTAAACCGGGAATCGGCGACAAAATTCCTGGAGGCGGCGGAACAGTTCGAGCGTATTCTGAACGATTCGGGTTTCCTGACCCTTGTCCGCCTCACGGGGGACGAGATCACGGGTACGGCGGATTGTCCGGGCCTGCTGGAGCGGTACTTTTCCCTCTCGCTCTCGGAGACGACTTCTCTTCAGGACATCGAGCTGGGGGCCGAGGTTCTGCGCGTGGGTAACAAACGGGTGTGCCTGCACACGCTCTCGGACACGGAAGACCTGCCGGGGCGTGTGGTACGGACACCCGTTACGAGCGTCTTTCCACCGACCGTTCGGACTGCCTGCTCTCGTTCGCGGCCCCCGTGGGGCTTCTGCTTTCCTGCGACCACCTTTACAACCAGTACGTGTTTCTGGAAGACAGCGACGAAACCTGCGTATGTTCGAGAAACGTGCGCGTAACATGCAGTCCCTTTCCCGCTACTCCCGCGGGAACCAGATAAACAAGGAGTGGATCGACCAGTATCTCAACGAGGCGCACTCGTTCGGTCTTCAATCCGTCCGGGCCCATTTCAACGTGCTGGCCTGGTCGGACGACGTGCAGGAGCTCCGGCATATCCGCAATGATGTGGGCAGCCAGCTCGCTCTGATGGAGTGCCGCCCGCGCCACAACACCGTGGACGCCGCCACGCTCTACTGGGCGGGTATGCCGGGCAACGCGGGGGATTTCCCCGCCGAGGAATCGTTCTACACGTTCATCGAGCCCGCAGTCTGTTTCTTCACGGAGGAAACCAACTATAAATCCTCGTCCAGCCCTTTCGGCATCAAGCTGTGCGACCGCGTAAGCGGCAGGCCCCTGCACCTGGACATCTCGGACGAACCGATGAAAAAAGGGATCATTACCAACAGGAATAAATTCGTGTTAGGCGGCTCGGGGTCAGGCAAGTCATTCTTTATGAATCATTTAGTCCGCCAATACTGGGAGCAGGGCACGCATGTCGTGCTGGTGGATACCGGTAACAGCTACCAGGGTCTTTGCGAGCTGATCCGGCGTAAGACCAAAGGTGAGGACGGCGTGTATTTTACCTATACCGAGGAACATCCCATCAGTTCAACCCGTTCTACACCGACGACTACTATTCGACGTGGAGAAGAAGGACAGCATCAAGACGCTGCTGCTGACACTCTGGAAAACCGAGGACGACAAGATCACGAAGACCGAGAGCGGCGAGCTGGGCAGTGCCGTGAACGCCTATATCGAGCGTATCCGCGCCGACCGGAATATCGTGCCGTGTTTTGACAGTTTCTACGAGTACCTGCGGGACGACTACCGCCGCGAGCTGGAGGAGCGGGAGATCCGGGTCAGCCGCGAGGATTTCAACATCGACAACATGCTCATCACCCTGCGGCAGTATTATAAGGGCGGACGCTACGACTTCCTTCTGAACTCCCGGGCCAACATCGACCTGCTCTCAAGCGCTTCGTGGTCTTCGAGGTGGATTCCATCAAGGAAAACAAGGAGCTTTTTCCCGTGGTCACCATTATCATCATGGAGGCTTTCATAAACAAAATGAGACGGCTCAAGGGGGTACGCAAACAGCTCATCGTCGAGGAGGCCTGGAAGGCGCTCTCTACGGCCAATATGGCTGAATATCTGCGTTATATGTATAAAACCGTCCGCAAATACTACGGTGAGGCCATCGTTGTGACGCAGGAGGTCGAGGACATCATTTCCAGCCCGGTGGTCAAGGAGGCGATCATCAACAACTCGGACTGCAAGATCCTGCTCGACCAGCGCAAGTTCATGAACCGTTTCGACGCGATTCAGTCCTTGTTGGGGCTGACCGACAAGGAGAAGGCGCAGATTCTCTCGATCAACCAGTCCAACGACCCTTCCCGTAAATACAAGGAGGTCTGGATCGGTCTGGGCGGCGTTCAGTCGGCGGTCTATGCCACGGAGGTCAGCGTCCCGGAGTACCTGCCTACACGACCGAGGAAACGGAGAAAGTGGAGGTACAGCGGCTTGCCGGGGAGCTGGGCGGTGATATGGAACTGGCGATCAGGCAGCTCGCCGAGGGCAAACGTTAAAGGGAGGGCAGGCCATGTATCGCAAGTGTATCGGATCAGACCCCACGGCAGCGCGTTTGGACTTCGCGCTGTACGAGGTGGCGGGCGAGTGGGAAAGCCGCTCGGGTTCTCCCCGGGTTCGCATCTACCGCAACCCGGGACGCCGGGGCGGCGGTTTTTACGTGGAGGTGTCCTACAAGGACGGGACACGCTTCTCCCGTCCCGTGAGGAAGTATTGGGGAGGTATCCGTTACTTCGACCTCTACGGGTATGTCGCCCTGGCCTACGATGCGGGGCGCGAGGTGCTCCAGCTCTCCGCCTACGGGGATTATTACCGGGCGTCGGAATGACCGCCCAAGTATTCACGAATTAAATAATGAAAAGGATGAAACGATTGATTTTAACGCTGTTCGTGGGGCTTCTTTGCTTCACGTACCAGGCAAAAGCGCAGTGGACGGTCATCGACCCGTCGAACCTCGTTCAGAACATCAAGAGCGCGGTTCAAAGCTCGACCACGGCGACCAACATGGTCAAGTCGCTGCAAGAGAGTATCAAGATTTATAACCAGAGCAAGGCTTACTACGACGCCCTCAAATCGGTGCATAACATCATCAAGGATGCCCGGAAGGTGAAGCTGACACTCGAAATGGTCAGCGAGATCACGGAAATCTACACCTCGGGATTCAACCGTATGGTTTCAGACCCGAACTTCACGGTGGACGAGCTGGCGGCGATCTCGGCGGGTTACGCCCGGTTGCTGGAGGAGGGTGGCGCGCTGGTGGCGGAACTCAAGACGGTCATAACCGGCGGCAACGGCCTCTCGCTCTCGGACAAGGAGCGGATGGACGTGGTGGATCAGGTTTACACGAAGATGCTGGAGTACCGCAACCTCACGCGCTATTACACGCGCAAGACCATCTCCGTGTCCTTCATCCGCAGCCGCGAAAAGGGCGACGCGCACCGGGTGCTGGCACTTTACGGGAACCCGAACGACAGATATTGGTAACCTGAAAACGGAGGCAGTCATGGATTTCGACAATTTACACCAGGTTCTCCGGAACCTGTATCAGGAGATGATGCCGCTATGCGGCGACATGATCGGGGTGGCGAAAGGTATCGCCGGCCTGGGTGCGCTCTTTTACGTGGCTTACCGGGTATGGAAGGCACTGGCCAGCGCGGAGCCTATCGACGTGTTCCCGCTCCTGCGGCCTTTCGCCATCGGCTTGTGCGTGATGTTCTTTCCCACCGTGGTTCTGGGGACGATCAACGCCGTGATGTCGCCCGTGGTGCAGGCACGCACGCCATACTGGAGGGGCAGACATTGGATTTGCAGGCATACCAGCAACAGAAGGACGATTTGGAAGCCGAGGCCCGCAGCGCGAGGGCAAGGCTTGGTTAGTGGACGACGAGGTGTATGAACAACGGCTTGCGGATATGGGTATCACGGATTTGGGCGAGATTATCAGCATGTGGGCCGAACGCACGTGGTACGACATCAAGGCCGGTTTCCGGCAGCTTGTCCGGGACTTCTTCGAGTTGTTGTTCAACGCCGCGGGGCTTACCATCGACACGCTGCGGACATTCTTTTTAGTCGTGCTGTCGATTCTGGGGCCCTTGTCGTTCGCCCTCTCCATTTACGACGGCTTCCACTCGACGCTCGCGAGCTGGATTTCCCGCTATATCAGCGTGTACCTTTGGCTTCCCATCGCCGACCTGTTCTCCGCGGTGCTGGCCAAGATCCAGACGTTGATGCTCCAGGCGGACGTCCTGGCCCTGCAAGACCCCAACTACATTCCCGACAGTGGCAGCGGTGTCTATATTATCTTTTTGATTATAGGTATCATAGGCTATTTCACGATCCCCACCGTTGCCGAGTGGGTGATCCAGTCGGGCGGAGCCGGCGGGGCTATGGGCGGTATCAACAAGGCCGGGGCCTTCGCCACGGGTGTCGCGGGCGGTATCGCCGGCAACATGATCGGCCGCACGTTCGGGCGTCGCGGCGGTGGCGGTTCCTCCTCCGGTAACGGCGGCGTTGGCGGCCCGGCTTCGGGCAGTGCCCCCAACGGGCGCAACCTGGCAACACAAGGTAACAATAATCATTCATAACAATTTGGACAATGGAATTCAAGTCATTAAAAAACATCGAAACAAGTTTCAGGCAGATTCGGCTTTTCGGTATCGTGTTCCTCTGCCTGTGCGCGCTGGTATCCGTGTTCAGCGTGGTCGCGAGCTTCCGTTTCGCCGAAAAGCAGCGCGAGAAGATCTACGTCCTGGACGGGGGCAAGTCGCTGATGCTGGCGCTCTCGCAGGATTTGAGCCAGAACCGCCCCGTGGAGGCGCGCGAACATATCCGGCGTTTTCACGAGTTGTTCTTCACCCTCTCGCCCGACCGTGCGGCCATCGAGAGCAACATCAACCGCGCGCTGTTCCTGGTCGATAAGAGCGCCTTCGCCTATTACCAGGACATGCAGGAGAAAGGTTACTACAACCGTGTGGTGTCGGGGAACATCAGCCAGCGTATCGAGGTGGACTCCGTGGTGTGCGACTTCAACGCCTATCCCTACCGGGCCATGACCTATGCCCGGCAAATGATTGTCCGCGAGAGCAACATCACCGAGCGTTCGCTGGTCACGCGCTGCGAGCTGATCAACTCGGGGCGTTCGGACAATAACCCGCAGTTTCATCATGGAGAAATTCGAGATTCTGGAGAACCGCGATTTACGTACATTAAAAAGATAAGGCTATGGCAAAGAAGAGAATAAAGGCTTTCGGGGAGTGGTCGAAGACACCTGCGCCGCGCTTGCGGGGCGCTCTCGCCCGATAAGCGGATTATCGTGATCCTCACGCTGCTCTTGTTCTTTTCCGTCTTGTCGCTCTACTTTACCGTGTCTTCCATCTACCGCTTCGGCAAGGGAGCCGGGGAACGGATGCAGATACGGCATATCGAGCGGCTGGAACTGGAATTAAGACAACGGCAGGAGGCCGACAGTGTAAAACATCTAAAAGATTTCAATTATGACGACGAACGAAAAACAGAATAAACAGCCGGAGGCGGGGAAAAAGGAACTCACGCCCCGGCAGATACAGATGCGGAAGAAGATGGTGGTCTTCCCGCTCTTTTTCCTGGCCTTTGCCGGGTGCATGTGGCTGATCTTCTCCCCCGGCGAAAAAGAACGGGAGGAGCCTTCGGCGGGTTTCAACACGGAGCTGCGACCCCGGAATCGGAGGGTATCCTCTCGGACAAGCGTGATGCCTACGTGCAGGAGGAGATGCGGCGCAGGGAGCGGGAAAAGATGCGCTCCTTGCAGGATTTCGCGTTCGGGATGGAGGACGAGGAGGAAGAGCCCGTCATGCCCGCTGCCGTGCCGGATAAGTCTTCCGGCCCTGCCGGCGGTTCGTCGGGAGCTTTCCGGACTTCCCGTGCCGCCTATGCCGACATCAACCGCCAGTTAGGCAGTTTCTACGAGGACACCGCCGGTGAAACGGGGGAAGAGCGCGAGATGCAGGCCCGCATCGAGGAACTGGAACGCCGCCTGGAAGAACAGCAGGCGCAGAAAACGGCCCAGGAGGAGCAGGTGGCGCTGCTGGAGAAGTCCTACGAGATCGCCGCCCGCTACATGAATGGCGGTCAAGCCCCTGAAGCCCCGCGTCAGAAAGCCTCCGTTTCCGGCAAGGCTTCCGTGCAGCCCGTGCGCCAGGTGCGCCGTAACATCGTGTCGCTGCTCGCCGCCCCGCTGCCCGATTCGGTCTTCGCCCGTGAGTTCGTCAAGCCCCGGAACTGGGGTTTCAACACGGTGGGGAGCGACCTTCGCGAGCCCGAGCGCAACAGTATCCGTGCCGCCGTGCAGCAAACCGTGACGCTCACCGATGGCGGGGAGGTTACTTTCCGGCTGCTGGAACCGATGATGGCGGGAGAGCTGCTCATCCCCTCGGGTACGCCCGTAACGGGGGCGGCGAGGATCAACGGCGAACGGCTGACGGTCAAGGTCAGCGCTGTCCAGCACGGCGGGGCGGTCGTTCCGGTCGATCTGTCGGTCTATGACACGAACGGCAACGAGGGTATTCCCGTGCCGGGGTCGGAAGAACTCAATGCCGTGAAGGAGATCGCCGCCAATATGGGCGCGGGCATGGGCAGCAGTATCACGATCACGGACGATGCCGGTTCGCAACTGCTCTCCGACCTGGGGCGCAGCGCCATCCAGGGCGTGTCGCAATACGTGAGCAAGAAGATGCGCTCGGTCAAGGTCACGCTCAAGGCCGGTTACAGCGTCCTGCTGCTCCCGCCCCTTCAATAAGGGTACAAACGACGTACTTCCGTACACCACTGAAAAAATCCATTTTTATCAACAATCAAAAAATTATCGAGTATGAAAAAGATTCTTCTGGCACTCGCTTTTATCGGGTGCATGTTCGCTGCCCACGCGCAGGAAAAGCCCTCCACGGGCGATTTGTACGACGGTCTTACCCGTCCGCTGACCTTCAACCGGGTTATCCCGCCCTACGCGCTGGAGGTGACGTTCAGCAAGACCGTTCATGTGATTTTCCCCTCGGCCATCCGTTACGTCGATCTGGGGTCTTCGGATCTTCTGGCGGCGAAAGCCGACGGCACGGAAAACGTGCTGCGTGTAAAGGCGGCCCTGCGTGATTTCTCGCGCGAGAGCAACCTTTCGGTCATTACCGAGGACGGGGCCTATTACAGCTTCAATGTCAAGTATGCCGACGAGCCGGTGAAACTGTCGGTCGAGATGGCGGACTTCCTGCATGGCGGGGAGGCGGTAAACCGCCCCAATAATGCGCTGGACATCTATTTGCAGGAGTTGGGATGCGAATCTCCGCTGCTGGTCAAACTGATCATGCAGTCCATTTACAAGAATGACCGCCGCGAGATCAAGCATATCGGTTGCAAGCGTTTCGGGGTACAATACCTCCTCAAAGGTATCTACGTGCATAACGACCTGCTTTATTTCCACCTCCAACTGAAAAACTCCTCCAACGTGCCTTTCAACGTGGACTACCTGACGTTCAAGATTACGGACAAGAAGGTGGCCAAACGCACGGCCATCCAGGAGCAGGTCGTATGGCCCGTGCGTGCGTACAACAACGTGCAGGTCATCGGCGGCAAGCGTACCGAGCGCATGGTCTTCACGCTCCCGAAGTTCACGCTGGCCGACGACAAGCAGCTGGTCGTGGAACTGCACGAGCAGCAGGGCGGGCGACACCAGACTTCACGGTGGAGAATGCCGACCTGGTGCGCGCACGTGTTATCAACGAGTTAAAGGTAAAGTGATATGAAACGGGCGATATTCATTCTCACGCTGGGGTTATGCCTCCTCCTTTCGGACGGGGCGCACGCCCAGCGTGCCCTGCCCGCCATGCGCGGGCTGGAAATACGGGGAGGCATGGCCGACGGCTTCTATACCCGGGACAGCCGCAGCGAAACGGGCTACTGGTTCGGGCTGGCCATGAGCCGCTACGCGAAGAATGCCGACAAGTGGGTGTTCGGCGCGGAGTTCCTGAACCGTTATTACCCCTACAAGTCGGAACGTATCCCGGTGGCGCAGTTCACGGCCGAGGAGGTTACTATTACAAGTTCCTCGCCGACCCGTCCAGGACTTTTTTCTTCTACCTCGGCGGCTCGGCGCTGGCCGGTTACGAGAGTGTGAACCGGGGCGAAAGGCGGCTCTATGACGGCTCTACGCTCCGCCACCGCGACCGTTTCCTCTATGGCGGGGCCGTCACGCTGGAGGTCGATGCGTACCTGACCGACAGGATTATCCTCTCGCTGACGGGGCGTGAGCGTATCCTATGGGGCACTACAACGGGACATTCCACGCGCAGTTCGGCCTGGGCGTGAAATTCATAATCCATTAAACTTGCAAGCGACATGAAAAGATGAAAAAGATATTGGCCCTGGCGGTTTGGATCGCCGCCCTGGGTCTTTTATGCGCATCCTGCGACAACGGGCTGGATATACAGCAGGCGTACACGTTCTCTCTGGAAACGATGCCCGTTCAGAAGCGAATCTCCGTTGGTGAAACCGCTGAAATCCGCTGCACGCTCGTGCGGGAGGGGAGATATGACGGCGCGCGTTACACGATCCGCTATTTCCAGCCCGACGGGCGCGGTGAGTTGAGGATGGACGACGGTACGGTGTTCCTGCCCAACGACCGCTATCCGCTCGACCGTGAGGTGTTCCGCCTCTATTACACATCGCGCAGCGATGACCAGCAGACCATCGACGTCTATGTCGAGGACAACACGGGTCAGGTCGTGAAGACCTCCTTCACGTTCCAGAGCGAGAACGGGACGGAGGAAACGGAACGATAACGGAATATGTCTAACCAAGAGAAGCGCCCGTCACCCGGGCGCTTTCCATAAATACTGAAAACCATGACAGAGCAAGAGAGAATAGATATAGCCTATCTCGATACGGGGGTGTACGAGAACCCGTGGCGTGAGAACCTTTTCGAGACGCTGCCCGAGGATCGGAAAACGGCGGAGGTCTGCCGTTTCGCCATCAAGAAATCGGCTTTCAACATCGAGTTCGTTCCCGAAGCGATGAAAATGCCGGAACTTTGTCTTGCCGCGGCCGGCCACCGGGGCGAAACACTGAAATTCGTCCCTGACCGTCTGAAGACACCGAAAATGTGCCGTGCCGCCGTCGATAGCAACAGCTACGCGCTGTATTACGTTCCGGAGGGGTTGAAGACCCCCGAACTGTGCATGGCGGCCGTGAAGCGCAACGGCCTGGTGCTGGAGGCCGTTCCCGGGGAATTGAGGACGCCGCAAATATGCCGTGCGGCGTTGAAAGCGGTGGACAGTGCCGATTACAAGATACTCCCTTACATTCCGTATCCCGATATATGCCTGGAAGGGCTGAAAAAATTCGGGATGTCGTTCGTGGACAAGTTCGAGATTTTCGCCTCCATTGCCCCGGAGGTCATGACCGGGGAGCTGGCCCTTCACGGCGTGGGGATGGACGCGTCCTGCCTTTCGCTCGTGCCGGTGGAACTGCGCACGGAGGCAGTCTGCCTGCGTGCCGTCAGCGGGGACGGCATCCTGCTCCATGAAGTGCCGGAGGAGTTACGCACGGAACGGGTCTGCGAGGCCGCCGTGTCCTCGAACTACCTGGCGCTGGAGTACGTTCCGAAACATCTGAAAACCGACCGTCTGTGCGGGATGGCGCTGGAGCGCGATCCCCTGGCCATCCGCTTTTTCAACCCCGAACAGCTCACGCCGGAGGTCTGCAACCGGGCGTTGGCCCGTACCGACGACCTGCGTGTCCTCCGCTATATCCCCTTCGAGGAGATACACCTGAAGTGTTGGGGTTCTATTGCACGAATTACGATAAGACCTTCGATTTTTTGGAGAACATGAACCCTGGTTCCTCACGCCGAGGGTGGCCCGGGAAATTTTCGCCCTGGAGCCGGAGCTGTTCTACAACCTTCCCGATCACGCCAAGAACGAGGAGATGTGCCGCCGGGCCGTCGGGCACGACGGGAGCTACCTGCAATATGTCCCCGAGAAGTGGAAAACGCCGGAGTTGTGCATGGAGGCCATACGGCGCAGTCCCTATGCCATCGCCCACCTGCCCGAGAGCATGAAAAGCCCGGATCTATACATGAGCCTGGTGCGGGAGAACCCGCAAAACCTGAAAGGCATCCCCCGCGAAGCCCGGACACCGGAGATGAGCGGGAGGCTTTCGAGCGTACCTACGGGAAGGACAAAACCGATTTCTCGGTTATCAGCGCGTTGAGCGACCCCGCCTGGTCTTGCAGGTGTTCCGCGAGCAGGACGACCCGCAGCAGATACACCGGTTGATGAGTGTCCTGCACCTGAACCGCCGGCTTGTAACGGAGGAGGTGGCGTTGGAGGCCGTTCGCAAGGATGCGGGGGTGCTGTACGACATTCCCCAGACGGCCATCACGCCGCTCGTGGCCGATACGGCCGTGCGGGGCGACCCGAGGATGATCCAGTGGGTTCCGAGGGAGCTTCGCACGGCGGATCTGTGCCTCTATGCCGAGGCCGCCCATCCCGAGTTGCGGGTTTACGTTCCCGACGAGATAGCAAAGGGACGTAATATCTATTCGTTCCACCGTCAGGTGGACGCGAAATTGCGGCAGCCGCTCGAATACGAACAATACAAGACCCTCTACTCGGGCGGCGCGGTGCGTGTGAACAACGTGTGGACGTCGGTTGCGGGTGAGATTGACTGCTGCGAGGTGCGTTACGACCGTAAGACGGAGAAACTCAAACTGCGGATCGTCGAACCGCCCAGGGAGAAGAAGGCGCAGCCGAAGGTCGCGCCCCGCAAACCCGCCCGGGGGCCAAAATTGTAGGACGGCGGGTAGTTCTTTGGCAGGAAGGTTGTTAAAAATCGCACGTATTGTCGCCGATACCCGGATGAAATCGTTATATTTGCAATCGAATCCTCGGCGGCGTGCCGCCGGGCGATTTACATACGGAAGGAACACATTATGGTGGGGCATTGAAAACAGCCAAATTTTAATCCGCTCGCAAAATAATGGGTAGTTCTCTTCTTCATCGTCGTGTCTATATGCGTCAAGCGTATGCGATAGCGGCGTGGGGAGAAATTATCTATCGAGTGGATGGGTGCTTGGCTGTACCTCAATGCCGGTATTTAACGTATTCTCACGCCTTTTTCGTATGGTATTTGTCTGAACCTAAAGAAAAGCGATATGGAAACGAAATCGACAAATGAGGTAAAGGGTGATTACGACCGGGTATCGGCGAGTGAATGCCTGGGGTCGCTAATCGAGTTGCACGGGATTGTCATGGAAGACGATCTGTTCGTCATTCCCGATGCGGATGGCACGGCAGTATTATACAATGACGGGAAGATACGTTTTGACGAGATCGCCGACATCGAGGTCGGCTCGGTGTTCGTGGGCATCCTGCTCCGCAACGGCTATCTGTTCTACCTTTCCCGTACCGAACCGCTCAAGACGTGCATATACACGCATGGCGGGTGGGGTTCAATCTCTGAAATTTCTCCCCGTGGCATTGCCGGACATATCGGGCGTGAACTGCACGGGAAGCTGGGCGACCATACGGCGGTCGATTGACGGGAAACAAAAAATCGGACGGTTATCGTCCGATTTTTTCGCGTCGTATTTTCACGGCCGTTGCCCGCCGTGTTCCCGTTTCCGCCTTTGCAGGGCGAGCAGTTGCCGCAACATGTAGGCATGGTTTTCCCCCACGGTATGCCCCGAGGGCATCAGGTAGGGACTTGCGAGGCACTCCCGGCATTGGCGTACCGCCTCTTTTAAGTCGGTAACGGTTATTTCCGCTCCCGTGATGTCTTTAATCTTTGTTTCCATTCTTTTCTTGTTTTTTGGGTTCGTACCAACTGTCCCGGTAATTTTCTCCCACGAGCGAGAAAATTCCGCTCATGCCGCTTTCAGCGGCGAAATTTTTAGCTTCCCATATACCGGAAAACTCTCCCAGCAGCCGGTAGCCGATGAATAATTTGTACTTGCGCATGATTTTATCGTTTTTCCAGGTTGATAATCGGTGTGTTCTTTTGCAGCCATTCCTTCACGCTGTCCATGTTGTATTCGGATGTGATAACCGCCGTTCGGTCGTCGATTTCGGTGAAGCGCGTAGTTTCATACCCGTCGATCCACTGCTTCAGCGTGGCAACGCCCCACACCTGCGGGTCGTCGAACATGGTGTTGAGCCGCCCGATACCCTCGCCGAAGGTTACGAGCAGCGTTTCATAGGAGATTTCCTTGTTTACTTCATTCGTTTTCATATTCTCGCTTTTTACGGGCGGCTTTTGCCGCCCCGAAATTTTTTAATCAGACAAGTTCCACTCTAACCCTGCTCATGTTCGCCCAGAACACGCCGTTGCAGTAGTAGGCGTAGCCGTTATGCCAGTTGCTCCTGCGGCGTATCACGTCCTGCTCGGGTGGTCGTATCTCGATACTCGTGGTGTAGATGTTGTGTCCCACGGTAATGACGAGGTTGCACCTTCGCCATATCTCGGAATGGGTTTTGAACCCGTTTTTCCCCTCGACGAGCGCAAGGGCGGTCTTGACTGCTTCCCGAACTTCCCAATCCCACTCCCCGAAGGGTTTGAGCGGGCGTGCCATGTAGCTTTATAGATGATTTTCATTGTTATA
>ENA-OQHP01000186-OQHP01000186.1-human-gut-metagenome-genome-assembly--contig:-NODE-186-length-20873-cov-2.133520_pt1 | contig 20873 bp, 21 predicted proteins | sample MGYA00242563_ERZ504717 | MGnify/ENA primary metagenome ERZ504717 (study PRJEB26092, sample SAMD00036212) | human gut metagenome | host: Homo sapiens | study: EMG produced TPA metagenomics assembly of... | reverse complement strand
GCGTTTAATTCGTTGATTATCAAATGGTAAATTTATTTCCAATTTATTAATGAGCCATTTTAAATCAGTTATAACTGCAAAATTTATATAGTTTTTCTACCTTATTATTACTAATAGGATTAGAAAATGTATTTATATAGATGATGTAATGCATAATATTATATTATGTTTCTCGTGCGAGAAACATACGTTTACGATGCGGAGCCGTATGTTTCTCATGCGGAAAACGTACGGCTCTGCACCGTAAAATATAAACTATAACAGAGCGTCTTCTTAAATTAATAATTACATTCTTAGATTAATGATTAGAACTTACATTTTTCAAGTCTTTTACAATCGTTCCTGAAAAAATATCGCTATATCTCTGAGTAGTTTTTACACTTTGATGCCCCAATAGCTTTTGGACTGTAGTTATTTGAGCCCCGTTGTAAATTAAAAGAGTAGCATTAGTATGCCGGGCTGTATGAAATGAAAAGTGTTTTTCTATCTTGGCTAACACACCGATTTTTTTTAAATCTTTATTTACGGAAGAATTCGATTTTATATGAAAAAAATCACTTAAATTCTGATGATATTCTTGCAATAATCGGAGGGCTTTCCCCTGAAAGAGAAGATATAATGGTATGCTGACTTTTGTATCTGTCTTGACAGTTTTAAATATAAGCCATTTCTCTCCTTTTATCGTAACAATATTACTTTCATTAAGAAGTACAAAGTCTGAATATCGAATCCCCGTATAACAACAAAATAAAAAATGCTTTCAAGCTATGCATTAATGATTTTGGACACGATGAAAGCTCTAGCTTTTCTAGCTTCCTTATTTCTTCAGGTAGTAAAAAACTATGTTTACTTTGAGTTGTTTTTATTTGGTATTTTCTAAACGGATATTCATCAGGCTGAATATATCCTCTTTTGATAGCTTCATTAACAAAGGTTCTTAATTGTCTCATGTGTTTGGCGATTGTGTTTGTTTCATACATTCTTTGCCTCATGAAATCTTCAAAATCAAGAAGAAATGTATAGGTATATCTTCAAATTCAATAGAGGGACGAAAGTGATTGAGTAATCCAAAGTCGTTAAAGGATTCTTTTGGTAGTATCTTTACGCAATGAGTGTTCTACCCAATTTCTACCAAAGAGTAGAATGTCATTTTCTCTGTATCATTTTGATGGTTGAAGTTTTAAAAGCGGACAAGTTGATATAGACACCGCGTTTCCATGATTTCAATTCTTCCCATTGCAATTGTAAAATAAATTCTTCTAACATTCGGTTTAATTCTTCAGAATGCGGATGTTGGATAATTCTACTATGATGGTTATCCCATTGCTTTGGATTGACATATATTCCTGTCGAAATGTAAACCTTTTTACGATTTCTGTAAGCTTCCACTTGAATAAGAGCCTTACCTGATTTGTTTAACTTCTTTTTACGATTGTAGACCAATCTGAAATAAATCTTGTTCATACTATGTTGTTTTTAAGAAAATATGCAGATAATATGCAATAAGAAGAAGTTTATTACTTATATAACGTCTATTTTAGCTAAATTAAAACTAACAAGTATCTAGCAAAAAGGATTCATTATTTTGATTCGATGATAAATCCCAGATACAAGAAATGCATATCATTTACTTTATAAAAACATACTTTTGCATGAAAGTGGCAGGTATAAGTGTTAAAAAGCAAGCTTTTGGGGGAATTTTATTGAAAATGGTATAAATATTTAAAAAGATATTACTACTTTTGCGTCCTGTTAGAGTGAATGAATTTTTATTAATGTAAAGTTAAACTTTAAGAGAGATTTTTATGAAAAGAAAATTGATGCTGTTAATGACCTGCCTGATGATAGGTATTGGTCTGGTAAACGCTCAAATCTCAAAGGTAACAGGTAATGTTACTTCTGAAGAGGATGGTTTACCTGTAGTGGGCGCATCAGTATTGGTAAAAGGTACTACAGTAGGTACTGTTACCGACATTGATGGTAATTTACGTTGACTAACGTGCCAAGTTCCGCCGGAACTTTGGTCATTTCTTTCATCGGAATGCAGTCGCAGGAAGTGAAGATTAAGCCAAACGTAAAAGTGATGTTAAAATCTGATGCTGAACAACTTGATGAAGTTATGGTTGTAGCTTATGGTACTGCCAAAAAATCTTCATTTACAGGAGCAGCTGCTTCTGTGGATGGAGCGAAAGCTTTAAAGGATATTCCTGTCACCTCTTTTGAGCAAGCTCTTGCAGGTACAACTCCTGGCTTAACTATAAACAGCAGCAGTGGACAGCCTGGTGCTGCATTAGAAATTCGTGTAAGAGGTACAGTTCAATGAATGCAACTAATGAGCCTCTGTATGTTGTGGATGGAGTTCCAGTTGTTTCTGGAGATGTAGCTCTTTCTCCTGTTAGAGGTGATAGTAAATCATTTAATATTATGTCTTCTATCAACCCTAGCGATATTGAAAATATAACAGTTTTGAAAGATGCAGCGGCAGCATCTTTGTATGGTTCTAGAGCAGCAAATGGCGTAATTCTGATTACAACAAAAAAAGGTAAAGCAGGAAAAACGCGTATTAACTTTAAGGCCAATTGGGGATTCTCTGATTGGGCTATGAAAAATCGTGAAAGTGTAAATGGAACTCAACGTCGGGAACTGACATACGAAGGAGCCTATAATGAAGCTATTCTTTATGGTATTCCTGATGCAGACGGAAATTACACTCCTGCAACAGAAGAACAAGCAAAAGCGTATGCTCAAGCAGCAGCAGACACCTATGCGCCTGACTATAATGAAGACTGGGAGTCCGCTTTATTCCGTAAACACGGATCCTCGCAAAACTACGAATTTTCTGCACAAGGTGGTGATGAACGAAATTCTTTCTTCGCTTCTTTAGCATACAAAAAAGACCAAGGTAAGGCCAATAATTCTAAAATGAATGGATTCATTGGACGTATAAATGCTGTTCACCGTTCCGCTGATAACAAATGGCAAATGGGGGCAAATGTTTCATTATCTAAACAAGAATCATCCGTAGTCAGTGAAGGAACAGCCTATGCCAACCCATTTTTTCTTATCAACTGGAGAATTACTCCTAATATTCGAATTTACGATGAAGATGGCAATTATGATATGTCAAGTCCTATCATTCAGGCTTATTTCCCAAAATCTCATCCAATAGAAGATTTACAAAAAGATAAAAATGAATCTAATGTATTCAGAAGTTCGAATAACTTATGGGCTTCTTATGAAATTATTGACGGATTGATTCTTAAAGAAAATGTCAGCTATGATTATATTTCCAATAAATCATTAACTTACTGGCCTTTGGACTCAAATAATGGTAGTGACTTGGGAGGACTTGGATCTAACTATATATTGAATCAAAATAACATCTATTCTTCTACGACATTAAATTATATAAAGAGTTTTAACCAAAAACACAATTTGGATGTACTCGTTGGATGGGATGTGGATGACCGGCGAGTAGAATATGTGATGGCATCACAAACCGGCTATCCGCACAATAAACTGCCAGAATCTATTAATGCAGCCACCCCGATGGAAGGAATAGCATATTATGAGCAAGATCATTTATTATCACTTTTATCCCGCGTAAATTATGATTTTGATAATAAATATTATGTTTCAGCCAATTTCCGTCGTGATGGAGCTCTCGCTTGGGTACAAATAATAGATGGGCAAACTTCTGGTCTGTTTCTGCTGCCTGGAGAATGACACAAGAAGAATTCATGCATGATCTGACATGGTTAAATGATTTAAAAATAAGAGCATCTTATGGTATCAATGGTACTTTGCCTAATTCATACTACAGCCATTTAAGTTTGTATGGATATGGCTATAATTACCAAGATAAACCAGGTTCAGCTCCTACTTCTGTTCCAAATCCAGATTTATCATGGGAAAAGAATAAAAACCTCAATATTGGGTTTGATGCTCGTCTTTTTGACAGATTGAATGTAACATTGACTATTATACGCGTCGTACTAGCGACTTATTGCAAGACGTTCCCACATCAATGACAGTTGGTTTCCAAACCATGCTGAAAAATGTAGGCGAAATGAAAAATCAAGGTGTGGAAGTAGACATTAATGTGGATGTATTCAAGCACTCACAAGTAAGATGGAATACCGGTTTGGCATTGTCTCACAATACTAATAAGGTTACAAAACTTTATGGAGGAAAAGATATCATTAATAATACTAGTATTATTCGTGAAGGAGAATCTTATTATTCATGGTGGAGCCGTGAATGGGCTGGTGTAGATCCACAGACTGGTGAAGAACAATGGGTATTAAACACTGTCAACAAAGATGGAAGTATAAACAGAGAGTTAACTAAAGATCCAACCCAAGCTCAACGCGTAATAATTGGAAAACCGGATCCTAAATTGACAGGGGGATGGAGAAATTCTGTATCATGGAAGGGGCTCGAATTAAACCTTCTCTTTAACTTCTCTTTAGGTGGAAAGTTTTTGATACATGGAGAACAAGCTATACTGATACGGATGGATATGACGTATGGAATAATATGTCAACTGAGCAGTTAGACAGATGGCAGAAACCAGGTGACGTTACAGATGTTCCTCGACGAATTAACAATTACAAATGGGGTAATTATGGAAGCTCACGCTTTATGAAAGATTTGAACTATTTACGTTTGAAATCATTGAGCCTTTCATATTCACTTCCTCAAAAATGGATTAATAAAGCACAATTGAATAATGTTCGTGTCTTTGTATCAGGAACAAATCTGCTTACTTGGACTTCATACAAATATACAGATCCAGAAATGCCAATTAATGGAATACCAACGTTTGGACTTCCTAACTTAAAACTGTTACATTTGGTATTGAATTAGGAATTTAATAAAAGAAGAAACAATGAAAACGACTATACATACAATATTTGCAGCCTTACTAACAGGAGCTACGTTGTTGTCTTCGTGTGATGATTATTTGACAACACTACCTAGCGATTCGTTAGTAAGCGAAGGAGCTATAACAACAGAGGAAGATACAAAAACTGCTGTGAACGGCCTTTATGAGGGACTTATTTCCGTTGGTGATTCATACTATTACGGTACAGATTTCATTACTCGCCCCGAAGTTGGTGGTGAAGATATACAAACAAGAATGGTTGGAGACCGTACAGAAAACTTCTATCGTTTTACCGATAGACAAAGTAATGCTAGAGAATCACTTTGGTCTGTGCCTTATGTAGTCATAAACCGTGCTAATGTCCTTTTAGATGCTATTGAATCAGGTTCTATACCAATGACAGAAGTAACCAAGAATTCAAAGGGTGAAGCTTTAGCAATTAGAGCATTAGCTCATTTCAACCTTCTAATCACTTATGGTACACCGTATCAAAAAGACAATGGAGTATCTTTAGGAGTTCCTGTGGTAACAACCGTACTTGATGCTGCGAGTTTACCTGAGCGTCTTACTGTAGCACAAGGGTATGAAGCGGTTTTGACCGATTTAACAGATGCTTTAGATTTTATAAGTGAGGATAAAACATACGGTCACATAAACCTCTGGGGTGTAAAGGCTTTAATAGCTCGTGTAAATTTATATAAAGGTAATTATGAGGAAGCCTATAAATATGCAAAAGATGTAATTGATCATGGAGGATACAACCTTGTTCCGAATGCTGAATATATCAGCATGTGGGGACAACGTGAAAATAGTGAATCTATTTTTGATTTAGATTTATCTTCTACTATGTATGGAGGAGGTAGAGAACTTATCGGTTCTCTTGTTGCACCAAGTTCATATGGAACAATGATTGCTACTACTGATTTCCTGAATTTACTAAACGAAGATCCGGATGATGTACGATTGGGATTATTGATAAAAGATAAAGATGGACAGAAGCGTGTTGTAAACAAGTATCCGGACTTGACGGAAATATTTTGTGAATAATATTAGAGTAATCCGATTGTCTGATATTTATCTAATTGGAGCAGAAGCTGCATTAAGAAAAGGCACTCCTGATCAAAATTCTGCTGATGAATACTTATATCAAATAAGACATCGTGCTAATCCAAACAACACAAAAATCACAGCAACTCTTGATTTAGTTAAGAAGAACGTAGAAAGAACTTGTGATGGAAGGTCATAGATATATGACATTTTACGTGTAGGAGATACTGTTGAGAGAAAAGGAGGTACTCATTTCTTGAATGGAGAAGATTTAATAACCGTTAATTGGAATGATTATAGAACTATTATGCCTATCCCTCAGGCGGAAATTGATGCTAATCCTCAGATTAAACAGAATCCCTCATATTAATAGATTGAGAAGTTTTTCTTGAATTTATAATATATAGAAGCAAAAAGCATTGTCTTCTTATTTATAAATTCCGAGAATTATTATAGGAAACTTACCCAAGTTGCGTAGCGTATTCTTGGGTAAGTTTTTTCTTAGTATGCTCTCTATTTTATTATAAGACATTTTCTTTAAACTACTTAATATATAAGTGGCTCAATATATATAGTTGTAAAATAAGAAATTTCATACTCTTAAAACAATATAAGGCAGGAAAACATATTTTATTGACAAATGAAACGCGTTTACTGAATAATGTATGGAATTTTATTTGTCTTGTATGACTCAATAAATTCGTTTTGAGCTAATATATTCATCTAATTATATAAAAATGACTTATTCAGAGTATAATCTTGGTAGAAAATCCGTATAGAATATCAGTTTACAAGCTATCTTGATTTACAAATCTTATTTAATTGAATAATTCCTATTTATTTATAAATCAATAATTTATAATACTTTACAGTTCCGCCGGAACTTTGGTCATTTCTTTCATCGGAATGCAGTCGCAAGAAGTGAAGATTAAGCCGAATGTAAATGTGGTACTAAAGTCTGATGCTGAGCAACTTGAAGAAGTTGTTGTGACAGCAATGGGTATCAAACGTGACCGTAAAGCATTAGGATATGCTGCGCAAGATTTAAAGTCTGAACAACTCAGCAAAAGTGGTACCACATCACTTGCAAATGCAATACAAGGTAAACTGACAGGTGTTGAAGTACGCCAGTCATCTGGTGCTCCGGGTGCCTCTTCTCAAATCATCATTCGTGGAGCCCGTTCATTTGACGGAAACAACCAACCTTTGTATGTAATTGATGGTATGCCAATCAACACATCTGCAGACTTTGATACCGGTAGTTCTGTAACTGGTGCGAACTATGCAGACCGTAGTATTGATATTAACCCAGAAGATATTGAGACCATCAACGTGCTCAAAGGACAGGCAGCTTCTGCATTGTATGGTATTCGTGCATCTAATGGTGTTATTGTAATTACAACAAAACGTGGTTCTAAAAACAACTTGAATAAGCCAAGTGTTACTATTTCTACTAACATGAGTGCTCAGCGTGTTTCTAGAAAATTTGAACGTCAAACAGTATATGCACAAGGCGATAAAATCAGCGCATACAATCCTTCATCTTCCAGCACATGGGGACCTAAAATCACAGATTTGGTGAACGACCCTGTTTATGGTGGAAATACAGACAACCAATATACTGCAGAATTTGGTAAACATGAAGGTCAATATTATAACACTCAACGTGCAAAAGCTGGTCTTGATGGTTGGACAACTCCGCAAATTTATGACAACGTAGGTGATTTCTTAGGTACTGGATTTACAGAAAACACGAATGTAAATATATCGCAAAGTCTTAACGGGGTAAACTATTCATTTGGATTAAACAACTCTTATCAAAATGGTATCATCCATCCACAGGTATGAACCGTTGGGGAGCTAGAGGTTTGGTTGACTGGAAATCAATGAAGAATGGAATACTGGATTTTCTGCAAACTATTCATCAACCAAAATTACATCTGCTCCTGGCGCTAATGATGGTATAATGAACGTCGTATATTCTGCTCCTGCTGAATATGATCTGAAAGGAATCCCGACACACGCACCTGGAGATATCACGAACCAAGTACTTTTCCGTTCTACTTCATTTGTGAACCCATATTGGTGGCTGATCATAATGAATACTTGCAGCACACAAACCGTGTTTTTGGCAATGCATATCTTGAATATCAGCCAAATTAAATTGGGGAGATGGATTTACTTTGAAGTTCCGTGAACAAGCAGGTTTGGATATTTGGACTTCTAATTATGCCGATGTAAAAGAAATGGGTACAACAAGTGCCCTACTCGGTGGCGAAATTGAAAATTATGGTTCACAACACAATGTTTTCAACAACTTGTTTACCATTAATTTCGACGGTCGATTTGGTAATGAAGACGAATGGGGATTGAACATCATCTTAGGTAATGAATTTAATGACGAAAACATTCGTACTTGGGACTATTATGCAAGCAATTTTAATTTCCCGGGATTCCCGACCATTGGAAATGCTACTAACCTGGCCAGTGCTAATGAATATACAAGAAGAGAACGTACTGTAGGTTTCTTTGGAAGTGTGTCTGCATCCTGGAAAGACCAGTTGTATTTAACTGTTACAGGACGTAATGACTACGTATCTACCATGCTAGAGGAAGCCGTAGTTTCTTCTATCCTTCAGTTTCTTTGGGATGGGAATTCACTAAATTACCATTCTTGGAAGGCAACAGTGTAATCAACTATGGTAAATTAAGAGGCTCATTTGCACAGGTAGGTCAAGCTGGTACTTATTACAACAACTTCTACTATACACCTTCTTACGGAGGAGGTTTCTTGGCCTACACTCCGGTATCTTATCCGCTTCCAAGTGGTGTTTCATCATACGTACCATATTATGTAGTATATGATGAGAATCTTAAGCCGCAAAATACAGTAAACTATGAAGCCGGTATTGATTTGCATTTATTCAACAGCAGAATCAAAATGGAATATACCTATAGTTTACAGAATGTTAAAGATCAGATATTCTCTGTACCGACAGATGGTGCTATAGGTTATCAATATATGATGACAAATGCCGGAAAGATGCGTACCCATGCACATGAATTCTCTATCAATGCAGCTATTCTGCAAAGTAAAGATTATGATTTGAATTTGGGTATCAACTTTACCAGAATCCTCAACAAGGTTATTGAACTTGCACCGGGTGTAGAATCTATTATGTTGGGTGGATTTGTTGAGCCGCAGGTTAGAGCACAGGCTGGATGTACTTATCCTAATATCTATGGTGCTGCATTCAAGCGTGATAGCGAAGGAAACATGTTATTGCTTAATGGCTTACCACAAGCAACAGGAGATAGCCAGAACTTAGGTAACTGTTCACCGGATTTCACAACTGGTATCACTTTGGTGGACGCTACAAACGTCTTTCTTTAGCTACTACATGGAGCTGGCAGCAAGGTGGAAAATGTATCATGGTACAAACATGACATTAAACTATTTCGGTGCAACAAAAGAATCTCTTCCATACCATGAAGGAACAATGGTAGCAGAAGGTATTGATGAAGCTACAGGAGAAAAGAACACGGTTGAAGTTAGCAAGCAAGCTTATTATCAGGAATATTACAACATTTCTGAATCTGGTATTTATGATACTAGCTTCGTAAAATTGCGCGATGTAACACTGACATACCAATTACCAAAGATGGGAATTTTCGACATTTCTGTATATGGATTTGCTCGTAATATCTTAATCTGGGCTAATCTGCCGAATTTTGACCCGGAATCATCACAGGGTAACAATAACATGAGTGGATATTTTGAACGCTTCTCTGTTCCTAATACTTCAAGCTTTGGTGGTGGACTTACTATTAAATTCTAAAATAAATACGATTCAAATATGAAGAAATATATATTATCCGTTTTATCTATTGCATTTCTCGGACTCACATCTTGTACCGAGGATATAATGGATGACATCAATAAGGATAACCAACATCCTTCTCCTGAAAATGTATCAGCCGCACTTCAGCTGACAGATGCAATTATGGCTACAGGTTTCAGTACAGTATCAGGAGACTATGCTTTTATCTTTCCTCTCTTACCGAACAAGAAATTGGAGTTGGAAATAACCAGTTAATGAGAGCAGAGTTACGTAACTCTGCGGAATGGGCAGCATCTACGACTTTCAATAACGTATGGAATGCAACCTATGGAAATCTTATGAACATCCGCCAAATGATTGAAAAAATCACGACGGGAACCCAAGGTAACGCCGAAAAATATGACTTATTGGGTATGGCACAAACTTTGGAAGCTTTGAATTTTGGAATATTGACAGATATGCATGGAGATATTCCATATAGCGAAGCATTACAGGGCCAAGAAAACCTTCAACCCAAACTGGATGCACAGAAAGATGTTTATACAGGTATATTAAATACCCTTGAAGATGCTATAAAGAATCTTGAAAAAGGTAAAGATTTAGAGTCTGCCGGAAATCAGGATATTGCTTTTGGAAATAATAATGAACAGTGGATGGCTACAGCTTACGCTTTGAAAGCTCGCTATTTATTGCATCAATTAGCTGTTACAGAAGATAAAACAGCATTATTGACAGAAGTGAAGAAAGCCGCAGAAAAAGCAGTAGAATTGAACTTTAAAGGTTTTTTGATTAAAGAATTCAATGGAGTTACTTGTGACAATCCTTGGAGTGCATATATATGGAGTAGAGAATATACAGCTTCTTCCAAGACTGTAACAAATCTGATGGGAACAGATGATCCTCGTTTACCTTATTACATTTATAAAACAGATAAGTCAGAAGGAGGGTCATATCAACCTGGAGATGAAGAAATCGCGCAGGTTGCCGATGGAAGTCTTGCCTATCCCGCATGGTACGACTTAGGCTCACAGCCTATTCACATGTTCAGCGTTTCTGAATTATATTTTATTCTTTCAGAAGTTAAATTACGTCTTAATGAAGACGCCACTACCGAATTCCAAAAGGCTGTTGCAGCTTCTGTAAGTGAAATTATGGGTTGGTTTGATGATGATACAGATGCCAGCGCTTACGCCAGCTCATTAGGAACACCAACACTTCAAAAGGTATTCGAACAGAAATATATCGCTCAAAGCGTAGATGAGCAAGTGGAAACTTATAATGATTTACGCCGTGTAAAAGCAATGGGTGAAAATTATATTGTCTTGACAAATCCGTATAACACTCAAGGAGGAGTCAACCGATTCCCAGAACGTTTACCATACGGAAATAGTAGCGTATTAAGTAATCCTAATATCAGCAGTGTTTATGGAGATGGATATTATATCTACTCTGAAAAGACATGGATAAACGGCGGTAAATAAACCTTCCCTTCCATCTTTTTAAGAAGAAATAGAACTACCCAAGTTTGCGTATTCTGCACATTCTTGGGTAGTTTTTTATTTCCCGTCGACAAACTTTTATTCATAACCATACCATAACTTACTCACAATTCTAATGCATCATATAACACGCAAAAACCGGAATCACATTTCTGTAATCCCGGTCTTCATTATACTAAGTATTATAATCTGTTTCTAATCAGAACAATTTAGCAGGATATTCACCAGCATCTACCAAAGCCTGAATCTTGTCAACTACACTCTGACGGTCAGCAGCGTATGTCACACCAAACCACTTAGAAGTAGTATCCAGTACTTTTACAGTAGCAGTTCCTTCATTAATCAGCTTGTTCACCATCAACGGAATGAAATATTCACATTTCAAGTTGCTGATATTTTCTTTCAGGAATTCAGCGAAATATTCTTCTGAATATTGGAAATAATCAGGAGTGAATCCCCACATATTCATTGAAACAGGAGTATTATCTTCAATACCAACCCATTCGCCATTTTCATCCTTATAAGAAACTACACCGTCTACACGCATAATTTCAGTACGTTCAACGACTGTTGTCAGATGAGCATTTTCATCAGTTGCACAAACACCACGAGCTACCGTTCCACTTTCAGACAAAGTGTTTCCTACACGGAAACCTACCATGCTGTAGTCGTTCTTTGCACCTTCTGGCAATTCTGACAAGTATTTACCCAATACGGCAAAACTGTCACGTCCATAGAAGTCGTCAGCATTGATTACGGCAAATGGTTCTTTAATTACATTCTTACCCATCAACACTGCATGGTTTGTTCCCCAAGGTTTAACACGACCCTCCGGACAAGTAAAGCCAGCAGGCAGGTCGTTCAAATCCTGGAACACAACTTCTACAGGAATATGATTTTCATATTTGCTTACAATCTTTTCACGGAAATCTTTTTCAAAATCACGACGGATTACGAAAACCAATTTCCCGAAACCACCACGGATAGCATCAAAAATTGAATAATCCATGATTGTTTCACCGTTAGGACCCAGTCCATCAAGTTGTTTTAAGCCACCGTAACGACTCCCCATACCGGCAGCCAGTACAAATAAAGTTGGTTTCATAGAATTGTATTAAAATTAGTAACTACGCAAAGGTAAACAAATAATGTGATTTCAACTCATTGTCATAAACAAAATGTATCACCTTTTGGTTCTTTTTTATATATTCGCATAACTAATGATTAAACTGTATATGAAAAAATATATAAAATGGGGAGGAATTGTATTAGCAAGTCCATTTATCCTTTTTATAGTCTTGTGTATATTAATCTATATACCTGCTATCCAGAATTTTATTGTGGATAAGGCGACATCATACGCTTCACAAGCTACGGGGATGAACATTCATATACAACGAATTTCGCTTTCTTTTCCACTAAATTTAGTCGTCCATGAAACTACGGTTATCAACCTCAGGATACGCTCCTGAATGTGGAAAAACTAACCGTAAAAATTCAATTACTCCCTCTGGTAAAGAAGCAGATAGAGATTGACGGAGTGGAACTGAAAAACGCTTCGGTCAATACGGTCGACCTGATTGAAGGAATGTCCTTGCAGGGAAAACTGGGAAAACTTTTCTTGAAATCACATGGAGTTGCCTTAACGCCGGAAACAGCTGTGCTCAACGAGCTCACACTGAAAGATGCCAACCTGAAACTATGTCTGGCAGATACAACCGCACAAGATACCACTCAAAGTGCACCTACATTCTGGAAATTTAAATTAGAAAAGATTGATTTGGCCAATGTGGACTTTCAGATGGATATGCCGCTTGATTCCATGAATTTAGGGCTTAAAGTCGGAAATGCTTCTTTAAGAGACGGATTGGTTGACTTGCATAAAGCGGCTTATTCCGCTAAAGAATTTAAGCTTTTACAGAGTGGATTATACTATAACTCAGGGAATACACCTCCTATAGAGAAGGGATTGGATCCGTCACATATTGCAGTGACCGACATCAATTTACAGATGGATTCTCTATACTATCAGGGGAATAACATCCGGGCATTACTGCATCAGTTCGAACTGAAAGAGCGTTCGGGACTGGAAATCAAATCGACCGAGGGGCAATTACAGGCAGACGAGAAAGCCATACGTGTGCCTTCTTTACAAATCAAAACTGCAAATTCATTCTGGCTCTCAAAGCTACGATAGACTGGTCGGTCACAGAACAGAATCAGGACGGCGTATTGAACGGGCAGTTCATGGCTGAAATCGGTAAAGCTGATTTGTTCAAACTGATTCCAGACATGCCACAAGAATTTATTCAATCCTTCCCTGCAGCTCCATTACAAGTTCGTATCGGGGTAGATGGAAGTCTGAGTGACCTGAAACTGACTACTTGCCAGGTTAAAATTCCCGATTGTTTCCGTATGGAAATGGACGGAACGGTAAAAAATGTGCTCGACAGTCTTTCCAGAGAGGGAGTGATCAACCTGAACTCGGATTTCTATAAAATGGATTTTCTGAGTAGCCTGACCGACGGAGTAGTTATTCCGTCAGGAATGAATATTCATGGAAAGGCCGGTATGAAAGGTAACGATTTGTTTACCGAAACTACCTTAAGCCAGAATGAAGGAAAAGTACAGCTAAATGCGGAATACAACCTCCTTAAAGAAGCTTATAAGGCAGATATGCAAATCAGTGAGCTAAACCTGCATGATTTCCTGCCAGCTGATTCGTTGTTTTATCTCTCTGCTGGTATGCAACTTGAAGGAGCAGGAACAGATATTTTTTCCAAACGAACTACATTAACAGCCAATGCCGCACTCAACACCTTCAATGGGGAACCCGTGTCTTCTCTGGCGTACAGCTTAATGCAGCCCTGAAAGAATCAAAAGCGAACCTCAACTTGGATGTGAATGACAACCTGATGAATATCTCATCGCAGTTAGATGCATCCCTACACCCTTCTGCAATTGCTGCGGATATGTTGGTTCAAGTGAAGAATCTTGATTTATACGGAATGGGATTGCTCAGTTCTCCGTTAAGGACTACCGAAAATATCGACATTCACATGAGAACGGACATGAAAAAAGTCACGGTATCCGTTTATCTGTAAAAGACATAAATTTAATCACTGAAAAAAGATATTTAAGACGAAAGATATACATTTCGGCTTCAGCACTGCACGCGATTCTATCAGGAGCTACGCAAATGCGGGTGACCTGACGTTTCTATTCAGAAGCCGAGGAGGTATTGATGAGTTAGGTAATCAGATAACCAAACTGACGAATGCACTGAGCGCACAATGGAAGCAGAAATCAATTGATCAGGTTGCCCTTCGTGAGCTGTGGCCAGAAACCCAGTTCAGAATCTTTGCAGGAAAGGACAACCCCATTTCCAATACACTGGCCATCAAAAAGATAAACTTAACCGCATGAATGTGAATATACGCACCTCCCCTGCAGAAGGATTGAATGCGTCGATGAATCTTATGGATTAAAGACAGATAGTCTAGCGCTTGACACCATCTATTTCAATGCCACCCAACAGCCTGATAAGATTTTGTTTAACAGTGGAGTCATAGCCAATGACAAACCGTTCCAAGAAGCTTTCGATATTACACTGAATGGAGATATAGGAGCTGACAAGGCTAATGCTACTATTGAATATCTGAACGGTAAAAAAGAATGTGGAGTAAATATAGGTATGGTGGCTGGCCTGCAAAAAGGCGGAATCAGTCTCCACATCACCCCATTTGACCCTATCTTAGTGTACCGTAAGTTTACGGTTAATCCGGATAATTATATCTATCTGAGAGATGACGGACGAATCATGCCAATTTGTCCATTTACGATGAATTGCGTACCGGACTGAGTTTCTATTCTACTCCAGATTCTACGGCACAGCAAGATTTGACTCTATCCCTGACTCAGATTAACATTGGAGAGTTCAAACGAGTGATTCCGTATATGCCAGACATCGAGGGCGTGATTAACTCTGAAGCACATTATGTGCAGACAGAAGACGGCATGGATCAGATTTCTCTTGAGAACAACATCAACCAGCTCAGATATAACGGGATAGCTTTGGGCGACTGGGCTTTGAGTGCGGTCTACCTTCCCAAACAAACCGGTGAACAGCATATCAACGGCCTCATCATGCAGAATGACAAGGAAGTAATCAGTATAGAAGGCTCATACTTCCCGGCTGAAGAGAAAGAACAAAAAGAGGATCGGATAGATGCACGTATGGCATTGCATCACTTCCCGCTGGAAATAGCAAACTCTTTTATTCCGGGTAAGATGGCTATGCTGAGTGGAGATATTGACGGTACCATGCAAATGTCCGGCAATGCTTCCCAACCGCTCATGAACGGAAAAATTAACCTGGATAGCGTAAATGTATACGTACCGCAAGCATCTCTGAACCTCCGATTTGATAACAAACCGGTGGAAATCAAGGACAGCAAGCTTACATTCAACCGTTTCAAGATCTTCACCAAAGGGAAAACTCCGTTCACCATTGACGGGGATGTGGACATGGCAGATTTCAGTCAGATGAAAATGAACCTGAAGATGGATGCCAACAATTTTGAATTGCTGAATGCCAAGCAGACCAAACAGTCGCTCGTATATGGGAAGTTGTACGTGGATTTCCACTCTACTCTTAAAGGTACACCCGATAACATGAATATACGCGGTAACATGAATATTTGGGTAACAGTAACTTTACCTATATCCTACAGGATTCTCCGCTGACCGTAGAAGACCGTCTGGAAGAAACAGTAACCTTCACCAACTTCAGCGATACGACTTCTGCACAAAGAAGGGCTCTTCCAGCCCTCTCACTAGGAGGTATCGACATGCTGATGACCTTACACATAGACGAGGGGGTACAGTGCCGTGTCAATATGGATGAAAAGGGAAGCAACTACATGTACTTTGAAGGAGGTGGTGACTTGTCTTTCCAATATACACCGGAAGGAAACATCATTCTGAATGGAAGGTATTCTCTTCTAAGCGGTGAAATGAAATACCAGCTCCCGATTATCCAGTTAAAGACCTTCCATATTCAAAGCGGAAGTTACATACAATGGAATGGAAATGCAATGAATCCTCTCATGAGTATAAAAGCGACGGAAAGAATACGTTCTTCAGTAGCACAAGAAGGGCAGGCATCGCGCATGGTCAACTTCGATGTGGGTGTCAATATCACCAATACATTGGAGAATTTAGGATTTACCTTTATCATTGATGCTCCGGATGACGGTACCATGCAAAACGAATTGGCATCCATGTCGGCTGAAGAAAAGAATAAGGTAGCTGTAACCATGCTGGTAACAGGTATGTACCTGACGGAAGGAAGCACCTTGGGAGGTGGCGGTGGAAGCAGCGTCATGAACTCTTTCCTACAAGACCAGATTTCCAAAGTGGCTGGAAGTGCCCTCAAGACCATTGATGTGAATTTCGGTATAGAAACCAATAATGGAGAAGAAACCGGACAGACATCTACGGATTATAACTTCCAGTTTGCCAAGAGATTCTGGAACAACCGTATCCGAGTGGTAATTGGTGGAAAAGTATCCACCGGCAATAATGTGCAGCAGGACGAGTCATTCATTGATAATATCTCATTAGAATATCGTCTGGACAACAGTGGTACTCGCTACGTCAAGCTTTTCCATGATAAGAACTACGAAAGTGTGCTCGATGGAGAAGTAATAGAAACCGGAGCCGGTATTGTACTGCGCAAGAAAGTTAGTAAAGTGGGCGAACTGTTTATTTTCAGAAAGAAGAAAAAACCACAGCCTGAAGTCGAAAAAAAGAAGAAGATGAAAATGAGGAAGAGAAGAATAAATAAACTGTTACTGACAGGACTTCTGTTATTTATCATAACCGGATGTTCCACAACCAAGCATCTTCCGGAAGACGAGTTGCTCTATATCGGTACACCGACTCCTAAAATTGTGGGATACAATGAAGCCGATAATGGAGAAGCTACTTTGGAAGAAGTACAAGGCGCATTGAACGTGGCACCGAACAATTCATTTTTCGGCAGCCCCAACCTCCGTATCCCTTTCCCATTAGGACTATGTGTATAACCGGTTTGAACGATACGAAAAAGGTATTGGTAAATGGATTTTCAAGAAACTGGCTGCGACCCGATTTATGTATCTACCGTTAACCCTGATACCCGTACAAAGGTAGCAAGTAACGTTTTACGTGAAAATGGCTTTTTCCAAGGCAACGTGACAGTGCAAGTAGATACAGCCAAGAACCCGAAGAAAGCCAAATTAAATTATACCATATACACCGGACAACGTTACAAATTAGACTCCGTTACCTATGTAGGATTTTCACCCAAGGAAGACAGTCTGATTCATGCTACATATAGTAAACGCCTGTTAATAAAAGAAGATGCGTTCACTGTCAATAAATTGGACGAAGAAAGGAATCGCCTGGTAGAACTATTCCGTAACAACGGATATTATTTCTATCGCCCAGATTTTATTACGTTCATGGCCGACACATTGATTCGTCCCGGTTATGTCAACTTAAGAGTTGTACAGAAACATAATATTCCGGAAGAGGGATTGCGTACTTACTATATTGGAAAGACAAGCATCAATCTAGTAGGACATAATGGAGAACAACCCAATGATTCATTGAATTTTCATAACTTCACCATTAATTATGCAGGAAAAAATCCGGGCATACGATATGGGGTACTCCGCCGACGTTTTCTTTATAAAAGCGGAGAAATGTATTCTCAGCAACGCCAGAACTATACCCAGCAGGCATTGTCCAGATTAGGCGTGTTCAAATACAATGATTTCAATTACACTCCTCGTCCGGGAAGAGATACCCTGGACATTACGGTCAATGCCATGTTCGACCTGCCTTATGACAGCGAACTGGAACTTAATGTCACCACCAAGAGTACCAAGCAAACAGGGCCGGGAGCCAAATTCAATCTTTCAAAGAAGAATTTCAAAAGAATGGGTGCTTCCTTGAACTTAGAGTTGAAAGGTTCATACGAATGGCAGACCAGTTCTACTGTAGACGGGGAAAGTTCTGTGATGAATTCTTACGAGCTGGGAGCTGCCCTCTCTCTGAATTTTCCACGACTGGTTTTACCATGGATTAGAAATCGGGTAGACCCCTTCCGTTTCCCGTCTGAAACCAACTTTAAGATTTACGCAGAACAGGTGAATCGTGCCCGCTACTTCAAGATGTTGTCATTTGGAGGTACTGTATCCTATAGTTTTCAACCGAAACGCAGTATTAAGCATACCGTAACTCCAATTCACCTGGCATTCAACACTTTGCAGCACCGTACCGCACGCTTTGACTCCATTGCCAATGCCAACCCGATGCTGTTCCATAGTTTGGACGACCAGTTCATTCCGTCACTGACCTACACGGTTACTTACGACAACAGCTACCGGAAGAAAAAGAACCGTGTGTGGTGGGAAAACTCACTCACCTCTGCCGGAAATGTGACATCCGTCATTTATGCGGCTTTTGGACAGAAATTCAGCAAAAAGGAGAAGGAACTATTGGGAAATCCGTTTGCGCAGTTCCTGAAATATTCTTCAGAAGTAAGATATACCTACCACATCAGTGAAAAGCAACAGTTAGCTACCCGACTGATGGAGGAGTGATATGGGCATACGGCAACAAGACAATCGCACCTTATAGCGAACAGTTCTATGTGGGAGGTGCCAACAGTATTCGTGCCTTTACCGTACGCTCCATCGGTCCGGGAAGATTCCACCCGGCTAATAATTCAGGTTATTCCTACGTGGATGAAACAGGAGACATCAAACTGGAAGCCAACCTGGAATACCGTTTCCGTATCTTTTCAAATTTTATGGGAGGAAACTTAAACGGAGCAGCTTTTTTAGATGCAGGAAATGTATGGCTTATGCGCAAAGATGAAGCTCGCCCCGGTGCAGAATTCAATCTCCGGCATTTCTTTGACAGCATTGCATTGGGAACTGGAGTAGGAATTCGTTATGACCTTTCCTTCCTGATTCTGAGACTGGACTTCGGTTTTGCCCTTCATGTGCCATACGATACCGAAAAGAGTGGATACTATAATATACCTAAATTCAAGGACGGAATGGGTATTCATTTTGCCATTGGTTATCCTTTCTAAAAACAGAGCAAACTGCCTGACAAGAAAAATTAATGAAAATACAGATTCATGAATCAAAATAAATGGCTACATTTGCAGCGTTTTTGAAGGTATTAGCATGAATAAGTGGAAGATTTTTGCTTGTATATCCCTAATTACTCTTATGAGTGTACTCATAGGAGCAAACTTCTTTGCGCTTTATTCCACCGTGCTCAATGAGAACAATACAGCAGAGGAAACCCAATCGGCTGATTCCATCTACCAGCATCCGGACAATATTCCTTCGAAAACGCTTGACTTTCTGATTGCCAACATACAAGCAGATATTCCGCAGAAAATTTTATTCATACAAACCCAGAAAAACCTGGACGGTAAGTTTTTCCTGCCGGTATTCTCGTTTGGACAAGACTTTATTTCCAGACCACCCACACATTTAGCTGGTCTGTTCTGTATATTCCACACATCCTTATACACAATTAGATAAATTCTATTATCTATATACCCTCAAAAAATCCTTATTTAATACTATCTAAGAACAGTTTAAAATAGATTGTTCTGATACATTGCAGACAGAGGCTTGCAGTGTAACGGAAGTAGTTTATCATCTATATGTATCATCAAAAAATTCTTAGATATATGTTTTTTACATTTATTATTGTCGTTATTCTGACTGCTATCGTCCTTGTTGTGGCAGCAATGACCATCGCAAAATTACTTGCTCCACGGTCATTCAATCCGCAGAAGGGAGAACCGTACGAATGTGGTATTCCTACGCGTGGACAATCATGGGTGCAATTCAAGGCAGGTTACTACCTGTTTGCTATCTTGTTCCTGATGTTCGACATTGAAACGGTATTTCTCTTTCCTTGGGCTGTAGTGGCCGGCAGGTAGGAGTATATGCACTGGTCAGTGTAGGTTTCTTCCTGGTAGTTTTAATTTTGGGCCTGGCATACGCCTGGCGGAAAGGAGCTCTTGAATGGAAGTAAAAAAAGCTACCTCTATTCGTTCTATGGAGTATGAGGACTTCAAGAACAATGATTATCTGGAAGACATGGTACGTCGTCTGAACATGGACGGTGCCGGAATCGTACTGGGAACAGTGGACGAACTGATTAACTGGGGACGAAGCAATTCGCTCTGGAGTCTGACGTTCGGAACCAGCTGTTGTGCCATCGAATTTATGGCATTAGGCGCAGCCGTTATGACATGGCCCGCTTCGGGTTTGAGGTAACCCGAAACTCTCCTCGTCAGGCCGATATGATCATGGTGCTGGGAACCATCACACACAAAATGGCTCCGGGTATTAAAACGTCTGTATGACCAGATGGCCGAACCTAAATACGTAGTAGCAGTAGGTGGATGTACCATCTCCGGAGGTCCTTTCATCAAATCTTACCACGTAGTAAACGGTATCGACAAGATTATTCCGGTAGACGTGTACATTCCGGGATGTCCTCCCCGACCGGAGC
>ENA-OQHP01000185-OQHP01000185.1-human-gut-metagenome-genome-assembly--contig:-NODE-185-length-20903-cov-3.079900_pt1 | contig 20903 bp, 25 predicted proteins | sample MGYA00242563_ERZ504717 | MGnify/ENA primary metagenome ERZ504717 (study PRJEB26092, sample SAMD00036212) | human gut metagenome | host: Homo sapiens | study: EMG produced TPA metagenomics assembly of... | reverse complement strand
AACAGGAAGAAAAGACTTAACCATAGGGCAGGAAAGGGTTAAGGATACGGATAAGACCTTTTAATGACGAATCCGGTTCCCAAGTCTTTTATGTATTCCTTACGGATAAACAGCCCCACTCAAATTCAGAACTGAATAAATATCCTACTCACTCCTATGGAGTGCTGCCGGGAAAAATAGCATCCATTTCTTTTGTTCCGTACAATAAAAGCTATGCGGTGGAAGTCGCTTTTCCGGAAGGGCTGACAACCACAAACCATAAAGAAATAAAATATGAAATAGATCTGTCCGGCAAAGCTGAAATCATCACTTCGAGCCGAAGCATTCTGAGCAGGATTTTCGCACCTATATACGAACTTTTCAAGGAAAAATAAACCGATTCATAACCTTTATAAAAAACACATGATATGAAGAAAGAAGAAGAAAACGGCAAGAAACCGGAATACATCAACTATTCTGAAGAAGAACAATTATTGGACTTGAACGAACTGATGGACGTACAAGGTGGCATAGATGACAAGGAGTTATCCAAATGTGGCCTGGGATGCTATACAGGCGGATTCGTCGATCCTACAAAAACACAAGATGAAAATACCGGAAATGAATAAAGTATATGTGCTGAACCCTCATTATCATCTGAGACATGATATTCACAGGGTCGCATTATTCTCCAGTACGGGGACAGATACCGACTGCTCCCGGAACTGGCATACTTTTATTCACCCGCTGCAAGCTGTCATGCTGAGTTTTTCACGTATGACAGACCTTTGCAGACAACTCTCCCTCTGCTGTGCGACTTCTTCTGCCGGAGCAAGGAGGAGATGATCAAATGGGTATCGGACTTCATTGATAATCCGACCCCCATTTATACCTCCTCCCAGCAGGGAGAAATTTATTTTCCCAAACGTATATTGATTGAAGCGGAAAAGGCAGGCAAAGCATTGCGTTTTGACCGGCTGCAAGCAAATTCTTTTGTCTGGAAAAAACTGGATCTTACTACAAGAAGGCTGTATTCCGGTCCGTTGCTCCTCACATTCATGCTGACCAACCAATGTGTCACGCATTGTAAGTATTGCTATGCAGATACATCAACGCAAATAAAATCCCCACTCACCACCCAACGCATGATGGAGCTGATCAAGGAAGCTTCAGACCTGCAAGTACAACAAGTAAATCTGATAGGTGGTGAAATATTCCTGCATAAAGACTGGAAAATCATATTAAAAGAATTGGTAAAACGGGGTATTGCCCCCGAATTCATATCGACCAAAATGCCTGTAACCCAAAAACTGTTGCAAGATGTACAGGAAACAGGGTATCAGGGAATTGTTCAAATTTCACTGGATGCCATTCATTCCGAAATACTGACCGCCTCACTGGGAGTAAACGGAAATTATGCCAAAGAGATGCTTCACGGCCTGCAATTACTGGATGACAGCGGACTGAATTATCAGATTTCATCTGTGCTGACCAACTACAATTGCCAAGTGAATGTCTTGGCGAATTACTGCATGAATTATCTCATCTGAAGCATATACGCGACTGGCGTATTATCCCCGCCAGTAATTCCATATACAAAGAGTATAATGTATTTTCGCATTTGAAACCTACTAAAGCGCAAATTACAAAGGTATTCAACCAAATACGTCCTCTTCTCACACAGGTTTCCTTTCCCGTGATTTTAGGGAAAGAAGTAACCGATAAAAACTATCAAGATACCTGGGGTGGAAGCCGGTGTTTCAAAGGAAGCGAATGCTCTGCATTGACCACTCATATGTTTATATTGCCTGATGGCAAAGTGACTGTATGCGAGCAACTTTACTGGCATCCACAATTTATCATAGGAAATGTAACCACACAAAGTCTGAAAGAAGTCTGGCATTCCCCTCAAGCCTTGCACCTTTGTTCCTTGTCACGTCAGGATATCAACAAAGAGAGTCCATGCAGGGAATGCCGTCTTTTTGAAGACTGTTTCAGTTATCAGAACCGTTGCTGGAGTGATATCATAAAAGCTTATGGAAAGGATTGTTGGGATTTTCCCGATCCGCGTTGCTGTTTTGCTCCTGCCATGAAAAATAAATTAAGTTATGACTGAAGACGAACTTGACAGAATAAAAAAATCATTTGTCCGTTCCAGTGACGAATGTCCCATGGAAGTGGCCTGTCTGCTCACTGTCATGAAATACTATGGCGGTCAACAAGATGCACGCACACTAGCCGAATGGTGTAAAGTAGATGGAAAATATACGTTGATGGGTATGAAACAGGCAGCTATACGTGCAGGAATGGAAGCGGAAATCTGCTTGCAAAACATGGAACAATTGTCCACCAGAAAATTTCCTGCCATACTTTTTGCCATCAATGATTTCGAAGTACCGGGATATGTGGTTTGTTATGGCATTCATGAAGGCCGCTTCATTATTTGGGAGCCGGGATTCGGCCCTATGCAATATTGGGAAAACCAAATGAAAACATTATGGATAAGAGGAATAACTCTTACTCTGTTTCCCACCCACGAATTTATGCAGAAAACGGATTTTCAACTAAATGGTGGGAGTTGTATCCGTGGAGTAGGAAATGGAAAAGAAGACTGAACCGCTGGTATGAATATATCTGGCTAAATTATCCCTGGTTCAGGGAAATGGTAACACAGCTAAGACGGAAATGAATGGAGTAAGCCAAGTCCAATTATTCCATAGGGGCAGATTGAACCCCTTAGCCGTCAAACTAAGTTTTTTATTACATACGATTCTTTTGTTCTGTGGAGACCAAAGCCCCATAGTAGGTGATAAAACCAGCGAGGCAAAAATCTTATCATAGTCTGGTGCATTAATCATATTAATTAAAGCAATCGTAGGATCATCTTCTGAATAGCTCCACTAAAAGAAATAATCGCATCTTTAACATATTGATATCCGGCTGATAAGTATACCCATTTATAAGTTGTTCCTAAAGTTATATTATGAGATAAAGAAGGTAATAAAAATGGATTACCACCCTCATATGTATACCGATTAATATACATTACATTACTTCGCAACTGAGCATAATATGGACGAGAGTATAATAGTTGCGCATCTGAATATAGTTGTATTGTTCCCATATTTGAACTAGTGCAAGGTAGGAGAATAGTGGAATAGCCAACTGAAGAAATTGGTAATACTCCTTTTGTTTCATTTGATTTTATATTAAAAGCTCCGGTTTGATCACTGATAGTACCTTGTAAAAAAGTAAAATCAGGCAAAGAAAACAACACTATATTGGCAAACTCTAGCGGCTGTTTTTTTCATCCACTATTATTCCACTAATCATCTGTGCATGTATGCAAAGAGAAACCAGTAAGAGGCAGAAAGTTATATATAATTTTTTCATAACAATATCAATTATTTATCGGTTAAACCGGAACGCAAATGACACAAATCTAACCTCCGGCAGGTTTATATCCATGCTGTACTGTTATTAATTTGTATCATTTGTGTTCCAATTTTAATTTATAGAACGAAATAAATCCGCGTTCCATCCATCAATTCCCATTTATCATCCGGTGGTATGATGGCGGATAATCATTATGTATCATGCATCGCCGCATCTTACATATCTTTTACAAACAGACCTGTTAAAACCGGATGTGTCAAAACTAAACTATCCGCTATATCCTCCTTGGGATTGGGCTGAAAAATCTGAAGGATTTTTCAGCCCGAACTTACGGTGCATTACTTCCGGAGTCGTGGACGGTGGTTCGGGCAGACAAATATGTAAAAGTCCATTCCATTGGGAATATATGAAATGATAATCCTCAATCATACCACAAAATATTTGTTTATAGAATGGGATGACGGATGGAACACGGATTTTTTTACTTTACCTGTCATTGGGTTTGCAAGTACAAATTTAAATTTTAAGTCCGTTTTTGTCCGCTTCGTCCGTGTAGTTCGCATTCCATCCCCCCGTTTTATAAATTTCCATTTATCATCCGGTGGTATGATTGCGGATAATCATTTCAAATAAGATAAAATATGTTATTTCATATTCTTCATTTATTCTTCCTCTTCAAGTATTCATAAAAAGCATATTGCGCCCGTACCGGTTCTTCTTCCGGATTCCTTTTCAACACATTATTCAGATTTTCATCCACCCAACCGGCTTTTCTGTTATCTTTTAACTGAATAGCCAGCATATCTATCAGTTGTTGTTTCAGATCTTCGTCAAGATGGGGGTAACGGCCTCTATACGCCGGTACAGGTTGCGCCTCATCCAATCCGGCGAACCCATGAACAGAAGCGGTTTTCCTCCATGGTGGAAATACCACACCCGGGCATGTTCCAAAAAGCTGTCCACAATGCGAGTGATACGGATATTTCTGCTATAAGGCTGATTGGGAATCAAGCAGCAGATACCACGTACTATCAAGTCTATTTTCACTCCTGCCTCACTAGCCTTATATAATTCATCTATCATGGCAGGATCTTGCAGCGCATTCATTTTTAAGATAATCCGCGCTTCTTTTCCCGCCTTTGCCATATTTATCTCATATCCGATACGTCTTCTCAGTTCCGGCAGCAGATTAAAACGGGCTACCAACAAACGCTTGAATTTGGGTTCAGTCACTTCTTTCTGTAATACCCGGAATAAAGTATACAGATCATTCACAATAATCTCGTTGGAAGTGAACAAACCGGAATCAGCATATATCCGGGCAGTCTTCTCATTGAAATTTCCGGTACTGATATAAGCATAGCTGCGAGTCTGTTTTCCCTCTTTGTTATACCGCAGTACAAGCGCCACCTTGGCATGCACTTTCAATCCCGGTATACTGAAAATAATATGTATCCCCGCCCGCTTCATCATCTCGGCGGTAGCAAATTGTTTTCTTCGTCAAAACGGGCCTTAAGTTCTACAAAAACAGTTACTTTTTTACCATTCTGCGCAGCAGCAATCAGCGTATTGATAACAACCGAGTTTTCCGCCACCCTATATTGGGTAATCATGATCTCCTTACAGGACGGGTCATGAACGGCCTCATACAGGAAATGGATGAAATGTTCAAAAGAATGATAAGGGAAATGCAACATCAAATCCTTCTTGCTCACATAACGGAATATGGATTCTTTCTCATCCAAACAATTCAATGTCATGGGACGAGGTTTCAATTGGGTACAAAGTTCCTTACTGGGATTAGGCAGATGAGCCAAATCCTCCAAGTTCAAGTGTTTGTCTCCCGGAACCAAATCATCACGATTGATGCCAAATGCATCGACCAGAAACTCCAGATAATCCGCAGGCATCTTGCGGTCATAGACAAAACGGCATACAGCACCTATTTTACGCTTTTTCACCTTTTTACGCAACTGTTCCACCATAACTTCGGAACTGGTTGCATCATCCACGAAATATCGGCGTCACGAGATATCTTGCAACAATAACTGCAATCCAAATCATAGCCCGGAAACATACGGTTGATATTCGCCTTTATAATATCTTCCATATACATCAGGTAAAAGTTTTCTCCCTGTCGGGGAAGTTCTATGAAACGGGGAACTTTGCTATAAGGCAATTTGATAATATAGTATTCCTTTTCCCCCGTGTCTTTGCGCGTCACGCGTACCGACAGATACAAACGGTTGTCACGTAAAAAAGTCTTGATTCGATTCTTGCATACCGGAACAGGTTGAAGATAGGGAAAATTTCTTCCTTAAAGAAATTACTGATAAACTCCTGATGAAAAGGCTCTACCTCCTGTTTACTTTGATAAAAAATAATATGATGCCTGCGCAAAGCCGGAACAATCTTATGCTCATAAATGCGGATACGGTCTTCCATCTGGCTATTGACAGCTTCGGTTATCTGATGTATCAGGTGTCTGGCTTCTTCCTGTGTCATATCATCACTTTGGCCACCGGAAGCGATGGCTTTATGTTCCGCTACACGAATCTTGTAGAATTCCTCCAGATTAGAAGAATATATAGAGATAAAGTTAATCCGTTCATACAACGGAAGGGAGTCGTCATCCGCCTCCAACAACACGCGATAGTTGAAAGACAACCAACTGATATCACGCTTGAAATAATGATATTTGCTCTCCATATTATGCTTAGATTTGTTCCAAATATAGTACCTTTGTCGATAATAAACAAAAAAACTATGACAAGAATCGGATTATTATCGGATACTCATGCATTTTGGGATGACAAATACTTGAAATACTTTGAGAATTGTGATGAAATATGGCACGCCGGAGACATCGGCTCGGTGGAAGTCGCCCGGAAACTGTCCGCTTTCCGCCCCTTCCGGGCTGTATATGGAAATATTGACGGGCAGGACATACGCAGACTTATCCTCAAACCAACCGCTTCACCGTAGATGGTGCCGAGGTGTTGATAAAGCATATAGGCGGATATCCGGGCAACTATGATCCTTCCATCCGCGGCAGCCTGCTGGTGAAACCTCCCCAGCTTTTTATCAGCGGACATTCGCATATATTAAAGGTGAAATATGACAAGACACTGGATATGTTACACATCAACCCGGGAGCAGCAGGTATTTCCGGATTTCATAAAGTGAGAACATTGGTACGTTTTTGTATCGATAATGGAGAATTTAAAGATTTAGAAGTAATAGAACTGGCGGATAAGTTGTAAGATTAAAAAATCTTTCCGAACTTTGCACGCACTAATATCAAAAACAATATGAAGACTTATCTCGTTACAGGAGCTGCCGGATTTATCGGAGCCAACTATTTAAAATACATCCTGGCCAAACATGACGACATCAGGGTGGTGGTACTGGATGCCTTGACTTATGCCGGCAATCTGGGAACTATTGCATCAGACATTGATAATGAACGTTGTTTCTTCGTAAAAGGAGATATATGCGACCGTGATTTGGCAGACCAACTATTCTCAGAATACAAGTTTGACTACATCGTGAATTTTGCAGCAGAAAGCCATGTAGACCGCAGTATTGAAAACCCACAATTGTTTCTGCAAACTAATATTTTGGGAACCCAAACCTGCTGGATGCGGCCCGCCGTGCTGGGTGACGGGAAAAGATGAGAATGGTTATCCTACCTGGCGTAAAGATGTACGTTACCACCAGGTATCTACAGATGAGGTATACGGTAGCTGGGAGCAGAAGGTTTCTTTACTGAAACAACTCCTTTATGTCCGCACAGCCCATATAGTGCCTCCAAGACAAGCGCTGATATGATTGTCATGGCTTATCGTGATACTTACAAAATGCCGGTAACCATTACCCGCTGTTCCAATAATTACGGTCCGTACCATTTTCCCGAAAAACTGATTCCGCTGATCATTAAAAACATTTTGGAAGGAAAGAAACTTCCCGTATATGGTGACGGAAAGAATGTACGCGACTGGTTATATGTAGAAGACCATTGCAAAGCCATCGATTTGGTTCTGCGCAAGGGTCGCGAAGGGGAAGTATATAATGTAGGCGGACACAATGAGAAAGAAAACATAGAGATAGTAAAACTTACCATAGCCACTATTCACCGGATGATGACGGAAACTCCCGAATATCGCAAAATCTTGAAGAAAAAAGAGTTGAACGATAAAGGTGAGATTTCTATCGACTGGATTAACGAATCATTAATCACCTTTGTCAAAGACCGTTTGGGACATGACCAACGTTATGCTATCGATCCTACCAAAATCACTAATGAATTAGGATGGTATCCTGAAACAAAATTCGAAACCGGTATTGTAAAAACAATCCAATGGTATCTGGAAAATCAAGCATGGGTGGAAAATGTAACAAGTGGCGATTACCAAAAGTATTATGAAAGAATGTATAAAAACCGATAAAGAATACATCTTATAATATTTAAAAAAGTCCCCGGATAAGAAAGGCGTTCTTATCCGGGGACTTTTTTATCTTAATATTTCCAACACCAGATTTCAGCTATAATAAAACAATAAAATAGAATTTGATATAGATATGTTCAACAACATAGCATATTCACTTTTATCTTCGATTACTTTCGTATATTTTTGCACCTACAAGATAATTATAACACAAACAGTGCACTAAAAATAAAATAAAGAATCATTTTAATATTTATAAATATAAAATCATAAAATAGCAAGAATAAAGAAATAAAACAAAAAACACAAACAAATCTCCAAAGTATTAAAAGGCAGAAACATGAAAAAAGAAAGAAAACAAAAGATTAATCTAACATAATAAGTTTACGATTGAAACCAAACTGATTCAACAACTTGATATAACAATCAACCTTTAAAAACAAATAGTGAATTAATAAAGAAGCAAAAATGAAAAACATGAAGAAAAATCCAAAACAAAACCGGGAAAGCAGCCTTATGCGTAGTCCCTTATTTTAGGATTGTCAATAGTCCTATGCATACCGGTTGCCTATTCGCATGCAAAGTCAAGTAACATAGTGAAAATGAATCGGTTCAATCGATCCTGCAAGGACGTACCATCAAAGGTCAAATTATTGATGAGAACAATGAACCTTAATCGGGGTATCCGTCATAATCAAAGGTGCAAGCACCATAGGAACCATCACGGATTTTGACGGGAATTATGCACTGGAAGTTCCTGCCGGAAAAATGTTCTCGAAATATCCTATATAGGATATAAAACCTAGGAAATAACCATTGGCAAAAACACACAATTGAATATCAAAATGCAGCCTGATACCCAGACATTGGATGAAGTGGTGGTGATAGGATACGGTACTGTAAAAAAAAGAGATTTGACTGGAGCTGTTGCTTCCGTAAAAAGTGAGGATATTGTCCGAATGCCAACCAGCAATGTACTAGAAGCTATTCAAGGACAGGTGGCAGGTTTGGATATCACTCGCAGTAGCGGAGAAGCCGGTTCCGGAGTGAACATGACCCTACGTGGCACACGCTCCATCAATGGTGACAATAGCCCGTTATTCATCATTGACGGAATGGAAGGCTCTTACGATGAATTGAATCCGAATGATATCGCTTCTATTGAAGTACTGAAAGATGCCTCCTCTACAGCTGTTTATGGTGCTGCCGGAGCAAATGGAGTTATCATCATCACCACCAAAACTCCTAAAAAAGATAAATTCTCCATTGATCTGGATGCCTACTATGGTTGGAATGTCATCTCCAGCTTCCCCGAAGTAAATCGTGGAGAGGATTACATTAATTTCCGCAGAGAAGCACAAAGAACGGTAGGTGCCTGGAACAGCCCGGCCGATGACGGGAATCTTTTTCCCAGCTATATGCAAAAATATATAGACAACAATCAATGGGTGGACTGGTTTGATTTAGCTTCACAAACCGGTATCACCAATAGCTACAATCTAAGCACATCTTATTCTAATGACCGGGTCACCTCTTATTTTTCTTTAGGATATTACAATTTGGAAGGATTATTGAAAGGAGACGAACTGGAACGCTACTCGGCACGTGCCAAAATAGATTTTAAAGCCAATGAAATGGTAAAATACGGACTAAACCTATATGCCATGTATTCTGAAAATGACAAGCGTTACAGCCGTATATGGAACCGTATTCTCTGTATGCCGCCATTGGGTACTCCTTATGATGAAGACGGCAATCTGGTAGACTACCCGTTGGGAGACGGCAACATGAATCCGCTGGCCGATATGGGAGAAGACCAATATGTAAATAATGTAAAGACATTGAGCGTAGCCCCACAGATTTATGTAGAATTGACCCCGTTAAAGGGACTTTCATTCAAGAGTCTGCTTGGCGGATATTTCCGGAATATGAAAGAAAGTAAGTATACCGGCACAAAATCATATCAGGGACTGGAAAGCGGGCTAGTGCAAGCCACTATCCCCAACACCTTCACTTATAATTATAAATGGCAGAATATCCTGACATATAACTTCAAAATAAAAGAGGATCACGATTTCACAATAACCGGAGTCACTGAATGGTCAAAAGACCAAAAAGAAAAAGCGACCGCCACTGCCAACAAATTTGATACGGATTCTTATCTATACCATAATTTAGGTGCTGCAACCGGTACACCCACAGTTTCTTCTTCTTATGTAGGTAGCCAAAAATGTCCTATGTCGCCCGTATCAACTATAGCTATAAAGGACGTTACCTATTGACATTAAGCAGCCGCTGGGACGGTTCATCATCTTGGCAGATGGAAACAAGTGGGATATGTTCCCCGCAGGAGCTATTGCCTGGCGCATCAGTGATGAACCCTTCATGCAGAATGTAAAAGCTGTTTCCAATCTGAAATTACGCGCCAGTTACGGTGTCACCGGTAATGCCGGTGCTTCAGAATACGCCACATTAGATTACAGCCGCACAGGCATTATCGGATTTCAAGATGTAGGAGTCCCTTATAGCGGTTATTCCCAATCCATCGCCAACAAGAGTCTGGGATGGGAAAAATCTTATATGACAGATCTGGGATTCGACTTGGGATTATTCAGTGACAGACTGAACGTGGCGTTCGACTGGTATCGGACAGACACCAAAGATATTTTATTCGAGAAAAACCTGCCCTATGCAACGGGAGGTTACGGCTCCTCTCCTTTCAAAATATGGTCTAATGTAGGCGAAACACGCAATACAGGTGTGGAATTAAGCATTACCAGCCGTAACTTTGTCGGACCTGAATTCCAATGGAGCACCACACTGGCATTCTCAACCAACAAAGAAGAAGTGATAAAAACAACCAGCGAGGCCCGCTTCAGTTCGGAGACTACTACCTGATTCCCGGTGAGGCAATCAAGACTTATTACGGATACAAGTATGCCGGAATATGGGGTACAGCCGAAGCAGAAGAAGCAGCCAAATACAGTCAGAAACCCGGACAAGTCCATATTGCAGAAAATGGTACTCCCGATTACAAGCTGAATGCGGATGACTATTATGTTCTAGGAAGCGCCACACCGAAATGGTCGGGCAGTTTACTTAATAATTTTAATTATAAGAATTTCGACCTGAGCATTTTGTTGATTGCCCGGTGGGACTGGACAATCCCTTACGGTCTGACCGGATGGTATCGTACAGACGGTCTGACGCCTTCACCTACCGTATGTGACTACTGGACTCCTGAAAATCAAAGTGCCCGCTATCCTCGTCCGGATGCAAGTATTACAAACGGACAGGACCCGTATCAACAATGGGCTAACTATTTTGACGGTTCTTATCTGAAAGTAAAAACCATTTCACTGGGCTACACATTCCCCAAGAAATGGTTGAATGCTGTAAAAATTGACAGAATGCGTGTATACTTTACTGCAAACAATCCGTTTATTTTTACAAAATGTGACTATTTGAAAAACTACGACCCCGAAAAGAGGAAATGATGACGACGCACCGTTGTCTAAACAATATGTATTTGGCGTTAATATCTCATTCTAAAAACTTATACAGATGAAAAAACATAAATTACTCTCTATATCAGCCGTAATCATGATGTTGTCTGCCTACGGTTGCACCTGGATGAATTTAATCCCTCCGGCATCTCCACAGAACAAGAATGGTCTACCCCGGCAGGCTATGAAAAGAAAGTGAACGACTGTTACTTTGACCTGGTCCGCATAGTTTATGGTCAGGCAGAAGACACCTATCTAATGGTTGCAGAAGGTGGAACAGACATTTGGCAAGATACGAATCCCGATGGTACCAACGGTAACTGGAGCAAACTACTCCGTTATGAAGATTACGGTGCTTCCAACGGTATGTTGAATGAAGGATATGCGGGTTTCTATGGTATATTGAGTGCATGTAATGCAGCTGTCCATTATGCCGACAAAGTGGAAGGGCTAAGCGAAACAAGAATCAACGAGTTGGTCAGCGAAGCAAGATTTATCCGTGCCCATGCCTTATATAATATTGTAGAGCAATGGGGAGGCAAATACCTGCATTGGAGCCTATGAACAGTCCTATTTCCGTTCTTCCTTGCAGTTCGGTTAATGATTTTTATAAAGTAATTCTGGAAGATCTGGAATTCGCCATGAAAAATCTTCCTATCACACAGGAAGTAAAAGGACACGTGACACGTGCAGCCGCTTATCATTTATATGCCAAAGCCTGCCTCACTTTCTCCACCTATACAGACGGTCTGGGTAATACCACCGCCCTGACGGACAGCGAAAGCAAAACCTATTTGGAAAAAGCAAAGGCGGCGGCAGATTACCTGATTCAGAACGCCGGTTCGTTGGGAGTCAAGCTTTATGATGATGTAGAAGCTGTTTTTGATGAGAACAACAATAAAAACAACGAAGAAGCACTTTTCATTGTCTGCCACTCTACCATTACGGCTTATAATCCTCGTGGAAACTATTTCAACCGTGTATGGAAACACTCCGAAGCATACAATAACAATACCTCAGGCATCTATCTTTCGGGCATGACACCCAGTTACGCTACGAACATCAACGGATACGAAGTTCCCAAACTGGCAAAAGGTAACTGCTATATGGAACCCAGCAAGTATATGCTTGATTTATATGGAGAGAAAGACGGCCGCTATAAAGCCTTCTTCAAAGACACTTATTATGTGAATAACGCTACGAACAGTACCAAGAACGGATATACGTGGAACGAGGCCGATGCACAAAGATACGGTCTATCCACCAGCAGGGTCGGTAATTCTGCCTATGATATCACTTTAGGAGATACGGCTGTCTATTTATCTCGTAAGACCTATACACAAGCCGAAAGAAACGCTTGCCGCTATGCCATTTTCAACTTGGAAGACAACTATGCCGACACAAAAAGTCCTCTGAAGTTTTTCCCAAGTCTGAAGAAAGCAGATTGTCCTAGCCTATATGCCGGTTCAAATGCCTCCAAACCTTATTCCTCAGCAGACTGTATTGTCTACCGTTTAGGAGAAACCTACCTGATATCAGCCGAAATTGACTGGAGATTAGGCAACAACCAAAGTGCTGCCGAAAGACTGAACACACTTCGGAACCGTGCCTGTAAAGGACATGACCATAGTATGGATATCACAGCTTCGGAAGTTACCCAGGATTTCTTACTGGACGAGTATGCACGCGAAATGATTGGTGAATGGAACCGCTGGATGACCTTGAAGAGATTCCGTGCTTTCGAAAGCCGTATCACAAAAGCTAATCCGCAAATCACAAAATTCGATAAGAACATTCACTATTTGCGCCCCATTCCCACAGCCGAATTATTGTTGATTGATAACGCTAATGAATATCAGAATCCGGGATATTAACCGGTATGACAAATATAAAAAGAACTCGCAAAAAAACGGCAAAATTTGGATAAATAAAGTAAGTGTTTGGTATTGAGGAGAGTTAAGCCAAATTCTTCTATACCTTTCCAAATCGCTAAAATGCAGGATAATGAAAGGTTAAGAGAAAGATTTGCTACTTATCCGTTGCCTTTTTTAGCCCCGGATAATCCGGCAAAATAACGCTTGACCACCTGCGGTTTTACCGTTCACCATGCAAAGAACCCTATATTTTGCCCGTAAAGATAACCGTTTTTTTCCGTTTTTCATGGAAATACAGGTTATGTTACCGGCATCCGGGGTTTTATTCTTTGTTCCGCTATAATTTTCATAACTGTAAATAACTCTATATCAAGTAATTTTGCAACATAAAAAATAGAGTTATGAAACAGACGGATGTAACGGTTACGTTCTACCTCAAAAAGAGCGAAATGAATGACGAGGGACATTGCCCGGTCATGGCGAAACTTGTTGTCGGCAAATTTTCAGAAGCGGCTTTTAGTGCGAAAATGTCCGTACCCGCTGCACTGTGGGCATCCGGACGTGCCACGGGTAAAAGTAACGCCGCGCGGGAAATCAACCGGCAACTGGACGATTTGCGAGCTTCAGCCATTGCCATTTATGACGAACTGTCAGCCACCCGTGAGAATGTAACGGCTGAAGAAATAAGGAATCTGTTGTTGGGGACGGCTTTCGGGCAGGAAACCCTGTTGGGTTATTTCCGGACGTTCATCGAACATTTCGAAAAACGTGTCGGCGTGAACCGGGAAAAGGGAACAGCACAATCTTACCGCTATGCTTGTAACTGTGTGGCTGCTTTCATCCAGGAGAAATACAAGTTGTCGGATGTTCCTTTCACGGCCCTGAACCGTTCATTCATCGACAACTATGACCTCTACCTACGCACGGAGCGCCGCTTTGCCCTGGGAACTATCGTGTTGCTTGTCACACGGTTGAACACGATTGTCGGGGAAGCCATCGCGGAAGGGATTATCACTGCCGACCCGTTCGCGGGGTATGAAGCCGAACATCCCGAGCGGGAACAGAAATACCTTACCGCCGCAGAGTTACAACGGCTGATGACCACACCCCTGCACGACCCGAAACTCTACCATATCCGCGACCTGTTCCTCTTCTCCTGCTACACGGGTATCCCTTACGGGGACATGTGCCGCCTGACGACGGAGGATCTGGAAGTGGCCGAGGACGGTGAGGTATGGATCAAGACCGCCCGCAAGAAGACGAAAATCGACTATGAAGTGCCGTTGCTCGACATACCGTTGCTCATCCTCGACAAGTACCGGGATATGGCCCCGGAAGGAAAACTGCTGCCGATGTACAGCAACAACGAACTCAACCGGACACTGAAACGTATTGCCGCCATTTGCGGAATTGAACGGAAGCTCGTCTTTCACTGCGGACGCCATACCTACGCCACCGAGATCACGCTTTCGCATGGTGTCCCGCTTGAAACCGTCAGTAAAATGCTGGGGCATAGCCGCATTTCCACGACGCAGATTTACGCCAAAGTGACCGATGACAAGATCGACATGGATACCCGGTCTTTAGAGGAAAAGATTGCCGGCCGCTTCTCCGTAGCTATTTAATCTATCATTGACAATCAAATTCACAACGATTATGGAAACGAATAATAAAGAGATAAAACGCCGCAGCACGTTCTCCCTGCTGTTCTACATCAACCGCACGAAAGTCCGCAAGGACGGAACATGTAAATTGTTATGCAAGGTAAGCATCGACGCCAAGTCGGCCCCGATCAATATCAACGCGTTTGTCGATCCATCGCTTTGGAATCCGGAAACCAAAAGGGCGAACGGACGAAGCGAGAACGCCCGAACGGTAAACCAGGCAATAGAGAAACTGACCGAAAAAATCACCGGACATTACCGTCATATTCGTAAAAGCCTCGGTTTCGTGACGGCCGAGCTGGTCAAAAACGCCGTGGAAGGAATCGGGCAGAAACCGTTCACCCTCCTTGCCTTGTTCCGCGAGCATAACGAGGAGTTCCGCAAGCGTGTCGGCGTGGATCGCAAGGAAGAAACTTATGAAAGTTACGAGAACTCCTATAATATTTTAGCCTCCTTCGTGAAAAAAAGGAAGGAAAAGGAGGATGTAGCGTTGCGGAGCCTTGACCGGGAGTTCTACGATGATTTTGAAATATTCCTGCGTACAGATCGTGAAATGAAACCCAAGACAGTACACGAGCATCTTTACCGGTTGAAAAAAATGACCAAGCGGGCTGTCAGTCAGGGTACACTCCGGCGCGACCCTTACGGGAAGCTGCACCCGGAACTGCCCCGGCGCAAGAGCCGCCATTTGAAACTCGAAGACCTCAAAAAACTGATGGAAACTCCCGTCGGTAAACCCAACCTCCAGCGGGTGCGGGACTGGTTTCTCTTCGCTACCTTCACGGGGTTGTCCTACGCCGACCTGAAACGCTTGTCCGAAAAGACATCACGCAGTCGGACGACGGAACGTACTGGATACACATCCGGCGCCAGAAGACCGAAACGCCCTCGGCCATCCGCCTGCTGAACGTGCCGTTGCAGATCATCGAGAAATACCGCCACGAGCGTAAAAGCGACAGGATTTTCAACCTCTATTGCCGGGGGTATCTCATCAAGCTCACCAGAGAACTGGGACGGACATACGGCTTCGACATGACCTTTCACAAGGCGAGGCACAATTTCGGGACACATATCACGCTCTCGCTGGGTGTGCCTATCGAAACTGTCAGCCGCATGATGGGACACAAGAGCATTTCCACCACGCAGATTTACGCCAAAGTGACCGACCGCAAGGTGGACGAGGACATGAAACGTCTGAAAGAACAGACCAAAGGCCGGAAAATAAATCTCTACGAGGAGGACGAACCGGAAACGGCAGATATTATAACGGTAAACGGTTGAACAGTATAACAAAAATTGATAAATTTGTATGACTATGACGACAAGAGAACCTATCAGCATTGAAAACGGGCGGGTGGAAATCCACACGCCGGAGAACCGTGTATGGCTCACGCGCCACCAGATTGCCGACCTGTTCGGAGTCTTCGTTCCTGCCGTGGGGAGCAACATCCGCTCCATACTCAAAAGCGGCATACTCCGTGAGGAGCGGGTTTACCGCCGGGAGCGCAACCGTGACGGCGGTATTGTCGAGCTGTATTCGCTCGAAATGATCGCCGCGCTGGCTTTCCGCTTAAAATCCGGGAATGCCGAAGCCTTCCGACGGTGGCTTGTCCGAAGGGCCACGACGACCGCCGTCGTCTGGCAGCTCCCCGGCATGAACACGATATTGAACTGAAAAAGAAGAACGGCCGTGATGGCCGTTCTTCTTTTATACCCATTCCTGTCCCCCGATACATTTCTTCCGGGAATCTTCCAGAAATTTCTGTATCTCGGATTCCATGTATAGTACCTTGCCCTGAATCAAATAATAGGGAATGATCCGCGCCGTGCGGTATTCCTGCAATGTACGCCTGCTGATTTTCAGCAGCCGGGACAATTCCTCGTCGGTGACGAACCGCTCTCCCTTGAGTGTCCGGCCTCCGGAGGATTCCAGTTTATCCAGTGCCTTGCCGGCCTTTTCCAAACGCCGGAAGAGATCCGCCACACGCGGATCGTGCTTGTCGATGAAATAATGGCTCATAACGCGGCGGTATTAGGATAGTGCGACGATTGCAGCAGTTTCCCGACATCTTCCGGTTTGTAGAAGATTTTGTGACGGATGCGGCTGAAAGGCAGCAACCCTTTCTCCCGGTAGGTTTGCAGGGTACGTTTCGATATCCCCAGCACGTCACAGACATCCTGGTTGTCCAGCCATTTTTCAAACTCACGTCCTCCTGCCTGCGGCATAACGCCTCGGCTTTTCTTTCAATGGCTTCCACGTGCCCTGCCAGCGCGTCGAAAGCCTTCACGTCCATACTTATTATTTCCATGTTCTGTTTCATTTTTTGTTTCCCGGATGCCCAAAAGTACACAAATGAACAGTATCTTGTTATCAGCCAGTGGTATATGGACGTATCCGTCTTAAAAGTGGCAGCGAGTGGCGCCACGTCCGGCGGAAACGATCCTCCGCCGATACGGGATCGGCACGCTCCGATACGCCAATCGCCCGTGAAAGGAAATGTTCGCGGGCGATTTATCATTCCATGCAGGGTGAGCCGTGAACCGACTTTCGCGAGCGTTCACGGCATATCGTTTTCTCCCCGTTTCTCTCCCATAACCTTTTCCTCTCTTTTTTTCATGCCGCGGAGCGCGGTATGGAAATCTGTTGTCAGTAGCAAAGGTAGTTACGGGGCTCACGCTGCTGCAAGATCGGGCCGCGGGGCGGTTTGCCGCAAAATCTTCCTCTTTCCCTGCGGGCGAGCGTATTTTCCGACAAAATCTTGCAGCAGCTATCCCCGACACCTTTTGATGCTACCGAAACAGATTCCATCCATACCGGCTCCGCTACGGCATAAAAAAAAGTCAAAGGTTATGAGAAACGAAGAGAAAAATAAATGGAAACAGAAATCCTCCAACCTTCCACTTGGCATAAAGGCAAAGGTCGGGTTGGCGGTAAAGGTCGGGGCGGTGGCTTTGGGCTTCCACGTGTGGGGTATCGACTTTATTTGGGTCGTTTTGGGCTTCACGTTCTGTTATGACATCCTGCGGGGCATTTTCTCCTGCCTTGTTTCTCTCGTGGCTCTAACCGGCTTTTTCTATTTCCTATTCACTCACATCTTCTAAATTATTACAGGTATGACAAAGTACATTTCATTATTCGGAGCGACTACCACGGACACACGGGTGCAGGTAGTCAAGGAAAACCAGGTAATCATCGGTATCGGTGCGGGTGCGAGCAGAAAGCGTTACGTCGTTTACAAGGTGGAACACACCGCCCGTGGCTACGTGTACCACATGGTCGATACCGAAACAAAGGAAATCAGCCAAACGGACATTCTGCGACCCCTCTCGCAAACATTCGGTATCGGCAGGTACTACGACGACGTGAACCCCGAGTTCATGGACGCTTTCGAGGTGGCTTTGCTCGTGGGGCAGGCGGAAGAGCAAGCCACGGCGCAGGCCATCGCCGCCGCCAAAGAGAAAGCCGAGCATGACGCATAGCGGAAATAGGAGCGCAGAGGTTACGCCGCATCATGCCCGAAGGGGTGCAGGGCGTAATCATCGCCGAACTCAACGAAACGGAATACACTGACCCCTCTTACGAGTGTTCGACCACCCGAAGCGTGCGTACCGTCATTCTCGGCTTTTCGGCCACCTCCCGCAACGGCTTCGGGGAGTTGAGAAAGGCGGCGGCCAATTTCCCGCAAACGGCGCACCTCTCCGAATACGACCCCAAGAACGAACACCGCTATCCCGTTTTCACGCTCGGCAAAAGTCCGAAATACGGGTGGAGTGTCTGCAAACTGACCCACTACACACGTGAAGGGTACATCGACAGGCTGGCATATATCGCAGGAAACGAGGAGAATATATGTCTGCCCGAGCCGAAAGACGAAAAACGGGCGGAACGCACTGAAACGAGCGTGCAAGGCGGGTTTATCATCGTGGACTATTCCGAGAAGGCGATAGCCGTATTCGGGGACACCAAGCCCGTCAAGGACGCCCTTCACGCACTCGGGGGACGCTTCAACGCACGGCTGACGCATGACGGGCAGAAGAGAGCGGGATGGATTTTCCAAAAGACCAAAGAGGACGAGGTGCGGCGGCTTCTCGGAAAGGACGAATAAATGTTGAACACGGGGCGCTCGCCGCCCCACAATACCAAAAATCATGGCACAAGGAACAGATTATTTCAAACTGACGATACAGAACTATCTCGACGCACGGGCACGGGAGGACGAACTTTTCGCACCCCGATACGCCAACCCGAAAAAGAACATTGACGATTGCTGCACTTTCATCATCAACCAAGTACGGCAGAGCGGTTGCAACGGGTTTGCCGACGAGGAAATATACTCTATGGCACTCCACTATTACGACGAGGAGGACATCGACATCGGCAAACCCGTCAGTTGCAAGGTAGTGGTCAATCACACCGTTGAACTGACCGAGGAGGAAAAAGCCGAGGCACGGCGGAACGCCATACGGAAGGCCGAGAGCGAAGCCTACGCCAAGTTGCGAAAGCCAAGTCCAAACCCAAGAAAATCGAAGATAACAAACTAATGCCCAGTCTATTTTAGTTATGAAACCGAGAACAAAATTCCAACAGAACGTCGTGGCGGCAAGCAAACACCTGCCGCCGCTTACCCCCGCACAAATCGAATGGGGGTACAAGAACTGCATCGAGCATATCGGACGCCGCACGCCGAAAGGACTTATCACCTGCACCGAGTGCGGCCACACGTGGCAGAGCGAAAACGGAGAACTCACGGACAATCTGTTAGGGTGCGAGTGTCCGCACTGCCACACCACGCTGAAAGTGGAAACCACCCTGCGCCGCAAGTTCAACGATTACGAGTATTTGTGCATCGTAACCCGCTGCAAGGGTTTTCAAGTCCTGCGCTTCGTCTATATCGAGTGTTGGGCGAAAGTGGGACAGACGCCCGTTTACACCCATATCGAAGCCGTACAGCGGTGGATTGCCCCCGACGGACGCTCCGCAACCTTCGCACGGCTGCGCCCGATGGGCTTCTTCGTTCACGGGTGGAGTTGGTCGAGCGCATTGGAACTGCGGGCGGAGAACGACGGGAAATACAACATCACGCCCACACGCATCTATCCCCGGCAACGGCTTATCCCCGAACTGCGCCGAAGCGGCTACGGCAAACAACTCCCCGATGTAACCCCTTTCGACCTTATCCACCTGCTGCTCTCGGAGAACAAGGCCGAAACGCTGCTTAAAGCGGGACAAACGGCACTCGTGCGATTTTTCGCCCGTTCCTCCCGCAATATCGCAGACTATTTGCCGGCCATCCGTATCGCCATCCGTAACGGGTACGCTATCGGGAAACCGACGGAATGGTGCGACTACATCGACCTGCTGCGATTTTTCGGGAAAGACCTGCATAACGCCCATTTCGTGTGTCCCGCAGACCTGCCCGCAGCGCATGACCTCTACATGGCTAAAAAACGGCGGCACATGCAAATGGAACGGCGGCAGGAGGAACGGCGCAAGGCGTTGGAACAGGAAGCCTCGTTTGTCAAAGCCAAAGGGCGGTTTTTCGGAGTGGAGTTTTCCGACGGGGAAATCTGCATCAGGGTATTGGACAGCGTTGAAGCCATACGGCAGGAGGGCGAGGCCATGCACCACTGCGTGTTTACCAACGAATACTATCTGAAAGCCGACTCGCTCATACTCTCGGCCACAATCGACGGCAAACGTATCGAAACGATAGAGGTGTCCCTAAAACGCATGGAGGTCGTGCAGAGCCGTGGCGTGTGTAACAAGAATACCCCATACCACGGGCAAATACTGAAACTGATGAAGGGGAACATGTCCCTTATACGGAAACGAATGACAGCATAAAAATCGGGGCGGCGAAAGCGCCGCAAAAACAAAATAGAATGAACCAAATAGCATATAAATTCGTGTCGTGGGACGTTCCCGCACTCGAAAGCCTTGCAGGCTCAAAAGCGTACATATTACGCAAACGGCTCAATGACGGGGGAACGCTCACCCGTGAGGAGAAAGACTGGATTACCCGTGAGGTAAACCAT
>ENA-OQHP01000184-OQHP01000184.1-human-gut-metagenome-genome-assembly--contig:-NODE-184-length-20923-cov-2.058569_pt1 | contig 20923 bp, 25 predicted proteins | sample MGYA00242563_ERZ504717 | MGnify/ENA primary metagenome ERZ504717 (study PRJEB26092, sample SAMD00036212) | human gut metagenome | host: Homo sapiens | study: EMG produced TPA metagenomics assembly of... | reverse complement strand
CAACAATATTTTAAAAAAGAGCGGAAGACGGGGCTCAAACCCGCGACCCTCAGCTTGGAAGGCTAATGCTCTATCAACTGAGCTACTTCCGCAATTTTTTGTGGGCAAAGATGGATTCGAACCACCGAAGGCGTAAGCCAGCAGACTTTACAGTCTGCCCCATTTGGCCACTCTGGTATTTGCCCGTCCGCAATCAAGATTTAGTGCTTTTCTCAATTGCGATGCAAAGGTACGATTATTTTTTTAACTTGCAAACTAAAATCAATCATTTTTATTGCTGTAATTGCACATTCGTCACCTTTATTTCCTAATTTTCCTCCGGCACGGTCTTCTGCCTGCTGCATGTTATTGGTTGTGATGAGGCCGTAAATGACTGGCGTATCGGTAGTTGCATTCAATTCTGTAATGCCTTGGGTAGCTCCGGCACACACATAGTCAAAATGAGGCGTATCGCCACGTACTACGCAGCCTAATGCGATGACAGCATCTACTTTTCCGCTTTTAACGAGCTGTGATGAGCCGAAGGTCAGTTCGAAACTGCCCGGAACGTAATATACCAGGATGTTTTCATCCTTTGCCCCGTGTTTTTTCAATGTGTTGACTGCTCCTTCAAGCAAAGCTCCTGTAATGTTATGATTCCATTCAGACACTACGATACCAAAGCGCATCTGTGAGGCATCGGGTACGGAGTTAAAGTCGTAATCTGAAAGATTGTGATAAGCTGTAGCCATATTGTTTGTCTTTTTAAGTTTGTATGTTAAAGAAAAAAGCCGGACCGAAAAACCTCGGTCCGGCCTGAATGATACTTATACTAATAGAAGTATGTTTCTTGTGGTTTATTTCAAAGAAGCACGTTCGATGTACTTATCGATATCCATTGCCTGATATGAGTTACCGTATTTGTTCTTAACCTGCTTGTAAGCTTCTACGGCTTCTGCATTCTTTCCTTGTTTTTCCAGAATTTGTCCAGCCTGAATCAGGAAAATCGGGCTAATAGACAAGCTGTTGGCACGGTCAGCTGCTTTCAGCAAAGTAGCAGCAGCCTTGTCAAGCTGTCCAGTCTGTGCATAGCAGTTGCCCAGAGCTCCCATTACTGAAGGAGCAACCAGTAAATCATCACCGCTGAATTTATCCAGATACTTGATAGCATCTTCGTATTTGCCTAACTGTGCATAGCAAAGTCCTGCGTATGCGTTTGCTAGGTTTCCTGCATCTGTACCGCTGAATTCGTCTGCCAGTTTCACAAAACCTGCATATCCCAGACTGTCACCCTTCAAGGCAACTTCAAAGTTATCAGCTCCGAAGTACTGTTCACCTTTGAAGATAGCTTCTGAAGCTTTCAGCTCATTCGGTTCAGAAATGAAATGTTTGTATCCGAGGAAACCTCCGACGATAACTACCAGAGCAACTACTGCTCCCAAAAGTACATTCTTGTTTTTAATCAGGAATGCTTCTGAAGTGCTGAGCGCTTCGTCTACATTCAACGGGTCATTAGTGTGTTTTTGTTCAGTCATTTGATATTTGTTTTTTATTATTTTTCCAATCCACGTATTTGGACAGCAAAAGTAGTTGATTTATGTGTATAAATGAAATTTGCAGGCAGTTTTTTAATCAATCTTGCTTTTATTGTTAATTTTGTATCCCAAATAGTGATTGTTTTTATGTGGCTTAAACGCATTTCGATATTAAACTATAAGAATCTGGAACAGGCCGAGCTGGCTTTTTCCCGCAAGATGAACTGCATCATCGGAAAAAACGGGATGGGAAAGACCAACCTGATGGATGCTGTGTATTATCTGTCTTTCTGTAAGAGTGCAACCAATCCCATTGATTCTCAGAATATACGGCACGAACAGGACTTTTTTGTGCTGCAAGGTTTTTATGAAACTGAAGGTGGTGATCCGGAAGAAGTGTATTGCGGGTTGAAGCGTCGGCAGAAGAAGCAGTTCAAGCGGAATAAGAAAGAATATACCCGTTTGTCCGATCACATCGGATTGATTCCTTTAGTGATGGTTTCTCCGGCTGATACGTTGCTTATTGCTGGGGGAGTGAGGAAAGAAGACGCTTCATGGACGTGGTGATTTCGCAGTTCGACCGGGAATATCTGGATGCGCTGATTCGCTACAACAAGGCCTTGGTGCAGCGTAATACGTTGCTGAAAGCGGAACTGGAGCCCGACGAAGAACTGATGAACGTATGGGAAGAGATGATGGCTTCTACGGGTGAAGTGGTATTCCGCAAACGTCAGCAGTTTATCGAAGAGTTTATTCCGATTTTCCAGTCATACTATTCTTATATATCCCAAAACCAGGAGGAGGTAAAGCTTTCTTACCAGTCGCATGCGGCAGAGGGTGATTTGCTTGCCTTACTGCGTGCCAACCGTCAGCGTGACCGGGTGATGGGGTATTCCTTGAAAGGCATTCATAAGGATGATTTGATTATGCAGCTAGGAGAATTCCCTATGAAGCGGGAAGGTTCTCAAGGGCAGAACAAAAACGTATCTGATTGCTCTCAAGTTGGCACAGTTTGAATTTTTGAAGCGTACTGGAAGCGGTACGACTCCTTTGATTCTTCTGGATGATATTTTCGACAAGCTGGATGCGCTTCGTGTAGAGCAGATTGTCAAGTTAGTGGCAGGAGATAATTTCGGACAGATTTTTATTACCGATACCAACCGTGACCATCTGGACCGTATCTTGAAAAAGATAGAGGGCGATTACAAGCTGTTTGAGGTGGAAAACGGAGAAGTGTCCGAACGGAAGGAGTCTTATGAAGCGGAATAACGCAGAACAGATTGGCGATGTGCTCCGGCAGTTTCTCCGCCAGCAAGGACTGGAGACTCCCTTGAATGAATATCGTCTGGTAGATGCCTGGAAAGATGTGGTGGGACCAGTCATTACTCGTTACACCACGAATCTTTTTATTAAAAACCAGGTACTTTATGTCAGCCTTTCTTCTTCCGTGATTCGTCAGGAACTGATGATGGGACGTGAAATGCTGATTCGTAACCTGAATGCCAAGTCGGCTCTCAGGTTATTGTGAACATTGTGTTCCGCTGAATACGCAGCCTTGTTCCGTCCATACTTCGTCCATGGGCAGGTCTGTGGCTTCTACGGGAATATGTGGAAGCAGTTGGAATTGAAAACACACTCCTATGCGATAGGATTGCAGCTTGGTCAAAGCGCGGTCGTAGTATCCTTTTCCCCGTCCTAATCGGTTGCCTGAGCGGTCGAAGGCCACACCTGGAATAATACTCAACTCTATTTCATGCAGATTTTCTACCAGGCTGCCGGTGGGCTCTTTGATGCCGAAAGCACCAGCTTGTAATGAATTCTCCCCTTCATAATACCGGAATTCCAGTTCCTCTCCTTTGACAAGGGGAAGTACGATGCGCTTGTATGGATGCCAGCGCTTGATGAACTCGTGTGTCTGTACCTCATCGGTCAGTGAGTGATAGAGCAGGAGAGTGTGTGCCTGTAAAAACAATGGATGGCCCTCCAGCTTTTGAAATAAGCTGGAAGACCATTCAGTTTTTTGAGCAACGGAATAATTCCGTTTTTGTTGTGCGATGTACTGTCGCAATTCCTTTTTATCCATGAAGTATCATTTCTTGTTGTCGCTTATTGCCTGAGGAGCCGGAGCCTGAGGGGAAAGATTCACCTTTTTCCAGAATTTCTACGGCTTTCAGTACGGTCTTGTCCGATTCATTCAGGTATTCCACGTATGCTTCCATACCCAGCATGTTATAGATAATGTTTCCGTACAAGCTCATTTCGAACAAGCGGCGTGACTTCATCATCAGGTTGTTACGGCGTTTCAAGCCTTTTTTCTCCGCCCATGCAGCAAACTTGTTCAGCAGGTTTTGTCCTTTCAGGTAAGCTTCCATCTTTTCCGGAGTATCATATTTCTGCAAGGTGCTGCGGTTCTGGTCGGTATAGTCGAACGTATAGCGGATAATCAGTCCACGGTTGGCAGCCATGCGGAAGTACGAAGTCATACCGGTTGTATCCTGTGGTACGAAAATATCGGGCATTATACCTCCTCCTCCATATACCGGACGGCCCAGGCGGGTGTGATATACTTCAGTTTCATCCTGCTTGATGCTGTCGGCAGAGAAGAATTCGCCGTGTTCATAACGGGTGAGCAAATCCAGTTCATATTCTGACTCTTTCCCTTTTTCGTAAGGTTTCTGTATGCAGCGTCCGGATGGGGTGTAGTAGCGTGCAATGGTCAGTCGGATGGCCGAACCGTCGCTGAACTCAATGGGCTGCTGTACCAGACCTTTTCCGAAAGAACGGCGACCTACGATGGTACCGCGGTCATTGTCCTGGATGGCTCCGGCAAAGATTTCGCTGGCAGAAGCTGAACCTTCGTCCACCAGTACCACAAGCGGCATCTTCTGGTTGCTTCCTGTTCCGTTGGAGTTGTAGTCTTCGCGCGGCGACTTGCGTCCTTGGGTGTAGACAATCAGGCGGTTGTTAGGCAGGAACTCGTTGACCATCTGGATGGCAGCTGCCATGTAACCTCCCGTGTTTCCACGCAGGTCGACAATCAGACCTTCACAGTTCTTCTGATTCAGTTTAGCCAGTGCGATAAGCAGTTCCGGATAAGTGGTTTCACCAAACTTGTTGACTTTTATGTAGCCTACCTTCTTATTAATCATATAGGCGGCATCGATACTCTTCACCGGAATGTTTCCACGGATAACGGTGAAATGAAGCAAGTCCTTTTCGCCCGGACGATAAACGCCCAGTTTCACCTTGCTGCCTTTTTCACCTTTCAGGCGTTTCATGGCTTCACTGTTTGTCACAATCTTACCGACAAAAGCAGAATCATCTACTTCCACAATACGGTCACCTGCCATCAAACCCACTTTTTCCGAGGGACCGCCCTGAATGACGCTGTTTACATGGATGGTATCGTTCTGAATAGTAAACTGGATACCGATACCGCTGAAACTACCTTTCAAATCGGCGTTTACAGCTTCCAGGTCCTTGGCCGGAATATAAGAAGAATGCGGGTCGAGTTCCGAAAGAATCTGCGGCATGGCTTCTTCCACCAGTTCGCCCATGTTTACCGTATCGACATACTGGTCGTCGATAATGCGCAACAACGCATTCAGCTTGTTGGATGAAGTGTTGATGATGCCCAGCTTGTTTCCTGAGAATGGTTGGCGTAGAATGTGCCGATGGCGATGCCGCAATCAGGCAGATGGCCAACAGGAACGGGATAAAGCGTGTGTTATTGTTTTCATGTTATTTATTCATTGGGGTTAAGATATTACAACTTCAATATTGGCTCTTTCAGCAAGTCCAGTCCGTCTTCCAACCGATACTTTTCTGCATATACCACTCGTTTGATGCCAGCCTGAATAATCAGTTTGGCACATTCGATGCAAGGAGAAGCAGTGACATACATGGTAGCTCCTTCACTGCTGTTGCTGGAGCGGGCTATCTTGGTGATGGCGTTAGCTTCGGCATGAAGCACATAGGGGCGGGTTACTCCGTTCTCGTCTTCGCATACATTCTCAAAGCCGGCGGGAGTACCGTTGTAACCATCCGAAATAATCATCTTGTCTTTGACAATCAATGCGCCTACCTGCCGCCGTTGGCAATAGGAATTTTCTGCCCAGATTAAGGCCATGCGCATGTAGCGTTTGTCCAGTATTTCTTGCTTATGTTCTGTTGGTTTCATAGTGGTATGCTTAATCGTTGAATCCTTTAGGATAGAATTGAATATAATGATTCTTGTCGAGGTTGAACAGTTTGATGGTTCTGGAACTTCCCCGATAGAATTTAGCATTGCTTATTTCGTCATAAAAAGTCTTGTCCAGTCCGCTGCGGTTTCCACTAGGCTTTAACTGGATAGAAAAACTTTGGTCTTCTCCGTTGGCACTCCATGTACCGGTAAAGCTGAAATTACTTCCGTTGCCTTCCACGGTGCCGTCTTCCTTGAAATGATGTTGTAGCTGTCCTGACTGTCGTTGATTTTAGCTACTTCATCACGTGTCAGTGTGGAATTGAAATTGTTGTCATCCTTCCAGTCACTGGTACTATAGGAGTTGCTCCAGTGCCACGTCTGTCCGCTGGAGAAAATTTCGTGTACGTTGTCTTTCTGATTACATCCGGTCAGTAACAGGAGTAACGTAAAGAACCAGTAGAGTCTGAATGTTTTCATTTGTATCCTTATTTTATACCATTTCTTTTTAATAGAGCTTCAATGGTCGGTTCCTGACCACGGAAACGTTTGTATAATGTCATCGGGTGCTCGGTACCTCCTTTTGACAGGATATTCTCACGGAACGAACGAGCGGTGTCCTGATTGAAGATACCTGTTTCCTTGAATACGGAAAAAGCATCGGCATCCAGTACCTCAGCCCATTTGTAGCTGTAATATCCGGCAGAATATCTCCCGACATGATGTGCCCAAACTGTACGCTCATACAAGTGTCTTTCGGTTGCGGAAGCAATTGTGTACGTTGCCATGCCTCTTTTTCGTAGGCTTTTACATCACCTTCGAACTTGCTCTGGCGAGTGTACCAGGCCATGTCAAGGAATCCGAAGCTGAGCTGACGCAGGCAGGCGTATGCCACGTTGAAGTTGGAAGCGTCTACGATGCGCTGAATCAGTTCTTGCGGAATGGGTTCGCCTGTCTGGTAATGACATGCGAATGTATTCAAAAATTCTTTTTCTATGGCAAAGTTTTCCATGATTTGTGAAGGAAGCTCCACAAAATCCCAATATACATTGGTTCCGCTCATGCTTTGGAAGCGGGTATTGGCGAACATGCCGTGCAATGCGTGTCCGAACTCATGCAGGAAAGTATTCACCTCCGAGAATGTCAGCAGGGCAGGCTTGTCTTTGGTTGCTTTAGTGAAATTCATGGTGACGGACACATGCGGACGGCTGTTGCATCCGTTGTCGTCTATCCATTGTTCTTTGTAGCTGGTCATCCAGGCACCCGAACGCTTGCCTTCGCGGGATGGAAGTCAGTGTAGAGTACAGCCAGGAAACTTCCGTCGCGGTCGAACACTTCATATGCCTGTACGTCCGGATGATATACCGGAATTTCCTTGTTTTCCTTGAAGGTGATGCCATACAAGCGGGTAGCCAGCCCAAATACACCGGCTTTTACACGGCTCAGTTCAAAGTAAGGTCGGAGCGCTTCTTCATCCAGACTGAATTTCCGGTTTTTCAGCTTTTCCGCATAGTAAGAAAAGTCCCACGGCATCAGCTCGAAGTCCTCGCCTTCCAATTCGCGAGCCAGGGCACGGATTTCTTCTACTTCCTGACGGCAGTCGGTGTGTAAGCTTCCAACAGGTCGTTCAACAGCTTGTACACATTCTCGCTGTGTTCGGCCATGCGTTTTTTCAGTACATATTCAGCGTAATTCTTGAAACCCAACAGTTGCGCCAGTTCCATGCGGAGGTTGACCAGCTGTTCCACAATCTTCAGGTTGTTGAATTCATTGTCGTGACAGCACTGGGTGTTATAAGCCATGTAGAGCGTCTTTCTCAGTTCCCTCTTGTCACTGTATTTCATAAAAGGCACGTAGCTTGGAGCCTGCAGAGTGATTACCCAGCAGCCTTCCTTCCCTTTCTCGTGTGCCGTATGTGCGGCTGCCTCTATGGCACTTTCCGGAAGTCCGGCCAGTTCATCTTCGGTGTGCAGCACCAGTTCGTAGCCATTGGTCTCTTTCAGGTGATTCTGCGAGAATTTCAACGTCAGGCTGCTCAGTTCCATGCTCAGCTTTCGGAAAGTAGCCTTGTCTTCTTCAGACAGATTGGCTCCGTTGCGAACAAAACCGTCGTATGATTTTTCCAGCAGAGACGTTCTTCAGGAGTCAGCTGCAGGGATTCTCTTTTATCGTACACTGCTTTTACGCGGGCAAAGAGCTGCTCGTTGAGGCTGATGTTGTTAGCATGTTCAGACAGTGCCGGGGTCAGCTTTTCTGCTATTTCTTCCAGCGCGTCGCAGGTTTCCGCACTCAGCAAGTTAAAAAGCACGGTAGTGACCCGGTCGAGGGCTTTCCCAGCATGCTCCAGAGCTAAAATGGTGTTCTGGAAAGTCGGTTCTTCCGGATTACCGGTGATTTGCTGAATTTCTTCGTCCTCCAGTCGCATGCCTTCCCGAACGGCCGGCTCGTAGTCTTCAATCCGTATCTGCTGGAAAGGAGTAGTATCGTGGAGTGTATGATAGGGTTGTAAAAATGGATTGTTCATATTGCTTCAAATAAATAAAGGTTGTAATTACGCTCAGTCTTTCTTGTCTAACAGCTGCACCACTTCCCTCAGTTCAGGAATGCTGAAGGTGCGCCGTCCCAGCTGAATCAGTCCCCGGTTTTGAAGGTCGTTCAGCACGTTTGATACGTTGATACGGGTATCGTCAATCAGGCGTGCCAAATCTTCCATTCGGATGGACAGTTTTTTCGCGCCGTAGGGAGTCATGCAGCGCAGCAGAAGGAAGTTGATAATCTTGTCGCGCGTTTTTTCCGATATGCGCATTCCACAATTTGTTGTAAATCACCTGACTCCGGTTGCTCAGCATGTTCATGTAGTTCAGGTTGAACACCTCATACCGGCATAGCTCATTGAGAATGTATGATTTGTCAATGTTCAGTGTGTTGACCTCCGTAACCGCCGTGTAAGAAGCCGTGAAGTAAGGGCGCATACCAAACAGAGAATAAGGCTCAATCACATTCGGGCTTTTGAAATTTTCCCAAAGTGTATATTTGTGAGTCTTGTCATTGGATTCTATCTGTACTTCTCCATCCAGCACGAAAATAAGTTGATTGCATGGAGTGTCTTGTCTTACCAGGCAGCTTCCAGGTTCATATTTATTGAAGTGAATTTTTACTTTTTCCAGAATGTCAGTGAAGTCAAATTTCGACATACCCTGAAATAGAGGCAGCTGTAAAAGCTTGTCGTACATTGTCAATTCCATTTCTCGTTAACTTTATTAAGTTATCTTTTAACATACAAAGTTAAGTATATTTCCCTACTGAAAGTATCGTCCGATAACACCTTTTATCTTTTTTATTCTTTCTTACAGTCTGATAATGTTTGTTCTTTCCTTGCAAGTGTGTAGAAAAATCATAACTTTGCAGTAATAATTTTGGATATAGCTATGAGTGGATTAGATTTTCAGCAGTTTCTGAGTGCCTTTATCGTTCTTTTCGCCGTGATTGACATCATTGGTTCCATTCCCATTATTCTGGACCTGAAACAAAAAGGGCGGTCCGTGAATGCCTTAAAGCCACTCTCATTGCTTTTGCGCTTCTGATAGGATTCTTTTATGCAGGCGACATGATGTTGCGTCTGTTTCAAGTGGACATCGCTTCGTTTGCGGTGGCCGGTGCGTTTGTCATTTTCCTGATGTCGCTGGAAATGATTCTGGATATTGAAATTTTCAAGAATACAGGTCCTATCAAAGAAGCTACGCTGGTGCCTCTGGTCTTTCCTTTGCTGGCAGGTGCCGGTGCGTTTACCACCCTGATTTCATTGCGGGCGGAATATGCGCCAATTAATATTGTACTGGCTTGATACTCAATATGGTATGGGTGTTCATCGTCTTGAAACTGACCGACCGCATTGAGCGTATGTTGGGAAAAGGAGGTATTTACGTAATCCGTAAGTTTTTCGGTATCATCTTGTTGCTATCTCAGCCCGCTTGTTTACGGCAAACATTACTTCACTTATCGAGCAGTTCCAGGCCCTGAAATGAGATATACCTGAAAGGTATTGGGCATTTGGGATGCCGGTGGTATATTTGCCGTTAAAAAAAGAAAGATATGAATATAGCAGCGTTGATTTCGGGAGGAGTGGACAGTGCAGTAGCCGTGCACCTGTTGTGTGAACAAGGATACAAGCCCGATTTGTTTTACATAAAAATCGGTATGGATACAGATGACGGACTAACCTGTACGGCGGAGGAAGACATTGAACTGGCTTCTGCCACTGCACGTAAGTATGGCCTTTCTTTTCATATTGTCGATTTGCAGCAGGCTTATTGGGACAATGTGGTGGCTTATACGGTGGACAGGGTGCGCCGTGGGCTGACTCCCAATCCGGATGTGATGTGCAACAAGCTGATAAATTCGGCTGTTTTGACCGGGAGGCCGGACAGGGTTACGATAAGATTGCCACGGGGCATTATGCTTCTACACTGGATATAGACGGATATACATGGCTGGCTACAGCCAAAGACCCGGTGAAAGATCAGACCGATTTCCTGGCTCAGATTGATTACCTGCAGGTGTCACGCCTGATATTTCCCTTGGGAGGTTTTCTCAAGGAAGAAGTGCGGGATATGGCATTGAAAGCTTCTTTACCCAGTGCCGACGAAAAGACAGCCAGGGCATCTGTTTCCTGGGAAAGATAAATTACAATGATTTTATCCGCCGTTTCTTGGGAGAACGTCCGGGACCGGTCGTAGAACTGGAAACCGGAAAGGTTATCGGACAGCACCGCGGATACTGGTTTCATACCATTGGCCAGCGTAAAGGACTGGGACTGGGCGGTGGTCCGTGGTTTGTGGTAGACAAGAATGTGGAAGATAACATTATCTATGTGTCGCATGGATATGATACAGAAAAGCAGTTCGGACATTCCTTCTGTGTAAAGGATTTTCATTTTATCACCTTGAATCCATGGAAAGAACAGGAAACTGAAATTTGTTTCAAGATACGTCACACGGATACCTTTCAGACTGGAAAGTGTGCTTTGCCGAAGACGGAACGCTGCAGGTTTCCAGTGAGGAACCGATACAGGGCATTGCGCCCGGACAATTCGGGGTGATTTATGACAAAGATGCTCGTTTGTGCATAGGTAGTGGTGAGATTCGAGCAAAGATTTATTAAAGGCAGAAAGGGTAACTATGCGAATTTCTTTTCAACTGAATGCGGCATCTCCTTTGCAAATAAAGGATTTTTTTCGCAAGCTGGAGGTTCCTGTGGAACTGACCGTACAGGGTACTTACCGTGGGGAAACTCATTATTATTTTCATCGTCCGGAGCATTCCACCACTTCGTTTGTCATTTCCGACGACATGCATGGCAAAATTGTGATAGGCATGGACGGACTGTCTTCATACGATGACTATAAATTCTTTCCTTACCTGATTGATACGCTGGGCTTGCATTTGAACGGGCATAGTCCGAAACTGATGTCGCGGGAAGATGGGAAGACTTACAGCGTATATGAAAGGCTGGGTGCGCAATGGATAGAAGACTGTATCGGAGAGGAGATAGCCTCGCTGAAGGTGATACTGTCTGTCATTCCCCGCTGTTACCTGGAGCTTCCGAAAAACGGAATCCACTATGTTTCTCTGGAACAGTTGAAAAGATATGGGGTGAATCTTCATTCTTCCACTTCACGCATTTATGGTTACATACAATACCTACTTCGGAAAGGCTGGCTGTTAGAAGCGACTAAGGAAGAGTTTCTGGCCGACCGGATGGCCTATGCGATGGACGTGGAGATTGATGTGCCGCAACATGTGTCCATCGGACGTGTCAAATCATGGCAGACAGACGGTACAGAAACCTGGGAAAGTTTTTCGCGGGAAGATGTGGATATGCTGCTGGAGCTAGGAAAAGAGTATCGTGAAGGAACGCCCGTAGACGGGGTGGTATTGAATGATATTGGTACCTTGTATCAGGAAGGGGTAGGGGTATTCCCCGACGGCTATCAGGCAGAGTTCTGGTTTAAGGAAGCTGTCCGTCAGGGGGATTTGACCTATGCTTCGGCCAACCTGGGCGATTTGTACCGGAAGGGATGCGGTACGTTGCCCGTGTCGCTTCCACAAGCCTTTGAGGCTTATCGTCATTCGTCCGACCTTATGCTTTTTATCGCATCGGGCAGGGGTACGAGGAAGGATGGACGGGAGTACCTGATTTACACCTGGCCATGTTCTGGTATAAGAAGGCGGCTCAGGCCGGGCATCATCTGGCTCTCAAACGGCTTGCCCGCGAGTGATTTTCCGGCCTTGGAAAACGCCCTTGCGTTTGAAGTAAAATGTACTTGCGTTTTAACTGAAACGCACTTACGTTTTATCTTAAATGCACTTGCGTTTTGAGTCAAACGTCCTTGCGTTTTGGAGGAAGCACAAGGACGCCTGAAAATGTTTCTTTTTGGGGGTTAAGCGAGTTGCAGAAAGTCTGCGATTTCTTCTGGATTTTCCACCAAAAGGTCAGGCTGAAATGCCTTTAATTCGCTTTTCGGACGGAATCCCCAGCATACGCCTATGGTAGTCACTCCTGCATTAAGTCCTGTCTGCATGTCTACTCCTGAATCACCGATGTAGACCACTTCTTCTTTCTGTACGCCACTTATTTCTATGATTTCATGAATGACTTGCGGGTCAGGTTTGGTGGGGACGTTCCCGCTGTCCGAATACGGCTGTAAAATGGATGGAGGGAAAGTATTGGCGGATAAGTTTCACTGTCGCTTCCTGATACTTGTTGGAAGCAACGGCTATCTGAATGTGCTGTTCCTGAAGTTGTGTGAGCAGTTGCTCGATACCGGGGTAGGGGCGACTTAAATCTGCATTGTGCAGGTTGTAGTAAGGTACAAATTGGGAACGTATGACGCAAGCACATTCTCCGGTGTCCTTTCCGATTCAGGAAGAGCTCTTCGAACAGCTTGTTGATGCCGTTTCCCACGAAAAACGATAAGCGTCCGTGTCATGTGTGGAATAACCGAACTGAGTCAGCGCGTAGTTGGTAGCCGCTGCCAGGTCGGCAATGGTGTTTAGTAAGTTCCGTCCAGGTCAAAAATTACAAGTCTTTTCATATCGCGTTAGTCTTTGGTGTAAATGGATTCCACTCCCGTTTCCTGGCATTCAGCCCATGGAGGATTCTGTTTGAACAAGGCTATTTTGATTTCCGTGATTTGCGGGAAATCGTGAAACAGTCGTCCGGCAATGCGCTGGATGACATGCTCCAGCAGCTGGGAAGGGATTTTCATTTCTTCTTTCACGGCCTCGAACACTTCGGCATAGTTGATGGTATAGCTCAGGTCGTCGGTTTGTGAAGCCCGGCTGAAGTCGGTTTTCAGCCGCAGGTTGAGGGTGTATTCGGCACCTACTTTATTCTCCTGTGGAAGCACTCCGTGGAAGGCGAAAAGCTTCAGTCCCTTCAAATGAATATACATGTCACTTTGTTTCATCTTTTTTATGAATAAGAGAGGCATGAATCGTATGATTACTGAAATTCAGGAACCCGTACGATTCATGCCTGCGTATTTATAAAATATGTATTTCGTCAGCGATTATCCGCAACGTGAAGAACCGCATGTCTTACAAATCAGACAGCCTTCCTGATATACCAGTGTTTCATGGCCGCAGTTCGGACATTTCACGCCTTTGGCTTCGGTACCATCCTGTACGTATTTCTTCAGTGCTCTTTCCACACCGTTTTTCCAGGTGTTGATGTTTTCACTGTCGAGTTGCAGAGAACCTACCAGTTGATAACCTGTTCGATAGGCATTCTCCAGCGGAGTACTCCTGAAATCAGTTTGGCGTAGTTCCAGTATTCCTTGTTGAACTTTTCAGAAAGTCCTTCAATGGTCATCTTATAGCCACGCTTGTTTTCGAACTGGAAGTCATAATGCTTGGTTCCGTCCTCATCGTAGCTCTTGATGATTCGTCCGGTGGTGACAGATTTCGGTAATACGATACCTTCTTCATCATCCTGCAGACCGGTAAAGATTCGTAAGGTCTTCCGTCGAGCAAGCCTACGAATGCCACCCATTTTTCCTTGTTGTTCTGGAATCGTACTACATCAGCTTCCAGTACCTTCGGGCGTACCTCTACCACCTGAGGCGGTTTGCAACGGCATTCTTCCTCTTCTTCTTTCTTGTCTTTTTTCTTGGTAGAAATCAGCACTCCGGCACGTGAACCGTCACGGTATACCGTACATCCCTTGCATCCTGAACGCCATGCTTCCACATACAACTGGTTGACGAGGTCTTCGCTTACGTTGTTGGGCAGGTTGATGGTCACGCTGATAGAGTGGTCTACCCATTTCTGGATACGTCCCTGCATCTTCACCTTCATCAGCCAGTCTACATCGTTTGAAGTAGCCTTGTAATAAGGTGATTTTTCTACCAGTTCGTCAATTTCTTCCTGTGTATAGCGTTTGTCCGGATCGTATCCGTTGATTTTCATCCAGGTGAGGAATTTGTGGTGAAATACCACGTATTCTTCGAATGCATCTCCTGTTTCGTCCACAAAGTCTACGTGTACATTCGCATCGTTCGGGTTTACTTTGCGACGGCGTTTGTACACAGGCATAAATACCGGTTCGATACCGGAAGTAGTCTGTGTCATCAAGCTGGTAGTTCCTGTCGGAGCAATGGTCAAGCAGGCAATGTTTCTTCTACCGTACTTTTTCATTTCTTCGTACAGTTCCGGGTCAGCTTCTTTCAAACGGTTGATGAACGGGTTGTTCTTTTCACGTTCTGCGTCGTAGATTTCGAAAGCACCACGTTCTTTGGCCATGTTTACAGATGAACGGTAAGCTTCCAGTGCAATTGTCTTGTGAACTTTTTCAGAGAATTCAGTAGCTTCTTCCGTACCATAACGCAATCCCATAGCTGCCAGCATATCACCTTCTGCAGTGATACCTACACCCGTACGGCGTCCCAGTCCTGATTTGTGGTAAATCTTTTCCCACAAATGACGTTCGCTTCCTTTTACTTCCATACTCTCTGGGTCAGAGTCAATCTTTTCAAGGATACGTTCAATCTTTTCCAGTTCCAGATCAATGATATCATCCATGATGCGCTGAGCCAGCGAGATGTGTTTCTTGAACAAATCAAAGTCGAAGTATGCTTCCGGCGTAAAAGGATTTACTACGTATGAATACAAGTTGATGGCCAGCAGGCGGCATGAATCGTACGGACACAATGGAATTTCACCGCATGGGTTGGTAGATACCGTACGGAAGCCTAAGTCTGCATAGCAGTCGGGCACAGATTCACGGATAATCGTATCCCAGAACAATACACCCGGTTCGGCTGATTTCCATGCGTTGTGTACGATTTTTTTCCACAGAGCTGACGCATCTATTTCTTTTGAAACCATCGGGTTGGGTGAATCTATCGGGTACTGCTGGGTATAAGGCTTTCCTTCTACAGCAGCTTGCATGAATTCGTCGTCTAATTTTACAGAGACGTTGGCTCCGGTTACCTTTCCTTCGGTCATCTTGGCATCGATGAAAGATTCAGAGTCCGGATGCTTGATGGATACGCTCAGCATCAGGGCACCACGGCGTCCGTCTTGTGCTACTTCACGGGTAGAATTTGAATAGCGCTCCATGAATGGAACAAGACCCGTTGAAGTCAGGGCTGAGTTTTTTACCGGAGAACCTTTCGGACGGATGTGTGACAAGTCATGCCCTACACCACCACGTCGTTTCATCAGTTGTACCTGCTCTTCGTCGATGCGGATGATGGCTCCGTATGAGTCGGCACTTCCGTCGAGTCCGATTACAAAGCAGTTTGATAATGAGGCAATCTGGTAGTCGTTTCCAATTCCGGTCATCGGGCTTCCCTGAGGAACGATGTACTTGAAATGGTCAAGCAAATCAAAAAGTTCTTGAGAACTGAGAGCATTAGGATATTTAGCCTCTACGCGGGCTACTTCATTGGCAATTCGCCAATGCATATCCTCTGGCGATTTTTCATAGATGTTTCCAAATGAGTCTTTCACCGCGTATTTGTTTACCCAAACACGTGCGGCCAACTCGTCTCCTTTGAAATACTCCAATGAAGCGTTGTAGGCTTCATCGTAGCTGTACGTTTTTTTTTCCACGGTTGTTATATGAATAAGTTTGTTATCAATAAAAATAAGTAAAATTGTAGAAGTCTTGCTCTTATTTCTAACAAACGTCTGCAAATCTAAAGATGTTTTTTTAATTGGCAAAATAAAAAAGAAATAAGTTATTAACAATGTGGATGGTTTTCTGTTTTTATTTTTATTGTATTGATAATTAGTTATTTGTAAAATTTGTAAATCTGAAAAGTTTTCCAAAACGGGAAACCTGCTTGAAATATACATGTTTCTTGCTTAAGGATGAAGTAGGGATATTCAAGGATTCTTGTTACCTTTGTGTAGTATCATATAAAGCCTATATATTATGGAATCAATAAAGAACAGACGGACCATTCGTAAGTACAAGCAGGATGATGTGCCTGCCGCTTTACTGAATGAATTGTTGGAGGAGTCTTTCCGTGCTTCTACGATGGGAAATATGCAGTTGTATAGTGTGGTGGTAACCCGGGATGCAGAAATGAAGTCGCGTTTGGCACCGGCTCATTTTAACCAGCCAATGGTTACTTCAGCACCTGTAGTGCTCACTTTCTGTGCCGATTTTAACCGCTTCAGTAAATGGTGTGAACAGCGCAAGGCGGTACCGGGTTATGATAACTTTATTTCTTTCTTGAATGCGGCTACGGATGCGCTGTTGGTGACACAGAACTTCTGTACGTTGGCAGAGGAGGCCGGATTGGGAATTTGTTATTTGGGAACTACCATTTATAATCCGGATCAGATTATTGATTTGCTGGAGCTCCCCGAGCTGGTTGTTCCGGTGGCAACGATTACCGTAGGTTATCCGGATGAGTGTCCTGAACAACCTGACCGCTTACCTGTGCAAGGGATTGTTCATGAAGAAAAGTATCAGGATTACACATCTTCCATGATTGACCAGATTTATGCTTATAAAGAAGCGCTGCCGGAAAACAAGCATTTTGTTGAAATCAATCATACCGAGACGCTGGCTCAAATCTTTACGGACATTCGCTATAAGAAGGCTGATAATGAATTTATGTCTGAAGGTTTGAAAAAGGTACTGAAGCGTCAGGGATTTGATAAATGATTATAGTTGATAGTTGAAAGATAATAAAAATGGCGGCTGGAACTCCAGTCGCATTTTATTATCTTGTGCGAAGACTCATTTCAATTTCTTCGATTTCTGCCTTAAATGATTTGTCTACGTCTACCTGATCTTTCACAATCTTGCATGCGTGCAATACGGTAGCATGGTCTTTGTTTCCGATGAGCTGACCAATTTTGGAGGAAGACGTATCGGTGTGCTTCTTAGCCAGATACATTGCCACTTGTCTCACCTGCACTACTTCCCGTTTACGGTCTTGGTATGGATGGCCGTTTCATCTATCTTGTAATGCTCGCATACTTTGGCAATGATATCGCTTACCGTCATCGGTTTGCTTTCTGCGCACTTCACAGCCTTTCTGACGATGCGTTGAGCCAAATCCAAGTCGATTTCCCGTTTGAACAAAATAGACTGTGCCAATAATGAGTTGACGATACCTTCCAGTTCACGTACGCTTTCGTTCACACTTTCTGCGATGTAGCTGATGACAGATTCCGGAATGGTCAGTCCGTCGCGTTTTATCTTATTACGCAGGATGTTTTTCCGCAATTCAATATCCGGTTTTTCCAATTCCGCTACCAGTCCCCATTTGAAACGGTCAGCAATCGTTCCTCCATTCCTTGAAGCATCACAGGGGCACGGTCTGAAGTCAGAATCAGCTGTTTTCCGTTCTGGTGAAGATGGTTGAAAATATGGAAGAATGTATTCTGCGTTTTGGTTACTCCGGCAAACTCCTGAATATCATCAATGATGAGCACGTCGATAGTTTGGTAGAAGCTGATGAAATCATTGAAGTGGTTTGTACGTACTGAGTCTGTATACTGCACCTGGAAAAGGTGAGCAGATACATACAATACGCGTTTTTCCGGATATAATTCCTTGATACGGGTTCCGATGGCATTGATAAGATGAGTCTTACCCACACCTGATGGACCGTAGATGAATAACGGGTTGAAGGTACGTGCTGGATTCTGTGCTACAGTTTCCGCTACCGTTCTCGAAAATTCATTGCTATTTCCTTTGATGAAATTCTCAAAGTTATAGTTCGGGTTCAAATGCGGATCCAAATCCTGTGGAGCCGGAGCTTGCAGAGGATTGGGTGCTTTATTCCCATTGTAAACAGGAGCCTGTTCTGGCAATGCAGAAGAACGTTTGGTTCCTTCTATATTAACAGTGATATGGTTTGTCTTATCTGTCAGGATAGAATACATCAACTCCGTGCCTTCACCTATTTCTTTATAGATGGCGGCGCGCAGCAGTCCACATATTTTTCTTCCAGATATTCATAGAAGAAAGGGCTGGGGACGCCGATTGTCAATGCCTTTTCCGTAGCTTCATATTTTAAAGGTACGATAGGCTCAAACCATGTTTTAAAAGCCGTAGCATTTACATTGTCTTTAATGAAAGAGAGGCAACGATTCCACAATGCAACGGCTTGGTTATGTTCAATCATACGTGCGTTGTTATTAATAAAGCGAAACTTCTACGCTTGCAAATTTCGTAATCAAATTTCAGAAAAACAAATGGCTTTTTCCTTGCTTTTTATTTTAATAAATTAAGGGGTTGATAAATAGGAGGTTACAAAGTTGTTAAATTTATTGATAAAATGAATTTGACTTGCTTTTTAGTAATCTCTTATTTGTCAGTTATTTAACTTTGCCTATATGTAAGGCTACATACTGCTCTGTTTTGTCGTTTCCCTTTGAAAATCATAAGGTTGCATTCTTATAAGAAAATGTATCTTTAGAGCTTTACTATTTAGAATATTTCTATATAGTAACCTATTTGTAATATTTTATGCTTAGAAATGGCGCTCTGTTTAAGGAGACAAAAAAGAAGGCATAAACTGGATATGCCTTCTTTTATCTGTTTGATTTATATGTGTTTATTTATCTTTCTTTCCGAAGAGTGAGAAGTGTACATAACGTTTTGGATGCTCTTGCAGATCTTTCAGAAGTGAGGCTGCATTGGCAGATGTAGCGTTAAGGTTTTTATACAGTGCATCATCATTCAACAGTAATCCGATAGAATTATCCTTGCTGCCTAACTTTTCGGTCAGCAGGTGTACATTCTGAAGGGTGGAATCTACTTTTTGGAAAGTAGCTGCATAGTCAATTCCTTTCAAGTTTTCACTGATGCCTTTCAGGTTTTCAGTGATAGCGGTTACGTTGCTTGTCAGTTGAGGGATGTCTTTGCTCATCAGTCCATGGAGTTGTACGCTGGTTGCATTCAGTGACGCTGTCAACTTTCTGCGTTGTGTAGCGTTTGTTTTAATGACGGGTCAGCTAACAACTGGTTTAGTGAACTCAGGATAGAGTCCAGCTTCGGCATCATCTGTTCTACTTTGGGGAGCAAGTCTTTTTCCGCTTTTCCCAGGATACCGGTATTGGCAGTTCCTTCAATGGTATCTCCCGGGTTCAGGAAGGTGGTTGACTCATATTGCAGCATCATGTTCATCTTAACGGTTCCCAGCATTTCTGTCACCAATTCAGCTTTACTTCCTGTGGGGATACGCAAGTCCTGATCTACTTCAATGCCCACAATGACATGTCCGGGATGCTGATGGTCGTATTGCAAGTCGCGTACGATACCTATTTTATAACCATTGGCAAATACAGGGCTTGATTGAGCCAGTCCATTCACATCGGTAAAGTCTACGTAATAGTAACTTCCGGTTTGAACATGCTGATTCCTTTCAGGTAGTTGATGCCGAAAAAAGAATCAGTAATGCTCCGATTCCTGCTAATCCGATTTTTACTTCTTTCTTCATATATATTCTTTCTCTTTTGTTATCTGTTTTGTTTGAATTCTCGTATTGCTTGGTTGATGTTCATTTTTACCCCATCTTTAAAGGCAATAATAAACGCATCCTTAAATTTACTGTCTACTTTACTTCTTTTCAAGCGGAGTATCTTGTTGTAGTTTGTATCTGAACCGTATGTGTATTTTATGATACCTTTTTCTTTATAACTGTCTACAGGAGAAAGTCCTTTGAACTGTTTGCTCTTGGGGGAAAGCTTACGGTCGGATGTAAGTATCTGTATTTTGAATACAGGCTTTCCCGCAGGGTTCACTTCATTGCTTCGCGAAGCAGCTTGTTTTGCGGGTGTGGTAGTCACTTCTGATGCTTCTACTTCTGGTGTATCTGTAGTTTCCATTGGAGGAGCGGCATTTTCAACAGCCATCAGTCGGGGGCTTCCTGCAACTTTTTCTCCTTTATAATTCAGAAATGCCCGATAGATGCTTTGGGCCAGTGTAGAACTACCTTGCTCAGACAATAGGAATGATTCTTCTGTGGGATTAGTGATATATCCAAGTTCTATCAGCACACTGGGCATCGATGTGGCGCGTAGTACCAGAAATCCGGCCTGATGTACTCCTTTGTCGGTACGGTTGGCATTCCGGAAACACCGTTGCACTGCTGTTGCGAAATTGACACTTTGTGCCATGTTCTTGTCTTGCAGAAATTCGAATATGATGTAACTTTCTGCTGAGTTCGGGTTGAATCCGGCATAACGCTGTTTATAGTCATCTTCGATGAGAATTACCGCATTTTCTTTCTTGGCTACTTCTAGATTCTCTTCTGTCGGTGAAGACCAAGGGTATAGGTTTCAGTACCGCTAACCTTGCTGCTTCTTGAAGCTATTGAATTGGTGTGGATAGAAATAAAGAGGTCAGCTTTGGCGTCATTCGCAATTTCAGCCCTTCTATGCAGCGGAATAAACACATCTTTTTCGCGTGTGTATACAACCTTTGTGTCTGGACAGTTTTGTTTGATGAGCCGTCCCAGTTTTAGAGCTACACTCAAGTTGATGTTTTTTTCCTTTCCTCTTCTGCCTACTGCTCCAGGGTCGTGTCCCCCGTGTCCGGCGTCAATTACGACGGTGAATTTTGTTTCCGCAGCGTATGTCTGTGGAACAGCTGAAGGTCAGTAACAAGCTTGTTGCAAAAACAGTATGTGGAATATTCTCTTCTGCATAATTAAAATAACTGGGCAAAGTTAACGTAATTTTTTTAGTCGACTTTG
>ENA-OQHP01000183-OQHP01000183.1-human-gut-metagenome-genome-assembly--contig:-NODE-183-length-20929-cov-3.214018_pt1 | contig 20929 bp, 27 predicted proteins | sample MGYA00242563_ERZ504717 | MGnify/ENA primary metagenome ERZ504717 (study PRJEB26092, sample SAMD00036212) | human gut metagenome | host: Homo sapiens | study: EMG produced TPA metagenomics assembly of... | reverse complement strand
TATAATAAATTATTTTTATAAATAACATTAAAATTAATAAATTATTAATATAAAATAGATAGTTATAATAAAATAATAATTTATATGTAATAAAAATAATTTTAAATAAATATTTATTATTATTTACATCAAATAGGTGAATTAATATAGAATAAATAATTTTATCTTATATTTAAACAGGAGTGAGATTTTTGGCAAATTTAATAAAATAGATGATAATGATTTTTAGTAAAGATTATTTACGACAAGAAGAGATAAATGAAAATACTTTATTATTGAATTATAAAACTTTATTGAAACGATATCTTTCTCAAGGTGAACCATCAGAAGACACTTTAAGAAGTTATTGTTCTGCTATTGATAGTTATATAAAATGGTGTTTAACAAATAAAGTGCATCCATTAAAGATAACAGAATATCAATTTATGTACTATCGAGATTTTTTTAATAAAAATGAATATGAAAAAAGGTAGTATTAAGGTAAAGTTAAATGCGATAAAACAATTCTATAATATTGCTGTAAAATTAAAATTAATAGAAAATAGCCCTGCTAAAGATGTAGGTGTAAAAATACATGAAGCAAGTGAAATCTCTCCTATGAAATTTCTTACATTAGAACAACTACGAGATTTATTAAATATTATACCTGATTACGATGAAAAACATATTGAATATTTGAGAGATAAAATCATCATTATGCTTATGGCATTAGAAGGATTAAGAACAGTGGAAGTTCATCGCATGTCTGTTAATGATATAAATTGGGAGATGAAGACAATATATATTCATGGTAAAGGGCATAATGATTTTATTTATCCTCGTGATGATGTTTTAATTTTATTACAAGAATATTTAAAAATACGACCATTTGATTTTACCTTTATTGATGAATTTGGAGAGCCAGTATTTACAACTTTGACCAATCAAGTAAAAGGAAAAAGAATGGATAGACGAGGTATTCGTTATAATGTAGATAAATGGCTGACTAAAGCAGGATTAAAAAAAGAAGGTATAAGTTGTCATATGCTCCGCCATACATGTGGCACTCTACTTTATAAAGATACAAAAGATTTACAAATAGTAAAACAAGTTTTACGTCATAGCAATGTCAATATAACTAGTAAATATGCTCACATCTATAATAAAATGGATAAGCGTTATACTACTGGCATTAATTTAAATGAAAACATAACTACTGAAGATAAAAAAAAGGCACACAAATAAATGTGTGCTTTTTTTATTTATTATTAATTTATCTACCAAACAACTTATTTAAAAGACCTTGTTCTTTGAATTCTGTGCTAAAGAATTTAGTTGCACTATCCAATCGCATAATCACTTTATCGCCGACTACATCTGCTTCTAATTCAGGTGGAAGTGATTCAGCAATGCGCATAGGAGTCATCTTACCTACAGAAGATAAACTTTTATCTTCAAAGATTAATTGATTATTTTTCTTATTAACTTCAAAGAAATCACGATTTAAGCGATACTGTCTTTGGAAGAATTTAATCATGATTTCATTTACAGCCCTACTATCAAAATAATCTTTCATAGTAAGAGGTCTCATATAGCTTGGAATATCTAAACCACATTCTTTAAAGATAGATATTATTACTTCAGAGCTTATATTATATAAATCTATGCTACTAGAACCTAAATCATTAATTTGACTTAAATACAAATTAATATGAGGAATGATTTTTGCTAGATATTCGCTATAGAAATTATTTCTCATTTTTTGAATTAATTCAGAGCATGGACTTTTTTGTTGACGTGTAAATTCGTTGTTCCAGCTAGCGTTTACATGGAAAACGACCATACGTTTAGTAAGCTCATTTTTTAAGCTATTTAAATCTTTATTAGCTGTGAGTAAAATAGCTGAATAATAATTTAAATTTTCTGGTTTAGTTTCGCGAATGATGCGTTCTTCTTGTTTAATGATATTTCCACTGTTATTAGTAAATTGAGTTTGAGTGATATCATCAATTAATATAGGTAAACCTTTAATATCACAGAGAAGTGAATCAATGCGTGTCTTCGTGAAGTTATTTTGACCAAAAGCTTTATACAAAGCAGAATCAGTCATCATTTTCATTAATAAAGAAGCATAGATTGTTTTTCCTGCATTTGACTGACCACATAATAAAGCTACTATCGGATATGTAAATACTTCATCAGTTACAGTAGCTTCTCTAATTGTAGTACGCACACGTGCTAAAAATGGAGATAAAAAGCACCATGACATCAATTTAAAATACTCAAATTTTAAAGGTTCAATATTTTTAGCTGGTACTGCAGTATTAAATCCTTCCATATATTGTAAATAAGTTTCAGCATCACGTTTTACATCACCACGATAAGGATGGAAATTAAATTCACGTTCATTATAAAAAGCACGATTGCGTTCTGGTTCAATAACTAATTGTGGCATAAATTTTTCAAATTTAGCACGGCGAACTTGAATATTTTCTAATGTTTTGCGCTTAATAGTATCTATCTTATCGTTTGTGATTTTAGCCTGTCCTTTGCGGTCTGCCTTAGGAATATCTACAAAATCCTTCGCTAAACGCTCGATATCTGAGATATATTCTGCTGTTTTTACAATAGTTGTCTTGCTAACTGCTGGATAGATATGTTCGCTATCTTGTTTAGCTTTATGCAAAATAGGTAAATTTTCGAGCATTTGAGTATCTTCATATGTTATTTCCCATGCATTTTCATTTACTATTTCGCTATTATTTTGTTTGAAATCATTATATATGTTCATATAATAATTGAAAGCATTTTCATCATCAAAATAAACTAACGCTTGATTGCGGTCACTATTAGCTGGTAATTGGTCAAGATTATTACTGCCTAAAATTACTCTAGTTGTTCCTGTCTGCGTATTTTTTAAGCAAAATAATTTTTCAGGATATAATGGCGCATCTGCCAAATATATATTTAAATTACCTTGAGTATATTTTTCTTTAAAATTAGTATAATGTTCTGTTTTATATAATTCCTGCAAGTATTTCTTTGCATAGCGAATATATTTTCTAAAGTAGATGGTACAAGTGCAAGATTGCCAAAAACAATCTCTACTTTGGTGAATAATTCTAAAAGATTAGCTAAAAAATCTATATTAGTAGCTATATTTATAGTATATAATTCATTAAATCCCTCAAATAAATCCAAATATGATATGTTTTCTGGTGCACAAAATTGAGCTTTTACAACATTTACAGTATGTTGTTTAGTCTTACGGTGTGCCATTAAAAAATTCCTCCTAAAAATTTAACATAAAAATAATCCATTATAAATAAGTCCAAATTAGAAATAAATCCTTATATTTCAAGGCTTTATAAAAACTAATTTTTATTGTATCATAAGCAACTACAAATTTCAAAGTGTAGTAAATAAGATACTTTAGTTTTATTTTTTTGCAATTAATTGAGAAATATTCTCTAAAACACTTGAAAATACATTTCAATACAATTAATATATTATATTGGAGAAATTTTCTACTAGACTTATAGTTAACTCAAGATGCTATACTATAGATACACTACTTAGGGAAGGACAAATTATATGAATAGACGTGATTTTATAATTAAAGGATTAAAATTAGGTGGAGCATTACTTGCAGGAGCAAATATTTCCACTTTTTTAAATTCTATAGCAAATATTAATAATAATGTAGCTAAAGCAGCTGATTATACATTATATGCTTCTGATTTACCAATTGTTGAAAATTATTTCAATTTTACTTCTTTATCTACTAGACCTAGAACTTCACAAATCATAGTTCATCATTCTGCTATTGGCGGAAATGATGATATCACAGCTGCAGATATCCATCGCATTCATCTGCAAAATGGTTGGTCTGGTATAGGTTATCATATGTTTATTCGTAAAAGTGGTTTAATTGAAACAGGCAGACCATTAGAAGATATTGGCGCACATACTTATCAACATAATAATAGTAGTATTGGTATTTGTTTATCTGGTAATTTTAATGATGAAATGCCTACAGATATGCAAATTGCTTCTGCAAGTAAATTGATTGGTTTATTATGTCAAATGTATAGTTTAAGTCCAAATGAAAATACAGTATTCGGTCATCGTGATTTTAATGCCACTGCTTGTCCTGGTGAAAATCTATATGCAGATTTATATCATCTCCGCCATATGGCTAGTAATTTCATTTGATAATTAAAATTTAAAGGAGAACACAATATAATGAGAGCTTTACCTAAATCAGGGGAAATATGGGTTCACTTCAAAGGTGAAGATAAAAAATATTTGATTATTACTGTAGCTACACATACAGAAACTCATAAACAATTCGTAGTTTATAAAGCTTTATATGGTGATTTTAAAGATTATATTAGACCTTTAGATATGTTTATGAGTGAAGTTGACCGCCAAAAATACCCTGATGTTTCCCAAAAATATCGTTTTGAAAAATTAATTTAACAAAAAATCCTATCTCTAAGAAATCACTTAAAGATAGGATTTTTATTTATTGAAATTAATTCTAGTATCTAATTTAGGAATGATATTACCATCATCAATGATATTATATTCTAAGTCTGAACTTTCAATTATAGACTTTAAAAAATTATGAACTTCTAATCTTTCATTGATAATTTCTTGTAAATTCATAATCAAAGATAAATCTATACCATCATTTAATACATAATTAGATAATGCCCTCTGAAAAATATCTATCTCGATATTTATACCTGATTGACGAAGCTCCGCAAATTTTTGTGCTACCTCTGTAGTCGCTAATTCTTGCAATTCCTGTTGATAAAAATAATTAGTAACACTGATAGCTACATTACCTATTAAATGACCGATAATAGGTATATTTTCTTCTGACCATATAGCTACATTAGAAGCTGTATCAAAATAGCCTTTATATTTTTCAATTACAGGTCTAGTAGCTTCAATATAATCAATCAACTCTTGTCTATGCTGTGAATCCTTCAATAATTCTAGTAAATCATCTTATAGCAGCATTTTCGGGATTTAAAAAGCCAGTAATCGTACTGATTGCCAAATTACTAGTATCTGTAGGCGCTGCTTTAGCCGGAGTTGGCACTAAACATAAACAACATATTAAAAGTACTAGCAAAGATAGCTTTTTTAATATTAGCATACGAATCAAATCCTCCTAAATTTCTTAAAGAGAAATATTTACTTTGATTAAAGTGTACTTTAGAAATATAGTTTTGTCTAGTGTCTAGTGTCTAATTCATAAAATATTCTATACGTATAAATAATCTGCCATACTGGCTGTAAGCCGTTATGAATTAAATCATGATATACTTCGTCTACAGAACGAGTGTCGGCAATTTCAAATTGAGCATCGCCTTTATCTTCGCTTTCTTGGCTATGTTCACCGATGGCGGTACTTACACCCGCGGAAATTTTTGTAGTAGCGATATTTACGAGATTATCACGAACTCTAGCACATTCTCTAGTAGATATAGTGATACTAGCAGATGGCATAAATAAACGATAAGCACATACAACTTGTAAAAGCTGTGCTTCATGTACATCTTTAGGATTGATTTTATCATTATTGATAATTGGACGAAGGCGAGGGCAAGAAAATGCAATCTCTGCATGTGGATATTTTTGTTGTAAATAATATGCATGCATACCTGTAGCCAAAGCGTCTTTTCTAAAATCATCTAAGCCTAAAAGTGCAGCAAAACCAACACCTCTCATACCGCCACGAATTGCTCTTTCTTGGGCATAGAAACGATAAGGGAAAATACGTTTATGTCCAGCTAAATGAAGTGTTTCATATTTATCACTATTATATGTTTCTTGGAATACAGTTACATAATCCGCACCACATTTTTGTAGATAAGCATATTCATCTGTATTCAATGGATAAATTTCAAGTCCAATAACACGGAAATATTTTTTAGCTATTTTACAAGCTTCACCTATATATTCTATACTGGATTGTTTGCGACTTTCACCTGTTAAAATCAATATTTCCTGCAATCCAGATTTAGCAATTTCCTGCATTTCTTTATCGATTTCATCATAATTCAATTTAGCACGTTTGATTTTATTATGGCAATTAAAACCACAATAGATACAATAATTTTCGCAGTAATTGGCAATATATATTGGTGTGAACATATAGATAGAATTACCAAAAAATCTCTTAGTAGTTTTTTGAGCTTTTTGTGCTATCTGTTCAAGAAATGGAAGTGCTGCTGGAGATAATAAAGCTCTAAAATCTTCTGGTGTAATGTGGTCATGACTAAGTGCAGTTTGTACATCTTGGGCTGTATATTTATCATAATCATAACTATCTATATCAGCTATAACCTTATCTAAAATATCACTAGGTATAACTTCCATATCTGGTAAATATGCCATATGGTCAATACGTTCTTTTTTAATTCAGCTCTTACTTCATCATTAATAATACTTTCATTAATATGATTATCTTTATTCATTCATCTTACCTCACAATTATTACTGATTAAATTAATAATTAATCTTGTAAAATCCTGTCAATGGAGAAGATGCACTTGCTCCTTGTGCTTTTATACGACCTAATTTTGCTTCATAAGCGAGGCGTCCTGCTTCAATAGCATAATTAAAAGCTTTTGCCATGCGAACGACATCACCTGCTGTTGCTATAGCAGTATTAGCCATAATAGCAGTGGCACCCATTTCCATAGCTTCACAAGCTTGAGAAGGTCTACCAATACCAGCATCTACGATAATTGGTAAGTCGATTTCATCTATGAGAATTTGAATAAATTCTTTTGTACATAAACCTTTATTAGAGCCGATGGGAGCACCAAGAGGCATTACACAACTAGCACCAGCATTTACTAAATCTCTAGCTACATTTAAATCTGGATACATATAAGGCATAACAGTGAAGCCTTCTTTAGCTAAAACTTCAGTAGCTTTGATAGTTTCATAATTATCAGGTAAAAGATATTTACTATCACGCATAATTTCAATTTTTACTAAGTCACTGCCACAAAGTTCTTTAGATAAACGAGCTATGCGAATTGCTTCATCAGCATTTCTAGCTCCAGAAGTATTAGGAAGTAATGCTATATCTTTAGGAATGTAATCTAAAATATTAGCCATACCGCCATTATTTACACGGCGAAGTGCTAAAGTTACAATTTCAGCTTTTGCTTCATTAATTGCTGCTTGGATTAATTCTAAAGAATATTTACCAGAACCTAAAATAAATCTTGAATTGAATTGATGTTTTCCTAATTGCCACATAATACGATACCTTCTTTATAAATTATTTTCTAAAATCAATTGAGTGATTAAATTTGCTTGATGACCAGCACAAATAGCTACTCTAGGAGCCATTAAACTATTTTCATTGGATAATGCAGTTTTTCATCACCACAGATATAAAATTTGCCCATCACCTTGCGAGTATGAATTTCATTGCTATGACCAAAACCCGCCATACCACTTCCAGAAATGATATATTTTTCGGGGAAAAGTTCTAATACCTTATTTACTAACATCGCCTTATTTTCAGGAACGTCAAAAGCTTCACAGATGATATCTTCATCTTTAAACAATGAAAAATATTATCTTCTGTTACCTTTATACAATCAGTAACGATATTTAAATAAGGATTTATCATTTGTAATTGTTCGGCTAGAGCTTGCGTTTTATATTTATTTAGATGTGAGATGAAATAATGTTGTCTATTGAGATTGCTGATATCTACTTTGTCAAAATCAATTAAATGTAAATGACTTACACCTATTCTAGCTAGTGCCACAGCGATATTAGAGCCTAAACCACCAAGACCGGCTATAGCAACTTTAGCATTGTTCAATTTTTCTTGATTGACTATGCCATGGCGGTCATTTAAAGTTTGATAAATTAATTCTTTTGCCAAAATATCTGCCATTATCAGCCACCACCAACAAAAGTTACGATTTCTAATTTATCATTAGGATTTAAAATAGTTTGCGCATATTTTGCTTTAGGGATTATTTGACCATTTAACTCTATAGCTATCTTATCTAAAGGATAATTATTTTCTTGCAAATAAGTAACTAAATCCATAGGCAAAGATATTTCTTGATTTTGTCCATTAACTATTATCAAAATAAGACCTCCTTATTTTTATCTTTGAGAAATTTTATTAAAAAAGGAGTCCACAAAAAGATACACCCGCGGTGGTGCACCCCTTCATGAACTCCTGTTCAATCACATGGTCAACTCTATGTGATTTTAAAAATTAATATATAGATGTGCTAAAATAAAAAAGAGATGACAAAATGCCATCTCTTCTAATTGCAAATACATCATAATTATTATCCTACGTTGGCATTATCCAAATCAGGTTATAGGTCGAAGTTCACAACTTCCTCTCAGCCAGTTTACTAGCTCCCTGTTATTAATTTATATATACAATATAATTTATAAATTATCATTGTCAATAAGTTTAATTATTTTTCTTGAACAACTCACTGACAAGTAAAGAACCTAATATCAAAATCGCCCCAATCCATTGAGAAATACTCATAGGCTCAACTAAAAGAACTGTGGATAAAATAATCGCAGTTACTGGGTCTAAATAACTAAAAATAGCAACTTTTTGTGCTGGTAATTCTTGTAGTGAAGAAAAATATAATAAATATGCTATACCTGTATGTATAATACCTAATATAACCAAAGATAATAATGAAAAACCACTCATGCTCCATGAATTTCCCTGATAGATTACATAAGGCAATAAAATTATTGAAGCTAATAATAATTGAGCAATACTGCTATCAATGGCAGAAATATCTTTGAAAAATTTATTTGCTAAGACTACAATCGCATAAAATAATGCAGCAGATATTCCATACAATACACCGATAAAATCATTCACACCAGATTGATTATCATTGAATATACCAGCGACTAATGCCATACCTAATAAAGATAAAATTACACAGATGATTTTAAATAAAGATAAACTTTCTTTCAGTATAAATGGAGATAACAATACTACAAAAGTAGGTGCTAAATAATATGTAAGTGTCGCTGTAGCTATCGTTGTATAATTATATGCTTGAAATAAAAAAATCCAGTTAAAACCTATAGCTACGCCAGCTATTAATAAATAGCGTAAATTTTTTATCAAAGCATTTCGATTTATTTTTTGTGCAAAAATACCATAGCGATAAATAAAATAAAAGCACCTACAAAACCACGCACTAGAGCTATTTGCGAACTTGCAAGTTCGATATTGCGCACAAATAACCCAATACTACCAAAAATAAGCATAGCTGTAATATTTTTTAAAGTTGCATTCATGAAAATCATTCACATCTCTTTCTATATTTATCTAGTCAATAATTATTGTTTATAATATAGCATAAAAACAATATACGTACTAGCTTAAAATTTGTTATAATTGATTTATATTTTATGATTTTAATGAAAGTACGGTGATATGATGATAAAAGCTATTTTCTTTGACATTGATGGTACCTTAGTTAGTTTTAAAACACATAAAATTCCTGAATCTACGATACAAGCTTTACATACTTTAAAAGCAAAAGGAATAAAATTATTTATCGCAACTGGTCGTCCGCCATATGACTTGAAATTTTTAATTGATGAATTTGGCGATTTATTCACTGGTTATATTACTTTTAATGGTCAATATTGTTATGATAGTACAGGGAAAATCTTACACGAAGAATATTTAAATCGTGAAGATTTAATCCAATTTACAAATTACATCAAAGATAAAGATATCGCTTGTGGTTTCATGGAAATAGATTATTTTTATTTTAATCTCTATAATGACCGCTTAGCAAAATTAAAAGAAACTTTAGGAGATACTGCACCTGATAGAGCATTTGATGACGTAAGTCGTGTATCCAATCATAAAACATATCAATTGAATATTTTCTTAAATGAAGATGAAGAACAAGAAGTATTACCATATTTGCCAAATTGCAAAGCTGTTCGTTGGTGCCCATATTTTACAGATATTATTCCTAAAGATGGCGGTAAAGGCACAGGTATCAAAAAAGTTTTAGCTTACTACGGCATAGATATTAATGAAGCTATGGCTTTTGGTGATGGCGGAAACGATGTGGAAATGCTTGAAGCTGTAAAATATGGCATAGCTATGGGAAATGCTAATGAGAATTTAAAACAGATAGCAGATTTCATCACTTTAGATGTAGATAATGATGGCGTAGCTTATGCTTTAAAACAATATAACGTATTATAAAAATAAACCTACTATAAATTACCTTATTTAAAAGTAATCTATAGTAGGTTTTCTTTAATTAAAATATTTCTTTAACGACGGTAAATACAAAATGAGAATAATTGATTCTAATAAATACGTTAAATTATATGTTAGCCATATACCATCATTACCTAGATAAGACATCAATATTTTTTGGCAGATATAAAAAAATATCACAGCGACAAACATCATATTTCTGATAGAAGCTGTATTACCAATACCTGTATACATACCATATAAAAGCAATCCCACACAAGCACATATTGGATGCAAAATCAGATAGATACTATAATCGTTAGCATAATTAGCTACGACTGCTAAATCAGTCATCATATTTATAAAATACGATTTAGTGATATACATAATCAATGAAATAAAAATTATAAATACAGCTAAACATCTTAAGCTTATCTTTAATACTGAATTTAATAGATTTATATCCTTATATCCCTTTGCTTTTCCTGAAAATACACTCACACCATTTGCCATGCCATCAATAAAGTAGATCACGATAAAAATAATTTCTAAAATAACAGCATTACTAGCTAGTGTAACTGTCCCCATGCTTGCCCCAGCTATAGCAAATAAATTATTTATCGTCAATAGACAAACAGTGCGAAACATTAAATCCACATTTACCTTCATCATGGCTAAAAACGGCTGTATAGTTTTTAAACTTTGGATATATTCACTGCGAATAGTTAAATTTCCTCGTTTATAAATAGCGATAAAACCTATCATACAACCATATATTTGAGCAATCAAAGAAGCATAGGCTACACCTTGAATATTCATATCCATGATAAATACAAATACGATAGATAAAATGATATTCAACACATTCATAGATATTTGCATAAACATAGTATAGCGAATTATCATCTGCCCATGAGCCAGCCTAACGTTACATAATTGATTAAAACAAATGGCGCTCCCCATATAATGATATCACAATAATTTTTCATTAATTCAACAACTTGGCTTTCAGGCTTCATGAGCAATGCATAATATTTGAAAATCCATGGATAAATTATTAAAAATATCAAACTTATTACTATAGCTATAAGTAGTGGTCTAGCTAAAGCTAAAAATTTATCTTTGGCGGATTCACTGCCTAAAGCTTGAGCGGAAAAACTTGTAGTAGACACTCTCAAAAATCCAAATAGCCAATATATATTGTTAAATAAAATCACTCCCAAAGAAACAGCAGCTATATAAAAAGCTTCTGACATATGTCCCATAACAGCAGTATTTACAGCTCCTAATAGAGGCTGTGTAGCTGTGGATAACATAAAGGGAATAGTTACTTTTAGATATTCTTTATAAGTTAATTGTGATAGCATAAAATCTCCTTATTATATTTTATTTAAAAACGATATTCTAAACGACCAAACCAACGTGTTTTTGTTTTATCATTTTCAATATCATTACCATTAAAATATGAAACTTCAGCCATTAAATTTTTAGCAAATATATATCTAGCCCCTAATTCATAACCTTGTTCGCCTGTGAAGCTATTAGTATATGTTGGTAAAAATGTAGCTAGTTCTCCAATATTTTTATATGCAACCCATAATCCATACGTATTTGGTATAGTACGTTTTGCACCTTTATAATTTAATTGAAAAATATAAGCTTGTTCTTGATCACTATTGCCTAAGTCATATTTATTAGCATCTAAATTAGATAAAGCATATACACCACCTAATTTAAAGTTATTATCCAATTTATATTCTCCTGCAACTTCAAAAATTTGCTGTGTATCTTCAAGTTCTCCACTTCTTATATTATGATAAGCAAGTCCTGTCATTAATTTATTTGAAATAGGCATTTCTGCTTGTAATCCTACATAATGCATAGCATCACTTTCTGGATAAGCTTGTTTACCATTATAATGCATTTTCCCATTAACATTGTCGTTATATGGTGAATCAAAATTACCTATCATTGCTGTATAAATATTTTTAGTATCTTTATCTGTATAAGCGTATTTTATACCTTTAATATAATCATCAAAAATCATACCATAGGCAATATCCATATTAGCAAAATCGGCATAATCTACTTTACCTAAAGAAATTGTTCCGCCAAACGCTGGTCCTTGTAGATAAAGCATACGATTATAAAAATGGGATTTATCAGCTCCCTTAGCTTTATAATTTTGTTCATAGTCTATACGATTTTTTATTTTCCAGCCATTATCAATATTTATAGTTGGTTCTAAACGTGTACGCCATAAAGATTTACGCGTTTCACCTTTTTTACCTGGTCGATTATCATGGCGGATATCATAACGACTTAACCCTTTAATAGTGAGTATATCTTGTTTTTCTTTATTAATAGTAGTTTGTTGTTGCTCTTCTACAATTTTATTATTTGTTTTATCAATATCTTCTGTGTGTGTTTCTGCAAAAGCAACTCCTGTAGATATTGTTGTAGATAAAATAGTAGCCATTAATAATTTAGTTAATAACTTTTTTCGCATAATTGTTGAAAACTCCTTAATAATTATAATCAAAATCAATAAATTTTTAAGAAAAAACACCTATAAAAAATATTTTTCTTATAGGTGTTTTAGGAGGGATATGTTATCCTAGAAAATTAAACTAGGTGGCAAGCAACATGATGATTAACTGATATCTCTTTTAATTTTGGCTTTTCCTGTTTACAAATATCTTTGCAGTATTTACAGCGATTTTGAAATGGACAACCTTTTGGCAAATCTAAAGGACTTGGGATATCACCAGAAAGAGTTTCTATATTTTTATTTTGCTCATTATCTAGAGAAAAAACTGCTTTTAATAAAGCTTTAGTATATGGATGCTTTGCTTCGATCAATTTATCACCATCAATTTTTTCAACTATATTGCCTAGATACATCACGGCTATACGATGACTAAATAAACTAACTAAAGCTAAATCATGACAAATAAAAATATAGGTGATATTTTTTCTCGTTGTAATTTTACTAGTAGTTCAATAATTTTAGCCTGAACAGATACATCAAGAGCAGATGTTGCTTCATCACAGACAATGATTTCAGGCTCTAGGGCTAAAGCTCTGGCAATAGCTACACGTTGACGTTGACCGCCACTCATATTATTCGGATATTTATATACAAAATCATCTGGCAACTCTACTAATCGCAATAATTCTTGAGCTTTTTCTTTCATTTGTGATTTTTTTATTAAATTAAAATTTAATAGCGGTTCACAAATAATATCGCCGATTTTCATTTTAGGATTAAACGCTGCTGTAGGGTCTTGAAAAACCATTTGAATATGACGACAATTTTGACGACGTTTTTCTCCTGTTAATTTAGTAATATCTTGATCTTGAAAAATAACTTCACCAGAAGTTGGTACATGCATATTCATAATAGTTTTTACCAGTGTAGATTTACCACAACCAGATTCGCCAACAATGCCTACTGTTTCTCCAGCATTAATATTAAGACTAACATCATCACAAGCTGTTAAAAATCTATTATTACTAGCTGGAAAATTTTTAGTTATATTTTTTACCTGCATAATTAACTCAGACATAGCGCTGTCCTCCTATTTGTGGAACTGAAGCAAGTAACGTTTTAGTATATTCTGCCTGTGGTGAATTAATTATATCTTCGGCTTTACCATATTCTACAACTTTGCCTTGTTTCATTACCATAATTTTATCTGACATATAAGCTGCCACACCGATATTATGAGTTACTACAATCATTGCTGTACCACAAGTACGAGGAATCTCCATTAATTCTTTGACTATTTGTGCTTGAGTGGTAACATCTAAAGCTGAAGTAGGTTCATCAGCAAGCAATAACTCTGGTCTAAAAATAATAGCCATAGCAATACCAACACGCTGACGCATACCACCAGATAATTCAAATGGATATGATTTCATGATATTTTCAGGATTAGGTAAATTCATACGAGTAAGCATTTCTACAGCAAAAGAATATGCTTCTTCATCTGTAACATTATCATGAACTTGTAGATATTCTATAAATTGTTTACCAATAGTTTGAATAGGATTTAGCATATTACCACTATCTTGGAAAATCATAGAAATATTTTTTCCTCGAATGGCTAACCAGTCTCGTACACTGTATTTTAATAAATCATGATTTTCAAAGAAAATTTTTCCATTAGTAATCTTTCCACTATTAGGTAAACTACCTAATATAGCTCTAATTACTGTGGTTTTTCCACTACCAGACTCTCCAACTATGGTCAAAATTTCTCCTCTATCCAAAGAAAAATTAATATCTTTAACTGTAGCTTCTATATTTTTGCTATATTGAATAGTTAAATTAGATACATCAAGTAACATTAATTTACCCCTTTTATGCTTTAGCTGGTTTTATTTTATTAGTAAGCCAATAATAATCCGATGGATACATAACTACACCATCTAAGCCTTTGGTGCTGATAATATTAGTCTGTGGATAACCTAAGAATAATGCAGCACCGTCATCTAACAAAATTTGTTGCGCTTCAATAATTAATTGACGACGTTTTTCTTTATCAAATTCGACAGATAATTGATTTAAAATCTCATCATATTCACGATTACTATATCCAGAACCATTTTGTGGATTATCTCCATTTACATTAGTTTTCCAATACCAACTTAAATAAATTTCAGGGTCTCCAGTATTAGCAGTTGTAATATTAGAAATGAGTAAATCATAGTCGCCATCGATACCCATTTTATCAATAAGATATAGTCTACACTTTTTATATTTATATTAATTCCTACTTTTTTAGCATCAGCTTGTACAGCTTCAGCGTATAAAGGAAGCTCTGCACGGCTATTATATACGACAAAATCAAGACTTAAGTCCTTGCCATCTTTATCTAAAATACCATCTCCATTACTATCATTCCAACCAGCTTCGGCTAATAATTGTTTAGCTCTTTCTGGATTATATGCATTTGGATCTGTCAACTCATCAAAGCCATAATCCATAGATGGCGGTATTGGCGCTTTACCTGTGATAAAAGTATCTTTTAATAATATTTTATTATAATTTTCTCGATCACAAGCAGAAATCAAGGCAGCACGAACTTTTGGGTCACCTAAAATACCTTTTTGATTGATACGGGCAAGTACTGTACGTAATGAAGAAATTTCATCGATATAGAATTTATCATTATTTCTAAATAAATCTATATCTCCAGCTGCAATATTTACAGCAAAATTAACTTCACCAGATTGAAGTGCCATAGCACGAGTATTAGGGTCATCAATAGATGGTATTTCCACACGCTCGAATGGAACTTCACCATCCCAATAATATTCATTTCTCACCATTACAGCCTTTTCTTTTACAAAAGACTCTACTTTATATGGACCTGTACAAATTGGACCTTCTTTGGAAAAATCTCTACCTTGTTCCTCTGCACTAACATCTACAATAATAAATAATGGGTCAGCCAAAAATCCAGGCATATTAGGTTGAGGTTTGCTTGTTGTGATTATTAAATTTTGACCATCAGCCTTCATTTCTGTGTATTCAAAGAAGTTTTTGCTCGAGTATTTTTAGTAAAAGCACGTTCAATAGATTTTTTTACAGCTTCAGCTGTTACTAAATTGCCATTAGAAAATTTCACATTATCACGGATTTTAAAAGTCCATGTTAAATGATCATCACTAATAGACCAACTTTCCGCAAGCCATGGCTGAACATTCATTTTTTCATCAAATTTTGCCAAACATTCACCAATAGCATAACGCATCACAACCCAGCCAAAATAATTTTGTGTTGGTTCTAAAGTATCTGCAAAATTTGTAACCCCAAATTTCAAAGTAGTTTTATCTACTGTATTTTCAGAGCCACAACCAGCTATTATACCTGCGGTCAATATACCACATAAACTCAAACTAATAGCCTTCCATAATTTTTCATTCTAAACCTTTTCATATTCAGCCTCTTTTCTTATCAATAAAATCTATCAATCCTGTCTAGGGTCTAAAATATCACGTAAACTATCTCCCCAAAGATTAAATATAGCTACTACTATAAAAATAGCTAACCCTGGATAAATCATCAGCCATGGGGCAGTTTGAATATATTGACGACCTTCATTGAGCATTAATCCCCATTCTGGTGTAGGTGGTTGAGCACCAAAACCTAAAAAAGATAGACCCGCTATTTCCATCATCATAGTTCCAATATCCATTGCACCTGTTATTACAATCATTGGCAATATATTTGGTAATATGTGGCGCCATAAAATATTAATAGTTGTTGTACCATTTACTTTAGCAGCTATGATAAAATCATTATTACGTAATTTTATGACTAAACTACGAACTAAACGAGCATATTTTGCCCAACTTACTATTACTAAAGCAAAAATTGTATTTATAATACTTCCACCTAAAATACCAGCAATAGCAATTGCTAAAATTACACCTGGGAAAGACAACATAATATCAGCTAAACGCATCAATACAATTTCTACTTTACCACCAAAATAACCTGATAAAATACCAACTAAAGAACCAATAGTCGACGTTAATATAACTAAACAAATAGTCATAAATAATGAAGTTTGTGTACCATAAATTATCCTGGAAAAGGTATCTCTGCCTAATTTATCAGTACCTAAAATATGTTCACCGCTTGGCATCTGCAATACATTGGTCATATTCGATTCATAAGGGTCATGTGTAGCAATAATAGGTGCTAATATAGCAATTAGAATTACTAAAAAAACCAAAAATGTATATACAGAAAATAATTTATTATTCTTTATAAATTTAATCATCTTGAATCTCCTTTTTTCAGCCTAGGATCAAGATATGTATACGATAAATCTACTAAAAAATTAATTACTGTATACACAATAGAAATCCATAAAACAAATCCTTCGATTAATGGATAATCACGCATAGTAATAGCATACACTGCCATTCTCCCCATACCTGGCCAAGCAAAAACTGTTTCAATAACAGCAACGCCACCTAATAACCAACCGATGGACATACCTAGTAAAGTTATTAAAGGTAAAATGGCGTTAGGTAAAATATGTTTCCATAAAATAGCTTTTTCAGACAATCCTCTAGCTCTAGCACCAATTACATAATCTTGATGTAATTCATCTAAAATCACAGTACGCACTTGCCTAGTATATTTTGCCGATTGATAGATAGCTAAAGTAAGTGCTGGTAACACTAATCCACTTGGTGTTACACTAGCAGTAGCTATAGGAAATAATCCCAATTTTAAGCCAAAATATATAATAAAATCAATCCTACCCAAAAACTTGGCATAGATACACCAATAAAAGAAAAGATTCTCACTAAAAAGTCAGGAATTCTATTGCGATGTGTAGCGGAAAAAATTCCCAAAGGAATGGAAATAATTATAATTAAAATAATTGTAGTCAAAGCTAATAAAACAGTCCCTGCAAAACCTTCCATTAACTTATCTATTACAGGTTTTTTTGCTGAATAAGAAATTCCCATATCGCCTTGTGCTACACCTAAAAGCCAATTGCCATATTGTACAAGAAATGGATCATTAAGTCCCATTTCTTCACGAGTTTGCTCTATTATTTCTTGAGAAACAATAGTATCTGAAGCCTCTAAAACCATGGCTGCTGGATCACCAGGTGATAAATAAGTTAAACAAAATGTTAAAAAACTAACACCAATTAATGTAATTACTAATTGAATTAAACGATTTATTAATCGTTTCAAATTAAAACAACCTCCTTATTTTTTTCATTATTATAGATTAAAAAGCTCCTCTCCTTTCTTCCGTTAAGGCAAACAAAAAAAGTCTGCCTTTGCTAGCAGACTTTTAAGAGAAACATACAATTATAAATATGAGAAAAAAAGCCTAATTCTTATAGAATTAGGCAGTATTATACAATATTTATATCTGTATAAATCGCCTTCCCATCGCTCGCAGGTAATAACGGTGATTATTAAATAGGCAGTTCTCCTGGCTCAGAGTCATAGCTATTCACGCCTTCCCAAGAAAATAATTTTTTCTCAGTGACATAATTGTGGAATTGCTCGTCTTTACAGTGGCGGGACCGCTTCGGCTTATACCGAATTCCCTATTAAGTCTATATAGACACCTATTCTTTCAATATTCAACTATGCTGTTATGTTATCACCAACAAATAAGTTTGTCAATTATAAAGTTTCTTAATTTACAAGTGCTGAAGGCATTTTTTATTTTAATAAATCCCAAATAAATTTATGCAAATTTTAAATAGATAAGTTATTTACATATAATTATAAAACTATAACGCTTTTGTTTTGTAAGTTGTTAACTTATTGGCGGGTTTATAAAAATAATTAAAAATTATAGCCATGAAAAATCTATTTATAATAGACTTTTGTATATTATTTTTCTCATAGCTTATTGTTTTTATAGATGATATAATTATGAATATAAAATTTATAATTGTTATCAATATTATAATATAAAGAGAGGGATTTTTATGTATGAAGATTTAATTGAAGAAAAAGTTTCTTCCGAAGATATTTTTGATGGGGTATTACTTCATGTAAAGCGTGATTATGTAAAATTACCAAATGGTAATAAAGCTGTTCGTGAATGGATAAAACATCAAGGTGCTTCTGCTGTTATTCCTGTATTGCCAAATGGTAATATTATTTTAGTGCGTCAATATCGTTATCCTATCGGCAAAGTAACTTTAGAAATTCCTGCCGGCAAATTAGATAGTGTGGACGAAGATCCATTAATTTGTGCTAAACGTGAATTATCTGAAGAAACAGGTTATACTGCTAATAAATACACACAAATTCATAAATTAGCTACTACTGTTGGTTTCTCTAATGAATGGATTTATATTTATTTAGCACAAGATTTAGTAAAAGGTAAACAACATACTGATGATGATGAATTTATAAATCTAGTAGAAATGCCACTAAGCGAAGCTGTCGATTTAGTTAATAAAGGTGAAATCTTTGATGCTAAATCTGTTGTTGCTATTTTAATGGCAGAAAAATTGTGTAAACAATAATTTATTTATATTTGTTATTTAAAAATTTAGGAGGTATTTAATGTTTGGTTTTGGTCCAGATATGATATATGCAATCCCAGGTTTGTTGATTGCATTGACTGTTCATGAATATGCCCATGCTAAGGTTGCTGATAATTTAGGAGATTTCACTCCTCGTATGAATGGCAGATTAACTTTAAATCCTGTAGCTCATATTGACCCTATTGGATTGATTATGTTATTTTTTGCTCAAATAGGTTGGGCAAAGCCTGTACCAATTAATTTAAATAATTTTGATGATTGGCGTAAAGGTGAAATGCAAGTTTCCTTAGCAGGACCATTAGCTAATTTAATTACAGCTTTTGTAGCTTCAATATTTTTTGCTCTTTGTTTTAAATATAGTTTTGCACCTCATTGGCTTATTATGGTATTACAATTAATCATTATTTATAATGTAATTTCGCTATTTTTAATTTAGTACCTATTCCACCACTTGATGGTTCTAAAATCTTATCTTCTCTGTTACCAGGTAGATTAGCTTATAAATATCAATCTTCTGTAATTAATCGTTATAGCTTTTTTATTCTAATCGCTCTTGTTTTTACTGGAATATTGGGTTTTATCATTCACCCTATCAGTAACTTTATTATAAGCATTTTAAATCTTATTATCTCTATTATTATTTAATGAGTTTTTTATGCAACAAGAACAATATAAAGTACATTTAGAATCCTTTGAAGGGCCATTAGATTTATTATTGCATTTAATTGAAAAAAATCGTATTGATATTTATGATATTCCTATTGCTCTATTGACGGAACAATATATGGATTATCTTGCTAAATTTAAAGAGTTTAATATTGAAGTAGCTAGCGAGTTTTTAGTCATGGCAGCTACATTATTACAAATCAAATCCAAATTTTATTACCTGATACTAAGGTAGAAGAAGTAAATGAAGATGATACTGATGAGGTTGACCCACGAAAAGAATTAGTCGAACGATTATTAGAATATCGCCGTTATAAAGAAGTCAGCAGTATTTTAGGTGAAATGGCAGATGAAGCTGGCAAAAGATTTTTTCGTGAAGCTTCTAATCTACCGACAAAACATTTGCCACCTAAAGGGCTTGATGTAAAACTTTGTGGCAAGCATTTCAAAATGTGCTAGAAAGCCAAATTGAAAACGAACCTCTTGTAGCTAATGTTGCTCGAGAAAAATATACTATTGAAGATAAAATCATCTCTTTATTGGCTTTGCTTAAACAACATGGCGGAAATATTTGTTTTAACATTGTATTTCAATATAGTGAGCATAAGATTTCTAAATCTGAATTAATCACTACTTTTTTAGCTATGTTAGAATTGATTAAAATAAAAAGAATAACAGTATATCAGACAAGTATATTTTCACCTATTTATTTAAAAATCAATGATGAAGTCGAATCTTCTGATAACGATATTATTGTTGATAATACTGAAAATAATTAAAGATTGTTAATAGATGATTTTTTGATAAAAATTCATGAAAATAGAGCTTGTAAGCGTCTATTTTTTTATTTCTTCCCTCGAGAATAATATTTTAATTTATTAATTATAATAAAATATTATTTGCTTAATTTATTTTTAATCTAAATATCATTTGTTGATTATTGAGTCTAAGTTGTATAATG
>ENA-OQHP01000182-OQHP01000182.1-human-gut-metagenome-genome-assembly--contig:-NODE-182-length-20964-cov-1.729424_pt1 | contig 20964 bp, 16 predicted proteins | sample MGYA00242563_ERZ504717 | MGnify/ENA primary metagenome ERZ504717 (study PRJEB26092, sample SAMD00036212) | human gut metagenome | host: Homo sapiens | study: EMG produced TPA metagenomics assembly of... | reverse complement strand
TCGACAGACAAGGCACTGCCCGACTCGCTCGTAGGGGTGGCCGGACTAAACATGGAGTTCTTTCCGCCCGTATTCTTCGGACACTCTTACTTAATGGACGGCAAACCGGGACTATTCCCCACCTCGCTGCCGACATCATGACCGTTATCAACGGTATTGTGGAGCCGACGCCAATGGCTGTCGGTACGGTAATCGAGATAGCTCCCGATGCTCCGTCGAAACATATCACTATCCGTACCACGCTACCGGACAGCAAGCTGATGCTTTTGACGGACGCGACAAACAGCAAAACGGTACTTCATTGTGCGCACGTTGCTGCCGGCAGGCAAAACCGGCAAGATAACCGAATGGTTTATACAGGCCGAAACCGATACCCGCTGGTTGCGTACTCCCACTATCAGTTATTCGCAAGTGGGTTATCATCCTGCACAGCAGAAAATGGCCGTGATAGAACTGGACAAGAACGACAAGCCGCTTTCGGACATCACGCTTTACAAGGTCAATGCAGACGGCTCGCTGACGGCTGCCTTATCAGGCAAACCAGTAACATGGGGTATGTACACCCGCTATAATTACCTGCAATTCGACTTTTCGCAGGTAGAGGAACCGGGTATCTACAAACTGGCTTACGGCGACCAGACAAGCGGCCCGTTCCCAATCGATGCCAATGTGTACCAGCGTGCCTGGTATCCTACGCTGGATGTCTTTATGCCGGTACAAATGGACCATATGTTCGTTCGTGAAGCTTACCGCGTATGGCATGGTGCCGCTCATCTGGACGACGCCCGCCAAGCACCGGTGAACTATTCGCACTGGGACGGCTGGAGCCAAGCGCCAGCACGGACAACAGGTTCAAACCCGGACAGCATATCCCCGGACTGAATGTAGGCGGCTGGTTCGATGCCGGCGATTTCGACATCCAGACGCCCTCGCAGCAGCAAACCGTGCAGTCATTGACAGATATCTGGGAAGAGTTCGCTCCCGCCCACGATGAAACGACTGTCGACCAACAGGCACATTATACCGAGATACACCTACCCGACGGCAAGCCTGACGTATTGCAGCAAATAGAGCATGGCGTATTGCAGCTCGCCGCACAGGTCAACGCTATCGGATATGCCATTCCGGGCATCAACGAATCGCACCTGTACCAATACCGCCACTTGGGCGATGCCGTAACCAAGACCGACGGTACTGCGGGCAACGCAGACGACCGCATGGCGTTCACCAACCGTACACCTGCCCTCAATTACGGAACTGCTGCCGCACTAGCTGCCTCAGCACGTGTTTTGCCTGCCCTCAACCCTTCGCTCGCTAGCGAGGCTTTGCGGATAGCGGAGTTTATCTGGAAAGACGAGCACAACCGCAAAGCCGGCAAAGAGGAGGAATCCCCGACGCCTTTCAACCGCTTCCAGCAGCTCACCGCCTCTGAATGCCACGCTGCCTTCGAGTTGTGGCGTGCCACCGGCAATGCCATGTACAAAGCACGGGTAGACGAGTTGCTTCCTGAACTTACCAGACAATTTAACCGGAACGCTGCACTCATCGTCCGCCTAGCACCCTTCATGGACGATACTTTCAAACAGCAGGTAAAACCGCAAATAAAGGCATATATAGCGCAGCAGACCAAGCTGGAAACGCTAAATCCGTTCGGTATCGGCATCAGCCTGAACAGTTGGGCCGGCAATGCATGATACTTCGCAACGGTATCATCAATTACCAAATTCTTAAGTTGTTCCCCGAACTGGGCAGCCCGGAGCTGGTGTTCCGCAATTTAAACTATATTTACGGCTGCCACCCCTACCATAACCGTTCGTTCGTATCGGGAGTAGGCGCCCAGCCCAAGAGGGTGGCTTATGGTAATAACCGTGCCGATCACTCGTTCATCCCCGGCGGTATCGTACCGGGTATCCGCCTGCTGAAACCGGACTTCCCGGAGAACCGGGACGACTACCAGTTTCACTGGAGCGAGAATGAGTATGTTATCCCACTGGCTCCCGATTATATCTATCTGGTTCATGCGGTGAACCGGTTACTGGAATAGAAAACGGCTTATATTTTTCCGATATATACCTAATTCTGTAAACTGAATATCTAAAATATAAGCCGGCAAGTACGTTGCAGGCCTATTTTTGCATCGGGTATCATGCCAGAGAGTTTGATTATACTATTAATAAAATAATACATATGAGAAAGAATTTACTTTTTATTTTCAGTGCCATTTGCCTATTGGCAGGATGCGCACAACAACCCAAGTTGCCTACCTTCCGCAACACGGGTAATCCGCTTGTTAAAGACAAGTTTACGGCAGACCCGGCTCCGCTCGTACACAATGGCACGCTCTATCTGTATGTAGGGCACGACGAATATTACGAAGGCCAGGACACTGCCCACGGCGGTAAGGAATTCAACATCACCGAATGGCTCTGTTACTCTACGAAAGACATGCAGACATGGACCGATCACGGTGTCGTACTGAAACCCACGGAACTTTAAATTGGGGCATAGGTAGAAGGGCATGGGACAGCACAGGTGATAGAGCATTAACGGCAAATTCTATTATTATACTTACCGTACAAGCCGGCGAGCCTTATAACAGCAAGGCAATCGGCGTAGCTGTCAGCGATTCCCCACAGGGCCTTTCACCGATGCAATCGGAAAGCCGCTCGTTACCGACGATATGACTCCCAACGGTCCGCGCGGCTGGTGGAACGACATAGACCCCACCGCCTTAATAGATGAGAATGGGCAAGCCTGGCTTTCTTGGGGAAACGGAACTTGTTTCCTTGCCAAGTTGAAGCCTAACCTTACCGAAATCGACGGCGATATCGAGGTGGTAGACCTGCCCCGATACGTAGAAGGTCCCTGGCTTCATAAACGCGGAGACTTGTATTACCTTACGTATGCATCCTTCGGACAAGGTCGCGAGAATATATCTTATGCCACCGCTCCCAACATGGAGGGTCCGTGGACACCGCAAGGCGAACTGACCGGTATGGCAGAAAACAGCTTCACCATTCATCCGGGAATTATAGAGTTCCAGGGACAATGGTATCTGTTCTACCACAACGCTGTCCTGACCCTTGACGGACATGCCGGAGCAATAGGACGACGCAGCGTATGTGTGGACGAGTTGCATTATAATCCAGATGGTACTATGCAAACTGTGGTGCAGACTAAAGAAGGAGTATCGAAATAACTTTCACTAATCTAGAAGGTAAAATTAAAGTTCTGATAAACCGTGCATTCTATCATTCAGAAGAGTGGAGCGATGAAGAATCTCCTTTCTCATATCAGGTGGGATGGATTCTCAGGCTAATAATCAAATGAGAACTAATGACAGCATTTACGTTTCAACTTTATCTTCTAGATTAGCAATTTCCAATACAAATATTTACAAATCTGCGCATTAAGCTATAATATTTATAGGCGTACATTTTTGCTACATCAATAATATTATATAATAAATTTCATTATTTACTTTTATTAAACTATAAAAAACACTTTGCCAATGAAAAAACATTAAAAAGAAGAAAAAGTGTAATTAACAAGTTCTACAAATGAAGATGTTGTAGATATCTACATTACAAATCTAATACTAATTAACTCATTAAAAATTACCAATTCTATGCTTATGAAAACAAAAGTTTTGTTTACTGGCGTTTGTTGTTTTCTGTTGCACTTCAGCAATGGCACAAACCCTAGTTAAAGGTACTGTTGTCTCAGCTAATGATTCTGAACCAATGATTGGTGTTGCTATTCTTGAAAATGGAACGACCAACGGATGTATTACCGATATGGATGGTAACTACTCTATCTCGTTACAGAATAGCAACGCGACCCTTACCGTATCTTTTGTAGGTTACAAGACACAGACAATCAATGTCAATGGTCGTAACAAAATTGATATCCGTATGCAAGAGGACTTAAAAGTGCTTGATGAAGTAGTTGTTGTAGGTTATGGCGTTCAACGTAAGAGCGACCTTACAGGAGCAATTGCTTCAGTCGGTGGAGATGATATTAAAAACTTAGCAACAGTTGATGCCGGCGCCGCCCTTCAAGGTAAGGCTGCCGGTGTTCAGATTCTGAACACATCGGGTGCTCCCGGTGAAGGAGCGAAGATTCGTATTCGTGGTTATTCATCAAACTCAGACCAACTTGGTCCGCTATTGATTGTCGATGGTTTGAAAGTTGACAACATCCAATACCTTGACCCATCCATGATTGAGTCTATGGAAGTCCTCAAAGATGCCGCTTCAGCTGCAATCTACGGTGCCCAAGCCGGTAATGGCGTTGTCCTTATTACAACAAAGACTGGTAGCAGCGCAAATGGTCGTCCCAAAATTACATATTCTTTCAAAGCCATTAACCAACGCCTTGGCAAAACACCTGAACTGTTCGGTGCAAAAGACTGGATTAAATACAAAGAAATGTCGGGTTATGATATGAAAACTATGTGTGAAGCTAATGGCGTTGACTACAACAATCCGCAAGAAACAGACTGGATAAAGGAAGTTTTCGATACTAGCTGGGCTACCCAACACTCTGTCACATTCCAAGACGGCAACGACAAAGGCCATTTTTTTACTTCTATAAATTACATTGACAATGACGGTATTGTACGCGGCAAGAAAGACACTTACACACGCCTTACCGCCCAACTTAATGCAGACTATCAACTCTATAAATGGATAAAAGTCGGCACCAACACTTCTATTGAAAAGTGGGCAACCCGCAACATCACTCACCAAAGTCTTATGGTTCCATGCTTGCACCAGCTCTCTTGCCTCGACCCCCCTAACTCCCGTATATTGGGATAGCGTTGATGATTTTACCACAGGTATGAAAGACGTATACGCCACAAACCCCGAAAAAATTCTTGTTGCCCCGAATGGCAAATACTACGCTACTTCAAAATTCCAAATGGACGACAATGGCAATCCACTCCTCCAGCTTGACCGCCGTAACTACAAGAATTCCGGTTTCACCGTTCGCGGAACGGCTTTCGTAGATCTGACTCCCATTGACGGTCTTGTAATGACATCTCGTTTTTCCTACCGTATTGCACAAAGCAATAGCCATGACTACTCCGAACCCTATTACATGAACGGACAAGCCAAAGCCGATAACTATTCCATCTCGGCCAACGCTAATAACAGCCACTACTACCAATGGGAAAACTTTGCAAACTTTAACAAGACATTATTTGATAAACACAACATAGGCGTTATGATCGGTATGTCCTATACAGAAGACCGTTCGGATAATGTATCAGCTTCAGCAACCGGTACAGGCGGTAATAAAATACTCTCCGGCGATGCTGATAATTTTAAGTATCTCGACTATGTAAATTCAGCTTCAACTACAACAAAAAGCATCGGAAACCTTCCGGGTATTTCAACCAGTCTCTCCTACTTTGGTCGTCTGCTCTATACATTCGACAACCGTTATAGCTTGCAATTCAACTACCGTGCTGATGCATTTGATACTTCCAAACTGCCAATTGACAAACGTTGGGGGAAATTCCCTTCTTTGGCCGTAGGTTGGACTATCAGTAATGAAAAATTCATTAAAGAAAATATCAGCAGCGATATTATCTCCTTCTTGAAGTTCCGTGCATCTTGGGGACGTAACGGTAATGTAAATGTGCTCAACAACTATCCATACACCGCACCCATTAGCTACAATGCAGCCTGGTACCAGTACGGAGACAACCCCGAACAATACTACGGTTCTTATCCTTCTGGACTCGCCAATCCAAATCTCAAATGGGAGACATCCGAACAGTTGGACCTCGGCCTTGACATGCGTTTCCTGAACGACCGCCTGAACGGTAAGTCATTGACTATTACAACAAAAACACAAAAGACCTTCTTGTAAAAATCAATCCGGTTCCCGAGGTTTATACAAACCAAACCACCGTAAACGCTGGTAAAGTAAATAACAAAGGCTTTGAATTCGAAGCGGTTGGAAAGACCATATCGGTGACCTTGCATACAGTATCAATGCGAACTTCTCTACATTGAAAAATGAAGTAACTTACCTTTATGACGATCTCCCACGCATTACAGCCAGCAAAGGTGGTGTAGACGGCACAAACAACAAAGTACATACTGCATTTGAAGAAGGGCATTCCATCTGGTACTTCCGTGCATTTGACTATGTCGGCGTCGATAGCGAAACTGGTGCCCCCCGATTCCGCAATCGTGAAGGTAAAATTGTGAACTCTTCAGAATTGACAGACGAGGATATGACAGACATCGGCAGTGCCATTCCAAAGTTCACTTACGGCATTACTATTAATCTCGAATACAAAGGATTTGACTTACGGCATTCGGTACCGGCGTAGCAGGCAATAAAATTTTCAACATTCTCTATCGTGCAGACAGCCCGCTACGCAACTCATTGAGATACTATATGGACAATGCTTGGACTCCAGAGAACAAAGGGGCCTCCATGCCTGCACCGAGCCAAGTAGCTACTGACCTTAATTTTTGGGGGTCAAGCGCTTCTATGTTCAACGGTTCTTACTTCAAGATCAAACAACTCCAACTCGGCTACACTTTGCCCAAGAAACTCACTCAGAAAGTGGCAATCAAGAATCTCCGCTTCTTTGTGTCTTTGGACGATTTCTTTACATTCTCCAGTTATCCGGGAATGGATCCTGAAACTGCAACCACAGGCAGAAATGGTGGTGCTGGCTTCGACATAGGTTCGTATCCCACCATGAAGAAGTGTTCATTCGGTGCAAGTTTCTCATTCTAACCGGGACAAGTTTTACTTGAAAAAACTCAAAAAAAGTATATTCATTATGAAAAAGATTATATATTCACTTTTAAGTGCTACATTACTCTTCAGCGCTTGTGAGGATCGTCTCAACATTGAGCAAAAAGGTGTCATCCCATTTGAAAGTTTCTACCAGACCGATGATGACGCACAGAATGCGCTTAACAACCTCTACCAATCATTCTGTTTGAACATTGCTGGTAACGAAGGTATTTACATCGCTCTTCCTGTACTCTTCAATGAACCCGGTGACGACATGCTAGCAGCGGGTAATTATTATGGCGACAATGACTTTGGCGCACAACTCAATGAGTTTCGTTATGACTCACAGAACGAAGTTATCAAGAATGCCTATTGGGGGCTTTATGGAGTAATTTATGACTGTAACCTTATTCTTGATAATATAGAACCTACTACGGACATCAAGAAACGTGTATGTGCTGAAGCTCGCGCACTCCGTGCTTGGGCACATTTCACACTTGCTATCGGGTGGAATTGTCCTCCATTAGTAGACCATGTTCTCTCAGCAGATATCAAACCCACTAACTATGAAGGTGGGCATGATAAACTCCTCGAATGGTGTGCATCAGAGGCAGAAGCTGTGGTAAATGACCTTGATGAACGCACAAGCCCGACAGACAAAGTGGGGGCTTCAAAAGTTACCAAGGGCTTTGCTCTTACCCTTGCAGGTAAGGCTCGTCTCTTTATGGGAGATTATGCAGGTGCAAAAAATAACCTCAAACAAGTTATCCAATCTAGAAAATACGAACTTGTACCCGGTAATCGCTGGGCAAATCTATTCCACGCATCAGGAGACCTCTGCGAAGAAATGATTTTTCAAGCTAATGTGGTGGAAAATGCAAACATCGGTGAGTGGAGTAACTATATTCAACGTACAGGCTGGATGTTTATCCAATTTTGGAACTGGCGGACTGACAAGTTAGCTTCCATGCCTTCATTCATAGGTGTTGACGGTTGGGGGGGACATGCCATTCGTGAAGACTTTGCAGCACGTATGTTAGCCAATGACGGTGATTCTTATCGCCGTAAATCAACCTTCCTCACCGCTGACGAATTTCTCTACGAAATGGAGTGGAATGGAACCAAAGGCAAGGATTAACCCGTGCACAACTTGAAACATCCGATCAAATTGGCATTAAGGACAAGACAGGTCTTTATGGTGTTGGAGAATATTTTGCCAATAAATTCGTTGCTTGGAAAGAGGATAACACAAAAGGTAGTTGGGGATTCAAAAATCTCACGATCTTCCGTTATGCCGAAGTTCTGTTGATGTATGCTGAGGCTTGTGCACAAACAGACGATGCAGATGGTCTTGGTCTTCAATGTCTTCAGGATGTTCAAAATCGTGCAGGTTCTGATTATGTTTCTACTCAACTTACATTGGAAGATGTAAAAAAGAGAAGAGTTTCGAAATGTGGCTTGAAGGAGTTCGTTTCCCGGATATGGTGCGTTGGGGCGATACAGATGGTGTTAAAGATAATGGTAAAAACATACCTACTGCTTACGATGCATTTTTCACAAAAGGCGAACCTAAGCATCGTATCTATGTAGAGTATTCAAACCCCAACAGTGGAACAACAGGTTTCATAAAAGGCAAGCATGAATACTTCGCATTCCCATTTGATGCAATTTCCGTTAATCCTAATCTAAAGCAAAATCCAAGTGGCGAATAAACAGTGAGATTAAGAGCTGAACTCCTCCCGAAGTTCAGCTCTTACTTTATCACATGCTCAATTTTAACTTATAAAGCAGAGTTTTGCATAACCTCTGTAGGTGTTTTTCCAAAATATTCTTTAAAGACCTTACTGAAATAAGCTGATGTGTTAAACCCGCACATCTCACTCACTTCCGTCACATTATATTCTCCCGAACGAAGTTTCTCCATAGCATAGTTCAATCGGATAGAACGAATGAATTCTACTACTGATTAAATTAGTAAGTGCCTTTATTTTTTTATAAAGTAAGACTGACTCAAAGCAAGGCAGAGGCAAACTCTTCTTTACCGAAGTTCTCGTTAGCAATATTGGCACGTACGCACTCGACAGCTTTCTTGATAAATTCATCATTCATACGATTGGCTACAATAGAACGTACATCATCGCGCTTTGCTTCCAAAGCTTTCTGAAGCACTGTACGCCGGTTACGAATGATAGAAGTTATGCGACTTGCTAACAACGCCATATCAAACGGCTTAACTAAATAATTATCAGCTCCCAGCCCCAATCCGTGTAATTGGTTGGTTTTATCGGAAAGGGCAGTAAGCAGAATTACCGGAATATGAGATGTTTCGTAAGTAGACTTAATTTTACGGCAAGTTCGAATCCATCCATACGCGGCATAACCACATCGGAAACAATGAGGTCGGGCTGCAAGTCATTCAGCATCTCCCAAGCTTGCTGCCCGTCATTAGCTGTAGTTACACGAAAATGCTCACGCAATGGATGTACCATGAACTCGCATAAAGCATGGTTGTCTTCTACAATAAGGATATGCATATCGTGTACCGCCAAATCTCCGTTTTCAGACATCTTCAATTTTATCTGCTACGGGCACATCGGCAGTTTTCATTGGGAAGCAAGCCGTTAAAGGTACCGTAATATCGAAGTAGTCCCTACCCCGAGTTCACTGGTTACGGTAATCTTTCCACCATGAATGGAAATATATCTTTTTGTCATCAACAAGCCGATGCCTGAACCTACAATCTGCGCATTCACTGCATTATCACTGCGGTAGACTCATGAAACAACTTACGCTGCGCCGCTTTGCTGATTCCTATACCATAATCCTTGACACGCAGCACCCATTCAGTCGCCTTTCCGGTAAAAGTCACTTCAATAAGTTCTCCAGAAGTAGAATATTTTACTGCATTGGAAAGCAGGTTATCGACCACCCTTTCCAGCATACGCACATCAGCCTGTACCCAATAATCCTCCGGCATAAGGTCAACCTTAATATCTATTTGTTTTCCGGCAGCATATGAAGCATATATTCCGGTACGTCGTCTAATGAGATCGGTTAGATTAAAGTCGGTAAACAACGGCTGTTCGCATCCAACATCCAGCTTTTCGAAATCAAGCAACTGAGTAACCGTGTCGGATAACCGTGCAGTTTGTTCAGAAGCTAGTGTTAAACACCTGGTTCCCCACTGCGAAAGAGATTTTTCCTTATGTAACTCCTCTATAGGTGCTTTAATAAGCATCAATGAAGTACGTATATCATGTGCCATACGTGTAAAAAAGCGTATTTTCTCATTAGAGTAACGATGATGCAAATACTGTACATAATAGCGAATGACAAGAAACAGCAAACTAATGATTACAGTTACCACCAATAACCGGAACCATACCGTTTGCCAAAATGGAGGCTCAACAACAATAGAAGTTGCCGCTGTGACAGCAGGTACCATCGTACAACCGGATACAAAGCGTATAATTTCCAGCCGGTAAATTGGTATAGTTGATATATCGGTTAGTGGTATAAGTACTCCATGTTTCATCCTGCCCCACTAACCTCCATGAAAAGGAGACAGACTTACTGACGCTTCCTAGCGGAAGTACCGACAATGTAAAAGAGTTTTGCGGATAATTCAAATGCAATGTAGAAAGACTGTCGATAGGAACAGATAAATTAAAATCAACCGTTTCCCGAATAGAGCGTCCCGATACATGTATATCCGAAAAATAGATACGTCCCGAAGGATGAATTGTATTAATTTTGCTGGGATAAAATAAAACAACTCCATTGTTACTGCCGAAAGCTAGTCGACCGTCAGGTAATTGGCAAGCAGCATTAACACTGAACGACACATTTGCTAACTGTGGTTGAGTAGCAAATGTCCGTATTTGTTTATGAAAAGATTATAACAACACAATCCGTTATCTGTACCTATCCACAAATTATTGTTAGCCAATAGTATACTTTTAGTATAATTACTTGGTAACCCCTGCTGTGTAGTAATGCGTACTTGTTCGGCTGTATGCATATTCAAACCTATCACCCCTCCTGAAGTACAGACCCATATAATACGGTCTGCAACAGCAATATCATGTACAGTATAACCAGATAAAAGGATATCTAATTTACCAGTTTCCTTATCCATCAGTAGCAAACCATATGCACATCCCAATAAAATTTGTCCGGGTGAAGTTCTGCAAAACAATAAACAGGTTGTGTATCATATGTCCGAAGTTTCCCATCGATGGCATTGCAACAGTATACATTACCTTTAACGCCTCCCATCCACACATCGCCCTCGCTGTCCACATAGGTTGCAAACACAAAACCACCCGCACCGAATATATTGCCATCACGGCTTGTATAATGATGCAGTTTACGACCTGTAGTTTCATCCAATACGTAGAGTCCTTCACCATAAGTTCCAGCATAAATACGTCCTTTCTTATCAGTGGCCAACGATAAGAATACCTGCTGGCATCCCCTATATAACTGTTTCCACCTATGAGTATAAGCCTCACGTAGACTGATACCGTCATTGGTCGCAATCCAAAGATTTCCCCGACTATCGGTAACGATATGGTTTACCTCATTATTATGTAACGATTGCGGATTATTGATACCATGTACTAAATGTTCCACGTTGGAACGTGTTATTTCTGTATACTGTAACCCTCCACTATTAGTAGCTGTCCATACCCGGTGGTCATCGACCAACAAGGAGTAAACACTATTACCACGCAAAGAAGAAGGGTTATCAAGGTTTTCACGTAATACCTGTCGTACTTGACAAGCTTCCGAATCAAGTATCCATATACCGCCACCATCGACACCAACCCAAAGCGAAGTAGTATCAGGTATCAGAATATCCCGCACAATAAGTTTCGGAAATTGTGGAATCGCAGCTTTCCGGAGCATTTGATCGATAAGATCATACTGCCACAATCCCGCATTATAGGTACCTATCCAAACACGATGGGTATGCGCATCATAGCGAGCAGATGATATAATATAAGGAAGATGGCCCTGCAATTTAGTTTTCGTACGATTACGGGTATTGATACGGTATATGGACGATTGTACAAAAGCTAATGCATAACAACCTTCCAATAGCGTCATATTAGAAATACCTGCTATATTATCAAATGCCCGTACAATTTCTTCGCCCGTCCATAAAAAAATACCAGTACTAGTACTTATCCATACTTTTCCATCAACATCTATTAACAAATTAGTAACCCAATCCTCATTCCCCAATAATGATGAAAACGTAAACCAGAGGTCGAACTTATTCAATACACGGTTGTAACGGAATATTTGTCCATTTTGAGTAGCAACAACCAACAACCCGCCACGACAAGCCATCTTGATCTGCATCACATCAGTCGTAGTAAATGGAAGCGAGTAGAGCTGATAATCGTCAGTCGCAACCCGCAAAACCCCAGTACGTGAAGCAGCCCAAACAAAACCGTCATCATCACGCACTACAGCAGTTACTTCACGCATGGAAATGCCTGACAAATTATTAATATTACAGAAAGCGAAATCCTGGGACACTGCTACATTGGAGAACTCCGATAACAGAAAAGCAAATATTAATAATAAAGTGTTTTTCATATACTATGATTCTTTACTACAAAGATAATACAACAATAAACAATATAAAAAGAAAGAATAAAATGTTTTTCCTCATACTGTTACATACAACATATTGCGTATTGAAAGTTTGTACAAATTAAAATACAACAATAAATATGTATGTAATACACAACTATACAACATATAGAATCAAATGAACTAAAGAAAATAAAGGACGTACACACCTATATTATCTAAAAATGCAAGGAAAGTGTTTAAAAGTACAAAGAAAAGAGTAGGAAATGCAGCTATCTTTGCGAAGTCAACAACAAAAAACACAGAATTTATGAACAGAATTTCACTTTCTATTACTTCAATCCGTGTGTTTAGGAGCTCTCCTGGCACAACCTAACCGCCGTACACAAGATGAATCTACACTGCCCGGCAAACGTAGTGAGCTCAATGTCCGCAATGCCACGTACCACGCCTTTTACCCGGCAACCGTATAGAATTCAAAATAAAAGCGCCTGACGCCCAAAAAGTACAAATCGATTTAGTCGTAAATACGACCTCGTACGCAATACTAATGGCGAATGGAGTTGTATTACCGACTCGCTTACACAAGGTTTTCACTACTATTTTCTCATTGTTAACGGAGTATCCGTTGCCGATCCTGCCAGCGAATCTTTCTACGGATGTAGTATGATGGCAAGTGGCGTGGAAATACCTTACCCGGATGGTGATACACGTTTCCATATAGCAGATGTGCCACACGGGGATATCCGTATAAAACGATATTTCTCCAAAACAGCCAATAGCTGGAGGCGTATGTTCGTATATTGTCCTCCCGGCTACGATACATCCACGCAATCTTACCCTGTACTCTATCTGCAACACGGTGGGGGTGAAGATGAACGCGGCTGGTCTAATCAGGGACGTACCGACATCATCATGGACAATTTAATAGCAAAAGGGAAAGCAGAACCTATGATTATCGTCATGACAGATGGCAACACTAACGATTTCGAAAACGAACTTCTTAAAGAATGCATTCCATTCATAGAAAAAAATTTCCGTGTAAAAGCCAACCGTAACAACCGTGCACTGGCAGGACTCTCTATGGGAGGTATCCAAACTTAAACGCAGGTATCCCCAACCTCGACTATTTTGCCTACTTAGGAGTATTTAGTTCCGGCTGGTGGGCTAATCCTACTCCTTTGGAGGGGGTAACGACACCGAAAAATATTATAAAATGCTACAAAATAAAAAAGACGACTATAATACGAAGCTAAAACAATTTGGATTTCCATGGGAGGTAAAGAAGACATAGCTTACAACAATTGCCAGATAATGATGAAACGCTTCGACCAGATAGGCATCAAATATACATACTTCGAAACTCCGGGCGGGCATACCTGGCCTGTATGGCGCGAAAGCCTATATCAATTCGCCCCGCTTCTATTCAAATGATAGTGAAAATAGGTAATCAATATATATTATTTTAAACATTCAAATTATGAAAAACGCATTGAACTTTATTTTTCTATTTTAGCGGTGTTTCCCTTAACTATGTATGCCCAACAAGAAGAATTTCCTGCGGGTACAGTACCTAATGAGCATAATATCAATGGCGCGGAATACCCCCGGATAGGTGAAGACCGGCGAGTACATTTCAGAGTTTGCTCCTAATGCAAAAAAAGTAGAAATCAGCTTCCGGGGTGAAATGACCAAAGAAGCAGACGGATACTGGTCGCTTGTTTCGGAAAAGCCTGAGGTCGTCGGTTTCCATTACTATCAAATAATAGTAGATGGGGTAAGTACAGCCGACCCCAATGGCAAACCCTTCTTCGGCATGGGCAAATGGGTCAGCGGTATTGAGATTCCAGAAAAGGGAGTAGACTATTATTCTATCAAGAATGTACCTCACGGTTTAATAAGCCAAAGCTGGTATTATTCCGACATTCGTAAAGAATGGCGTAGATGCCTCGTCTACACACCCGCAGAGTATGATAAGAATCCTTCCAAAAAGTACCCGGTACTGTACCTGCAGCACGGTATGGGAGAAAATGAGACAAGCTGGGCCAACCAAGGTAAGATGAACTTCATCATGGATAATCTGATTGCCGAAGGTAAGGCCAAACCCATGATCGTAGTAATGGACAACGGCAATATCGAAGTATTTAAAAACAAGCCGGGCGAAAGCCTTTCCGATGCCAGAGCAAAATTCGGTGCCCAATTTCCGGCCATTTTGGTAAATGAAATCATTCCGCACATTGAATCTAATTTCCGGACGTTGACAGACCGGGACAACCGTGCAATGGCCGGACTTTCCTGGGGTGGTCTTCTCACTTTTAACACCACGCTGAATAACCCTGACAAGTTTGCTTATATCGGTGGCTTCAGCGGAGCAGGCAATATCGACTTGAAGAATATAGACACAACTTATAACGGAATCTTCAAAGACCGCAAGGCATTCAATGATAACATCCACGTATTTTTCCTGGGTATCGGTTCGGAAGAACATCCCGAAAGAACCAAAAAACTCAGCGATGGTTTGAAAGCCGCCGGTATCAACAACATCTATTACGAATCTCCGGGTACTGCCATGAATTTCTCACTTGGCGCAGATGCCTGAAAGAATTTGCTCCACTACTATTTAAATAATTATGTATTATTGAGAAACACACCATAACAATGAAAAATCCTTATTACAGAGTATGGTTGGCGATTTGCTTCGCCACTCTAATGAGTGTGCAGGGGTATGCACAGAACAAAGAAACCGCCTCTCGTTTGGCCACCTATTTTTCGCCGGGTACTACCGATATCATATCACCCGATGATGATGGTTTTATCCGCCGTTGGCTATTGCTCGAACCTATCGACAAGCCTAACCGCAGTAACACGGTATTTACGGACAGTTATATCCGTAAGGCCTTTACTACCGAATATTTTCCCGGACAATTCACCGTATTACCCAAAGACGGCGACAAAGTAAAGTCGGTAAACAGAAACTAACCTGGCACGCTCTCGACAGTAAATTGTTTAATGTAAAGCTGTTCCGTTTTGCATCTAGTCTTCAAAAACAAATATACGGCGTACTGTTTTGGGCTGTCACTGTTATCAATTGTCCGGAGGACATACCGAATGTCAGAATATCGGTCGGTTCAAATTCCGCCTCCATGTGGTGGCTGAATGGTGAAGAAGTTGTCATTTTATCCGGTGACCGCCGTATGGTAAAAGACGATTGCCTGTCCAAGCGGCTGACCTTAAAAAAAGGAAAGAATATTATCCGGGGAGCCGTTATCAACGGACCCGGAATGAGCGATTTTTGTATCCGCCTCCTTGACGAAAAGGGAGCTCCTGTTAAAAACATTACTATCAGTTATAAATAATCATGAAAACAAAAACTATATTCTTGAGTGTTGCAACCCTGTTATCCTTGCTGATATCTGAAAAAGCAACCGCACAAATCGGAGAACCTTATATACACGATCCTTCCACCATTATGGAATGCGAAGGCAAATATTACACCTTCGGTACAGGTGGAGGCGGCCTGATCTCCGAGGACGGATGGACGTGGAATAGCGGTGGAGTAAGACCCGGAAGAGGTGCAGCTCCCGATGCCGTGAAAATAGGTGACCGTTACCTGATTGCTTACAGCGCCACCGGAGGAGGTCTTGGGGGCAGTCATCGCGGTACGGTACTTACCATGTGGAACAAGACATTAGACCCTAATTCGCCCGATTTCAAATATACAGAAGCTATTGCTGTCGCTTCGTCCGAAGACAATGAAGACTGTGATGCTATCGATGCCGGACTATTGCTTGACCCTACTGACGGACGTCTGTGGCTATCTTACGGTACCTACTTCGGTTTTATCCGGCTGGTCGAACTCGACCCTACCACCGGCAAACGAATGGAAGGCAATGAACCTATCAACATCGCTATCGACTGCGAGGCAACCGACCTGATATACCGTAACGGCTGGTACTATTTGCTTGGTACACACGGCACTTGCTGCGATGGTCCTAACTCTACATATAACATCGTAGTAGGTCGCTCACGCAAAGTCACAGGCCCCTACATCGACAATATGGGCAGAGATATGCTGGAAGGAGGCGGAAAGATGGTACTCGCTGCAGGAAACCGCCAGACCGGCCCAGGACACTTCGGGCGTTTCATCGAAACTGACGGAGTAGAAAAGATGTCATGTCATTTTGAAGCCGATTTCGACCGTGGTGGCCGTAGTGTACTTGCCATACGCCCGCTTCTATGGAAAAACGAATGGCCGGTAGCAGGTGAAGTATTCAAGGAAGGTACATACGAAATTGAATCCGAACGTAGAGGATACGCTCTTGAACTTAGTGTTGATTTCGTACGTATGGAAGGAGGCAGACACCGTTTTGGGAAAAAAGTGACGAACCTATTCTGCCTTTGAAGTCGCAAACTTTAGAAGATGTTATCGACACATGGCCACAAGGTAACATTGATGTAAGAATCGGTGATTATATGTTCCGCCCCCACCAGAAGTGGACAATTACTGCCGTACCCGATGCCGGCGGATATTTAGGAGGACCTTACTACAAAATAGTGATTGAAGGAACCAACCGTGCATTGGCTGCCACAGCAGATGCTGAAGTTACAACTGTACCTGAGTTTACCGGTGCTCCCGAACAACTATGGAAGATAGAACAACTCACTGATGGTACCTACCGTATCATGCCTAAAAAAGTTCCTGGGACAAATGAAGAACTAGTATTAGTGTCCATAGGAGATAGCACTCCATCACTTGGTAAATTCGATATGAACAGCGATAACTCCAAATGGAATTTCCGTAACCATTAAAATAAATTGATTAACACTACAAGCCTAAATACACAAAAACTATAACATAAAAAAGAGTCTCAGTATATGGATTCGTATTTGAAACAAATTGTTTTTATAAATCCATATAACTGAGACTCTCTATATAATAAAAGCTATTTAAAAACTCACATACAGTCTTTCTTTTAATGGAATATATTTCGTATTTTTGCCTGCAACTGCCCAACCGGCGGTTATTCATGAATAGACAACTCCCGAACAAATATGAGCGAAGACTTGAAGAACAAAAGATGATTTGGATAAAGAACTCCCGAAGGGAGCGAAGGCATTCGGATTATAAACCTGCGGATACCAATGATGCAAACGTCAAGCACCAACTGAGCGGCATGTATCAGAACTGGTTCCTGGATTATGCCTCGTACGTAATCCTGGAACGTGCCGTACCCCACATCATGGACGGACTGAAACCCGTGCAACGGCGTATCCTGCACTCCATGCGGCGCATGGAAGACGGACGCTACAACAAGGTGGCCAACATTGTGGGACACACCATGCAGTTTCACCGCACGGTGATGCCAGCATCGGTGACGCACTGGTGCAACTCGGCCAGAAGGATTTGCTCATCACTGGCCGAGGAAACTGGGGGAATATTCTTACGGGAGACAGCGCACGCCGCCCCCCGTTACATCGAAGCGCGCCTTTCCAAATTTGCACTCGATGTAGTATTCAACCCCAAAACAACCGAATGGAAACTGTCGTACGACGGACGAAACAAGGAACCGGTGACGCTGCCCGTCAAATTCCCCTTGCTGCTGGCACAGGGTGTGGAAGGTATCGCCGTGGGGCTTTCTTCCAAAATATTACCGCATAACTTCAATGAACTTTGCGACGCATCCGTAAAATACCTGCATAAGGAAGAATTCAAGCTCTATCCCGATTTCCAGACAGGCGGCAATATTGATGTCTCGAAGTACAATGACGGTGAACGCGGTGGAGCCGTACGGGTACGTGCCAAGATTGAAAAGGTGGATAACAAAACACTCGTCATCCGCGAGATACCTTACGGAAAAACGGTGGCCAGTGTCTGTGATTCTATCGTTAAAGCAAGCGAAAAGGGAAAAATCAAGATAAAGAAAGTAGAAGACCTTACTTCCGGAAGCGTGGAGATATTAGTCCATCTCGCACCCGGCGTATCATCGGACAAGACGATTGATGCACTTTACGCCTTTACGGATTGTGAAGTCAGCATCTCGCCCAACTGCTGCGTCATCGACGAGCAGAAACCGCACTTCTCACCGTAAGCGATGTACTGAAGAAGTCGGTGGACAACACATTGGCCTTATTGCGCCGGGAACTGGAAATACGCAGGAACGAGATACTGGAAAGCCTGCACTTCTCATCGCTGGAGAAAATATTCATCGAAGAACGTATCTACAAGGATAAGGAATTTGAACAGGCCAAGAACATGGATGCCGCCTGCGAACACATCGACGAGCGTCTGACACCTTATTATCCCACGTTTATCCGTGAGGTGTCCAAAGAGGATATCCTCAAGCTGATGGAGATAAAATGGCGCGTATCCTCAAGTTCAACTCCGACAAGGCAGAAGAGCTGATTGCCCGCATGAAAGCGGACATCGAAGAGATAGACCGCCACCTGGCAAATATCGTGGAATATACGGTAGACTGGTTCCGCATGCTGAAAGAGAAATACGGCAAAGCCTTCCCGCGCCGTACCGAATTACGCAACTTCGACACCATCGACTCTACCAAAGTGGTGGAAGCCAATGAAAAACTGTACATCAACCGCGAAGAGGGTTTCATCGGTACCGGCCTGAAGAAAGATGAATTCATAGCCAACTGCTCCGACCTCGATGATGTTATCATCTTCTTCCGCGACGGACGTTACATCATCACTCCGGTAGCAGACAAGAAATTCGTAGGCAAGAACATACTCTATGCCAATGTCTTCAAGAAGAACGACAAACGTACCATCTACAACGTTGTCTACCGCGACGGGAAAGAAGGCACGCATTATATCAAGCGTTTCGCCGTGACTTCCGTAGTGCGCGACCGCGAATACGACGTGACACAGGGCACACCCGACTCACGCATCGTGTATTTCACAGCCAATCCCAACGGTGAGGCCGAAATCATCAAAGTGACGCTCAAGCCCAATCCGCGCATACGCCGCATCATCTTTGAAGAAGATTTCAGCCAGATAAACATCAAAGGACGTCAGGCCATGGGTAATATACTTACCCGTAACCCGGTTCATAAGATAGCCCTGAAGCAGCGCGGCGGTTCCACATTGGGCGGACGGAAAGTATGGTTCGACCAAGATGTCCTGCGCCTCAACTACGACAGCCGCGGAGAATACCTCGGTGAGTTCCAAAGCGACGAGCAAATCCTGATAGTGCTGAACAACGGCGAGTTCTATACCAGCAATTTCGATGTGAACAACCACTACGAAGACAATATACGGGTATTGGAGAAATATGACCCGAATAAGGTGTGGACGGCAGTCCTTTATGATGCCGACCAGCAGGGGTATCCGTACATCAAGCGATTCTGCTTTGAAGCAAGCAGCCGCAAGCAGAACTACCTGGGCGAAAACAAGAATAACCGCCTCATTCTGCTGACCGATGAATACTATCCCCGACTGGAAGTCGTATTCGGCGGGCATGACAAATTCCGCGAACCGCTGGTGGTCGATGCAGACGAATTTATCGCCGTAAAAGGTTTCAAGGCGAAAGGCAAGCGATTGACTACCTATACGCTGGATACTATCAACGAGTTAGAACCTACCCGCCAGCCGGAAACTCCGCAAATCCCGGAAAGCAAGAATGAGGAAGAACCCGAAATTCTGGACCCGGACCACGGAAAGAGTGAAAGCGACATACTGGACGAGCTGACCGGACAAATGAAATTGTTCTCCGATAATGATGACAGCAAGGAACATGAAACTACCTAAACCGATAATACCGGTTATCTGTACGGTACTGCTGTTATGCAGCAGTGCCATGCAGGCACAGCTTCCCGCCACAGCGGAAGGTTTGGAACAGAGCCGCCTCGTAACCCGCGCCACCATGTACGGCGTAGGTTTTACGAATGTATTCGACACCTATCTGTCTCCCCAGGAATACACCGGAATTGATTTCCGCGTCTCACGCGAAAGCATGCGCATGACCAGATGGATGGATGGCAGGCTCTCCCTACAGAGTTTCTTTCAGGCCGATTTGGGATATACCCGCAACAAAGCGGATAACAACAATACATTCTCCGCACTGGCAAACTGGAACTACGGCCTGCACTACAACTTCCCCATTACAGGCAATTTCAAGTTGCTTGCCGGCGGTCTTGCCGACCTGAACGGCGGTTTTGTCTACAACCTGCGCAATACCAACAATCCGGCATCGGCACGCGCCTATATCAATCTGGACGTATCGGGCATGGCCATCTGGAACTTACGCATAAAGAACTATCCGTTGACACTGCGCTACCAGGTCAATCTGCCGTTAATGGGCGTTATGTTCTCACCGCACTACGGGCAATCCTATTACGAAATCTTCTCGTTGGGCAACAGCAGCGGAGTGGTGAAGTTCACCTCATTGCACAACCAGCCGTCACTGCGGCAAATGCTTACGGCAGACTTTCCGGTGGGACGTGCCAAAATGCGTTTCGCTTATATATGGGACGCGCAGCAGTCACACGTGAACGATATAAAGACACACACCTACTCGCACGTATTCATGGTGGGATTCGTGAAGGAGCTGTATTTATTGAAAAACAAGAGAAAGAA
>ENA-OQHP01000181-OQHP01000181.1-human-gut-metagenome-genome-assembly--contig:-NODE-181-length-20964-cov-2.857609_pt1 | contig 20964 bp, 20 predicted proteins | sample MGYA00242563_ERZ504717 | MGnify/ENA primary metagenome ERZ504717 (study PRJEB26092, sample SAMD00036212) | human gut metagenome | host: Homo sapiens | study: EMG produced TPA metagenomics assembly of... | reverse complement strand
GAAAAACAGGAGAGAAAATCACTTTTAACTACAATAATAATTTTCATGGTCTACACCATCCAGATTACCCCATAGCTTACCGGCAGATCAATGGCTAAGAGCGATGAATAATGAATCTAAGAATACCAGTGGAACCAATACTGGAGCGACGAACTAATCGCAGCTGTAGATGCCTATATGAAAGACCCTACTCGCCCCACAGCATGGGAAAATACACAAGGAAATAAATTTACAGCAAACGGAGAATGGGCCTACGCCGGAAATACAGACTGGATGGATATCTTCTATAAGAACGCAGCCTTTATGCAACAACATAATGCGAGCTTAAGAGGTGGTAGCGAAAAAACCGCATACTATGCTTCTTTAGGATACAAAGGGCAAGACGGCTTACTGGCTTTTGGTACAGATACATATAAACGTATCAATATGTCATTTAATTTCACTTCAAAAGTAACAGACTGGTTAGAAATTGGATTTAGAACAAAATATAATAGAAGTGAAGTGAATGAACCAAACTCAAACCATTATACAAGTGAGGATCCTTATTATGAAGTTTACCGTGCATTCCCCTTCATCCCTGTATACTTGCCAGATGGAGACTTTGCTGCTGTAGCAGGCTCAAACTTCAACTTTAATATTGCAGGAATGCTGGCACAAGCCGGACGCAAAAAGAATGTATATGACGATATATGGTATACAGGATCGTTCAATTTAACTCCATTAAAAGGATTATCCATTAAAGGAGATTATACTGGGAACCGGCTGTTCAGAGATGAACGCGCTCATAATAAAACGATTTACCAGAAACAACCAGATGGATCACAGATTGCCAAAGGAGAACCCAACGGAGTTTCATTAAGAAAATATGATGACACTTATCAGGCATTGAATCTTTGGGCTGAATATAAGTTTGAATTGCCTAAATCTCATTCTTTTACTGCCATGGTAGGATACAACCAGGAAAGTAAAAAACCAGCAATTTTTATGGCTATGTTACAGACTTATACCTGAATGATGCTCCTATTATTGACTGGGCAAACACCAAACAGAAACTAGAAGAAGAAGCTACCATTTGGGCAGTTCAAGGTGCTTTCTTCCGATTAAACTATGACTATGCTGGGAAATATCTGGTAGAAGTAAACGGACGTTATGACGGTTCTTCAAAATATGCATCAGATAGCCGCTGGGGATTCTTCCCTTCTGCTTCTTTGGGATGGAGACTTTCAGAAGAAAAGTTCTTTGAACCAGCTAAAAAGATTTTCGACAATGTGAAGCTACGCGCATCTTTAGGTAGCTTAGGAAATCAGGTAACAAACAGCAACTTTGACTTCTTAAGCTTGATGGGATTCGAACAGCTAAATTATTTGATTGGCGGCAAACTTGCCAACGGTATTACTCCTGCTTCACTGGCATACAACAACGTAACATGGGAAAAAGTTACTACCGCAAACTTTGGTATAGACTTAGGATTATTAAACAACAGACTGACTGCTTCATTTGATTATTTCTTACGTTATACAAATGATATGGTCGTATCTAAGGCCTACCCTGCTACTATGGGATCTACAGGAGGTAAAGAAAACTTAGCCAATATGCGGACAAACGGTTGGGAGTTGACACTTAACTGGAATGATAATATCAACGATGTAGCCGGTTCTACTTTAAATTATAATATCGGCATTGGCATTTCAGACAGTTATTCAACTATCACTAAATATGATAACCCAACCGGATATCTTGGTGACTATTATGAAGGTCAACGTTTGGGAGACATCTGGGGATACGTAACAGAAGGATTCATTAAAGATGACGCAGAAGCCGAAGCAATGAAAGTACGTCAGAAACAAATCAGTGGTACCTGGATTCCTGGTGACATAAAATATGCAGATTTGGATGGTGACGGTGTCATTACTTACGGAAAAAATCAGCTGAATGACCATGGTGATAAAAAGATTATCGGTAATCAAACACCGAGATACCGCTTCAATATCAATTTAGGATTAAATTGGAAAGGATTTGATGTCCGAGCTTTATTTGAAGGTGTAATGAAAAGAGACTTATGGTTAGGAGATAACAATACAGTTTTCTGGGGTTACACAGGACAATGGTGGAGTGCATTAAATGAAACACATATTAATGACGTGTGGAGTGAAACTAATCCTAACGCCTATTTCCCTGTACCAACAAATACAACAAGAAGCCGTCAGATACAAACAAAATATCTGCAAGATGCATCTTATATCCGTCTGAAAGATTTGACAATCGGTTATACTTTACCGACATCATGGGTATCTAAATTAGGTATCTCACAATTGAAAGTCTTTGCAAGTGGACAAAACTTATGGGAAGCTACCGGCTTATATAAATACTTGGATCCAGACTCTACAGGAGATACAAAAGATGATGGTAGCTTGGAAGAAAGAATGACGAAATATCCATTCTGCCGATCTTATTCATTTGGTATTAATGTTACATTCTAAATTTGCTTATTGTATTATGAAAAAACTATATTATATGCACATTGTTGGCACTTAGCTTTCAAAGTTGTGACTACCTTGACAGGGAGCCGTTAGACTCAGTAACAAAAGATCAGTTCTTTACTACTGCGACTGGTACTGCCCTCCAGCAATACTGTAACAACTTCTACCCAAACTGATAAAAGGTCATGGTGATCCCTTATCATATAGTTTTGGAATGCTGGAAAAAGAATTTGAGTCAGACAACATTTTTACATGGGAATATAACGTAAAAAGTTTTGGCTTGCATGTAGCTCCTACAGAAGCTAAAGATACAGAGTGGCAATGGGAAAATATACGTGCATGCAATGATTTCTTGATGAACTATCAATCATCTCCAGCAACTCAGGCTGAAAAGAATCAATACGCAGGAGAAATCTACTTCTTTAAATGCTTAGATTACTTTAATAAGTTAAGTGTATATGGTGATGTTCCTTGGTATACCACAGTCTTGAACCCTGGTGATGAGGAAATGTATAAAGGACGTGATTCAAGAACACTTGTAGCTGACAGCTTACTTTTAAATATTGAAAAGGCCATCAATCTGCTTTCTCCTAAATCTAAAGTGGGAGTAAGCCGAGTTTCAAAAGATGCAGCAATCGCACTAAAAGCCAGAATGTGCTTATTTGAAGGTACATGGAGAAGATATCATAACATAGAAGGCGACGTAAAATTCTTGCAGGAAGCATACGACGCTGCAGGCGAATTGATGAAAGAAGAATATGGTTACTCTATATTTAAAGGAAGTTCGCCTAAAACGGCATATCATGAATTATTTACACAAGAAAATTACAATAATAATCCAGAAGTAATTTTGGCTAAAGAATACGATCCTTCTTTAGGTAAAGGTAATAATGTTACCCGACAAATCGGAGTAGGAGAAACTCCTATTGGCGCAAGTAGAGACGCAGTAGAAGATTATTTATGCGCAACTACAGGAAAACCAATTTCACTATGCGGATGCGCAGGACATACCACACATACGGGAATTATTGCAGAATTAGAAAATAGAGATCCTAGATTATTGCAAACCATAGCTACCCCGAAAGATGGAGAATATACATATTATTTGCACGGTAAAGCATCCAATATTGCCAATATCGTAGCAACTGGTGCGGATGGTTCTTCTTCTACAGGTTATGCTATTGCAAAATTCTATAAAACATCTGAGTTTTCTTCAGACCACCATAAAGGTAGCATTGACGCTCCCATTTTCAGATACGGAGAAATCCTTTTAATCCGTGCTGAAGCAGGAGCAGAATTAGGAGTACTGGATAATACAGAACTTGGAAGAACAATCAATGAACTCAGAAAGCGCGTTGGTTTCAATCATCCATTGACCGTTAACCCAGTAGCTGATCCCAAACTGGAAAAAGAATATCCAAACATCAAGGGTAGCAATGCTAATTTAATTCGTGAAATCAGAAGAGAACGCCGTATTGAATTATTCGGTGAAGGTTATAGATACGATGACCTAAGAAGATGGGCTTGTGGTAAACGACTGGATGCTAGTATAGTAGTAAGAGCTGGTATTATTCCTGATGCTAGTTTGTATACTACAGAACAAATAAACGATATGAAAGAAGAACTTGGCCTTACCACAGAAGGAGCATTGGATATTTATGGAAAAAGAGTAAAAACGCAGGCTGTATTTGAAGAACCTAAACATTACTTATTATCCATTCCTATCAATGAAATTTCTATCAATCCTAACTTAGCTCCTAACAACCCGGGCTGGTAACATTTAAGAGGTTCCGATAAATAAAGATGCTTATGAGAAAATAATTTCATAAGCCATCTTTTCTTTATACACAGTTGACTAGCAACCTGAAATTTCGTATTTTTGTCCAATCAATTGAAATTACGTAATTTTATCAAGATGAATCAAGAATTCGAGCTTATCGCCAAGACCTTCCAGGGACTGGAAGAAGTTCTGGCACAGGAACTCACGGAATTAGGAGCCAGCAACATTGAAATCGGACGACGTATGGTTTCTTTCACCGGAGACAAAGCATGATGTATAAGGCTAATTTCTGCCTTCGTACTGCCATCCGTATCTTAAAACCTATCAAACATTTTACTGCGAAGACTGCGACGAAGTGTATGAGGCCGTAAAGAGTATCGCATGGGAAAACTATCTAGACAACATGAGTAGTTTCTCGGTAGATGCCGTAGTGTTCTCTAATGAATTCCGTCATTCTAAATTCGTGGCATACAAAGTGAAAGATGCGGTAGTCGACTATTTCCGCGAAAAGACAGGCAACCGTCCTTCCGTACGTATCAGTAACCCGGATTTGGCTATTCACATCCATATTGCAGAGGAAGAGTGTACACTTGCCTTGGATAGTTCAGGTGAATCACTTCACCGTAGAGGATACCGTCAGGAACAGGTGGAAGCACCGTTGAACGAGGTATTAGCAGCCGGTATGATTCTGATGACAGGCTGGAGAGGTGAATGTGACCTGATAGACCCGATGTGTGGTTCAGGAACTATACCTATCGAAGCCGCTTTGATTGCACGCAATATCGCTCCGGGTGTATTCCGTAAAGAATTCGGATTCGAGAAATGGAAAGACTTTGACCAGGATTTGTTTGATGCTATCTACAACGATGACTCACAGGAGCGTGAGTTTACTCATAAGATTTATGGATACGACAACAATCCGAAAGCAAACGAAATTGCTCAGCATAACGTGAAAGCTGCAGGAGTAAGCAAGGATGTCATCCTGAAAATCCAGCCATTCCAGCAGTTTGAGCAGCCTGCACAGAAAAGTATTATCATCACCAACCCTCCTTACGGAGAGCGTATCTCGTCAGAAGATTTGCTGGGACTTACCAGATGATTGGTGAACGCTTGAAGCATGCATTCACCGGAAACGACGCCTGGATTCTGAGCTACCGTGACGAATGTTTTGACCAGATTGGACTGAAGGCTTCTATAAAAGTACCTTTGTTTAATGGAGCATTGGAGTGTCAGTTCCGTAAATACCAGTTGTTTGACGGGAAGTACAAGGAATTCCGTTCCGACAACAGTGACAAGGAGTTTAAGCCGAAACGTGAAGAAAGACCGGCACGTCCACGTCGTCAGGGAGAAAAAGTGGAATATGGCCGTAAGGAGCGCAAAGACGGAGGTCGTGGAGAACGGAAAGAAGGTTTCCGCAGCGACCGTAAAGAAGGATTCCGTAAAGATGCTGACCGCAAAGAAACATTCCGCGGACGCAAAGCAGGCGACGGAAAAGAATTTACTCGTGAACGCCGTAAAGAATTCAAATATAAGGAAGATTCGAAGCCACGTACTCCGCGTCCTTCTACAGACGACGGACGCCCGAAAGCGGCTCCTGCCCCACGCTACATGCACAGACGCCGCAGCGAGGAGGAAGGTAACTCACAAGATTAAAAATAGACAGAACATGAAACGTATATACTTTTTATTCTTTTTGTGCTGTATGACCACTCTCGCCACTTTTGCCCAGGAAAAGAAAACCTATACACTGGAAGATGTGATTCCGGGCGGAAACAATTATTTCAACTTAGTCCCTGAAAACATTCCGGGACTGCAATGGTGGGGAGATGTATGTGTACGTGCGGATGTGGAAAACATCCGCAGCATTCAGTTGAAAGATGGCAAGGAAAGCATACTTGTCACACTGGAAGAGATAAATCAGGCCATTGAAAAAGGAGAGAAGCCTTATCAGCTGTCACACGAACTAAAACCGCTTCGCAGCCTGATGTCGGCTTCATTGCCTTGGTCAGAGCGTAAAGTCATAGTATTTCAACAGAACAGCTATTGGGTGGAATATGACTTCGGACAGAAAAAAATTACGAACATATCCCGCCTGAACGAAAAAGCTACCAATCTTGACTTTTGCAAAACCAATGACAAAGTGGCCTATACCGTCGGTAACGGTTTGTTTGTAACTGGCAAAGGGGAGGAAAGTCACCAGATTAATCCTTCACAAACAGAAGAAGGGGTAGTTTACGGACAAGCTGTACATCGTAACGAATTCGGTATTTATAAAGGTACATTCTGGAGCCGAAGGGAAGTTATCTGGCTTTCTATCGCATGGACCAGAGTATGGTCACAGACTATCCTCAGGTGAATACATCGACCCGTATCGCGACTCTTGAGCCGGACAAATATCCGATGGCAGGAATGACCAGCCACAAAGTGACGGTAGGAGTATACGATGTAAAGACTGGAAAAGTAATTTACCTGCAGGCCGGTGACCCGACCGACCGTTATTTTACCAATGTCAGCTGGTCGCCCGATGAGCAGCATATTTATGTTATCGAACTGAACCGTGACCAGAATCATGCCCAACTTATATGCTATCAGGCTGCCACAGGCGAAAAAGAAGGGGTATTGTATGAAGAAAAGAACCCGAAATACGTAGAACCTCAGCATCCGCTGGTATTCCTGCCGTGGGACGAAAGTAAATTTATTTACCAGAGTCAGCGCGACGGTTTCAACCACCTGTATCTGATGGATACGAAGGCAAAAGGAGAAGGTACATGGGAAAATGGCAAACTGGAAGGCAGTACCTATCTGGAACACCTGAAAGTAACTCCTTTGACGCAAGGCGACTGGTTAGTGCAGGATATTCTTGGATTCAATGCAGGAAAGAAGGAAATTATTATCGGTAGCACGGAAATATCTCCACTGCAAACCAATCTGTTCAGTCTCAACGTAAAAACCGGAAAACGTACATTACTGGGAGAAAAAGACGGTATGCACCGGGCTTCTCTCTCTGAAAGCGGTACTCACCTGATTGACAACTTCTCTTCATTCCAAGTAGGACGTGAAATCACCTTACTGCCTACCAACGGAAAGAAAGGAACTACATTACTGAAAGCTGATGACCCGATGTGCAGCCAGTTTAAGTTACCGGAAATTACCATCGGTACCTTTAAAGCAGCTGACGGAACAACAGACTTGTATTATCGTCTGATTAAGCCCGTAGACTTTGACCCGAACAAGAAATATCCGGCCATTATCTACGTATATGGTGGACCGCACGCACAGCTCATCCACAACACGCGTTTCTACGATGCCAGAGGATGGGATTTATACATGGCTCAGAAAGGTATGTGATGCTGACAGTAGACAGCCGGGGAAGTGATAACCGGGGACTGGCTTTTGAAAACTGTACATTCCGCCACTTGGGAGTAGAAGAGATGAAAGACCAGGTCAAAGGTGCTGAGTTTCTGAAATCACTGTCTTATGTAGACGGTGAACGAATCGGCGTACATGGTTGGAGCTCGGTGGCTTCATGACAACCAACCTGATGTTGACTTATCCTGACATCTTCAAGGTAGGCGTGGCTGGAGGACCGGTTATTGACTGGAAGTTCTATGAGGTGATGTACGGTGAACGCTATATGGATACTCCGGAAGCTAATCCGGAAGGATACAAGGGTTCCGACTTGAAACAGAAGGCCGGCAACCTGAAAGGCCGTCTGGAAATCATTATCGGAGGTACAGACCCCACTTGTGTTCCACAGCACAGCTACTCATTCTTGAGAGCTTGTATTGAAGCTGGTACCCATCCGGACTTTTTCGTTTATCCGGAAGACGGACATAACATGATGGGACGTGACCGTGTACACCTGCACGAACACATCACCCGCTATTTTGAAGACCATTGAAATAATAGACTAAAAAACAGATACATATATGAAACTTTTACTTTTAGGTTCAGGAGGACGCGAACATGCACTGGCATGGAAAATCGCACAAAGCCCGAAAATTGAAAAGTTATACATCGCTCCGGGAAATGCCGGTACGCGTGAAGTAGGCGAAAACGTAGCTATCAAAGCCGATGACTTTGAAGGTATCAAGCAGTTTGTAACGGCCCACGGCATTGACATGGTAGTAGTAGGTCCGGAAGACCCATTGGTGAAGGGGGTATATGATTTCTTCAAAAACGATGACGCATTGAAGCAGGTACCGGTTATCGGTCCGTCAAAGGCTGGAGCCGTGCTAGAAGGAAGCAAGGAATTTGCCAAAGGTTTCATGCAGCGTCATCATATTCCGACTGCCGGATACAAGAGCGTAACTGCAGCCAACCTGGAAGAAGGGCTGGCTTTCCTGGAAACACTGGAAGCACCCTACGTGCTGAAAGCTGACGGATTGTGTGCTGGAAAAGGTGTATTGATTCTCCCCACATTGGAAGAAGCCAAGAAAGAGCTGAAAGAAATGCTGGGTGGAATGTTCGGAAATGCTTCTGCCACAGTAGTTATCGAAGAATTCCTGAGCGGTATCGAATGCTCTGTATTCGTACTGACTGATGGAAAGAACTATAAAATCCTGCCGGAAGCCAAAGACTACAAACGTATCGGCGAAGGTGACAAAGGATTGAACACAGGCGGTATGGGTTCTGTTTCTCCGGTTCCATTTGCTGATGCAGAATGGATGAAGAAGGTGGAAGACCGTATCATCCGTCCTACAGTTGAAGGACTGGCTGCAGAAGGTATCGATTACAAAGGATTTATCTTCTTCGGACTGATTAATGTAAAAGGTGAACCGATGGTCATCGAATATAATGTCCGCATGGGGGACCCTGAAACAGAAAGTGTCATGCTTCGTATCAAGAGTGACTTAGTAGACTTATTTGAAGGGGTAGCTCAGGGCAACCTGAATGAAAAGGCCCTAGAAATTGACCCGCGCTCAGCTGTCTGCGTCATGCTGGTATCTGGCGGCTACCCAGAAGCTTATGAAAAAGGATTCCCGATGACGGGTATTGAAGAAGCAAAGGCAGGCGGAAGTATTGTATTCCATGCCGGAACAGCCTTGAAAGACGGACAGGTGGTTACTGCCGGAGGACGAGTGATCGCAGTTAGTTCCTACGGAGCCAACAAGGCAGAAGCTCTAGCACAGTCTTTCCAGAATGCAGGCAAAATCTGTTTCGAGAAAAATATTTCCGTTCAGACATCGGGTTTGACCTGTAACACATGCTTGCCCGAAATAGATTTCAATATGAACTGGCCACCGGAAGGGCTACTCTTCCGGTGACCATTATCATCTGTCTTATCATGTATGGTATTACCTATCAGGAAAAGACAGATTTACTTTCTTTGGCCATTCACGGAGCCATAGTCTACTGCCTGATTGAGTTGAATACCACGTTTTCACTCATCCGGACACGTACAACACTTCATGCGGCCCTATTTCTTTTTTTCTTAAGCGGACTTCCTTTCCTACACACCTATTCACATGAGCAATGGATTCCGCTGCTGTTTACGGTTTCTTTCTCTTACTTATTCAGAAGCTATGAATCGGTATATGCTCCGATTCCTGTTTTTCATTGCTTCCTCTGTCTCGGTATCAGCAGTTTTCTGCTTCCGCAGGTACTCTACTTTGTGCCGCTGATTTATTTCTACATGATTGGTTTGAGGGCTTTTACCCTCCGCACATTCTTTGCAGGTCTCATCGGCCTCCTCGTTCCTTATTGGATTGCATTGGCCTATCATCTTTATGCTGGAAACATGGAAGCGACCTGGCTACCTTTCAAAGCACTTGCCCACTTCCCTCCAATAGACTACGCTATTCTCTCTTTGTCACAATTGGTTTCGGGAGGTATTGCAATCTTATTTATAGCCATCTGCAGTGTAGAATGTATTCTGCATAGCTACCAGGACAAGGTACAAACACGCATCATGCTCCGTGTCCTGATAATTACAGGAATCGGCACATTGGCCTGTATGCTGCTTCTGCCTTCACACTTCAATACTTATTTTCTTATGACATTAGTCGTAGGTTCCGTCATGGGTGGTCACTTACTGGCACTGACCTTCAACCGTTTTACCCGCATCTTTCTTTGGGTATCTCTTGGAATCTGGACCTGCGTATGTATCATGAATTTATGGATGCATTTATTCAATTTCTGATAGATTGGGGATACTGGGGAATGTTTCTTTCTGCATTCTTGGCCGGAACCATCTTGCCGTTCAGTTCGGAGGTTGTATTACTGGCCTGCATCGGATTAGGACTTGACCCTGTGTGGTCCACACTCTTCACTACTGCCGGAAACGCACTTGGAGGCTTTACCTGCTACTGGATAGGGCGAATTGGTAAAACGGAATGGATTGAAAAATACTTCAAGGTTGACAAAAAACAAATGGACAAGACCATCCGGTTTATCCACGGAAGAGGGTCGTGGATGGCTTTTTTCTCGTTCCTTCCCGTCATTGGAGATGCTTTGCTCATCGCCTTGGGATTTATGAGAGGCAATGTATGGATTACCACTATTGCCATGACCATTGGCAAACTGGCTCGCTATGCCATTATTGTGGCCACAGCTTTGGGAGTCTTCCGATTCATCGGATAGAAAACCAATGCAAATTTTCCTTGCTCAAAAGATATGACTATCTTTGCGAAAACTACCGAAAATCATCTACGAAAAATTTAACAAAACATGAAAAAACTTCTTTGCATCTATTGCCTATTATGCATGACTGCACTGGCTTATGCACAAAACTTAAAGTTCAATGCCAACGGAAAATTCAAAATCGTCCAGTTTACCGATGTACACTATATTTTTAATGACCCACGCGCAGAGGTAGCCATTGAACGTATCAATGAAGTGCTGAATGCCGAGAATCCAGATTTGGTAATGTTTACCGGTGACGTAATCTACGGAAAACCTGCAGAAAAAAGTATGCGTACCGTACTGGAACAAGTTTCAAAACGAAAAATCCCCTTTGCTGTAACCTTCGGAAACCACGATGACGAACAAGGGCTTTCCCGAGAAAAATTATTCGAAATCATTGAAAATATCCCATACAGCCTGACTGCCACTACAAAAGGTATCTCAGGTACCACCAACTTTATTCTGCCTGTAAAATCATCCGATGGACAGAAGGATGCTGAAATCCTTTATGTATTTGATTCTCATTCTTATTCGCAGATAAAAGAAGTGGGAGGATATGACTATATCGATTTCGACCAGATTCAATGGTACCGTGAGAACAGTTCAAAATATACACAGGCAAACGGTGGAACTCCCGTTCCTTCACTGGCATTCTTCCATATTCCTTTGCCGGAATATAACCAGGCTGCGACTTATGAAAATGCGGCATTATTTGGTATCCGAAAAGAGAAAGCATGTGCCCCAGCCTTAAACTCAGGACTTTTCACTGCCATGAAAGAAATGGGAGATATTGAAGGAGTATTTGTTGGACATGACCATGACAATGACTACGCGGTAATGTGGCAAGGTATCCTTTTGGCATACGGACGTTATACCGGTGGAAATACGGTTTACAATAATCTACCCAATGGAGCCCGTATTATCGAACTGACAGAAGGAGAAAAGGGATTCCGTACTTGGATTCGTACTAAGAATCATACAGAACAAGAAGTGATATTTCCGGAAAGCTTTTTAAAGCCCAATAAATAAAACCGGATTTTTAATGAAATACTGTTGATAGAAAGATGATTACACTCGAACCCACTGCCGACGGAAGCAATACATTATACGTTCCTGAATTGAATGAACATTATCATTCCGTGAAAGGCGCATTAACCGAGTCTGCACATATTTTTATTCAAATGGGATTGAATCACGCTCAGGCGGCAAATCCTCGTGTACTTGAAATCGGTTTCGGTACAGGACTGAATGCCTTTCTGACCTTGTTGGAAGCAGAAAAAAGCCAAAGAGCCATTCACTTTACCAGCATTGAACGATTCCCGCTTTCGGAAGATATTGTACGCGAACTTGCCTATCCGGAAACAATCGCTCCGGAAGAGTGTGAGAAATTCTATGCACTGCACACTGCTCCCTGGAACCAGGAAGTAAAAATCTCACCTTATTTCACGCTTCACAAGATAGAAGGTGATTTCACTCACTTCTCATTCAGTGAATGTTATGATGTGGTCTACTTTGATGCCTTTGCTCCCGAAAAGCAGCCTGAGATGTGGAGTCAGCCACTTTTTGACAACTTGTACCGCCAGATGAATCCCGGTGGAATCCTGACTACTTACTGCGCAAAAGGAGTGGTAAGGAGAATGTTGCAGGCGGCTGGTTTCACCGTGGAGCGACTCCCTGGCCCTCCAGGAGGTAAAAGAGAAATTCTTCGGGCAACCAAAGAAAGAACCTAAAAATAAACAAAGGAGTCTCCCCCTACCAAAAGAAACATACTATATTTGTATCACACTTTCAATACGACACAAACAAATGAAAAAATATTTTTTTATTTTGATAAGTATCCTGCTGCTCACCGTATCTTGTACGGGAAAGCAAGGAAAAGAAGATGCCCCTACTCTGACAGTAACCATTGAACCGTTACGATATTTCACAGAAGCCATTGCTGGAGACAAATTCCAGGTGGTTAGTATTGTTCCCAAAGGAGCTAATCCGGAAATATACGACCCTACTCCCCAGCAACTCGTCGAACTGGCACGAAGCAAAGCCTATCTGCGTATCGGCCATATCGGGTTTGAACAGGCATGGGCAGAAAGATTGCAAGCCAATACACCAAACTGCCTTTTTATGACATGTCGCAAGGAGTCGATCTCATTCATGAAATACATCCTCATGCCCATACACATGGAAATATAGACGGAGTAGAACCTCATATATGGAATTCGGTTTCGAATGCACGTATCATTTCCTCTAACATCTGCAAGGCATTGTCTGAAATAGACCCGGACAATCAAACTTACTATCAGACACGACTGGACAGCCTGCAACAGGTCATCAACCGTACCGAACGTGAGATGCAAAGTTATTTGACGAATGCTGACTATTGTTTCCTGATTTACCATCCGGCATTAAGTTACTTTGCCAGAGATTACAGCCTGCAGCAAATCAGCATCGAGGAAGGAGGAAAGGAACCTTCACCGAGTCATCTGCAGGAACTGATGAAAACCTGCAAACAGAAACAAGTAAGAGTCGTGTTCGTGCAACAGGAATTCGACCAGCGTAACGCGGAAGTAATCGCGCAGGAACTAGGACTAAAAATCGTCCCTATCAACCCGTTAAGCTATGACTGGAACAAAGAAATGATTCACATAGCCAAATCATTAAGCAAAAAACAATAACTAAAATTTATCCTCATGAACCAACCTCTTATCAGACTGACTGAGATTGCCGCTGCATACGACCAGAAAAAAGTGCTGGAACATATCAACCTGGAAATTGCAGAAAAGGATTTTCTTGGAGTAATCGGCCCGAACGGAGGAGGAAAAACCACCTTGATGAAAATTATTTTAGGCTTACTAAAGCCTTCGGCTGGAACAATTCAGTTTTTTCATCAGGGAAAGGAGGTGAATGAGATTACAATGGGGTATTTGCCCCAATACAACACTATAGACAAGAAATTTCCCATCTCGGTGTACGAAGTGGTTCTTTCCGGATTAAATAAACAAAAATCATTGTTCCGCTCATTCTCCAAGGCACAGCATGACAAGGTACGTGAAACCATTGCCCGCATGGGACTGGAAGGCTTGGAACAAAGAGCCATCGGACAATTAAGTGGCGGACAGCTGCAAAGGGCTTTATTGGGGCGCGCACTCGTCTCCAATCCAGAAGTCGTCATTCTGGATGAACCCAACACATACATTGACAAGCGTTTTGAGGCTCGTCTTTATGCTCTGTTGGAAGAAATCAACAAGGAATGCGCCATCGTGCTAGTGAGTCACGATATCGGCACCATCCTGCAAAACGTAAAAAGCATTGCCTGTGTAAACGGCACGCTGGATTACCATCCGGATACGGAAGTTTCCGCCGAATGGCTGGAGGCACATTTTGAATGTCCTATCGAACTGTTAGGACACGGCAACCTGCCTCATCGAATATTAAAATGCCATCATCACGAAGAGTAGAAGCTGCTTTTAACGCCTTTTGCAACATTATCATTTACTTTTGGGACTTGATTAGCAAATGTTTGCTATCTTTGCCGCATTGAATTTTAACGAGAAACTAAAAATAATTCATGAAACAGTACAACAAGATTAACAATCTGGTAGGCTGGCTTACTTTTGCGGTGGCTGCATTTACTTACTGCATGACCATTGAACCGACGGCCAGCTTCTGGGACTGTCCGGAATTCATTACTACCGGATACAAACTGGAGGTAGGACATCCTCCTGGCGCACCTTTCTTCATGCTGACAGCCAACCTGTTCAGCCAATTTGCCAGCGATGCGACTCAAGTGGCTAAAATGGTGAACATAATGAGTGCCCTGATGAGTGCGGCATGTATCCTGTTCCTATTCTGGAGCATTACTCACCTGACCAAAAACTGATTTGCCCCGATGACAAAGAGATGACTACGGGCAAGCTGATTACCATCATGGGATCAGGTCTGGTAGGTGCACTGGCTTATACATGGAGTGATACATTCTGGTTCAGTGCGGTAGAAGGTGAAGTATATGCATATTCCAGCCTTTTCACTGCCGTTGTTTTCTGGCTGATTCTGAAGTGGGAGAACCGGGCTAACGAGCCTCACAGCGACCGTTGGCTGATTCTGATTGCTTACCTCACAGGATTGTCTATCGGTGTACATTTGCTGAACTTACTGTGTATTCCGGCCATCGTACTGGTATATTATTACAAGAAAAACCCCACCGCCAACCTGAAAGGCAGTCTGATAGCCTTGGCTGGTTCCATGATTCTAGTAGCTGTCGTATTGTATGGCATCGTGCCGGGTATCGTGAAGGTAGGCGGATGGTTTGAGCTGTTGTTTGTCAACGACTTCGGCCTGCCATTTAATACGGGTGTCATCATTTACATGATTATTCTGGCTGCAAGCATCATCTGGGTGTATACGAAAGCTACACCGTGAAAAGCCGCAAGCGGATGAATATCTCTTTCCTGACCACTGTCGGTTTGCTGGGTATTCCGTTCTACGGACACGGCTGGAGCAGTGTCTTCATCGGTATCATCGTACTGGCTATTTTAGCAATTTACCTCTTTGCCAATATCGGTGAAAAATACCGTGTCAGCGCACGCACGCTGAATACCAGTCTGCTGGCCATGATGATGATTGTGGTAGGTTATTCTTCGTATGCAGTCATTGTCATCCGTTCTTCGGCCAATACGCCAATGGACCAGAACTCTCCGGAAGACATCTTTACTTTGGGAGAATACTTAGGCCGTGAACAATACGGTACCCGCCCGTTATTCTACGGACAAACTTATGCTTCTAAACCGGCATTGAAACCTACTGAAGGAGGATGCGTGTACGACGTGGAAGAAGGGGCTCCGGTATACCAGCGGAAAGAAAAGGAACATCCGGATGAAAAAGACAGCTACGAAATTGTACGTCATAAAACAGAGTATAAATACGCTCAAAACATGTTGTTCCCACGTATGTACAGCGATGCACATGCACAAGCCTACGAAGACTGGCTGGGAGGAGTAGAAGGACGTCAGGTTCCCTACGACCAGTGTGGAGAAATGATTATGGTGAAGATTCCGACACAATGGGATAACATCAAGTTCTTCTTCATCTACCAGTTGAACTACATGTACTGGCGTTATTTCATGTGGAACTTTGCCGGACGTCAGAATGACATTCAGGGACAGGGAGAAATCGAACATGGAAACTGGATTACCGGTATTTCATTTATCGATAACATGTTGATAGGCGACCAGACGCTGCTCCCAAGTGAACTGAAAAATAACAAGGGACACAACGTATTCTACTGCTTACCGTTGATTTTAGGACTTATCGGTCTGTTTTGGCAGGCTTATAAGGGAGAAAAGGGTATCCAGCAGTTCTGGATTGTCTTCTTCCTCTTCTTCATGACCGGTCTAGCCATTGTGCTTTACCTGAACCAGACACCGCAGCAACCTCGTGAACGAGACTATGCATACGCCGGTTCGTTCTATGCATTTGCCATCTGGATTGGACTGGGAGTGGCAGCCATAGCCGAATACCTGAGCAAGAAAATCAATGAAAAGCCTGCGGCTATCTTAGCCAGTGTAGTCTGCTTGCTGGTGCCGTGCAAATGGTCAGCCAAACATGGGACGACCACGACCGCAGCAACCGCTATACATGCCGCGATTTCGGACAGAACTACCTGAACTCTGTACCCGAAAAAGGAAATCCGATTCTCTTTACCAACGGTGATAACGATACATTCCCCTTGTGGTATAATCAGGAAACAGAAGGTGTACGCACGGATGTACGTGTCTGCAACCTGAGTTACCTGCAGACTGACTGGTACATCGACCAGATGCGCCGTCCGGCATACGACTCTCCTTCAGTACCTATCAACTGGGATCGTATTGACTATGTATCCGGTCACAACGAAGCGGTGTACGTACGTCCTGATGCCATGCCGACCATTCTTGAATTCTACAAAAAGAACCCGGAAGAGGCAGCCAAGGAGTTTGGAGATAATCCATACGAACTGAAAAACATCCTGGAACACTGGGTACGCTCACCGAAAGAAGACTTACAGATGATTCCGACCGACAGTATCGTCATAAAACTGGATAAGGAAGCCATCAAACGTTCGGGTATGCTGACACCTGATTCTATTCCGGAATACATGCATATCTCGCTGAAAGGAAAACGAGTGCTGTATAAGAGCGAACTGATGATGTTGGAAATGTTGGCCAATACCAACTGGGAACGTCCGATGTACATGGCTATCACTGTGGGTTCTGACAATCACCTGAACCTGACCAATAACTTCTTGCAGGAAGGTCTGGCTTATCGCATCACTCCGTTTGACAATGCGAAATTAGGCAGACGACTCGACAGCGAAAAGATGTACGACAACCTGATGAACAAGTTCAAGTTCGGCGGCATTGACAACCCTGACATTTACCTGGATGAAACGGTATTACGCATGTGCGATACTCATCGCCGCATGTTCGTACAGCTGACCAGCCAGTTGATTAAGGAAGGCAAGAAGGATAAGGCACTGAAAGCATTGGATTATTGCGAAAGTGATTCCTTCGACCACTGTTCCGCACGACTACCTGATGAGCAGTTCCAAGGAAATGGCAGAAAACTACCTGGCATTAGGACAGCCGCAGAAAGCTGAAAAGATTCTCAATGAACTGGCCAACAACGCTGTAGAATATGCTACCTGGTACTTGAGTCTGGACGATGCCCGTTTCGCAAGTTCATACGAAACTGCATGCGTTATTTCTATATTCTGGATGATGTATGCAAGACCATGGCGCAAATGAAAGACAGCAAGACAGGTGAAGAAAACAAATCTGCTTTGCATTATGCTCAAAAGTTCGACCAGCTGTACAAACTGCTGGAAAAACGAGTAGGTAACAGCGCTCCTGCTCAATAATACAGAAATTGAATGATTAGATACAGAATGTCATTCTGAACACCACAGAGAATATCACCACCTTTGCAGGTTCAGAATGACATTCTTTCTTTTTAATTCTTTCTGCAAAACAAACCTCTTAAAACGACGAAAAACATGTTCATAGAACAACCTCCACAATTTATCCGTCTGCTTTATCCAAAAGCTCTCTGGCGCATGGATAAAAACGAAAGAGCTGTCTACCTCACTTTTGATGACGGCCCCATACCTGAGATTACTCCCTGGGTACTTGATTTACTGGACAAATATGGAATTAAAGCTACCTTCTTCATGGTGGGTGATAATGTAAGGAAGCATCCCAAAGAATTCCAAATGGTAGTGGAACGCGGACATCGTATCGGAAACCATACTTTTAACCATATACGAGGATTCGAATTTTTAAGCCAGAACTATCTGGCCAATACCGATAAGGCCAACGCTTATTTGCAGACCAACTTATTTCGTCCTCCTCACGGGCACATGCGGTGGATGCAATACCATGTGTTGAAAAGAAATACCAGATTGTGATGTGGGATTTGGTTACGCGAGACTACAGCAAGCGGCTCAATGGTCCGCAAGTATTTGAGAAGGTAAAGAAATATGCCCGGAACGGTTCTATCATCACGTTCCATGACTCCCTGAAATCGGAAGAAAACCTTAAATATGCCCTTCCCCGCTCCATTGAGTGGCTGCTTGCAGAAGGCTACGAGTTCAAGGTATTTCCTTAATATCAGCCGTTGAAAAAAAGACTCTCCTTCGTCATGCCAGTACTTCCTTGAAAGTACTGGAGTACACTGCCGAAAGTACTACAGTACTGCCCTGAAAGTACTGCAGTACTTTCAGTATAGTACTGACAAAATTAAAAACCGACAGAACCCAATCTCCCCAAACGGTCATTTGGCACTGTCGGTCTTTCTTATATCTTTATATCTTTCCTGTTACAGACTTTTATTTCTGAACGGTCACCACCAGCGGATTACGTACTTTCTCAGCATAATCCTTCAAGTAATTGGTCCAGTCTTCTGCTTTTTCGAAACCATATTTGCTCCAGCCTGAACCCCAGTAATATACAAAATCATTACCCGGTTCATACGTAGAAATACCCAATACATGTCCCAGTGCATCGCCTACCGGTTTTTCAAACAACTGTGTAGTAGTCTGTACCGAAGCAGGGAATACCGCTCCTACATATACAATACCGTTGCCAGCTTCAGCATTCGTCGTGGGGTCTGCATAAGAGATATATCCTTTCGCTGCATCATACGCATATCCTTCAGGATTTGCCGCATGAAGCACCAACCCTGCTGCTACCGGAGTAGCCTGCGTCAGATATTCGTATGAAACCGTAGTCTTGTTCAGCTGAGAGCCTTTATCAAGCTGTATGATACGAGTTTCTACCACATTTGAATCGTTCTTTACCACCAAAGGATTGAATACCAGTTTCACGGTAAAACGCAAAGGTCCGTTATCCAAAATCTCATAATCTTTGTAGCAATAAGGATATACAATTGCAGAGTCCGGCATCAGAGCTGCAGTACCGCCTCCCAAAGTAGGACCAACCGCATAGCAGTCCATTCCGTTACCATGGTCTATATGATAAGAAATAGCACGCGACAAACTGTCTGCTTCCTCCTTCTTTCCGGCTTCTCTCAACGCTTGATTTCTGCACGTGAAGCAGAATCCAGCTCCATTGCATAACGATCTTCTACAACGAGCTCTTCTACGCTCTTTGTAAAGACATCATATCCATAAGCTTTTTCTCCGCTCTTCTGCAAAGCCGGGCCGTATGCACGATAAGCCGCACGGTCATTCTCCCAGGCAATGTCATCCAGACGTTCCGGATAGCAACGGCCATACACTACCGCATTAACCAGTGAAGGTGTTCCCTGCTGCACTGTATAGTTTACAGAAGCTTTTGAAGCGATAGACACGGGAAATATCACTTCTCATCGTATGTCAGCTGATAAGGAACCTCCTGGCTTTCTCATCATAGATTACAAACTGTGCAGTGTCAGAAAGATTCAGCTGCGTATAAATATCATTTACGGGAATTTCTACCATTTCCCCTGTACGTTCTATAGCCAAGGGGTTGGCAATTGTCACAGTGACAGATTCTGATTTACTACATCCGGTCCACAATACAGTGGCACAAGCAGCGGCAGCAAACAAAGTCTTTCTCATAATATTATCTTTATCTATTACCAAAAAGTCATTCTGGGAAAGTACAAACCCTCCCAGAATGACATTCTATCTACAAAATAAATGTAATTTATTTAGGCTGTTTACCGATATAAGCCAAAATACCACCGTCCACATACAATACGTGACCGTTTACAAAGTTAGATGCGTCAGAAGCCAGGAATACAGCAGGACCCATCAAATCTTCCGGAGTTCCCCAACGAGCAGCCGGAGTCTTAGCCACGATAAATGCATCGAACGGATGACGAGAACCGTCAGCCTGACGTTCACGCAAAGGAGCAGTCTGAGGAGTAGCGATGTAACCCGGGCCGATACCATTACACTGGATATTGAATTCACCATATTCAGAAGCAATGTTACGAGTCAACATTTTCAAACCACCTTTTGCTGCAGCGTATGCAGAAACTGTTTCACGACCCAGCTCACTCATCATAGAACAGATGTTGATAATCTTTCCGTGACCTTTCTTAATCATGCTAGGAATAACAGCTTTTGAAACGATAAACGGTGCGTTCAAATCCACGTCAATAACCTGACGGAACTGATCAGCTGACATCTCACACATCGGAATACGTTTGATGATACCTGCATTGTTTACCAGAATATCGATTACACCTACTTCTTTTTCTACCTGTGCAACCATTGCATTTACGGCATCTTCGTTAGTTACGTCGCATACATAACCGTGTGCATTGATACCTTCTTCTTTGTATGCAGCCAAACCTTTGTCAACCAGTTCCTGTTTAATGTCGTTAAACACGATAGTTGCACCCGCTTTAGCAAAAGCTGTAGCAATAGCAAAACCGATACCGTAAGAAGCACCTGTTACAAGGGCTACCTTACCTTCAAGTGAAAAGTTTACCATAATAATTATAAATTTAAAATCTCCCGTTGTTCCCCGAAAACAGAATGAAACAACTTTACTATTTCAATTGTTTAAATGTTACTTTCTTCTCTACGCAGACAAAAAT
>ENA-OQHP01000180-OQHP01000180.1-human-gut-metagenome-genome-assembly--contig:-NODE-180-length-20996-cov-3.674829_pt1 | contig 20996 bp, 36 predicted proteins | sample MGYA00242563_ERZ504717 | MGnify/ENA primary metagenome ERZ504717 (study PRJEB26092, sample SAMD00036212) | human gut metagenome | host: Homo sapiens | study: EMG produced TPA metagenomics assembly of... | reverse complement strand
AACACATTATGCAGCAGGATTTTGGATAAGTGGAAGCCGAGGCCGTTGTGTTTTGCGGTCCGGCTCCATCTCGAATGCGAACAGCGGCCTTGCTTATGCGAACGCGAACAACGCTTCATCGAACTCGAACACGAACTACGGGGCGCGTCTGGCCTTCCGCGGAAAATTCGTTATAATTGAATAGAGCGGACCTCGCGATTTCGAAAAAAGCGTTGGAGGGAGAGCCGTAGGCTGCTCCCTCTTTCTTTTCTCGCGTAAGCGAGTCGATTTTTGAAACTAATTTTTATGTGGTTGTATTTTTGTCTGTAAAACGTTCCATATATAGAACATTTTCACTATATTTGCATTGTGAATGATATAAGATATGGAATTGAAAACGAGATTCAAAGTAATAATGTCGAGTGAAGCCGATGCATTTCTTGACACTCTGCGCCAAGACGTTAAGGATAAAATTATCTATAATGTAGATAAGGTAGCCAATGGTTATATGGACAAAGATTTATTCAAGAAATTAGATGATACTGACATTTGGGAGTTTCGCACCCTGTATAAAGGTATTCAATATCGTCTGTTGGCTTTTTGGGACACCGACGCGGAAACGTTGGTCATTGCCACGCATGGATTGTGAAGAAAACACAAAAGACCCCACGCAAAGAGATAAACAAGGCGGAAGCCGTCAGAATATTATATTTCAACTCAAAAAATAAGTATATGGAAGCAATTAAATTTTATACCCTTGATGAAGTTAAGGATAAACATATAGGTGAGGTCGGTACACCGCACAGGGATAAGTATGAAGCTGAATTGCAATCATTTTTGATTGGGGAAGCCATAAAAAAAGCCCGTAATCCCAAAACATGACCCAAGAGGAATTGGCACAAAAATCGGTGTACAGCGTTCACAAGTATCCAAGATAGAAAGCGGACGTAATCTGACCCTTTCCACCATTGCGCGAGTGTTTAAGGCCATGGGTATGAAGGCGTCTTTGAGTATTTCCGGTTTAGGAAGCATAACTCTTTAAAAAAATAAAAGGCGGACAATCCCTCGCGCCGTTGTGTTTTGCGGTCCGGCAACAACTCGAATGCGAACAGCGGTCTTGCTTATGCGAACGCGAACAACGCTTCATCGAACTCGAACACGAACTACGGGGCGCGTCTGAAATTCTGTTGGTTAAATTAATCGGAGACCCTGCACAGGTACGAGATTACCACCGCCATTCTCCGAGGGATTCGAGCCTCGGCAACAGCATGATAATATATATTTATTAATGGAAAGCCGGAACATATCTTTAACCACATGTGGGGAGAGGTTGGACCACTCCCCACGAGACCGGAAGGCGGTCAGCGATATATACGATTTATTCCAACCGGCCGTAGCTGCAACTGCGGTCTGTTATCCGTTATATAATCTCATACCGGAGATTATATCCGATGAGAATTTGGAAAGGTCATTCAAGCGTGTCATGGCAAATCTGAGAAGTGCAGATACCCGAAGCGGAAATCGGCAAAGAGAGATAGCTGTAATAGATGGCATTGAATGTTCACCAAGAATGGCCCGTTATGTAAAAAACAAGCATAAGATACTTGATGCGCTGAAAGAACAGATAGGTAACGGCACATTCCGTATAAAGAACCTCAAGTCGTTTACTGTGGATGACGGACCGAAAGTAAGAATTGTGCAAGCCCCGTCAGTCATAGAGCGTATTGGAAGCAATGCGATTATGGAGCCGTTGGAAAAGCATCTTTCACCCCTATTGATAGAAACAACGGCTGCATCCATACAAGGACGCGGACCGCATGGTCTGTTCCATCAGGTGCAGGATACATTGGCAGAGAACCCCAATATACACTATTATTATCAAAGCGATTATAAAGGATATTATGACAGTATTGACCATGATATATTAATCTCCACAATCAGGCGATATGTCGGAGACCCTGTCTTATTGCCTATTCTTGAAAATTTTGTCAAAGCACTATATCCCAACGGGAAGCATGGCATAAGCAAAGGACTGCGTTCCTCACAATTCTTTGGAAACCTTTACCATAATGATATTGATCACCGGATGATTGATGAATATGGTGCAAAACATTACTTCCGTTTTTGTGATGACATCTTTATTCTCGGTGAGAGTAAACGTGATTTGTGGAAATTGCGGGACAAACTACACTATGAAGCAGCTCAAATAGGGCTGACAATAAAACCAAGCGAAAAAGTGGCTCCCATATCCTCCGGTATGGATGCCCTTGGCTTTGTCAACTACGGCGACTATACATTGCTACGAAAACGGACAAAAGTAAATGCAGCCCGAAAACTTTCCAAGATTAAATCACGGAAACGGAGACAGCAAATAATCGGTTCATTCAAGGGTATGGCCTGCCATGCAGATTGCAAACATTTATTTTATATACTTACCAAGAACAACATGAAGAAATTTTCCGAAATGGGTGTTACGTACACTCCAGCAGATGGAAAAAACGCTTTCCCGGCAAGGTTATGCGTTTGAGCGACATCGTAAATATTCCAATTGAGATACATGATTTTGAAACAGGAATAGACACCAAAGAGGGGGAAGACCGTTATCTGGTATCGTTCCGCAATCCCAGGACTCAAGAATGGGGAAAGTTCTTTACTGCATCGGTTGAGATGAAAGGTATTCTTGACCAAATCAGCGATATTGAGGACGGCTTTCCATTTGAAACAGTTCTCAAATGTGAAATGTTTGACGGAGGCAAACGAAAATACAATTTTACCTGACGGGAAAAAGATAACATACTAATCCGCTCGGTATCCGCTACTTTTGTCGTAAATCAAAATTCATGCAATGGAAAAGATTTACGGCACAAAGAAGCGGCAGGATTGTCTTGTACGTACAGGACGCTCCAAGTGGATACTGTTTTATGGCTTCGGGAAAGATGATGAGAATAGTGAGAATGGCTGGGAGTACCGGCATACATTCGACCATAAACCCACACTTTCCGAAGTCAAGGAACTTGTTGTGTCCGCTATAAACACGGCTACGGAGGAAAAGATTATAAACGGCTTTGTCTGGAACGGGAAAGCAGTATATCTTTCACCCGAAAACCAATTAAACTTTTCCGCTATAGAACGTAGTGAAAAGATTCCTTATCCGCTTATTCTAAAAATCAATGAACAGGAAGATGGTACGCCCATCTATCATACTTCGAGAATGCAGATGATTTTATTGCGTTCTCCCAAGCAGCGTGCGCCTATGTGATAAAGACTGTTCAGGAAGGGTGGAAAGAAAAGGATGAAGTGGATTGGACGGTATTTAATTTAAAAAGTAATAACGATGAAAAAGTTGATTGAATGGCTCGGAATGAGTAACAGGTGGAAACACCTCATAGGAGGACTGATTATCGCATTTTTGCATTTGGTTGGTTTACCGCAATGTATGCCGGAGTTTTGACAGCAGGTGCTTTGGAATATAAAGACAAGGTGCATGGCGGTAGATGGGATTGGATTGACTTTGGTCTTACAGTAGCCGGAGCAATGATCGGACAACTAATAGAAGGAACTTTAATATGGAACAACTAAGCACGATTATCCAAGTTGTCGGTTCGCTCATCACATTAGTTATATTGCCCTTGTTATTGCTTAGAAGCAAAAAGAAAAAGGCAGATGCCGAGGCTGAAAAAACCGAAGCAGATAACATCACAGCTTATGCTGCTGAATGGAAAGAATTGTACGAGAAGAAGGAAAAGCGAGTTGTCGAACTGGACGCCAAAATTGACCACCTTTACGCCGAGATAACCAAGTATCGTGACGCTATCCGCGAGCTAAGCGAAAAGAACAGCGAGCTTGCCGTTCAGAATCAAGCACTGGAATTCCGGAAATGCAATAAACATGGTTGTGCAGACCGCGTCCCACCAAGTGAATATTAACCAAATAAATAAGTATGAAGATATTGATTGATAACGGGCATGGTGAAAACACTCCCGGAAAACGTAGTCCTGACGGTTCGTTGCGTGAATATGCTTATGCACGTGAAATTGCAGATAGAATAGCACATGAACTTTCCGCAAGAGGTTATGATGCCGAACGCATTGTTCGGGAAACAGTAGATGTTCCACTATCAGAACGTGCAAGGCGTGTAAACGAAGTTTGCGGACGATATGGAACGGCCAATGTAGTTCTTGTTTCTATCCACTGCAATGCTGCCGGAAACGGTGCAGAATGGATGAACGCAAGAGGATGGAGCGCTTATACATCGAAAGGCAAGACAAAGGCTGATAAACTGGCAACTTCTTGTATGAAGAAGCTGAAAAAAACTTATCAGTCAAAGAATACGCAAAGATAATTCTGACGACGATCCTGACTGGGAAGAAAACTTCTATATTTTGAGTAAGACAAAATGCCCGGCTGTACTTACGGAAAACTTTTTTCAGGATAACAAGGATGATGTCCTGTACCTTTGTTCCGAAGAAGGCAAACAAGCTATTGTTAAAACCCATGTAGAGGCAATAACCAGATATATTCAGAAGTATGGTAAAATGGTTTAAAGATATTGTAGCAATATTGTTTGTGGTATTATTTTTCACATCACTGTTTTTTAATGTGCGTTTTTGCATATCGAATAAAAAGTTACCTATAAATGATACCACAAGAATAACTGTTTTCGATACCATACCCTATTACAAGCCTGTACCCAAGGATAGTACCGTTATTAAATACATCACGCAGATTCTTCCTACTGCAAAACCGGATAGTACGAAACAGACTCCGGACGTAGCAGATACGACTAAACCTCCAAATAAAGACAAAGACAGTGTTGAGGTTGAAATCCCCATTACGCAGAAGATGTATGAAACAGACACATATCGGGCTTATGTAAGTGGCTTTCATCCACAACTTGACAGCCTGATACTTTTTGCCGGGCGTGATATAATGACCGTAACAGGTAATTATCCCAAACCCAAGAAGAAAAAGTTCAGTATCAGTCTACAGGTAGGATATGGAATAACACTGAGAGAAACGCCGCAATTTTCTCCATGTCTTAGTGTAGGTTTATCGTATAATTTGTTTGATTTCTGATTATGATAGATATTATATTAACGGTCAATAAGGAAAAAGTATATGAAGAGGTAGCAAAGACCACATCGTACACCGGTGCGAAAATGGATGATGAGCTTGCCTACGATCGTATATTTACGACGGATGAGGATAAAAGCATGCTTGAACGTTTTTGGTGCGAGAGTAAGAATACCATATGCAACAGTTTAAAGAAAATGCTTCTTGACGAAACGGAAGCTGACAGTGAATACAGGCTTTCGTTGGGGCTGTCGAATTCATTCGATGAAGCTCTAAAAGAAAGTATGCAGCGTAGCTTGTTTTCATTCTTCGTGATGAATGTCACTGCAAAGTGGTACACGTTTACCAATAAGGAAGAAGCTGCCGGATATGCAACGGAAGCTGCTACCTATATGGAGGATATAATGCGTAAGGCATTTTTCAAAAGAAAGCCCATGCGCCCGACATACGAATAATCATTAATTCAAAATATTATGGCAGAAAATAAGAAAACATTAACCGTGACACAACAGGTCAAAGAACTTGTCTATGATATTCAGAACAAAGCGTATTTGACGGGACAGGCACGAGAAGCGGCCGGCAAGAGCTATCAAGTCGCATCCAATATGCAAGCAAGTGATGACGATGAAAACAGCTATCAGATACGTCGTTCGTTGGCCAATGCCTTTTCCTCTTTAAAAAGTCTGCTTGGAGAGTATCTCAATGAGGATAATACAACAAGCGATAACCTGATGGATGAAGAGATAGATAATAACGGTAAACTTTCATTGGAGTTTTTGCTTCCGTCTAACTATAACAACGCTTCGGCGGACGCACTGGGAAATGGCATACATTCATATCTTGTAGATATGGCACTTGGAGAGTGGTTTGCCATAACCAGTCCGGAAGATGCCAATGCGTATATACAACACTCCGGGTGAGTCTTGAAAACGTGAAGCGTGCACTCTACAAACGCAGCCGTCCGGAAAGACCGACTTATGATTAATTGATGTTCAAGCCTATGGTATATTGTCAAAACAGCCAGTCTAAAACAAAAGCGGTAACACTTGTGTTTAAAAGGGAAGAACTGCTTTACGATGCGGAGAATTATTCTTTTGTAGAGGGCGACATTATGCAAGCGGAAGATGAACACGCCAGACATCAAGTATTCGACATCGGTCAGGACGGTAATGTGGACAGAGTTACGAGAATACTTAACCTCGTACATTCTGAATGCGTGGAAATGTTGTTTCCTTATACGAAAGAAGAAATTTCCGATAAGCAGGAACCCCTTGATAATGTTATGACCGTGCCGGAAGAATACCTCATAACCCTTGTTTTGCCTGTGGAATTTTCATTGTCTACCGTGAAGTTGCTGAAACATCTGATACACGAATATATGGTCTGCAAGGTCCTTGCCGACTGGATGAGCATAACAAATCCAGCAGCCAAGCCAACTGGGAAGATAAAGCCCGAAATATCCGAATCAAGATACAGACTTCCCTTGTTTCACGAAAAGGCAAGATAAGACGAAAACTAAAACCGTTTTAAGAATAGACAAGAGCCGGGGTGCATCACGCATACCGGCTCTTTCTCCTTATAAACAATCTGATAACCTTAAAAATAACTGACCTATATGTTTCATTTATCGTAGTCTGTTGAGCATACGGGGATTGAACTGGACACTAAATCCTAACAGGCTTTCGGATTTGTCAAGTGTACAAATGAGTGCAATTCTAAATGCTTTGTACGGTGTTCCTCTGAAACCACGCATATATTTGTCTGTACTGCTCCATACAGTATGCCAATTAAACAAATCATTCGAACCGTACAGTACTTGTACTACATGTCCCGACTTAAAATATCCACGTTGAATGATGGTATCTATCGTCTTGAACACATCTGGCTCATCCATTTTGAAAGGGCGGGTAACCACTAATGCCGTTATGTTTTCAGCAGATGATGTAGAAAAATCCACAAGTCTGTTTCCGTCAGCCATTGCTAATGCTTCCGGATACGAATTGACATTGTTCACTATGTCTGACAGCATCATTCCCCAAAGCTTTGACTTCAACGAAAACACATAAGCATAGCGTACAGCCGGGTTATACACAATGATATGCTGATTGGTATAATCATATATCATCCGGCAAGCGGCAAGAAAATCAAAAAACGGAATCATAGCAATATCGTCAAGAGCCGTTCGTTCATTTTCGCTTGCTTTTCCATTATAAACTGATAGAAGTTTATCCGATCTTGGCAAATCAGAAATAGAAAACAAATCTTCCGCATTTAAACTTTCTGATATGCACTGCACAGTAGAACCACTTATCAGCATAATACCTCTATTGGTGGCAAACAGCACTGCATTATCAATTTGTGTGATACTGTTCGTATTTATACAAACCTCCCGTGTTACAGGTTGCCGTGCTGAGTATGATCCCGTATTTGATACTTCTAAGGCCCATACACCTTCTGATGTAAAAGCATAAAGTGGAAACTGACCGAACTGTCCCTCTGATAAAGCTTTTACAGCTGAAGATATACCAAGAATAGTGCCAGTACCTATTGTATTGATACCGAGAACCGGAAAGTGAAATGGATTATTGATTTCCGATGTGTATATTTTGTTCGGTAAATCAATTATTCGCTGTTCACGGGGACTTGCTGTAGGATAATCACTAAGTCCTGTCGGAGGATTTTCCCAACCGGCAAAATAAAAAGCTCCGTTAAGGAATTTGTGCTGTTCAAGTGGCACTTCATAATATTGTGGTAATCCATAATGCGTCACAATAACTGCTTTGTATGCGTTTATATTAGGGTAGAACAAAAACAGCAATGGCGGATCCAATATTGACGCTTGATAAGATTCTCCATTGACCACTATGTCCCGACCATCCTGCTTGATATAGAAGTATACAGAAACAGGCATTGTTCCATCAAAATAAGTAGGGGACATTCCATCAAAATTAGCAACATATCCGTTGGTATATGTAATCATCGCTCCTGTGTTATACAAGTTATATAATTCTTTTTGAATGTTTGCGATGTTAAGTCTTGAATTATAAACAAACGAATAATGTGGAAGCAATTTATCATGACTGTCATAATCATCTGTCATAACTTCTCGTGTTACCAATGACTGTAGATAATCTTCTTCGATTACCAGTTTTGTACGTGTAGTGGAAGTTGTTCAATACGGAGACTTTCAAGCAGGTAGAATTGCGATGTTGAACGAATATCCTCTTTTACATCATCAATACTTCTACGAGGAATCATCAAACGTCCACTTGGATAAGTCAGTCCGTTGGGGTCAAATGTAAAGGCATATAGTTTATTGAATGTATGATGTTGATAACGAATTGGAAATTTGGAGGTAGAAGCTGCTTGATTTATATGTTTGCATACACAATAAGAATTATAGTTTTCCGATTGTGCAAATCTTGTACATTTTCCGTTTTGGTCATAAGTATAAATAGGTTTTGAAACAAACACATCAACAGATCGAACTATATCTTTCCAATTTTTAAGCATATCAAGGCGAGACTGAAGAACAACGGCACAATCAAGGTCGTGTATCATTCCACATATTCGAAGTTGCGCATCTGTATACTTTCCCTTTCCCGTCAGGTGTGTCCAAAAAACTTGCGGTGCAAGGTCTGATGAAGCAATCATCAGAATCGGAGCCGAGTGCATTGTCAATGTTCCATCGTATAGCCGATAGGCGTATCTTACAAAGAAAGGAAAAATGAATTTGCCCTTATTTGTAGACCTTTCAGCAATAAATTTATTGATATGGGCAAGTACTTGGTCTGTAATTCGCGTTTTATTGTTATCAGAGAATTCATTCCAAATGCTGCCTTCACTAATAGCATCAAATGATATTGAAAATTCATCTGTCCGAACCATTTCACCCTGCAACCCAAATGAAAGTGGGCATTCAGGTATTTTTGTACCAAGATATAAATATCCGTCATTATTTCCTTTCCATAGAAAATAATGCATACCGTCAGTTGACAAGATGAGAAGCGTATTGCCAATAGCTGTTACCTGATATACCTCGTTAAATGAACGAAGAAAAACAGGCTGATGTGCGTCAGAACCATTCCACCAACTGATAGAATTGTTGTTAAAGATGATATAGTGCTTGAAGTTAGCCGATTTATGAATATACATAACCGAATCACCACCTTTGAATTGTAATACTTCGGATGGCGGCAATATGGGTTTAAGTGCACCGTTTTCGGGAATAACACCTATCGATGTTGCCAAGTCCCATCGGCGCACTCATAGTCCGATGGGTTGGCAGAATACCCGTTGTATTTTATTTCTTTAATCATATCTTTCTTACAAAAGGAGTTTGGTAATGATTGGTAGCAATGTGCCATGATATTGGCTTTCCTTAGGCTCTCCAACGCATAATCTCGCCTTGTCTGTTACACCCGACACATCAAGTATGGCGGAGCACAGCCTTTTAGATGAGGCTCTGAAATGTTTCCCTTGCCTATTGGATGGAAACACACATGCTTCATGCCGACCGCCGGTTGGTGAGCGGTATCTGACATAAAGATATAATTCTCCGTTCTCACTCATAATATCCAGGACATCACCTCGCGAGAGATGAAGTTGCTTGGCTATATGAGATGTAATGTCTATTCTTCCCGAAGAATAGAATACTATATCAGCCTTTCTTGTATTTCCTAATATACTTTCCATTGGGCTTTTCAATTTGATAATAGATGAGACCTTTGCTTGTATGATGTATAGACACAGACAGTTTGACTATACTATCACCGGGTAACCCATGCTCATAAAGCATAAGACCGACCGACGGGCACAGACTTTCAAAGCCTATGCACTTATACTTGTCATTATATTGAATATCGCATAGTTGAGTCGGTTGTCCGATATTTGGATTGACGGTGAAGCCGAAAGAATCTTGTCCGGCAATTCTGAAAACAAACACTTGGGCTGCATCGCCCTTTTTCGCCTTACCTTTGATATGGAGAAACAAGCGTTTGGATAGCGTGATTGAATTGTCGTTACCATCGGCAATCACATAGTAGTTACGTGACTGCCACCATGTTTTTAGTTTTTTGATAATCATAATACGAAAATAGAATGATTCACAGATTATTATGGTTTAACTTTTTACAGACGAATCGAAATATATCCGGCGTGAACGGAAAGAAACTGTTTCGACAAACCGGAATGACAGAGTTGTTTCGATTTCCAGTCGATGCCGGTTGGCGGCTTCTTTTGTTGCAAAAATGTAAGAACAGATTTCTTGCTTTGTTGTTCCTTTTGTTGCTACAATGTTGGCATAATATTTGCGCCCGAAAAGGAATGCCATGATTTCTTTTAATACAGTTGAGTTCATATTGTATGATTTAATCAGTGAATAAATTTGTCTGTCGGGGTTCTTTGGAAACGGAAGAAACTCCGGTAATACTATTTACACGTTCAATTTCTCCGTCAATTTCCGTTTCAAGTGCCTTGCATTTCCGCAAGTTTTGTTGGGTGCGACACTTGAAATAGTCTTTCTGTGCTTTGCGCATCAGAACTACCTTGGTAAAGAATGTTTTTGCATCCATATGATAAATACATTAAAATTCTTTATGGGTTGCTAATTGATAATCTTTCTTTTCTTCTTCTGATAGTTCGTTGTAGCAGCTTTCATGGGGTGTTCCACCACTTCCACGGCACGTGGTGTCGGAAGCAGTCCTACCGGATAGAATGTTGTCTTCCCATTTTCGTTGCATACCTTTAACCCCTGCGTCTGCACGGTGGGCAATAAAGAAGACACGGTCTCTTCTGTGCGGCGCTCCGACGGCACAAGCCGGAATAACAACCGGTTGGACGAAATATCCTTCACGTTCAAGGTCGTTACACACTGTTTCGACAACGTATTCCTGCCGATGCAATATTCTTTTTCGGTCAACCTCTCCGAACAGAGATTCTTCACGTCCCAACGCAGTTTCACTGCCGGGTTGTACCATTGAGAGGATTCCAGCAACGTTTTCACCAACAACCCAATCGGGCTGAATCTCCCGTATCGCTCGTAGCATTTCCGGCCAGAGGTAGCGGTCATCTTCCGCTCCCTTTCGCTGTCCGGCGCAAGAAAAAGGCTGGCAGGGAAAACCTCCGGTGAGGACATTGATTTTTCCACGCCACTCTGTAAAATTTGTTTTCGTGATGTCTTCATAACTTTGCTGTTTGGGAACCAATAATCAAGTATTTTTCTCCCGAACGGGTTTATTTCACAATGGAACATATTTTTCCAGCCATTTCCTCGGCAGCTATTTCCGGACCACCGATGCCGCTGAACAAACTACCATGGGTAAACTTATTCTTTTCCATGATTACGGATTTTTTGTTTTTGCTACTTTAGTTGGTTCATAGTACTTGCATTTGTCTGTTCCCGGATTGTATGCTGGCCATACCCATTGCAAACGTGTATCGGGTGGATCGGGCAAATAGCGTTTACAACTCTTGCGGATTGAGCAGGTAACGCCCGAACAATAACTATAATCTGTATTCATCGTCATAATGTTTTTAATTAGTTTACTGTTTTCTGAATGACTGCTCATTGCCGAAATTGATGATTAGCATCATTCACGGAAACGGTCTGCAATTCGTTCGTCGTAATATTCTGCAATTTCTTTTGCCGTAAGATTGGATGAGACCAGCGTACAGAACTGCTCTTCATAGCGAAAAGACAGCATATCCATGGCGGCGGTTACGTAATCGCATAATGAATGCTTTCTTTCGGTTCGGAGCCGAGTTCGTCGATTGCGAGTATTTCGATTTGGCGCAGCTTTTGTAGCGTGCCACATCGGAGGTGTTGTCGCGTGTGGGATTGTTATACGCTTTAGCCAGCAAGACGAGTTCTTTAGCCGATACCATCATGTAGCCGCGTATCGGATATGCATCCGCATTGCTGTTATACCCCTCATCAGAGCGCAAGTAGTTTATAAGGTTTTGCAATGCACGCAGAATGGTGGTTTTCCCATTTCCGGCATCGCCGCAAAGGAACAATCCGAAGTGGAGGCTTCCGATGTAATCCAATTGGAAATGTCCCAAAGGTGCTTTTTGTATTGTTCGGTGGCATTAAATTCCCTATGCCTATGAGCAACTTCCACCCGGCACGCTTCATATAGCATAGCGTAAACTTGCTTGGCGGTATATGGCAATCTAAAACGAGTTACCATATGTTTTCTCTTCATCAGATTTGAGAAGATTACCTCTGCGTTGATTTCTGCTTTCGGGTCTAACTTTATCATCTTTTCTTTTATTTTTATCATTTACAATTCTCAACCATGCGTTGAAGTGCTGTTTGGCATCCTGTAAGGAAGAATGCCGGTCTTTCCCGTCTGCCAGGCATTGCACCCGGAAGTCGTCAAGACTGCTGCGCAAAGAGGAAATATTCGTTGCATGAAGCACTTGTAATTGGTCAAGCCAACACTCGTCTTTTTTCAGTTCGGCAATTTCTTCATCGATAGTCATGGAGTAAGGCTCGTATTGCAGTTCGTTTTGCACTGTTGTACTACCTTGTATCGTTTGTGGATTGTCATTCTTTCGTGGCAGTTTTTCAGTTTGTTTGGGCTTTCTTTTCTCGATTAGGTTATAATCCCCAATATAGCAAACACGACGGCACTGTACGCATATACGACTATACCTTTCCTGAATACCTTTAGAAGTCAATACTTTTTCAGCGTCAAACAATTCTTTTGAAAACAACCCCAGTGTCAGGCAGGTTTTGATTACTTCTGATATATATGCCTCCTCAAATCCCGTAAGCTCCGAGCAAATGAAAGGCAACTCTTTATCCCACTTCATATAATACCCACTCTTGTAGATATTGCAGAGCAGCAGAGCATATACCGTTATAGCTTTTCCACCTTGATACTTGATTAGTTTTCTTATTTTAAGGTCGTTAAATATATCTATATCCAGAGGGAAATAGTCAAGACCTTTTTTAAAAGTTCGTGCCATATCTGACTTTTTTAAAATTCATTTCTCAAATAATCATCCACTTCACGAATGAAATCATCTAGCGAAAAGCACAGAACATATTTGTATTCTCCGTTTTCACATATTATCTTTTGCCATTCTTTTTGTGATGGAGATTGATAGCCGCCTTTCTTTTTCATTTCAATGAGCAGCGCACCATAATCACGATTGCTTTTCAACAGAATCAAATCGGATACACCGGCTGTTACGCCCTCAGCTTTCAATTTGCCACCTGTAACAGTATCACGTCTTCCTCCGTTCGGCACAGCAAACAACCGGCCTTTTAACTTCGGATACTTCAAATTGAACCACTTTACGCAAGAGCATTGTATGCGATGTTCCTCATCGTCATATTTTTGCTTCTTTTTTCGTTTCCTTTCCATTTGAAGCATTTCCTCAAGTGTCATTGTCGCTTTGCTTTTCGGGTGTAACAATGGTGTCTTTTCCGGTCTTGTCTACTACAACTTTTTTCCCACCAACGGTTATCGTTGTCCTGCAACCTCGGGGAGAGATTGTATGAAATTTCGTACAACAGGCGAATTGGCATTTTCACTGATGGTATCCGTAATGGACTCATCTGCGGCATATGGATAGACGTCCATAATGGCAGTTTCCGCTACCGATGCAATTTGGTAGTCGGCCATTGTGCCTTTCATACCCTCATCCAGTTTATTTACTGCATCACGCAAGTCGGCTGCTTGTACCAGTACGTTGGTAGCCGTCTTTTTTCTGCTCCACTTTTTCATCTGAGGTAATGAAATACAGCTTGCACTTGAACCAGCGGTCGGCACTGTCTTCCTCACAGGGAAAGAGCTCGCTATAGTTGGCACGTTTAATGTCGGAAACTGTAAACTCACCGGAAATAAAGGGTGTCATTTCTTCAATGATGCGTGCTTCCGCTTCCGTGAAGCTGAGCGCGTCAACCAGATAGGGTTCTGTTACTTTCTTGTTCATTCCGTTATCCATTGTCTTTTCATAACGGATTTTACATTCAAACCACGTGTGCATCATGAGTTCATTTTTTCTTTGAGTTGTTTACTGACTACAAGTTTTACTGTTCGTCTTGCCGGAATGATTACCGTTGTTCTCTTGTAGATATTACGGGCTTTCCTTTCTTTTGTGATATAAGTCTTGATAGTGCCAAAACCACGTATATAGACACTTCACCTTTACAAAGTGCTTTCTCAATAGCATCAAAAGCACAATCTACGGCTTGAATAGCCTGTGAGCGACTAATAGTCGTATTGTTGATAACATGTTCAACGATCTCAATTTTTCTCATTGTTTTTATTTTTATTAAAATGATAGATCACTATTGTTTGGTCTACAATTCTCAGTTTTGTATTGAGTATTTTCAACTGATTTTTTCATTATGATTCTTGATTTAAATCCGCAGATAGAAGTAGGACGATGGCTGCAATGGCAAAACTCATTCCTAAAATGGCATACGTATATGCTTTAGAGGATTTGGATTCTAAAGCAAAATGAAAGTTAACAGCAAAAATGATGATATTCAAAACAATAAATATTATATCAAAATAGATTCTCATATTACTTCTTTATTTACTGGTTACTATTATTTTTCCTCATAATCACAAATGCTAATAGGGATTCTTGTTAAATGTTAACGAAAGCCCATTTGTAGCGGCTGTTATTTCTATCTCTGGATATAATCTTTCTATTCCATGGATAAACTCCGTAGCATTGCTGTTATTGTCGGACAGATGCAGGAGTAGAATGTTGCATACTTGAGACAGGTCATTGGCTTGCAATGTGAGGAGACAGTTATCATAGGACATGTGCGACTTAATGGTGCGTTCGTAGCGTTTCTTGTCAATGCGCCCGGCAGTGAAATTTGCATCAAGAATTTCCTTGCTATAATTGCACTCCAACATTACATTGTTAAGACCGGGAAATTTGTATTTTAGGAAATAGGTGTCTGTGGCAAACAGCACTGTTCCGCACTCTTCATGACGGATGAGGTATCCGTAAGGTTCCGCAGCATCATGTTGTACAGGGAACGGTATCACTCTAAATCCATTTATCACAACTTGTTCGAATGGCAACAGCCTTTTGCCCAATAGCTGGAAGAGAAACCAAGCGCATGTTTTGTGCCTTGACTCATATAGCAAGGTATGCAGGCGTTTATAAAATCGCCCACACATTTGGCATGGTCGCCATGCTCATGGCTGACGATACAACCAACAATGCTGTTTAGATTGAAGTCAAGAACTTTTTTTACTTTGTTGAACTTAACTCCGGCTTCCACTGCAAGTACCTCACCAGTCTTTTCAGACTGGAAGAGGTAACAGTTGCCTGATGATGAAGAACCTAACACATGAAGTTTCATTTCAAATAGGATTAATAGCCCGGTCCATCATCCTCGGTTGAGGCTTGGTTTTCGGTACTTGTTTCACCTTGGGGCTCTTTAATTTCTCCTGTTTCAGGGTCAACACCTGCCGGAACTTCGTTGGAAACCGGAGCTACTGCATCATCAAAACTGATAGTGCCTTTGTTGGCTTGCGTGGAAATTTCTTTCGCAACCTGTTCTGTAACATCGACATAATCGGCGTCCTCTACATTTTCTTCAACGGTACGCATACCCATTGACAGTTCCGGTGAGTATGTAGAGCACCAGAACGAGGCGGCACGGTAACGTAACATCTGTTCGGGCATAGTACGCCACTTGCTGCCGTTTTTGCTATACCAACCCTCATCAATCGCCATTTGTATGGTAACGGCTGTACCACGTAAGGCAAGTGGTGATTTTGATGTAACCGGTTTTCCGTTCTCATCATGCGTAACACCTTTAGGAGTAGTCCATGCCACACACTTGACATTTGCCACACCGTTATTGCAAACTCCATTTGATGTCAATTCAAACTTCAGTGGTTCAAAGCGTCCACAAGTATTGATAGTGGCAATTAGGAACTTGGACGACCAAGATGGGCGACCATATACAATGTACAAGTTCTGCATTACCATAAGAGGGGATGCGCCAATGCGTGTGGCCACATCGAATGCGATTACGCAGTTGGCTACTGCTTCGCTTCAGAGACCGTTTTTTTAGGTCCTTCTCCGGTCTTACCGCCAACAACACCGCCAATGCGGTAACTTTCGGGTACAAGACTGGAATTGGCAAACATGGTGGAGAAACGGTTGAGCGTTTCAATGGTTGTCGGGTCAAAGAAGTTGATGCCAACAGGAACGTTACTTTGATGTGTAACCGGTGTGATTTGTCTTTCGTTCATAATTCTAATAATTAAAGATTTAACTATTTATTTTACTGTTAGTTGACTGTCTGTTGTAACCTGCAAGAATATCATTTGTGCGTTGGAAGCAATGAATGTATTCACGCTTTCGGCACGGTCAATGAACATTGGAGCATAGACTTCGTAATGCCTTGCCAATGTGTTGGTGATGTCAATACCTGCGTTCACTTGCTTTGCTGTATTGCACGTACCATAGGACACACCATCAATTATAGGGATACATACTTCGTATTCGTTTCCGTCAAGAGTGGTATCGAAAAGTTTCCAGTGTACCATGCCAAACAGCGAGTTCAAACGGCTCTCACAATCATCAATGCGAGCTTTGGCAAACTTAGCAGCTATATATTCACGTTTCTCTATGTCGGCTATCTTCTGTGCGAGTTCACGACCTTCCTTTTCAAGACGCTCTATTTCTTTATCATAGTTGGCGATAATGGTACGGTTGTTTAGTTGGATTTCCAAGTTCTTAATAGCAGATTTCACCAACTCGGCACGTTCGGACAGTTCGGTATCTGTCTGAGTATATGTGATATTTGCTATTTCTTTTTCTATCTCATCCAAACGTTTTAGGTTTGCTGCATACGCAGGCAGCTCGTTTTCGTTGATGGCGGACGGTGCTGCTTTCGGGGTGGATTTCAGACGATCATACAGCCCTGCAATACATTCGTCAATGGCAGTAATCTTTTTGGAATGCTCTACAAGTTCTTCATTACGCCTGTTTAATTCCTCTCGGTATGATTCGACTTGTGTCGACAGGGATTTTCCACGTGATTGATTCTCTTTGAGCCTGTTTTGTTTATATTCTTCAAACTTTTGGAGAGCGTCTTGTATCATATTGTCGGGTAAAGGCTGGCCGCAATGAGGACAGATATTATCACCGGTGTACTGTGTGGCACGAATGGATGCCCATTCGGAACGTAATTCTTCAAGTCTGCTTGTTGTTCTAGTTATTTCTTCGTTCAAATACTTGATGCGTTCTTTTGCACGGGTAATGTCTATATTGCAATCCGATCGTTCGGAATGAATATTCTTCAACTCTTTCTCGATTTCATTACGTGTTTCGTTCTGCTTATCGGCTTCCTCCTGACGACTTCTCCTTTCTGCGGCAAGAATATCCTTCTGTTGCTGTTCGATTTGCCGTTTTTCACGGTTCAGCGCAGCTTTTTATCGATGGCAGATTGCTTGCGAGCATCTTCAGAATGCAGAAGTTCGTTTATTTCTTCCAGCTCTTTCTTTTTGTCGGTGAGCATTTCTTCCAATGAGTTCCAATCCTCGGCTTCTGGTTTCATCTTGTCCGTTTGGTCGATACGTGGCTTGATTTCATCCGCTTGCATTTTTAGACGTTTTTTCTCTGCGGCAATCTGCCGACGATAATCCGCCAATGATTTGCCACTCAACATGTCTACGAGAGCGGTAAATTCTGCATTTCCCTGCGCCAATTCGTTGTCTGTTTTGGCTCCGGCAATGGACATTAACACTTCACGTTGAACATCTTGTTTTAACGATAGGAAATACTCGGTATTGGTTAGCATCTTGAAAAGGTTCTCATCAATGATTTCGGCATTTATACGTTCCTTATACTCATTGACACGAACAGGTACGCCGTCCCATGTGCATTCGGTGACATTCCCCTTGAACACTTCCTCTACTTGTCCACGAGGTTTGACCCATTGCTCCTTATACTCTCGTTTGATGGTAATTTCCGTTCCATCAACGACTAATGTTCCCTCTACGGAGCATTCACAATGCTGTAGGGGATTGCCCTTTTCGTCTGTGGTGCGCAAGTTGAAGTCTTTACGGTCTTTGCTGTCCTTGCCGAAAAGCAGCCAACAGAACGCATCCATGTGCCTGGACTTGCCGAGACCGTTACGACCACAGATACGTGTAACAGTGCCATCTGTATGGAACTGTGTTGTCCTTTCTTTTTCTCCACGCCAGTTGCGAAGCGTGATTGATTTTAGCTGAATTGCTTCATCTACTTTGATTTTTAATAGTGAAAAAATAGTGGGAGGAACAGGATTTGAACCTGTGTCCTGCTGCATCTTGGCCATTTGGGTACGTACCGCCGCTCTATCCGCTGAGCTATCCTCCCTTATCATTTGAAATAGTCTTGTTGTAACCTTTGTAGTGTACGCAGTTCGATTGTGCGGTATTCAACTTTGCCCGGACGCTTGCAGGGGGTTATTTTACCCTGCTTGCGCCATCTATCCACATTGCCACGCCCAAACATAGCGTATGCTTTTCGCTGGCTGACCATTTCGGGGTCATTGTGTGTATCGGCAAGCATACGGACTACAGAGGACGCTACATCGCGGACGAAAGTGTCATAAGTAACGGATTTATCGGGAAAATCAATAGTGAGCATAGGATTACGGATTAAAGTGAATACTCTGCACGATAATTTTCATCGGTTTTAATGAAATATGTAAGCACTTTTATTAGGGAACGTTTAGAACCGGGCTTGGCAATAGAGTCAACCAGACTTTCTCTCTTTTGCTTGTCTGTAGCAATAAAGATGTAGCCCACGTGTCTTGCTTCCGGTTTAAGAGGCTTGATTTGAGAATTTAATTTTTTGAAATTGATAGACATGATATTGTAAGTTAAGAGGTTATTTGTTTTCATTTTGAAACTCCATCCATGATATACGTACCAGTTCCATGTGAGAAAGATGAATACAGCTGATACAAGATAGCCAATGAACGATGCGATGTTTCCAAGTATGATATGTGCCACAATGCTGACAACCACCGCAAAAAGCATGATGCAGGATAGTATCAGTTGTGAAATATTTACAAATTTGTTCATGATGATTACAAATTACGATATTCTGATTACTGTTATGATACGCTTTTCTCGGTCCGTTTCTGTCTGGTACTTACGATTCAGGATAAGTCCGAGATCGGAAGCCTGAGCACGGACGCTCTTAGTCTTTTCAATGGGGAAAGTAACCGTTTTACCTACTTCCAAATCCGTTAAAGTTGGACGTACTTTTACTTGATTTTCTGCCATTTTATTTGTTTTTTATGGGTTATTGTTTAACTTTATAGTGCAAAACTAATATATTTATTCGTGGCGAACAAATATTTCGTCATAAAATTTAGTGTATGCGAAATTAAATATTAGTCGACTAATTCAAGTTCCTGTAAATCATGAATTAGAAATTGTTAGAAAATTGAGCGAAAACAGAGGTGGTGGATTAAAGAAACTTGCTGCTGATGTTGGAATGAGCGAACAAAATCTACATAGATGCATTAGAAACAATAAGATTCAAGCGGCAGACTTAGAGAAGATTGCTTTTCTATTAAAAGCTGACATACGAATTTTTTTTTTGATGATGAAGTATCAAGACTATCAAATAATACAGTTGAAACAAACGGCGATTTTAGTCCTGCTTCGATGATGGGCAACGTGTCTGTAGGCACAGATGCTATTCTTGTAGAACGAGTGAAGCATTTGGAAGAATTGTTGGCTGAAAAGGAGAGGTTGATTAAGGTTTATGAAAAGTTAGTAGAGGGAAAAAAATGAGATATATAGTTGGAATAATATGTCTTATTACTTCTTTACTGTTATGTGCTTGCAGTGAAGATGACGAGAAAGGCGCTGAACGCTATTCGGGTGTATTTTTGAGTATGGAGGCTATAGATGCTATTACTCCGGAAGATTCTTTTTCTGATGTCATATTGCATAATGTTGAGTTTGAAAAAGTGGAAGTAGGAAAAGGAGAGCCTATAGAAGCTGGTGATTACACTGTGAAGACAGAAACTACTTACGACTTAATCATGCAAGAATCCGAAGCTGATCTGTATATAAAAACAGAAAAAAGAACAGATAAAATGTTTGAGGCAACTTATGTATATAAATATGTTTTTAAGCAGGGAACTTACGGAGTGATTGAAGTATCAGAAAATGCTATTACGGTCAACGGATATCCATATTGTAAACTTCAAAAATTTACACTAATACGTACTGAACCAATTGGAGAAAAATATTCCAAACAAGATACAGAGACAGAAAATTACAAGGGAGTATTCTCCTGCAAAAGCAATGGTAGAAGCATAACTTTGTCAAATAGTGATTATATGTTTGAAGCCGCGCTTGATGGTAACGAATGTAGGTTAACAGAATTATCTCCTGAACATAAAAATATCGGCACATTAGAAAAGCAATGAACGGAGAGTACCCATATTGTAAAACAGAGCCTTTTATGGATGAATTGAAAAAAGCCGCATTCAATGCTATCTACAAAGATGGTTGTGATAATTGTGGAGATTGGATAGATACATTGGTAAACTGTTATTCCGAAGAAGTGGTGGACACTCTTGGGAATAATCCCAATGAGGTTTATGCAGAATTGGAAGATATATGGGAAACCATGGATTATGAAGACCCTCGAACCGGTATTTGCCTAACTTATCAGAATTGGGCAGAATATTTCACAGGGGAGTTTGCCCATACAATCTACAATGAATTGATTAAATCAAAACAGGTGAACGAACGTAAATAATCCGTTTTAAAGCGTTCAAACCTTTAAGATGATAAAAGTATCGTTTTTCGTATTTGTGTTGATTGTGGCTTATCTATTTGCCTTAAATGGGTAATATATCAAGACTGGTAGCGGCGAGTTCTTCGATAAATGGACGAAAACATTAATCATAATAGACAGATACGAAGAAATTGAAT
>ENA-OQHP01000179-OQHP01000179.1-human-gut-metagenome-genome-assembly--contig:-NODE-179-length-20998-cov-1.883187_pt1 | contig 20998 bp, 20 predicted proteins | sample MGYA00242563_ERZ504717 | MGnify/ENA primary metagenome ERZ504717 (study PRJEB26092, sample SAMD00036212) | human gut metagenome | host: Homo sapiens | study: EMG produced TPA metagenomics assembly of... | reverse complement strand
GTTGATAGTAGAGGATAATGCTGAAATGCGTAAATTTTTACAGAAGCAGTTGGCTGAATCTTATAAAGTATTTGTTGCATCCAATGGAGTTGAAGCTTTGAAAATTTTGCAGACTTCTATTGTGAATCTGGTTCTTTCGGATATAATGATGCCTGAAATGGATGGCTTGGAATTGTGCAATGTAATAAAGTCTGATTTGAATTACAGTCATATTCCTGTTATTTTATTGACCGCTAAAACCACTTTACAGTCAAAGATTGAAGGAATGAAAGCCGGAGCCGATGCGTATGTGGAAAAGCCATTCTCTATGGAATACTTGAAAGTTTGTATTTCGAATCTGTTGAAAATCGTGAACAGTTACAAGCTACCTTGTCCATGCACCTTTGTGCAGACAAATAGTATGGCAATTACTAAGGCTGATGAAGAATTCCTGAAGAAATTGAATGAAATTGTACAGGCCAATATTCAGAATCCTGATTTTAGCTTGTTGGATATGGCAGACCAGTTGTGTATGAGTCGTTCAAGTTTGAACCGTAAGATAAAGGGAATACTGGATGTCACACCGAATGATATATTCGCATTGAACGATTGAAAAAAGCAGCCCAGCTTTTAAAAGAAGGAAATTGCAAGATTAATGAAGTGTGTTACATGGTTGGTTTTAATACGCCATCTTATTTTGCCAAATGTTTTCAGAAACAATTTGGAATGTTACCTAAAGATTTTGCAGGAGATAAATAATCGATTCTTTATCAAAAATGTTTTTTATGCAACGAATTTGTCATGAAATATAAGAAACATTTCATGACAAGTGTTGTGTGCTCTATTATTTCCTTTTGACAGTATTGTAATATGAAATGAGCGTATTTTTCTCCTTGTTATGTTATGGAAGGCCTACATTTGCACTGAATCAATAAACTAATAAACTATGAGAATAAAAGAAGTCCTTAAAATTTTATGTATTGCAGTTAACTTTAAATGTTATTTTGTAGAGTGAATTATTCACTTTGTTTTTTAAATCTAATCTATCTGTTTTTAAACAATGGCAAAAAAACTATTATTTCTGTTTTTTACATTCTTTACATTAAATATTTATGCTCAGAATGTAACAATGACCGGTACAGTAGTTGATGTAGAAAATCTTCCTTTGATTGGAGTTAATGTGATTATAAAAGGAAGTACAGTGGGAACAACTACAGATTTGGATGGTAATTTCTCTTTAGAAGGGAAAAAGGGAGATGTACTTGTTTTTTCCTATATTGGTATGGTGTCTCAAGAGATAGCTTTTAAAGGACAGCCTTTAAAAATTATTATGAAGGATGATTCGGAAGCTCTTGATGAAGTCGTTGTGATTGGTTATCAGTCTGTGAAAAAATCAGATCTTACAGGTGCTGTAGCAGTTGTAGATGCTAAGGAAATGAAAAAAAGTGCAGCAGGAACAATTACTAGTCAGTTGCAAGGTTTGGCGACAGGTATTAATGTTCGTAGTACCGGTAGAGCTGGTGAAGATGCTTCTATAGAAATTCGTGGAGTCGGTTCGTTGAGTGATAATTCTCCTTTGTGGATTGTAGATGGAATGATTACCAATCCTGGAGTAGATTTTAATCCAGCGGATATCGAATCTATGCAATTTTGAAAGATGCTTCTGCTGCAGCTATTTATGGTTCTCGTGCTGCTAATGGAGTCATTATTGTAACGACTAAGAAGGGTAGCAAAGGCCCGATGAAAGTTGGTGTTAGTGTAAAAGAAACATTAGAATGGAGTCCGAAATATATCTTATGAATGCTGCTGAATATAAGAAGTATAATGATATGGCTTATAATGAGGCTATAAAAATGGAGTAGGTAGCATTACTTCTTTACAGCAACACTCCGATTTTGATACTAATTGGCAGGATGAAGTATTTAAAACTGCTTTAGTTCAAGATTATAATGTGTCTTTGTCTGGTGGTGGAGAATCTGGAAATTATTATGTATCAGCTGGATATTATAATAATGATGGAGTTTCTTATGGTAATAGTTTTAATCGTTATAGCTTTCGTGTAAATACCACAGGCAAGAGGGGATGGTTCTCTTTTGGGGAAAATTTAGCTTATTCATTGACAAATAAAGATCCTTTGCAGACCAATCCTTATAATGATGTCATGCGTATGATGCCTACTATACCTGTGTATGATGAAAATAATCCAGGAGGCTATGGTTATGGAGATGCTGCTAAATATAATACCTTTGGAACTAATCCGATAGCACGTGAGAATCTGGAAGAAATGGAGGAACGTCAGAATCGTATAAATGGTTCCGTATGGCTGGAATTTAAACCTTTTGATTTCTTGTCTTATAAGTTTAATGGAGGTATAGATTTATATTTCTATGAAAAGTCATGGTTTAGAGGAGAAGGTAACTGGACACAGAATCAGGAACATCGTGATCCGGAAAGTCAGAAACAACGTGACAATACATATAATATGCTGATTGAGCATACCTTGAATTTCAATAAGGATTTTGGAAAGCATCATGTAGATGCCGTTGTTGGTACCACTTATCAGAGTCATGAGTGGGAAGGATTGTGGGCTTCACGTTTGAATTTTCCGTTAATAAGTGATGAAGAATGGTTGCATGTACTTGATGCAGGAAAAAGCAATCAGCAAAATACAAATAGTATTAGTAAGAATGCAATGATTTCTTATCTGGGTCGTGCAAATTATATTTATGATGATAAATATTATTTTACAGCTACTTTCCGTCGTGATGGTACTTCTCGTTTGTCTAAAGAAAATCGTTGGGGTAATTTCCCTTCTATATCTGCTGCATGGAGAATCTCTAAGGAAAAATTCTTTAAATCATCTTGGATAGACGATTTGAAAAATTAGAGGAAACTGGGGGCGTCTGGGTAATTCATCCATTGGTGACTGGGATTACTTAGGTACAATTAATCAGAGTTTGGTGACGATTATAGGAGGAGTACCGGTAGCCGGAGCTGCACAAGTAAAACTGGTAAATAGTAATTTGGTTTGGGAAACAAAGGAGACGATGAACTTTGGTTTGGATGCAGCATTTTTAAATCAGCGTTTAAATGTTAGTGCTGAATATTATATATCTAAGACATCTGATGTCTTGACAGATATGCCGATTGCCTTATCTACAGGTAATCAGGGTGGGGCTCCAAAAGCCAATGCTGCAAGTTTGAAGAACTCGGGTTTTGAAATGACAATAGGTTGGAGAGATCAGGTGTCTGATTTTAAATATAATGTTAGTCTGAATTTTACTACATTAAAGAATGAGGTGACAGATTTAGGTTATGATAAGCCTTATTTGATTTCTGGCCAATCTATCAGTAAGCCGGGCGAGCCATTAGCTATGTTTTATCTACGGAAAACAGATGGACTCTTTAGAACACAGGAAGATATTGATAATTATGTAAATTCTAAAGGAGAACCTATTTTAATAAATGGACAACGTCCACAATTGGGTGACGTAAGATATGTAAATGTTGATGATGACACAAATATTACAGATAATGATCGACAAATCTGTGGAAGTCCTTGGGCTAAGCTACAAACTTCTTTAATATTTAATGCGGAGTGGAAGAATTTTGATTTGAGTATGATGTGGTATGGCCAATTTGGAAACAAGATTTATAATGTAGACAAATGGCAGGGACGTTTGTTCTCTGATAATTCAAATTATATTCGTTTTGAAAAAGGAGAAGAACCTTATCAGGAGAATCCATCTTCAAGCACCCCTCGTATTATCTATGGTGACCAGCGAAATTCAATGGATAGCGATCGTTTCCTGGAAAACGGTTCATATTTTAGATTGAAAAATATTTCTGTAGGTTATACATTTAAAAAGTCTTGGTTAAGTAGTTATGGAATTGATAAACTAAGATTGTATGTGACTGGAAGTAACTTGCTTACTATTACAGGATATAGTGGCCTGGATCCGGATTTTGTAAATACAGATGTGTGGAATAGAGGTACTAGTGGATTTGCTTTCCCTAATACTCGTTCAGTAATGTTTGGTTTGGATTTGACTTTTTAATTGATTTTGATATGAAAAAAATATACAACTTTTTGTTAGGTAGTGCATTGGTCTTTTGTACAGGATGTAGTGCTGATTTATTAGATATAGACAATCCCAATGAAGTAACTATACCTACATTCTGGAATAAGGCTGCTGATGCAGAAGCGGGTGTAAACGCTTGTTATAGTGCCTTGTATAAAGAGCCTACATGGATGCGTTGGCTTTCTTTCCGTTATGATTTGTCGTCGGATGAGGGATGGAGTTCTTCACCTTGGATTGAGTTAGGAGATTGGACGCGATTCTTATATTCTAACTATAATTTTAATGAAGGTAATAATCAGCATTGGGAATATTTTTATATGGGTATTTTCCGTTGTAACCAAGTGTTGAAATATGTACCTGCAATTGATATGGACGATACTGAAAAAAAGCAAGTTTTGGCACAGGCGTCGTTCATGCGTGCATTGTGGTATTTTCAGATAAACTTACTTTGGGACAAAGGTACATTGATATTGGAACCTGTTGATGCCGGTTATCGTCCGAAAGATGCTACAGAGCTGAAATTTGGGCTCAAGTGGAAAAAGATTTACTTTACGCTGCAGAAAATTTGCCAGATAGTTGGGATGCAGAGAATTTGGGACGTGCCACTCGTGGAGCAGCTAAAGCATTACTTGGAAAAGCATACATGCAACAGCATTTGTATGATAAAGCAAAAGAACAGTTGAGCTGGTTAATAGAAAAGGAAAAGACCGGTTTGTATGGTTTAATTGATAATTGGGTAGATAATTTCACGGACTTGAATGAAAATAACAAAGAGAGTGTTTTTGAAATTCAATTTGATGATAAGAACAAAGGTGATACTGGAAATAATGCTAGTATGGCTACCGGTTTTCAGAGAACACAGTTTTATGCTCCTAGTGGAATCGGTTGGGGAGATGGAAAAGCCAGACGTTGGTTGGTTGATGAATATCTGAAAGAGAAGAGGATTGATGGGGAAAATGATATTCGTCTGTATAACAGTATTTTATATCATGGATTTTCTTTTAGACTTTCCTAATGAGTCAAAGAAATATTATAATATAGCAGATGCGGATGCTGATGAACAGTGGAATAATTGGGGAAAAGATCCGGAAGACTGCTATATACGTAAATATAATACTTCTTATTATCGTGACAGAGAAGATTATTTTGCACGTAATAATTATCGTATCATACGTTATGCAGATATTCTGTTAAATTATGCAGAATGTATTGTTGAGACAAATGGTACGGTTGCTGAGGCTGCTAAGTATGTGAGATCAGGTACGTGATAGAGTTGGTTTGGCTAAGTTGAAAGATAGCCGATGGGCTGCTTGTCTTAACTCTAAGGATGCTTTCCTAAAGCGTTTACAAATGGAGAGAACTTGGAGTTATGTTTTGAGGGATGGCGTTGGGCTGATTTGAAACGTTGGGGGAATGTTGGATACACAAGAAGGTATCAATGAATTGAAATCTCGTGATGTAGATTTCAACAATTTTGTGATTGGTAAACATCGTCGATTACCTATTCCTCAATATGAAATAGATCAAGTGATGGGCAGTTGACTCAGAATCCTATGTATTAATTATTTATTTCCGTCCCCATTTGGGACGGAAATACCTTAAATTTAAAGATTATATGGAAACACATAATAAATGGATTTTTTATTATTTTGTTCTTTGTGCTTGCACATTTCAGCACAAGAGATACAAAATCCAATATTGCCGGGAGTTGCTGATGCTGGTGTTGTAAAATACAACGGCAAATATTATATTGGTGGAGTTCATACAAATGGAGATTTTTATATATCAGATGACTTGGTTCATTGGGGAAAGCCTGTACATGTAGTTTCCATAGATAATGATTGGATTAGGGATTCCAAAGTAGGAAATGATCAGATTCATGCCAATCATATGTTATATGATAATGGAACTTTTCATTTATATTGGTCTGTAAATTATTGGGGAAAGATAAAGCATGCTGTACATATAGTTCATGCTCAGAGTGATAGCATATTAGGGCCCTACATAGAGCCGGTTAAGGCAACTTGGATGGACAATCGTATTGATCCTTATATATTTAAAGATGATGATGGCCAGCTTTATATGTATATGGTCCGTTTTACAGATGGTAATACTATATGGGGTAGAAAGATGAAAAATCCTTCTGAGTTTTCGGGAGAACCAGTTTTCTTGTTTTCATCGTTGCCAGATACTTGGGAAACAATGGATAATCGAGTGGCGGAAGGACCTTGTGTTATTAAGTATCGAGGAAAGTATTATATGATGTATAATGCGAATCATACTTCTACAGAATGGGGAAATTATCAATTAGGTGTTTCTGTGGCTGATTCACCGTTAGGATTCCAGAATGGGAGTAAATACAGCTATCCTGTGGTGAAGTCGAATCAAATTGACTTAGAAGATAATAATTTGGATGTATTACGTTATTATGATAATGGATACTTTCCACAATTTGCATATTGTGAGTTTTTTCCAGGAAATAATTGGACTAAAAAAATCTTTTGATGATAGTGGGTGGAAAAGAGGTATGTCTGGTTTTTCAGGCATAAAATTAGAGGGCTCAACAACAAGGTCTCAAGGAACAGCTTGGACTTCGGATCGATTATGGTTACGTAAGACTTTTCATATAAAAAAGGTGTCCGAAACTATATTTTACGTGTGGCACATGATGGTGCTACCAAAATATATTTGAATGGCCGTTTAGTCTATGATAAACAAGGTGCAGACTATTGTATGATAGATTTCAATAGGGAGCAATTACAATACTTGGTTGCAGGTGAAAATATACTTGCTGTTGAAACAAATCGTGGTGTTTCTACAAATTTTTTGATGTAGCTTTATTTAATGCAGATAAAGAGCAGGCTTTTAATATTTTATATAGTCCTGGACAACCTAATATAGTGAGAGGAGTAAACGGCTTTGAATGGTGGCTGGTATACATGGCTAATAAGAATGCCGAAATGAGAGGGCAATATGTAAACAGAATACATTTTTTTTGATAAAGAGTTGTATGTTGATGGCATTACAGATTGTAGCTCGGAAGGATACCATCCTGAACCTTCTCTTCCAACTTGGAAAGATAATTTTGATAATGAGGTTGAATCTGTATTAAAATGGAATTGGATTAATCAGGACGATTGGAGCATTGAAAATGGAGAGTTGAAGGGGAAATCCATCTCTTCTTTGTCTTGTGCTTTTGTGAACAATGTGATAGCTTCTCAAACGTATTTATTTGAGACTGGAATAAATCCTGATGGTAATTCAGGTATTATTGTTTGGTGGAAAGATAATCAGAATCATATTCGGTTAGGGTTAGATAAGATTCGTCATACATGGTATCTTTTAACTTGTTTACAAGGAAAAAATAGTAGGAAAGATTTTAAATTGCCTTCAGACTTTAAATGGAAGTCATATCATTCTATGCGTGTAGAACGAAATATGAATCAGCTACTGGTATGGATAGATGAAATACCTGCAGTGGGACAGTCTTGTTTTACAGACTTGCCATATGACTCAAGTATTCCCGGTATTTTCATAGAAAGTGGGACAGCTGCTTTTGATGGGGCTTTGTATACAATCGGTTTTGATGAGTATGATAGCTCTATTTCAGAGTGGAATGTGTTACAAGGAAATTGTACACGAGGTTCAGAGGGACTGAAAACAATTGATGAAAAATTTATAGCTGTAAAAGGTGAAAATTTATCTCGATATACATTTGAGGCGCAAGTAACGAATACTTCTTTAACAGGTTCTGCAGGAATTTATCCTATTTATGTGGATGATAAGAATTATGTAAAATTGGTGTTGAATTCTGTAACGCATAATTGGGAAGTTGAGATTGTAAAAAATGGGAAAGTTATGCTTGAAAAGAAACATGGGCTTTCTTCTATCAAAACCGTATATCCAGATGTAAAGTATACCGATTTTATAGAGAAATGTTACCCAATGTCAGTGCCGGTTTGGATAGATGGCGTTTATTTAAACCGTCATGAGATTAATAATAAGTCTGAATTTGTGGAAAATATGTTCTCAAAATTTAATATAGAGTATTTGTGGAAGGGAGAATGGAAATCTTTACCCATAAAAGATATAACTATACCAGAACATATAATGTATAATAAGGCAACGATGGCTCCAATGCAGATCGAAGCTCTTCGATTTATTAATAAAAATCCGGAAGACTATAATCGTCATATTTATAAGATACGTGTAGACGAGCTATTTAAAGCTTCATATAATTTACGAGTTGTAAGAAATTCTGAACGTTTGTTCTTATTTATAGATGGTGTACAAATAGCAGAATTTCCCATAGATTTTGGTGATTCTTGTATTGGATTATATGCGGAGAATACTTCTGCTTTGTATAATGGAATGTTATATTATCATATAGGAAAGTAATATGAAAAGTATTGTAAACATTAGTGTGCTGTTATTCTCAATTGTGATTTTTCTTGCGGAAATGGCAGTAAGAATGGAGAGAGTGAAAAAGGCGATACTTTGTCGCTGGTTCATGAAAAGGTGACATTGGCCGATCCTTTTATCATGTTGTATCATAACACTTATTATGCTTATGGTACAAACTCAGATGAGGGAATTGAGGTTTACACATCAAATGATTTGCGTGAATGGAAACTTAAAGGATTGGCATTGAATAAAAAGATGTATGGGGTGAACGTTGGTTTTGGGCTCCGGAGGTTTATGAAATAAATGGTGTGTTTTATATGTACTATTCTGCGAATGAACATATTTGTGTCGCTACTTCAGATTCTCCATTAGGACCATTTACGCAGAAGATACGGAAGCCAATGATTGAAAATGAGAAATGTATCGATAATTCTCTTTTTATAGATGAAGATGGAACGCCTTACTTATTTTTTGACCGTTTTAATGATGGTTTAAATATATGGGTGGCTGAATTGGAAAAAGATTATATGACTATAAAAGAGAATACGATGCATCCTTGCATTCATGTATCTCAAAAATGGGAAGAGGTATGGCCCAGGTCAACGAAGGATCTTTTGTTGTAAAGCATGAAGATTTGTATTATATGACTTATTCAGCCAATAGTTATGAAGTCAGTTTTATGGTATAGGTTGTGCCACGGCTACAGACATAATGGGGGAATGGAAAAAATATGATACTAACCCTTTGCTACAGAAACCTGAAGGATTAGTTGGAGTGGGACATAGTGCTATGTTTGTAGACAAAGAAGGAAGTCTACGTATTGTTTATCATGCCCATAAAGATATGCAACACATACATCCTCGTGCGATGTATATTGGAAAAGTTGACTTCGTAGATGAAAATGGCATAGCAATAATGAAAATTAGTCAGGATTATATTGTTCCCCATTTAGTAAAATAGCTTTATGAGAATTGTTTCAATATTATTAGGCTTTGTATTAGGTATTTTAGTTTTTTCTTGTAGCCGAATGCCGGTAGAACCGATAACTATGGCATCATTATTGGAGGAAATGACAGACCGTACCTCACTGGCATTGTATCCTTACCCTTCTTATAAATCTTTGCAGTTTAGCAGTTATGACCGCGCTTCTGTTACAAAAGATTCTTCTTCATGGTATGCCAATTGGGATCGCAGTCAATTTATACGTACTGAAACAAATCACGGACGAAGAGAATTTGTTTTGTTTGACGTAGATGGGCCTGGGGCTGTTACCCGTTTCTGGGTAACTGTTGCTGAGTATTCAGGTAAGGGCGTATTACGTTTTTATATTGATGGTAAAGAAACTCCGGAAATAGAAGGGGAGGTATTAAGTATAATAGGAGGTGAACAGTTGGTAGGTTATCCGTTAGCTGCTTCTGTTTCAGATTTGACTGACTACCTTCAGCGGGGACATAATTTGTATTTGCCAATTCCTTTTTCAAAATCTTGTAAGATAACTTATGAGAGTCCATCTATTAGAGAACCTGGAGAATTTTCTGGAGAATGTTTTTATTATAATATCAATTATCGTAAATATGAAAAGGGGATTCATGTAGAAAGTTTCTCAAAGTCAGATTTGATTAAAAATCGAGAATTAATAAAATCTGTTCAGAAGCGTTTGCTGATGCCGTCGTATACTGAAGATAGGTTACAATCTGTATCGGCTTTCCGAGATAGTTTGTGCAGTGAAGATAGTTTAAGTTTGCATTTACAAGGTACGCATGCTATTCGTAAATTGCAAGTTAAATTAAAGTCTGAGAACTATGTCCAGGCTTTACGGTCAACTGTACTTACTATTAAGTTTGATGGGCAGCGAACTGTTTGGGTACCCGTTGGGGATTTTATGGGAATAGGGAACCGCTTTTCTGCGTATAAGACTTATTATACAGAAGTTACTCCTGATTCATTACTTTCTTGTTATTGGGTGATGCCTTATAAAAAGATTGTGTTATATCATTGAAAAATGAATCTTCTCAGAAGATTGGTGTAAGTTTGGAGGTGGAGTATGCTGACTGGGAATGGAGTGATAACACTATGTACTTTGGAGTAGGATGGAAAGAGTACAATCATTTGTATACAGGAAACAGCGTGATATGAAGGGCACAGATTCACAATTTGATGTGAATTTTGTTTCACTTGTTGGGAAGGGTGTTTATGTGGGAGATGCGCTTACACTTTTTAATTCAGTAGCAGACTGGTGGGGAGAAGGAGATGAGAAAATCTATGTAGACGGTGAACGTTTCCCTTCGCACTTTGGGACAGGAACAGAAGATTATTATGGATATGCGTGGTGTATGCATAATTTCTTTCAGCATCCGTTTATTGCAGAGCCTGACGGCACAGGAGCCACTCAGTGTGGTCATGTTGCTAATGTACGTTATCGGGCGCTGGATGCGATACCTTTTAAGGAGTCGTTGGTTTTCGATATGGAATTGTGGCACTGGGGAAGTGCATATATAAATTATGCTCCGACTACTTATTTTATTTGTTTCCGAAAACTAAAGTAAATCGAGGGGAAGAAGAAACAAGTGTTAAGTTGAAGTTGTAAAGCATAAGAATGAATTAGTACCTAATTCTCCAGATCACAATGGTTGCATAGAAGGAGAGTATATGGATATAAATCTTTCTTCTGGAATTGAAAAATCACAGAGTATATCAGATATGCATTGGAGTAATGGAGCACAATTTTTTTGGCAAGGGAGTGGATTTGGTGATATTGCTGAATTAGGATTTGAGATAAAAACGCTGGAACCTATTCTGTAGAATTATATTATACTCTTGCTCCAGATTATGGATGTTTTGATGTGTATTTGAATGGATACTTATTAAAAGAAGTTTAAATTGTCAGCACAAAATCTTGACAACCAAATGCTGGAAAATGGGAAACATTTTCTTCCACAAGGAATGAATGTGATAAGTTTGTACAGAAAAAGGTGTTACCGAATACCAATCCTGGTGGGCTGGGAATTGATTGCCTTAAAATTAAGTGATATAAAAATAGTAATATAGCATGAAAATTAAAAGTTTATTTTTAGGATTAACCTTTTCAGTCAGCCTGTATGCAGCTGATAAATATTCTAATCCGGTAATTGATTATAGTTTGCCAGACCCTTCCATCATAAAGGGCGAAGATGGGTATTTCTATCTTTATGCTACGGAAGACATACGTAATCTTCCTATTCACCGTTCTAAAGATTTGGTGAACTGGGAATTTGTGGGAACTGCTTTTACGGATGCTACACGTCCGGATTTTGAACCGGAGGGAGGAATCTGGGCTCCTGACATAAATAAAATAGGAGATAAATATGTATTGTATTATTCCATGTCTGTCTGGGGAGGAGAATGGACCTGTGGTATAGGTTGTGCTGTGTCCGATCGTCCTGAGGGACCATTTAAGGACTGTGGTATGATGTTCCGCAGTAACGGTATAAAAGTCCAGAACTCAATAGACCCTTTTTATATAGAAGACAATGGACACAAATATTTGTTCTGGGGTAGTTTCCGTGGAATATATGCAATAGAATTATCAGAAGACGGCTTGTCTTTAAAATCCGGATCATCTCCTGTACAGATAGCAGGTACAGCTTATGAAGGAACATATATCCACAAGAGAGGTGGCTATTATTATATGTTTGCTTCTATTGGTAGTTGTTGTGAGGGTTTGAAGAGTACTTATACTACTGTTGTAGGACGTTCTACTAGTTTGTTCGGTCCTTACTTGGATAAAAAAAGGTCAAAGTATGATGGACAATCATCATGAAATATTGATACATAAGAATGATAGTTTTGTAGGAACAGGTCATAATTCGGAGATTGTATCTGATAATGCAGGTACAGATTGGCTCTTTTACCATGCTGTCAGTGTCGCTAATCCCGATGGCCGTGTATTGATGCTTGATAAGATTGACTGGATTGATGGTTGGCCGTCTGTGGAAGGTAACTCACCTTCTGTCAAGTCAGAAAAACCACGTTTTTAAGAAAGGAGATAATTATGACTACAGTCAGGTTGTTATTATTAACAGTTTTTGCTTCTTCAATTGTAGGTTGCGGATTTTCTGAAAAAAGTACAAGCGACTAATGAGTCAGAGGCAAGATATTTGTTTGCAGATCCTACCATTATTCAGAACCAAGGGAAATACTATCTTACTGGTACAGGGAATAACGTTTCAGAAGGTTTTACTGTAATGGAATCTGTTGATTTAAAGAAATGGTATTTAAGCGATAATCCTTATATATTAAAGAAAAATGACCATACATTTGGTGAAACTGGCTTTTGGGCACCTCAGTGTTTAGTTTTAATAATATGAATTATTTGACTTATACTGCAAACGAGCAAACCGTTTTGGCTAAGTCTTTGAATCTACTCGGACCTTTTAGACAAGATACGGTAAAACCTATTGATGCAAGTGAGAAAAACATAGATTCTTTCCTGTTTAAAGACGATGACGGTAAATGTTATCTATATCATGTCAGGTTCAATAAAGGAAACTATATTTGGGTATGTGAGTTTGATGTAGAGAAAGGTGAAATTATACCTGGGACATTAAAACAATGTCTTACTTGTACAGAGCCGTGGGAAAGTACGTCTAATTATGTGTCAGATCCTATCATGGAAGGTCCAAGTGTTATAAAAATAGATGGGGTATATTATTTGTTCTATTCTGCTAATCATTTTATGAATATTGATTATGCTGTAGGTTATGCCACTTCATCTTCTCCGCTTGGTCCTTGGAAAAAATATAAGAACAACCCTATACTTCATCGAAGTATTGTAGGAGAAAACGGCTCTGGTCACGGAGACATATTCAAGAATACCAAAGGGAATTATTATTACGTATATCATGTTCATAACTCGGATTCATGTGTTTCTCCCCGCAAAACACGTATAGTTCCTTTGAAAATGAAAAAGAACTCAGAAGGCATATATGATATATCAGTAAGTAAAAATGAAGTTATAAAACCATATCAATATTAAAGTTATGAAAATAAGAAGTTTGTTTAGTATAATGGCTTTATCTTTTGGAGTATCTTCCGTTCAAGCTATTAACTATAGTCCGGACAATGTCTCAGCCGAATTGTTGCTTAAGGTACCGGGAAATGATGCTGTTCATCACTCTTTGAAGTTTGAAAAAATACAAAACTCTGAGTACGATTATCAGCTTGTTGGTAACAAGAAACTTCCGTTAATGCTATATCAAAATATAGAAGGAAGCGATAACTGTAAAAGAATTACCATGCTAGTTGTAGCTTTAGAGGATGTTTATTTTAACTATGGTCAGTTGGTAAAAACTGCTTCCAGACATGATGATTGTTTGTTCTATATGCCAGGATTCTGGTATCGTCGTAATTTGCGCTCTCCAAAAGAGGCTCCTTCTTTCCATACATCTGATAGCTGGATAGTTAGGGAAGACAGGTTAAGTACTCCATTGACTGCTATTTATGACGAAAAAAGCGGGAAAAGTTTTTCTGTTGTACGTATAGATGAGTTTGACTCTGATGCTCTCACAACTCATAAAGAAGGTGAGGTTATTCTGTCTGGAAAAACATCTATCGGATATACCGGATTTGAGAATAAGGATGGAATATCTGCATTGTCGTTTGGGTATCCTTATAGGGAGGCTCCTAAAACATATATTCGTAAACTAACATTGGCTCCTTCTGTAGAGGCCTATCAGTCCTGAAAAAGGTGAAAGTATTACTTTGACATGGGAAGTGAGCGAACGTAATGTTAATGATTTCTCTGAATGTGTTAAGCAGATATGGGAGTATAGTTACGATTTGTATAAGCCTGAACCGGTAAACACCCCTTATTCTGATGAAAAGATGAAAGAGGTATTGAGTAATTTCTTTGTGGAAAGTTACGTTGATGATACTCCTACAAAATACTATTCAGGTGTAGAGTTGAGAACTGCTACATGCGAAAATCTAGATGTTGCCGAAGTCGGTTTTGTTGGACGTACATTACTTAATGCATTTAATGCCCTAGAATATGGTGAGAGTCAGAATCGTAAGGATCTGGTTGATAACGCAAATTCTATTTTTGATTCTTATTTACAGAATGGATTCTCGAGCAGAGGATTTTTTAATGAAGTGGTACACTTTAAGAGAAACTTTGTAGAGACAAACCTGAGTATTCGTCGTCAGTCAGAAGGGGTATATGCTGTGTTGTATTATTTGAATTATGAAAAGCAGCACGGACGTAAGCATCCGGAATGGGAAAAACGATTAAAGACAATGCTTGATGCTTTCTTGAAATTACAGAATCCGGATGGAAGTTTCCCTCGTAAATTCAAGGATGATTTTTCTCTTGTAGATAAGTCGGGAGGAAGTACACCTTCTGCAACTCTTCCTTTAGTAATGGGATACAAATATTTCAAGGATAAACGTTATCTGGAAGCAGCTAAACGTTCTGTGGGTTATTTGGAAAAAGAACTGATTTCGAAGGCAGATTATTTCTCTTCTACTTTGGATGCGAATTGTGAGGACAAAGAAGCGTCTTTATATGCTTCTACAGCTGCATATTATTTGGCTTTGGCAACGAAGGGACAAGAACGTGTACATTATGCGGAGCTTGCTAAGAAAGCGGCTTATTTTGCATTGTCATGGTATTATACCTGGGATGTTCCGTTTGCAAAAGGACAGATGCTGGGTGATATTGGCTTGAAGACTCGTGGCTGGGGAAATGTTTCTGTAGAAAACAACCACATAGATGTGTTTATTTTTGATTTTGCAGATGTGCTTCATTGGCTGTCTAAAGAGTTTAATGAACCTCGTTTTACAGCATTTTCTGAAGTGATAAGTTCTTCCATGCGTCAGCTGCTACCTCATGAAGGTCATTTGTGTGGAATTACTAAGAAAGGATTTTATCCTGAAGTAGTACAGCATACGAATTGGGACTATGGTAAAAATGGAAAAGGATATTATAACGATATTTTGCTCCAGGCTGGGTGGTCGCTTCGTTGTGGGAACTTCTTTCACCTGGACGAGCTGAAAACTTCTTGAAATAATATTCATCTAAACGGAAATAAAAATCCCCTTATCCCAGTTTTGAGTCAAGGGATAAGGGGATTCTCATATATAAGACCGAAGATTATTATCTTACTTGGATAACCAGGTAACGTGATACGCTCCAGAATTCGTTCGGATTATTGATTTTCAGAGTCAGCTTGACTTGTCATCTTTAACAAGTTTCGTATGACTCTGTGGGTGGGTAGTCAGCAATTCTGCTCGTTTGGAGTACAGCTTGATTTCTTTTTCTTTACGAATATCAATCTGTGTAAGTAATCTTTGTTGAAATCATTGTCTTTCAGTACGTCACCCTTCTTCAAATCTTCTGGTCTTTCAACTCAGATTTAGTGCCGAATACATACCAGGCAGTGTTGAGGGCTTTGTCCTGAGCTTCTACAGTCTTGGTTTTTGCTTCATTTTCAGCGCTCAGCTCGTCTACGTTCTTATTCAAGTCCATAACAGCTTCATCCAACTCTGCAATACGGATATTCTTTGCAGCCAATTCAGCTTGCAGGGTTTCAATCTGCTGCTGTTTGGCAGCCAGTTCAGCAGTGAGGTTCTTTACAGCTTTTTTCAGCTGTGCAGACTGGTATTTGCTGTTTTTCAGTTGCTCTTCCAATTTGGCAATCTGTTCGCGGTTTGATTTCAGCTTTTCACTGATAAAGCGGATGTCTTCTTTTATCTTATCGGCAGCCGACTGGCTTTCTAATGTGCCTTCTTTCAAGTCTACACGGTTTTCAGCTTCGTTGATTTCGCGGAATCCTTCTTGAATTTCATTGAAGGCTCCCATGATTTCGTCCAGTTCTGTGTCGCGGTTAGAGAGTTCAAGCATCAGTGAATCGTTCTGAGCTTGTAAAGTGCTTTTGTTCTGGCCTGAGTTATTACATGCTGTCAGCAGAGCGGCAGCACATAAAGCAGATAAAACTACCTTTCTCATAGTTTTTGAATTTAGAATTATAATTATAATTTAGTTTTCTTTGCCTTCTAATATAATAACAATTTCTCCTCTGGGTTCAGTTTCTGTGAAGTGTGCAATAACTTCCTGAAGGGTTCCTCTGACGCTTTCTTCATGTATCTTGGAAATTTCCCGACATACGGAAACCGGGCGGTCTGCTCCAAAAAATTTCCGCAAACTGGGTCAGCGTTTTTAGCAGACGGTAAGGAGATTCGTAGAAAATCATGGTACGGGTTTCTTCTTTCAGGGCATTCAGTCGTGTCATGCGACCTTTTTTCTGAGGGAGGAAACCTTCAAAACAGAAACGCTCATCCGGAAGTCCTGATGAAACCAGTGCAGGTACAAAGGCCGTAGCTCCAGGCAGGCATTGTACTTCGATGCCGTTTCTTACACATTCTCTTACCACAAGGAAACCGGGGTCGGAAATTCCGGGAGTGCCGGCATCTGAGATTAAGGCTACCGTCTGACCTCCTTTTATGCGGTTGACAATGCTTTCCACCGTCTGATGTTCATTGAACTTGTGGTGTGACTGCATTGCATTCTTGATTTCATAATGTTTCAAGAGGATACCCGATGTACGTGTATCTTCAGCTAATATCAAATCCGCTTCTTTCAATATGCGGATAGCTCGAAAAGTCATGTCTTCCATATTACCTACCGGAGTAGGTACGACATATAGTTTTCCCATACTTTGTACTTCATGTTATAAAAGCAAAGGTAAAAAGTTTTCGTATTTACGTGTTCTATTTGTCAAACATTTAACAGAAGTTTTCTCTTTACATGCTGTTTTCGTCCCTATTAATAAAAATACGTCGATTTTTCGTGGATTTCGATTCGTCGTTGTAATTTTGCAATTGTTTTTATGTCATGAAAGAAAATATGGTAGTATATTCAGAAGATCATCGGGAGGAGACCTGCCGCAGAGGAAGGATTGAAGTGATATGTGGTTCTATGTTTTCCGGTAAAACGGAAGAGTTGATACGGCGTTTGCGCAGGGCTACTTTTGCGCATCAGCGTGTAGAGATATTCAAGCCGTCTATCGATACCCGTTATTCAGAGGAAGAAGTAGTGTCACACGATAATAACAGTATCAAATCTACTCCGATTGATTCTTCCGCTAGTATCCTTTTGTTTACGTCGGAGATAGATGTGGTAGGTATTGATGAGGCTCAGTTTTTTGATGATGGATTACCCGAAGTGTGTAACGAACTGGCCAATCGCGGCGTGCGGGTTATTATCGCAGGGCTTGATATGGATTTTAAAGGAGTTCCGTTTGGGCCGATTCCTGCATTGTGTGCCATTGCAGACGAAGTAACTAAGGTGCATGCCATTGTGTGAAGTGTGGCAACTTGGCCTATGTTTCGCATCGTACCGTGCTGAATGACAAGAGGGTGTTGCTGGGTGAAAAGGAGGAATATGAACCTTTGTGCCGTTGCTGTTATCAGAAAGCGTTAAAAGAAGATGTGTCTAAGTAGTTGATAATTAGGCTATGTTTAAATTTATTGAAAAAATATTCCAATAATATTTGGTAGTTACTATAAAAACATCTACTTTGCACTCGCAATCGGGAAATAACCGATGCAACAAAGGATTGATTCGCTAGCTCAGCAGGTAGAGCACAACACTTTTAATGTTGGGGTCCTGGGTTCGAGCCCCAGGCGGATCACTCAGAAAAGCGATTATCTTGAAAAAGGTAATCGCTTTTTTCATATTTGCACGAATAGCACCTGATGAGGTGTCTGTTTTATGTAGACCATCCTAATGAGAATCAGTATAAAAAAGGCTTTCAGAATTTCTGCAAGCTTTTTGGGTTATCCTCTTTATTTTTTCCGCTCTTTCCACAAACGTGTCATGTCTTCTAGGGTTTTACCTTTTGTTTCCGGTACTAATTTCCATACAAAGATGGCTGCAATGATGCAGATAGCTCCGTAGAGTCCGTATACAAACATGTGGCCAAACTTGTCGCCATATCTCCGGCACTCATGTTGTACATGGGCAGGAAGGTAGATGAGACGATGAAATTGAATATCCACTGGAAAGCGACAGCGATGGCTACGGCTGCGCCACGGATGGTGTTAGGGAATATCTCTGCGATGAGCACCCAGCAGATAGGCCCCCAACTGAACATGAATGATGCACTGTAGACCATGATGCTGATGACGGGTACCATAGGGCTGATGCTAGTCGCGGCATTGCTGAGGCTACTCCGAGTGCACCGATGGCCATACCAATGGAACCGTAAATGAGCAGAGGCTTGCGTCCCCACTTTTCTACAGTAAAGACAGCTAACAAAGTGAACAGGATGTTGACAATTCCCATGAATACCGTTTGTACCATCGGATTGCCCATACCCATACTTTCGAAAATACGTGGTGCAAATAAGTACGGCGTTGATACCCACTGCCTGCTGGAATACACTCAGCATGATACCGATAAAGATAACCATCCAGCCGTAAGTGAACAGTTTTTCTGTCTTTTCATGGGCAGTAGCCTTGATTTCCTGTAGGATTTCTTTTCCCTGTGACAGACCGTTGATACGACTTAATACAAACAGGGCTTTTTCGTCACGACCGGTCATGGCCAGGTAGCGGGGAGTTTCCGGAACGAACAAAACTAAAAGGGTAAACAATCCGGCAGGAACGGCCTCACTGACAAACATCAGTCGCCATCCGGTTTCAATACTCCAGGCAGCAGCTTCCGGATTCATGATGCGGTTGACACCATCCACTATTTCTACTACCGGATTCAGGTGGTCTCCCAAGATGAGGAAGTTGACAAATAGACTACCAGCTGACCGAAGATGATGGCAAACTGGTTCCAGGAAACTAAGGTACCGCGGATACTGCTCGGGGCGATTTCAGCGATATACATCGGACAGATGGCAGAAGCCAGTCCCACACCTACACCGCCTATGACGCGGTAAAAATTGAACGCTAACAGAAGCGAATAGGAGGGTTCTCCGTACGGAAATATCAAAAATTCCGGATAGTATGAGCCTAAAGCAGATAAAAAGAACATGACGCCGGCCATCAGTAAAGAAAGCTTTCTTCCGAAACGGGAAGCAAAAAAGCCTGATAAAGCACTACCGATAATACAGCCTAAAAGGGCGCTTGAAGAGGTTATTCCATGCCAGGAGTCAGTGTAAACAAAGTCATCTGCTCCCATGAAGAAGGCTTGAAGACCTTTTTCCGCACCTGAAATAACAGCGGTATCGTAGCCGAACAGCAATCCTCCTAAAACGGCTACCAGTACGATGGAAAACAGATAACTTCTGCTTCCTTTTTCTGTGTAATTCATGATAATAGGTTTTTAGAGAAATAAAAAACCGGCATACCCGGTCGGGAAAGAGACTTTCGCCGACGGACATGCCGGTCGGATACTGACAAATCAGCGTATTAGCAATACATATTTACAATAGCCTCATACAGTTCTTGTTTTCCACTGGTCTGTTTCGGTTCACCTACAGTCTTCGCATAAGCTACTACATCTTCCAGTGTCAGCTTGCCTTCTTCAAATTCTTTACCTTTTCCGTTGTCGAATGAAGCGTAGCGGTCAGCCAGCATTTTCTTGTAAGGAGATTCTTCCAGCAGGCGTGCTGCATTTTCCAAAGCACGTGCCATGGCATCCATACCAGCGATGTGAGCGATGAAGATGTCCTCCAGGTCAGTAGAGTTACGACGAGTCTTCGCATCGAAGTTTGTACCACCGTTGCCCAGACCACCACCACGGATAATCTGCATCATAGCCTGAATCAGTTCATAGTTGTCGATAGGGAACTGGTCAGTATCCCATCCGTTCTGGTAGTCACCACGGTTAGCATCGATAGAACAGCATGTTGTTGTCTACAGCTACTGCCAGTTCGTGTTCAAATGTGTGACCAGCCAGAGTAGCGTGGTTTACTTCGATATTTACCTTGAAGTCTTTGTCTAGACCATGTGCTTTCAGGAAGCCGATAACAGTTTCAGTATCTACGTCGTACTGGTGCTTGCTTGGTTCCATCGGTTTCGGCTCAATCAGGAAAGTACCCTGGAAACCTTTGCTGCGTGCATAGTCACGAGCCATTTTCAACATCTGAGCCAAGTGTTCTTTTTCACGTTTCTGGTCAGTGTTCAGCAGTGACATGTAACCTTCACGGCCGCCCCAGAATACGTAGTTTGTACCGCCCAGTTCGATAGTAGCATCGATGGCGTTCTTAATCTGTACGGCAGCGCGAGCCACTACATCAAAATCAGGGTTAGTAGCTGCACCGTTCATATAACGTGCATGACCGAATACGTTAGCAGTACCCCACAACAGTTTGATACCAGTTTCAGCCTGTTTCTGTTTCAGGTAAGTTACTACTTCTTTCAAGTTAGCTTCGTATTCTTCGATAGTAGCTGCTTCGTCGCACAAGTCTACATCGTGGAAGCAGTAGTATTCGATACCGATTTCTGCATGAATTCAAAACCTGCATCTACTTATCTTTTGCAGCCTGTACTTTGTCAGGATTTCCTTTCCATGGGAAGCTTTTTGTTCCGCCACCGAACTGGTC
>ENA-OQHP01000178-OQHP01000178.1-human-gut-metagenome-genome-assembly--contig:-NODE-178-length-21037-cov-4.207556_pt1 | contig 21037 bp, 27 predicted proteins | sample MGYA00242563_ERZ504717 | MGnify/ENA primary metagenome ERZ504717 (study PRJEB26092, sample SAMD00036212) | human gut metagenome | host: Homo sapiens | study: EMG produced TPA metagenomics assembly of... | reverse complement strand
AGGTCTTTTGTTGGTTCAGCCGGCAGCCTATATCACTAATTTTATTACTGCCAATAAAGAAAAATAATTTTTTCTTATTGATAAATTATGAAATAATTAACTATGAAAGGAGGAATATGATTGGGACTTCAATTATTGGAGGTCAAAGTCTTGTAGGACATTTCATTGGATGGGAAAACACATCTTCTGGAGAATTAGATGTAGAATCTAAAATTCTAGGTCGATTGAACATAGGTGGAACAGAAGTTTGGCTTACTCAAACTGTTGTCACTACATGGGTAATTATGGCGGCACTCATAATAATTGCTCTTATACTTAGAGCTAAAATGAAAAATTATAAGTATAAGCCAGAGGGATTACAGAATGTAGTTGAAATGGCTATTGAGTCTATGCACAATTTTGTTGTCGGTTCAATGACTGAAAAATATGCTTATTTTGGAAACTGGTTCTTTGGTGTATTTGTTTTTGTACTGGTTTCAAATTTAAGTGGTCTGTTAGGACTTAGAGCTCCTACGGCAGATTTTTGTACTACTGCTGCAATAACTCTTGCTACCTTTGTTATGATTCACTTTATGGGTATTAAAACAGGTAAAGGTGGTTACTTTAAGGGTTATTTAGAGCCAGTACCTGTACTTTTGCCTATAAATATTATAAGTGAATTGGCAACACCTATTTCACTTAGTTTCCGTCTATTCGGTAATATTTTAGGTGGTATGATTATTATGGCAATGGTTTACTCTTTGCACGATGGTTAAACTTTGGTATTCCGGCAGTTCTGCATATTTATTTTGATGTTTTCGCCGGTTGTATTCAGACAGTTATTTTCGTAATGTTAAGTATGACTTTTATTAAAGACAAAATTACAGATTAATTTTAAGGAGGATTTTAATTATGGAAGGAATGGACCAAAAGCATTTGTATTAGGTTGTTCAGCAATAGGAGCAGGTCTTGCAATGATAGCAGGTGTAGGCCCTGGTATTGGTCAGGGTTTTGCAGCAGGTAAAGGTGCAGAGGCTGTAGGTCGTCAGCCGGAAGCAAGAGGTACAGTTACTTCAACTATGCTTCTTGGTTGTGCCGTTGCAGAATCAACAGGTATTTACGGTTTGGTTATTGCACTTATTCTTTTATTTGCTAACCCACTTATTGGTAAGTTATAAGAGGAATATTGCACATTTATTTATGACTATTGTGGAAAAAACCACATTGAAAGGAGGCAATATTCTTGGACTCAGGCTATGTAATTATACTGAATCAGCAGACTGTCATTCAGGTTATAATTCAGCTTATAAATACAGCTATCCTTTGTTTTATATTGAGTAAGCTTTTGTATCAACCTGTTCTCAAGTTCTTAAATGCGAGAAAGGAAAAAATATCTTCTCAAATTGATAAAACAGAGGCTGATATGGCACAAGCACAGGCTCTTAAAAAGGAGTACGAAGAAAAGCTTAAAAATATCGAAAGCGAAAGAACTGCTATATTACAAGAAGCTCGTACAACAGCCCTCAAGAATAGTCAGATTATTATTTCTGATGCTAAGACAGAGGCGACAGCTATTAAGGATAGAGCTAATCTTGAAATCGAAAGAGCAGAAGAAAAGGCTAAAGACGATATTAAAAAGCAGATTGTTCAGGTATCTACTCTTATGTCAGAAAAATTTGTTGCTGCCAAGATGACTGAAGATGAACAGAATAAGCTGGTTGATGAAACAATATCTGATTTGGAGGAGATTGAATGGATAGGATAATTTCAGACAGATATGCAGAAGCACTTTTCAGTTTAGCAGTAGAAAATAATGCTATTGACAGATATGAAGAACAGGTAAAGCTGGTTCTTGATGTTATTTCCGGAGACAAGGAAATAATGAGAATTCTTACTCACCCTGATATTAACGGTGAGGATAAAATGAATGTTTTAACACAGGCTTTTAAGGACAGCGTAGATGATGATATTATGGGACTTTTTTCCGTAATAATGCGTAAAAATAGGGAAAACCAAATTACTGGTATTTTGGAAATTTTCCTTGAAAAGGTAAAAAGCTACAAGGGTATTAGTGATGCAGTTGTAGAAGTGCTGTACCTTTAAGTCCAGAAAAGCTGAAGTAATTGAAACTAAATTAGCAAATAAATTAAATAAGCAGGTGGTTGCTAAAAGCGTAGTTGTGCCAGAATTATTAGGTGGACTTCGCATAAGTATTGATGGTCATATTTTAGACAAGACTGTTAAAAGACAGCTTGAAGATATGAAAAAACAAATGCTTGCAACATCACTTGCCCAGTAAAGGAGTGTAACCTAAGAATGAATATCAGACCTGAAGAAATTAGTTCTGTTATAAAAGAACAGATAAAAGGCTATTCAGCAAAGCTTGATGTGTCTGAGGTTGGTACGGTTATACAAGTAGGTGACGGTATTGCCAGAGTATATGGCTTAGATAACGCTATGAGTGGCGAGCTTTTAGAGTTTGAAAACGGCGTATACGGTATGGCACAAAATCTTGAAGAAGATAATGTGGGTGTCGTTATTTTAGGTAGCGATGAAGGTATTAAGGAAGGCTCATCTGTAAAACTTACAGGTAGAGTTGCAGAAGTACCTGTAGGCGATGCTCTTATAGGTAGAGTTGTAAATGCTTTAGGTCAGCCTATTGATGAAAAAGGACCTATTAATACAACTAAAGCAAGACCTATTGAAAGAGTTGCCCCTGGTGTTATTACAAGAAAATCCGTTGATGTACCTTTACAGACAGGTATTAAGGCTATTGATGCATGGTACCTATTGGTAGAGGTCAGAGAGAACTTGTTATCGGCGACAGACAGACAGGTAAGACAGCTATTTGTATAGATACAATTATTAATCAGAAAGGTAAGAACTGTATTTGTATTTATGTTGCTATTGGACAGAAAGCATCTACAGTTGCCAGAATTGTAAACACATTGGAAAAGACAGGTGCTATGGACTATAGTATTGTAGTTTCATCTACAGCATCTGACTCTGCTACACTTCAGTATATTGCACCATATAGTGGCGTAGCAATGGCTGAAGAATATATGGAAAACGGAAAAGATGTTCTCATTGTTTATGATGATTTATCTAAGCACGCAGTAGCTTACAGAGCAATGAGCTTACTTTTAAAGCGTCCACCAGGACGAGAAGCATATCCAGGTGATGTATTCTACTTACATTCAAGACTTTTAGAGCGTTCAGCTAGACTTGATGAAAAATACGGTGGTGGTTCAATAACAGCATTACCTATTATTGAAACACAGGCTGGCGATGTTTCAGCATATATTCCAACAAATGTAATTTCTATTACAGACGGTCAGATTTATCTTGAAAGTGAATTATTTAACTCAGGTATGCGTCCAGCAGTAAATGCCGGTCTTTCTGTATCCAGAGTAGGTGGTTCGGCACAGATTAAGGCTATGAAAAAGGTAGCAGGTCCTATTCGTATGGAACTTGCACAGTATAGAGAATTACAGAGTTTCTCTCAGTTTGGTTCAGATTTGGATAAGGATACTCTTGACAGACTTAACATGGTAAGAGAGTTATGGAAATTCTTAAACAGCCACAGTATAAGACCCTTGAAGTTGAAAAGGAAGTTGTTATACTTTACGCTGTTACAAATAAATACCTTGATGATGTTCCAGTTGAAAAGATTGCCGATTTTGAAAGAGGTTTCTTTGAATTTATGGAACAAAATCATAACAACATTTTAATTGAAATTAAGGAAACTGGTGTTATGTCAGACAAGGCAACAGAGGAACTTAAATCAGCCATTGAATCTTTCAAGGCAAAGTTTGAATAGTGAGGTGATATTATGGCATCAATGCGTAACATAAAACGCAGAATTAAAAGTGTCAATAGCACCCAGCAGATAACAAAGGCGATGAATTTGGTTGCCAGTTCAAAGCTGACAAAGGCAAAGCAGAATTTTGATGATACAAAGCCTTTCTTTAACGCCATTAGACGCGTTATTGCCAATGTAGTTAAAGGTGCAGGCAATACAGACAATGTATTTTTGAAGTCAAGAGAAGTAAAAAATACAGGCGTAGTTATTCTTACAGGCGACAGAGGACTTTGTGGAGGATATACACAAATGCTTGTAAAACAGCTTTAGGTATTACAGAGGGAAAAAGTGCTTCTTACATTACAGTAGGTTCAAAAGGTTTTGAATTTTTAAAGCATAAGGGTTGTGATTTTGCACAGAATTATACTGGAATTTCAGAAAAACCTACTTACGAAGATGCAAGAGACATAGGCGAAAAAATAACACAGATGTATCAGAATGGCGATGTTGACGAAGTATATCTTGTTTATACAGAATATATTTCTACAATAGCCAGCGAACCTAAGGTTATGCGTCTTTTACCTTTGGATACAGAAAGTTTGGGAGAAAGTGAAAAGGATAACCTTACACTTACTATTTACGAGCCAGATGATGAAACAGTATTAGCATATGTTATTCCAAAATACATTAATACAGTTATTTACGGTGCTTTAGTAGAGTCCTCCGTATGCGAATTAACTTCCCGTATGACTGCTATGGATTCAGCTACAGATAATGCCTCTCAAATGCTCGATACTCTTAATCTTCACTATAATAGAGCAAGACAGGGTGCAATTACTCAGGAATTAACTGAAATCGTAAGTGGTAGTAACGCATTGGAATAAAATCCTATGTGTAATTGCTTAACCGTAGATATAGGGAAAGTTAAAATTTTTTAAGGAGTGAAAATATGGCAGAAACGAAAATGTCGGAAGATAGGTTCAGGTTATCGGTGCCGTATTGGATATAAAATTTTCCGGAGCATATGCCTGCCCTTAATAATGCCATTGAAATACACAATGGCGATAGAAAGATTGTTGCTGAGGTATCAAAGCACCTTGGCGATGATGTTGTAAGTGTATTGCTATGAGTTCTACAGACGGTTTAAAGCGTGGTATGGACGCTATTGACACAGGTAAGCCTATTTCAGTTCCTGTAGGTCGTGAAACTTAGGTAGAATGTTTAATGTAGTAGGCGAGCCTATTGATGATAAGCCAATGCCAACAACAGAAGAAATGTGGCCTATTCATAGAAAAGCACCTAGCTTTGCACAGCAGGCTACAAGTGCTGAAATGCTTGAAACCGGTATAAAGGCTGTTGACTTACTTTGCCATATTCAAAGGGTGGTAAGATTGGTCTTTTCGGTGGTGCCGGTGTAGGTAAAACCGTTCTTATTATGGAGCTTATTACAAATATTGCTACTGAACATGGTGGTTACTCTGTATTTAGTGGCGTAGGCGAAAGAACAAGAGAAGGTAATGATCTTTATTATGAAATGCAGGAATCAGGGGTTATTGATAAGACAGCCCTTGTTTTCGGTCAGATGAATGAGCCACCTGGAGCAAGAATGAGAATTGCTCTTACAGGTCTTACAATGGCTGAATACTTTAGAGATAAAGAAAATCAGGACGTGCTTTTATTCATTGATAACATTTTCAGATTTGTACAGGCAGGTTCAGAAGTTTCTGCACTTTTAGGTCGTATGCCATCAGCCGTAGGTTATCAGCCAACACTTGCTAATGAATTAGGTGCGTTGGAAGAAAGAATTACATCTACAAAGAATGGTTCTATTACTTCTGTTCAGGCTGTATATGTTCCAGCCGATGACCTTACTGACCCAGCTCCGGCTACTACATTTGCCCACCTTGATGCAACTACAGTTCTTTCAAGAGCTATTGTAGAGCTTGGTATTTATCCGGCTGTTGACCCATTAGAGTCTACGTCAAGAATACTTGACCCAGCCGTTGTAGGTCAGGAACACTATGAAGTAGCCCGAGGTGTTCAGGCTACATTACAGAAGTACAATGAATTACAGGATATTATCTCTATCCTTGGTATGGACGAATTATCAGAAGAAGATAAGGTAACTGTAGCAAGAGCTAGAAAGATACAGAGATTCTTGTCACAGCCTTTCCATGTTGCAGAAGTATTCTCAGGTATTCCTGGTGTTTATGTTCCTGTAGAAGAAACTGTAAGAGGTTTCAAGGAAATATTAGAGGGTAAGCACGATGATATTCCTGAAAGCTGTTTCCTTAACGCAGGTACTATTGATGAGGTAGTTGCCAGAGCTAAAAAGTAAGGGGGTAGATTATGAATAAGTTATCCCTTAAAATCGTTACTCCTTCCCGTATTATGTATGACGGAGAGGCAGAAATGGTTATTATGCGTACTAAGGTCGGCGATATTGGTATTATGGCAGGACATCAACCCCTTGTTACTGTATTAGATTACGGTGTTTTGAAGTTGAAAATTTCAGAAACTGAGGAAAAAAGAGCTGCTGTTTTAGGTGGTTTCGTAGAAGTTGATGGCGAGGGCGTAAACATACTTACTGATATTGCTGAATGGTCTGATGAAATAGATAAAGTCAGAGCGGAAAAGGCAAAAGAGAGAGCAGAAAGAAGACTCTCTGAAAAAAGTGATGGCTTAGATATAGTTCGTGCTGAAAATGCACTTAAAAGAGCTATGGTCAGACTTCATGTAAATGATTAAATATTAAAAAAGTCGGAGTATTCCGACTTTTTGTGTCTATAAAGGTTAGGTTGTATTACAGTTTAGTATCTTTTTTACAATTATTTTAAAATGTCTGTATTTAATTGAAATTGCTATGTAATAGGTTTATAATTGATGACGGATTTATTATAGAATGGGAGATTTTAATATGAAGCATAAAAATAAAAGGCTACATAGGATAATAGGCGTTGTGCTGGCTACAGTTATGACAATAGGTGCTATGCCAATGAATGCCTTTGCCTTAGGCGATGGTGTATATTATGAAAAAAAGGATATACAGACTATTGCAGAGGGTGTAACCTATGAAAAAGTAGTCGACTTTACAAAGCCGGTTGGATGGATGTTTATGTACTTACAATGGACGCAAATTCAAGTGATACAGCTTTAAAGGTTATACAGTCTGTAGGTAGTGTAGGTATTAAAACTACCGTGCCTAAGTTGGCAACAGACAACAATGTTATTGCTGCAGTAAACGGAGATTTCTTTGGCTCTGGCAATCCTATGTCTAGTATGGGTCAGGTTGCTAAAGACGGAGAAATGGTAGCTGCTCAAAATTATTACAACGGTAGCGAGAACAAATATGCAGGTCTTTATATTGATAGTGAGGGTGTGCCTTTTATTGACTATGTAAAGTCTACAATGGGCTTTTATGGTGCAGGTGGTGTTTCTCTTGCTATGGGGGCTAAAAACAAAATGACAGACTTTTCAAAGCCTGTATATTTTGACAGAACTACAATGACAAGTAGTAAACAGCTTGATGCAACATATTCAACACTTTCTAAAATAGTTGTATCAAACAAGGTTATTACTAAAATTGCCGGACCTAAAGAAGTTGTAGATATTCCAGAAGACGGCTTTATTATTGTTATGAATAAGGCTACAGCAGCAGCCAATTTAAGCAAGTTTTCAGTTGGTATGAGTGCTGATTTTAGTGAAAATGAAACCTTTGTTTTCAGACCAACAAAGACAATAGACAATATTGACTTTGGCATAAGTGGTGGTGGCGAGCTTTTAAGAAATGGCGAATATGTTTCACAGGGTCTTATTATTGGTCAGAATGCTCGTAACCCAAGAACAATGGTTGGTGTAAACAAGGATAAGTCAAAGATTTATATTGTTTGTATAGACGGTCGTAAAAACGGTATTGGTGCTACTCACGCAGAGGCTGCCAAGATTATGAAAGAATATGGTGCTTATGACGCTATTCACTTTGATGGTGGTGGCTCTACAACAATGGTTGTACAGAAAGAGGGTACAACTTCTCCTTCAGTTGTAAATGTACCAAGTGAGGGTTCATTGAGAGCGGTTGCCAATGGTATAGGTATTGAGGCTACTGGTCAAAGTGGTGTTCCAAGTAGAGTAAAGCCATATGTTCAGGATAGTGAGAAGAACTATCTTTTCCAAGGCTTAGGAAACACAATAAATGTGGAAGTTTATGACGGCAAGTTACAGGCTATGAATGTAGATAAGTCAAAATTATCTTTCTCATCAACTATTGACGGTAAATGGACAGATAATGTCTTTACACCTAGTACAACAGGTAAGGGTACAATTACTGTAAAATACGGAGATATAAGTGGAACTATTGATGTTACAGTTCTTGAGGGTGTATCAGGTTTAAGACTTTCAGCAGATAAATATGCCCTTAGCACAGGAGAAACAGCAAACCTTTCTGTTAAGTTTGTAAACAAAGACGGTTATGATGTAAATGCAGATACTAGCGATATGGATTGGAAAGTTGATGATACATCAGTTGGCACTGTTTCAAATGGTGTGTTTACAGCCAAAAGTGAGGGTGTAGCAAAGGTTACAGCTACAGCAAAGGTGTATCTTCTTCAATCACTATTGGTGTTGGTAAGAGATATATTGCTATAAACAGTTTTGAGTCAGCAAGAAATATGACAATGTATTATTACCCAGAAGATTTAGGTCTTACAGGCAGTTCAAATGTAATTTCTGGTGTAGGTTCTGACGGTAATAGCTCACTTAAAATAAGTGCTACATTTAAGGCAAACTCTACAACAACACAGTCAGTTTATGCAAGTTTTGAAAAAAAGCCTATTGTATTCCCTGATAATACAACAGATTTCCTCTATAGCTACAAGGGCGACGGTTCAGGTAGACTTTGAGAGCTTTAGTAAAGGATAACACAGGTAAGAGTTACAATATTGACCTTACTACATCAATGGACGATAGTGAATGGCACGAAGGTCAAGTTGCCATACCAAGTGATTTGACATCGCCAGTAACTCTTGATAAAATATATGTATCAGCACTTAATACAACAACTGATAATTTAACAAGTACAGTTTATGTAGATAATTTGAGAGTTATGGCTCCTACAAATGTAGGTTCAGGCATAACAAGTGGTGGTAGTGTAAAGGATTACTGGAATTGTGATTTAGACAGCGTTACTGGTTCTGACTATGAAGTGGTTTCTGCTTTTGGTCGTTCAAGTGGTGGTAATGCAACTACATTAAGTAAAGTTCTTACACAAATGTCTAACGGTGCTAAGGCTATTGCCTTTGCAGGGGCTACAAATGTAAGCAATACAACAGGTGTTCCGGCAGTAATATGGAAAAATGCCTATGCTACAAATGGTACAAGTAAATTTTCATTTGTAAATGTTGCTACTGGTAATGGTAGTCCGGCATCAGCAAACCCAGAACAGTACAAGTATTTACAGGACTTTATGGACAATTTAAGTAAAAAGAATGTTGTAGTATTAATGGACAGATACCTTTGGGGTTCAGGTTCTTACAATACAAAGGAAAGAGATGCACTTCACGATATTTTTGAAACAGCAGCTCATCAGTATAACAAAAATGTAATTGTTGTTTCATCAGCCGGAGAAAGCAATTACACAGAAATAAAAGACGGTGTAAGATACATTAATCTTGCAGGTATAGGAAATACAAGTAATTTACAGTATCTCAAATTAAAGGGTAATGATAAAGATTTGTATTACGAATTTGTAAATGTAAAATAATTAGGAAAAAGGAAAAAATATGGGAACAAGTAAAAAAGGTGCAATGGCAAAAGATACGGTTATTTATATGTTAGCAAAGGGTATAGAGGGCGTTGTAGGCGTAGTTACAATGTCTGTAATGACCTATCTTTTTGCGACTTTCCAAATGGGTCTTTACTCAACAGTAAACATTGCCATTACTACAATAGGTATGGTAGCCATACAATGGCTCGTACAGTCTGTTTTAAGATATGTAAATAAGTACGATATTTTAAATCAGCAAAAGGAATTTTACTCTACAGTTTTTTCAGCTTGGAAAAGAGTAAATGTAGGTGTTGCCTTAATAGCACTTATTATTATATTAGTTGTTAAAACTTTCTTTGGTAATATACCAGTTGTTGCTAAGTTTACAGAAAATTACAGCTATGCCCTTATGATTTTAGGTGTTTTATGGTTCATAACTTACAACACTTCACAGCTTATGATTGCTATGCTTGCAGCAGTAAGAGAGGCTAAACTTAATTTGCTTTTAAGCCTTATTACTGTTTGTGGTAAATTAGGTCTTATGTGGCTTTTCTGTAAGCTTTTTGGCAGTAGAGTTGAATGGATATTTTTAAGTTACTTTATTACTGACGGTGTTACATCACTTATTGGTATGGCCAGACTTAAAATATTCAAGTATTTAAAGGGTGGCAAGGGTTCAAAGGAAATTTTAAAAGAACTCAAGGATTATGGCACTCCTTTAATGGGTAATATGATAACTACTTCAGTTCTCAACAAGTCTGATATTTATATTATTACCGCTGTACTTGGTGCATCAGCTGCCGGTATTTATCAGACAAACTACTCCCTTATTGCTACAGCCTTTACTCTTTTAAGTGCGTCTGTAATGAGAGGTAGTTATCCTACAATACTTCGTACTTGGGCAGAGGGCGATAAGGAGGCTACATCAAGACTTATAAGTGAGGCTGTTAGAATGTATCTTCTTTTAGCTGTACCAGCTACTGTAGGTGTGGCTGCTGTTTCTGATGTTATGGCAACAGCACTTTTTGAACAGGCTTATGTAGAGGGTCACTCTATTATGTTCTGGGTAGCTTTTGGTATGATGTTCTTAGGTCTTACTGAATATTCAATTAAGCCTTGGGAACTTACAGCAAATACAAAGGCTATTTTCAAACGCTCACTTATAGGTGGGGCTGTAAATGTAGGTTTAAATCTTATTTTAATAAAATTGTTGGGAAGCTATTATATTGCATCTGTTACAACATTTATTGGTTTCTTTGTTTATTTCTTGCTTGCAAGATATGAACAAGAAGTCAGTTAAGATGGAAATTAAAGGGCAAAAGTCTTTTCAGAATATTGCTTTCTGCCGCAATAATGTATTTGGCAATATATATTTTGAATTTTTATGCCGTTTAACAAAATTAATTTGGTTTTATTTGTATTTTGTGGTATGATAGTATACGGATTAGTATTATATATTTCTGGTGAGGTTAAAAATGAAGCTAACCTCGTTTTGAATAAGATAATAAAAAAGTAATTTCAAAGAAAGGAAGATAAATCAAATGAAAAGTATTTGTGTAATCGGTATCGGTTATGTTGGTTTGCCAACGGCTGCTATGTTTGCATCAAAGGGTCATAAGGTTATTGGCTATGATTTAAACAAAAAGGCTGTTGACGCACTTAACAGAGGCGAAATTATTATTGAGGAGCCAGGTCTTGGAGATTTAGTAAAGAAAGTTGTTGCTGACGGCAATTTAACTGCTACTACTGAATGTCCTGACGATTGCGATGTTTATATTATCGCAGTTCCTACACCTATCAACGAAGATAAGACAGCTGATATGAGATATGTAGAATCAGCTACAAGAGCATTAGTGCCACATGTAAGAAAGGGCTGTATTGTTGTTCTTGAGTCTACTTCTCCTCCAAGAACTGTTGAAGATTTAATGCTTCCTATTTTAAAGGAAACTGGTCTTGAATTAGGCGAAGAACTTTTAGTTGCTCATTCTCCAGAAAGAATTCTCCCTGGTAGAGTTCTTGAAGAATTAAGAACTAACAGCCGTATTGTAGGTGGTATCAACCAGAAGTCAAGTGAAGAAGTTAAGAAAGTTTACGAAAGTATTGTTGAAGGCGAAATCTTTATTACAACTTCAACTACTGCTGAAATGTGTAAACTTATGGAAAACACTTTCAGAGATGTAAACATCGCTCTTGCTAACGAACTTGCAAAGATGAGTGAAGAACTCGGTGTAAACTGTTGGGAAGTTATTAAGCTTGCTAACCAGCACCCTAGAGTTAATATTTTAAGCCCAGGTCCTGGTGTTGGTGGTCATTGTATCGCTCTTGACCCTTGGTTCTTAGTTGAAAAGTCTAAGAATGCTAAGCTTATTCATCAGGCAAGACTTAACAACGATTCTATGCCAGAATTCGTTATGAACAAGATTGACACTATTTTAGGTGGTCTTGAGGGTAAGACTGTTGCACTTTACGGTGTTACATACAAGCCAAACATTGATGATGTAAGAGAAAGTCCAATTATGCACCTTTGGTCTATGCTTGAAGAAAAGGGTGCTACTGTTAAGGTTTGTGACCCTCACGCTAAGGAAAAACTTGAAAAATCTTATGACATTTATGATGCTCCTAAGGGTGCAGACATTGTAGTTTTAGGTGTAAACCACAACCAGTTTGCAGATGTTGATTTTGCTAAGCTTACAGCTGAAATGAACGCAAAGAATATCCTTGATACTAGAAACTTCTGGGATAAGGAAAAGGTTGCAGCAGCTGGTGCAAACTACTATTTATTAGGTGACGGACAATGAGAAAAGTTTTGATAATTGCCAACCAGTTTCCACCAATGGGTGGTTCAGGTGTACAGAGAAGTGTTAAGTTTGTAAAACATCTTCGCTCTTTTGGCTATGAACCAGTAGTATTTACTAGAGAAGTTGGAAATATGCCTTTAAAAGATGAAACTCTTTTAAAGGATATTCCTGACGGAGTTAAAATATACAGAACTAAGCCTTACGAATGTGTTGAGGCAAAGGGTATATTCCGTATACCAGGTAAGGTTCTTGGTAAGTTTATGATTCCTGATACAGCAAGACTTTGGGAACATTTTTCAAAAAAGGCTGTTATGGATGTAATTGATAAAGAGGGCATTGACCTTATTTATACTACTTCTGCACCTTACAGCGACCATCTTCTCGGTCTTTATATTAAGAAAAAAACGCCCTGACATAAAGTGGGTTGTGGATTTCAGAGATGAATGGACAAACAATCCTTATACTTTAGACAATCCTCATGGTGCTTACAGAACTAAGAGGGAAAAAGAAATGGAACACGAGGTTGTAACTACAGCTGATATGTGTGTTACAAATACTCCTGTAATGAGAGCTAATTTTATTAGAAATAATAAATTAACTGGAGATAATTTCTTTACTATTCCTAATGGTTATGATGTAGAGGACTTTGAGGGTATGCCTAAGGAAAAACCAAACAACAGCAAGTTGACAATGGTTTATACAGGTGCTTTATATGGAAGAAGAAAGCCAGATAATTTCTTTCAGGCTTTAAGTGAGTTAAAGTCAGAGGGCAAAATTGATGGCAATAAACTTCTTGTTAAACTTATTGGCAATTATCACAAAGATAAATTACAGGCTCAAATTGACTCTTTTGGCTTAAAAGAACAGTTTGAAATTGTAGGCTATGTGCCTCACAATGTTTGTATAGAACATCAGGTAGCCAGTGATGTCCTTGTCCTTATTGAGGGTGGTGGTAGAGGCTCTGATGCTTTCTATACAGGCAAGATTTTTGAATATATGAATACAAACAGACCGGTATTGGCTATATTGCCAAAGGGCTGTGCTGCTGACCTTGTTAGAGAAAGTGGCATAGGTATTGTTGCTGATACAGATGATGTAAAGGCAATAAAGGAATGTATTCTCAATTACTATAACGCTTGGGTAGAGGGCAAACTTGAATTTAATCCAAACAGAAGCGTTATAGAGGGCTTTGAAAGAAAAAAGCTAACAGAAAAGTTAGCTGAGGTTTTTGATAAAATGTACTAGGATGTGACTCTAATGAAGATACTCCACTTTATCAGCGGGGGAGATTCTGGTGGGGCGAAGACCCATGTTCTTACCTTGTTGGATAATCTGAGAAAACTGAATATTGAGGTAGAGCTACTGTGTATTATGGAGGGCGTTTTTACTGAGGAAGCCAGAGAATTGGGTATTCCCGTTACTATAATTCCACAAGAAAAAAGATGGGATTTATCTGTACTCAGTAAGTTAAGAAATTTATAAATAACTGTGGTTGTGATTTAGTTCATTGTCATGGTGCTAGAGCAAATTATATTTCTCTTTTCATAAGAGGTGGCGTAAAAGTACCTATGATTACAACTCTCCATAGTGATTATAAGCTGGATTTTAAAGATAACCCGAGAAAGCAGTTGATTTATACGCCTATAAATGCCTTTGCTTTAAGCGTTATAAGCATATTTTGGCTGTAACAAAGGCTTTTAAATATATGCTTATGCTTAGAGGTTTTAAGGAAGAACGCATTGATGTTATATATAATGGTATAGATTTTTCTCAAGAACTTCAGACTTATGATATGTATACATTTTTCAAAAATATAAATGTTCCCCACGATTTGAATAAAAAATATGTTGGTATTGCAGCTAGACTTTTTGCTGTAAAAGGTGTAAATGTATTTTTAGATATGGCAAAGATTATTGCTGATAAGCGTGAGGATATAGACTTTATTATTTTGGGTAATGGAGAAATGTGGCAACAATGTCAGGACTTTATTAAGGGAAATAAACTTGAAAACAGGGTTTATATGGCAGGGCAGGTAACTGACCCTGTAATGATGAACAGCTATTACAAGTATATTGATGTAAATACCCTGACATCTTATTCTGAAAGTTTCCCTTATGCTCTTTTGGAGGGAGCAAGGTGCAAGTGTGCTACAGTAGCTACTGCTGTAGGTGGTATTCCGGAAATGATTATTGACGGAGAAAGCGGTTGCCTTGTTCAATCTGGGGATAGTAAGGCTCTGGCAGAATGTGTTGAAATGCTTTGTGATAAAGATGATATTCGTATAAGATACGGTGTCAATTTTTATGAAAGAGCTAAGGAAAACTTTTCTTCACAGGCTATGGCAAATACCCATAAGAAAATTTATGAAAAGATTATAAAGGAGAATGTAAAGTGAAATTAGTTGATGAAAACGGCAAGATTTTTGGTAAGGTAAACATTGTAGACCTTATTGTTTTAGTCTTAATCGTTGCTATTGCAGCTGCTGGTATTATCAGAGTAAGCTCTAAGAAGTTAAATGCTGATAACAGCGAAGCTGGTGCTGATGGCGAACAGTATTGCTATGTTACTCTTTTATCTTCTCTTGTTGTACCAGAAGTTGCTGAAGGCTTAAAGGAAGGCGACAAACTTGTTGCTAACAATGCTTTCACAGATGCAGAAGTTGTTTCTGTAGATGTTGCTCCAGCTGCTTATGTTGGTACAAACTCAGAAGGTAAGGCTGTTTACAGCGAACATCCTTTATGGAAAGATGTTACAGTTGTTGTTAAGGAAAAAGTTAATCCTAAGTCAGTTATACTTAAAGTAGGCAATCAGGAAGTAAGAGTTGGTTACAGCTATATTCTTAAAACACAGACTGTAGAAACAAACTGTAAAATCAGAGGTATTGAGTTTAAGGACGAATAGTGAGGTGTGCTTATGCTCGATGTTTTAAAAGGCAGTATTCTTGTAAGGGCTATATTGTGTGTTGTTCACACTTTTGGAAATGCCTATAGATGCAGTCTGCTTGAAAAATTTGTTAGTGCAGTTTATAGAAGTTGGAGAGGTAGTTTATCCACCATATTTGCAGTAAATATGTGAATAAAAAGCCTTTTTACCAGAGTAGCCTTATTTACAGATTTGTAATGGCTATAGGTAGAATTTTGGACAAGCCTTTTGGTGCTATATACAGAGCTTTTAAACCAGCTGTTGACAATAGTAAGATTTGTAATTTTGCTAAGGTTGCAGTAGGTAAGGATTGTAGAAGTCGTGCCTACGGTGCCGGTCTTTTGCTTATGGCAATACCTATTGGTTCACTTATAGCGTTGATTATGAAAGGTAATTGCACACCTATTACTATAGGAATGTGTGTAGCTGTTTTTATTTTTGGTTTAGCTCTCAGCTTCGGTGTGGTTTTTAACGAGGTTATTCAGAACAGCTTGGTAGTAAAGTTTGTGAAATGGGTTATTTCTTCCCTTGAATAGCCAGAATGGTTGGTGAAATTGTGAACAATATAAGAGCAGTTTTAATACTTATATTAGGTCTTTTGATTGGTCTTGCCTTTGGTGTTTTAGGTCCTGTTGTGGGTCTTGGCTTAGTAGCTGTTATTACGGCTTACATAATGATTGTATCCTCTCCAGATGTGGCTATATGCGTCTTGACAGGCTATGCAGTTATTGACTGGGTTTTGAGATTGGTAGCAGAGGCTTTGGCAGGAGCTTGGGACGAGCTTTATCTTGTAGTCCTTATTTTAATTTGGATATACAAGTGGATAAGTGCTAGAAATGGTGAAACAATTAAGGTTACATCAATGGATTTACCTATAATTATTTTTATAGGGGTAATGCTTTTTGCACTTATAATTAACTCAACTGATTACTCAATTTCTCTTGAGGGCTTCAGAGCTATTGTACAGTATATACTTTGGTATTTTGTAGTTCTTCAGCTTGTAAATGGAGAAAAGAGTGCAAGAAAGGTAACAATGGTATTTGTTATTGTAACGGGTATTATGGCACTTCATGGTGTGTTCCAGTATATTGTTGGTGTAGAAATGCCAGCAGGCTGGGTTGACCAAAACGAAGCAGGTGTTAGAACAAGAGTATTCTCTATTCTTACAAGCCCTAATGTTTTTGGTTCATTACTTACTTTAGCAACACCTATGTCAATTTCAATGTGCCTTTCTTCAAAGAAAAAAGGTGGCAAGTTTATTTTTGGCTTTTTAGCTCTTATGATGGCAGCCAGTCTTGTGTTTACTTTCTCAAGAGGTGCATGGATAGGCTTTGTACTTGCTATCGGTATTTATATTTTACTTAAAGACAAAAGACTTATTATTCCAGGAATTGTGTTAGCGGTTCTTGTAGTAGCACTTGTACCAAGTGTTGGTAACAGAATTGGCTATATGCTCAGTCCTGAATATATTGAATCCTCTTTAAGAGGTGGCCGACTTGTGCGTTGGCTTACAGGTTTAAGAATTTTAGAATTTTATCCATGGCTTGGCGTTGGTCTTGGTCAGTTTGGTGGTGCTGTTGCTATGAATCATCAAACAAGTTTCTTAGTAGACCTAAGCGTTGTAAAGACATTCTATATGGATAACTATTATTTAAAGACAGCTGTTGAAGTGGTATTGTAGGCTTTAGTGCCTTTGTAATGCTTATGTATAGTGTTATTATCAACAGCTTTAGAACACTCCGTTCCCCATTGACAAAAGAGGGAAAGGAACTTGCCACAGGTATTATGGCAGGTCTTTGTGGTGTTATTACCCACAACTGGGTAGAAAATGTATTTGAAACACCTTTAATGGCCAGTGTATTCTGGATATTTGTAGGTGTTATAATGGCTATGTGGTACAGCAGTAATAAGGCTGAGAATAAATAATATATTGTGGGGTAGTCCTATGATTAGAGTATTAATAGCAGGCTATCATGGATTTGGTAATTGTGGCGATGAAGCTATTCTTCAAGCTATGACAGCCAATATTCGTGCTATGGCGAAAGATGTGGAGATTACAGCTTTAAGCTATAATCCGGAATTTACAAAAACTGAATATGGTATCAATCTGTACAGAGGTTTAATATGCTTCAGGTTCTGTCTGCTATTAAGCACAGCGATATTGTTTTAAGTGGTGGTGGAACTCTTTTGCAGAATGGCACAAGTACACGCTCACTTATGTACTATCTTACTATTATTAAAATAGCTAAGTTTTTCAGAAAGAGAGTTATGCTTTACGCCAACGGTATTGGACCAGTAAGTGGTAAACTTAATCGCAGACTTGTGAAAATGGTTGTAAATACTGTTGATGTAATAACTCTCCGAGAAAAACTATCTGAGGCAGATTTAAAGAGTATAGGTGTTACAAAACCTAACATTATGGTTACTGCTGATCCAGCTTTTAATCTGGAATCTATTTCAGATGATGAGGCTTGGAAGTTACTTGACGAGGAGAAAATTCCTCATAATGAACAGATGATTGCAGTTTCCGTTAGAAATTGGTCTAAGGCTTTTGGCGGAGATGATTATGTAAAGAAAGTGGCAAAAGTGTGTGATAATGCTATTGCAGAGGGCAAAACTGTTGTATTTCTTCCTATGGAATATCCTAGGGATTGGAATTGTCTAAAAAGGTTATGTCCTATATGAAAGAAAAGGCGTATATTATGCAGAAACGATATACTCCATCACAGATTTTGGGGATAGTAGGTTGTTTTGATATTATGCTTAGTATGCGACTTCATACTTTGATTTTTGCTGCTGTCAAAAATGTACCAATGCTTGGTATTATTTATGACCCTAAAGTTGAATATTACATTAAAGAGCTTGATATGGTTGAGGCAGGAGATGTAAGACATTCTCCTATTAATGTAAAAGCTGTTAATGAACAAATAAATGATGTTTTTGAAAATATGGAGGCCTATAAGGCTAGATTGAAGTTTAAAGCTGATTTGATGAAACAAAGAGCAGGGCAAAATGATGTTATGCTTGCTCAGCAGTTTGATATAATCAGAAAGAACAAAAAATAGTATTGTGTATGATAAATTGGTAGAAAGGAAAAGGTAACTGACCATGAAAAGAAAGTTGATTATTGGTTTACAGGCTATAGCCGTTACAGTTGTTGCTGTTGTTGGTACTGCTTTTGCAGCTGATGCAGGTTCTGCTAGTGACCCAGTTGCGTCAAAGAGTTATGTTGATGACAAGATAAATCAGGTTATAAATATGATAAATACTGGTAGTGCTACTACTGAGGCATCAGGTTCATCTTATGTGCCTGTTTCAGTTCCTGTTGGCAAGGTTCTCTATGGTGCAGAGGGTAGTGAAATTATACTCCGTTCTGGTAAGGGTACTATTTACACAGCTGGTGTAGACGGTGTTGTTGATGCTACAACTGGTGCAAACTTAAAAACTGGTGCAACAGCAGTAGCTAATCATATTCTTATTGTTCCTAGAGCCGATGGCAGAGGTGTTAATGTTTCAGAGGCTGCTTGGTTCTTAGTTAAGGGCGGTTACAGCATTAAGTAATTAGTCGAGAGGTGTATTATGAGTATTTGCAAAATTTAGGTGTTCCGTTTCAGAATATAACACCAGGAGATGCTGAAGAAAGAATTGTAAAGTTTCTTCATCAGAGTGGAAAAGCTATGGTGTTTACACCTAATCCAGAAATGGTAATGGCGGCTCAAAAAGACGAAGAATTTATGAGAATTTTAAATGAGTCAGCTATGAACATTCCTGATGGTATAGGTATTATTTACGGTTCAAAATTTACAAATAACCCAATAAAATCAAGAGTAGCAGGTTATGACTGTGTTCAAGGTGTTTTTGAACTTATTAAGGACACAGACAAGACAGTTTATTTCTTTGGCGGTGCTCCGGAAATTGCTGAAAGAGCAAAAGAAGCTATGGAGAAAAAACACTATGGACTTAAAGTTGTAGGCGTGGCTGACGGTTATTTTGATGCTGAAAAAGAACAAATGATTATAGCGATATAAACGAGAAAAAGCCGGATTTACTTTTAGTTGGTATAGGATTTCCTAAGCAGGAAAAATGGATATATAACAACATTAAAAACCTTAATGTAAAGGTTGCTATTGGTGTAGGTGGTAGTTTTGATGTTATGAGTGGTAATGTAAAGAGAGCTCCTAAGATATTTATTAAATTAGGTCTTGAATGGTTCTATAGACTTATAACACAGCCAACAAGAATAGGCAGAATGATGGTTTTACCTCTTTTTATGTTAGTTGTTATTAAAAATAAAATATTGGGTAAATAGTAAATAGCCTCCTTTGGTTTCAATGGAGGCTATTGCTTTATGTACAAATATGATTTTGTAACTATTAAATAGTAATTGTTTTAAATTTATGAATATGTTAAAATAAAAGAAAAGATAATTTATGTAAAGGAGAATGGATATGAAGAAATTTATTGTTGCTTTGACAACCCTTGGACTTATTTCTGCTATGAGTGTTGCTACTTTTGCTGATAATTTTGCTAATTTTAACGATGCACAGCCAATGCAGAATTTTACATCAGATATTAATAAACTCTACACTTCAAATTTGAATAAAGTTTCATCTAATGTTGTAAACGATTTAGATATTAAAGACGGTTATTTTTCTTGTTATAATGGATATGTATATTATTTGGATAATTCAAAAAGTGGATATACAGACCTTAGAAGAATGAAAGCTGATAAAACAGGGGATATTCTTATACACAGAATTGTAACAGGGGAGAGCTATACTCTTAGTTCTTATATTTTAGGCGATAGCAATCTTTACTATACAATTTACAATATTAAAACTCAGCAACACAGTTTCAGAAAAGTTGATTTAGTTACTAAAAAGGATAGCTTAATTTATTCTTCTGATACCGCTATGTTAGAGGTGTTAGCATCTCAAAATGGTTATGCTTATGTGTGTGAAACTTCTTTTGATGAAAACAATGATATTCACAGATTAATATATAAAGTAAATGTAAATAAAGGCACAGACAAATATGTTGTTGTAACAACTAAGACAAATGTAAATTACTTATGTGCAAGAATAACAGGGGATACTCTCTACATAAAGAAAGTAGATTTTTCAAATGCTGATGTAGAGGATTATCCAGAGTCTGTATTGTTAATTGATTTGAAAAAAAGCAAAATTGTAAAAGAAATAAATCTTGGTACTCACAATGTTGTGGATATTAAAAATGGAAAAGCTATAGCTCAAGATGGTGGAAAAATTACTTCTATAGACTTAACATCTGGGGAAGAAAAACAGCTTTTAAATTTAGATACTAACAAAGTTCAAATGCAATATTTAGGTTTTTATAACGGCAAATTGTACTATGTAACTTATAATTTAAGCACTTATGAAAATAAGGTATCTTATAAAAATATAGGTACAGGGGAAATGAAAGACCTTACAAGTTGGGTAGAACAGAGAGTAGAATAATATAAACACCTCCTATTTTTAGGAGGTGTTTATGCTATAAGTGTTGTAAATGGTCGAAATTTAAGCAAAAATGGATTTCATAGATAAATGGTAGGTTGATTTATATAAATTGAAAATATAGGGCATAAAGCCTATATATACGGGAAATAAAAAAGTGATAGCAAATTTTATGCTATCACTTTTTATAGTAAATCGGAAAAATATAATATTAATTTAATTAACCAATGATATAAACCTTAACAATTTTGTGGCCAAAACCAAGATGATAAAGCAGCTGAATGTGTACCGTAGCAAAGGT
>ENA-OQHP01000177-OQHP01000177.1-human-gut-metagenome-genome-assembly--contig:-NODE-177-length-21039-cov-2.749952_pt1 | contig 21039 bp, 36 predicted proteins | sample MGYA00242563_ERZ504717 | MGnify/ENA primary metagenome ERZ504717 (study PRJEB26092, sample SAMD00036212) | human gut metagenome | host: Homo sapiens | study: EMG produced TPA metagenomics assembly of... | reverse complement strand
GGCAGAAAGTCAGGTGCGCAGGCTTCAGAACGGATGAACACGGAACTGGTCAGGAATGGCAAACTACATCACAAAACAGAAGCACCCTGAAAAGAAGGGCAAAGAGCCGAACCAGTTGAAAGTATCAGAAGGCATGGAAAGCAGCAAGGGACTGAAAAAGCCCGAAGTGAAGAAGAATCACTATAAATTCAAGCAGAAGGACGTTGATGAAATTGTCACAGGCAGATGCGATCTGGAAGACAAGCTGAAGAAATGGTATGCAGCAGACGGATACAAGCTGACATCGTATGAAGTCAGATATAACAACATGAATGGCAGATTTTACATATACGCAAAGATGTACAAGCCAGAGGAAGGAGGACAAAAAAAGAGTGGCAAGCAGAAAAATAAAGCTAAACCGAAGACAAAGAAGAAGACGCAGACGAAGAAGACAGCTGATCAATGCAGCAGTTGAAGCCGTTCAGGGCATCAAGGGAATATTCCGAAGACTGGGCGCGCTGATCAGCAGAAAACCAAAGCTGTCAGTAGCAATCCTGATTGCATTCCTGATCTTATATGTGACAGTGATGGAAGTGCTTGCATTCAGGGGGATGATGACGAAGGGCGACACAGTGACGGAACATACAGAAACAACACAAGCAGCAGAACCGACAGAAAGTGACCTGAATGCGGTTGAATATCCATTCAATACAATGTCACAGGATTGGAGTGGCGAAGACATGGAAGGCTTCTGCTATCACGAAATCACTGACGAATGCAAGGCAGCAGGCGGCACATTTCCGATCATGGCGCAGATATATACATACATCGTCTGTGAAAATTATGGCGTTGACTATGAAATGGTGTTCGCCTGATCGAGAAGGAAAGCGAATGCAGATGGAACGCTTCAGGCGATGGCGGCACATCATGGGGGTATATGCAGATAGCGCAGAAATGGCACAAAGAAAGAATGCAACGCCTGAACTGCGCTGATCTGACAAATCCATATCAAAATGTGACAGTCGGCATTGATTACCTGAAGGAGATTCAGGACAGTTTGCAGGAAGTACCAGAAGATGTGCGTCCATATTATGTTCTGGCGGTCTACAACTACGGAGCAGCAGGCGCAAAGAAAAACTTGTGGAATCATGGTGTGTATAAATACAGCTACAATACAGCGATCATGGAAAGAGCAGCACAGCTGAAGGCAGAAAAAGAAAGACAGGACACGAAGGAGGAATAAAAGTGGACAACAAAAAAAGATTGTGCTTGGAAGATGCAGTCACAAAAGCAGAAATCTACGCAGTGAAGTGATTGAAGAAGAACTGAACCGAAAAGGAATCGCACCGAACAGCATTGAAAGAAAAATCATCATCACACGCACAGCGGATGTGCTGGCGGCACACAGGGAAGAAGTCAGGGATATGTATAAAAAGTCAGGGGTTGCTTCTTCAGGACTGGATCATAAAGATGTCAGACATAAAAGACCTGATCGCATTCAAGAAAATGAAGCAGCTGGGATTCACTGGCGATGTCATGCAGGACATGAAGAAGATGGAGGAAGCACGATGAATATGAAGTATGCGATGCGTTCGGAAGATACCGAACAGATCAATGTCATCAGCTGGGCTTCATGGCAGATGCAGAAATATCCTGAACTGAAATGGCTGCATCATATCCCGAACGGCGGCAGCAGGAACAGAGCCGAAGCAGTAAAGCTGAAGCAGATGGGCGTGAAGTCAGGCGTGTCGGACTTATGTCTTCCGTACCCAAAAGGAATATATTGCGGACTGTACATCGAAATGAAGTATGACAAGGGCAGACACCAGCCGTCACAGAAAGAGTTCTTGACCGATATGGCGGCAGCAGGACACTATGTCGCGACATGTTACACGGCAAGGGACGCGGTTGAAGTTCTTGAAAAATACTTGAATTTGAAGTGCTTACAGACACACATTCATGTGTCAGATTCAGACACCGCAGTCACGGAAACAGCAGAACGCATGAAAGAGCCGAACAACAGCGTATGGAAAGACGGCGAAGTGAAACCGCTGAAGGTGTAGGACATGAACGGATATGCGGCAGCAGTCAGACAGTTTTATGACATATACAGACCAATTGCGAGAAGGTACGGACTGCGGATGTCAAGCCACACTTCAATATACGATGATGGCTGGATAAAAATATACAAGGGCGAAGGAGCAGACAGACAACAGATCATCAAGGTTGAAGAAGCGAACGACACAGACCTATACGACAGGGCAAGGGAAGCAGTGATCAGCTGGGAGAACAGCAAGAAGGAAAGAAATGCAAGACGATAGGAAAGCACATCAAATCACATTGCAGGAACTTGGGATCATACCGAAAGAGCCAGAGCGAAAAGAAAAAGTCAGAAAACAATATGCTTTTCCTTGCGGCGGTTGCGTGTGTAGCCACTGCGCAAACAATGTGGAAACGCCAGACACATGCACAGGAGAAATGAAAGAACCTTGCTTCACATGCGACTATTGCAAGCATTATGACGGAAAAGGAACAGACAGGCGACTTCAAGATTGTGACAAATACATTGTGACGGACGAACACGCGAGAAGGTTAAGAAGACACATAAAAATAATAAACAGGAGGAAAGCACATCAATGAAAATAATAGCAGTAATGAATCAAAAAGGCGGCATCGGAAAGACAATGACCGCAGCAGCTATCGCCTACATAATGGGCGAAGAAAAAGGAAAGAAGGTGCTGATCTGTGACGCGGATCAGCAAGGCAACATATCACTTCTTTACGACAGATTTGATCCTGAAGGACTGGGAATGTCAGAATTGCTTGAAAATCATCAGGCAGCAGGCGGCACATATTCGACAACAGACCTGATCCGAACAACACCATATGGAAATATTGACATAATACCAGCGAACGGATATTTGATGCGAACAAACATGACACTGCTTCAGGAAGAAGGAGAAGATCAGATTCTTCGATTTGCAGCAGCAATGAATGAAGTCAGAACTATATATGATTATTGCATTGTTGATTGTGGTCTGATTATGGACATGACAGTCACAAATGTGATGATTGCAGCAGACCTTGTGATCGTGCCTGTCAAGATCGGCGGCTTCGAGATTGAAGCGGCTGCAAACATGGACAGTCAGCTGACATCGTTCAGAAGGATAAATCCTGACATTCGCATGAAAGTATTGATGACGATGCGTCAGAAGAACCAGACGACACTTCAGGTTGAAGAATGGCTGAAAACACAGTCAGGACACGATTGCTTTGCGACAGCGATCAGGCGATCAATAATCGCAGAGAAGTCAACAGTCGCACAAGTGCCGCTTCCAAAGTTTTCAAAAAACTGCATCGTGACGCAGGACTATCGTGCAGCAACATATGAATTGATGAAAGAGGTGTGAACATGGGAGTGTATGAGATAATCACAGGAATCACAGAAAACGAAGAAAATCTGAAGTCGAAATCAGGCAGACGGAAGGAACGCTGGGAGGAAATCTTGTGTACATCAAAAACACAAAAACAAACAAGGCGTATTCCTTTACATTAGCGGACGGCGATGAATATGGCGCAGACGCAATGACACGAAATGCAGTCGCAAAGCTGCATTCGGATATGTGCGGCTGCAACGAAAAGACACTTGACAGAATCGAACATGCGCTGGGAATAAAACTTGAAACATGGCAGTCAGAATATATCCTGTCAGAAGGCATCACATATCCGTATGAAGGAAGAAGGACAGGGAAGACGCTTGCATATCAAATCAAGACGCTTCTGATTGCACACAACGACATAACGATCTACGGCAACGAAGCGCAATACTACGTTGACGAAATACATGGCAACATATACGAAAAAAATTATGTCATAGACCTTGCAAGGCTTTCAGAACACCTTCGCAAAGCTGGCATCGGAGTTCCGAAAGTGACATTGAAACTGAACAAAATGAGAAGAAGGGAGGACGGAATGCGATGGAATTGAAAGGACAAGTCACAATCAGCATTGAAGACTTTGAAAAGCTGAAGGCAGCAGCAGAGCAGAAAGAGTATGCGGAAAACAGACTGACTGCATTCAAGGACAGAATGTCACAATTTTATGAGATTGAAGACACAGAGTTCTGGAAACAGGTCAAAGAGATTGACAGCAAACCAATGACAGACAGACAGATCGCTATGGCACTATCGAAGGCAAGGGAAACATTGAAGATTGTTGTCGATACAAAAGCACTGAAAAAGACGATCAAGGTCAATGATAAATAAAAAAGCCTATCCAGATAATGACGCACACATTGACCTAAGCAACACGACAGACAAAGAACTGAAAGCAATAGAAATATGTTTCAGAGAACAGGAGGACTGACAATGGCGTGGAATGTAATGGAACAGCTGAACGCAAACGCAAAGAAGGCAGCAGTCGGGGACAACACACCGAAGGCACACTTCAGGACACAGGATGTCAGCATCAATAAAATGTACAGCAATGATAAAAACTTCTATTCGGTTGAGGACATCGAACCGCTGGCACAAAAGATTCTGCTTGTTGGATTGATGGAAAATCTTGAAGTCGTCCACGATCCTTGCGACAGGGGCGAATATAGAATCATAGCAGGGGAAAGACGATGGCGTGCGCTGAAGATACTTGTTGAAAAAGGCTATACAGAATTTGAAAAGGCAACGTGTCAGATTCAGACACCAGCGTCAGAGGAAGAAGAAACACTTCGCCTGATCATCGCGAATGATTACAGAAACAAGACAGTGTCAGACCTTCTGGAAGAAGAAGACAAGCTGAAGAAAATATTGCAACGCATGAAGGAAAACGGACAAAAGATCATGGGAATTGACCTGAACAGCGGTCGCATTCGCGATGTCGTTGCATATTTCTTGAAAATAGCACCGACAAAGGTTGCACAGATCGAGAGCATCAACAAGCGTCTGATCCCTGAGTTTTCAAAAGAACTGAAAGAAGGTCGCCTGACTTTTTCTGCTGCCTATATGATCAGCGGAATGAATGAAGAAACACAAGCAGAAATGCTGGAACGCTATCAGGAAAACGGCTTGACCTACAAGGAAGTGAAAGAGATCAAGCAGCAGCAGGAGGAAAAGGCAGCAGCGGAACAGATTGAAGGTCAAATGAACATTGACCAGTTCACAGAAACAGAAGAAGAGATCGAAGAACCTGAAGACGATGCAGAGGACACAGAGGACGAAGACGAATGGGAAGACGCACACCCTGAAGCATCACATCGCTGTGTTATAGCTGCAAGAGATATTCAGACTGCAATGTGAAGACAGGAACATGTCAAAGCTGTGATCAGTACATCAACAAGGCAGAAGCCGAAAAGACTGAAGAAGAAAGATACAGCGAAGAACAGGACGCGATTGACAGAGAAACAGCAAAGAAACTTCGCGAGAAGGCAGACGAAGAAAAGATGCAGCAGCTTCCTTCGGACAGCAACAAGGACAAGTGCATCAGAATGTCACAAAGCGCATTTGAAGAAATTGAAGAAGGCAAGCCGTACATCATCACGAAAGACGACAGCTTCAGAAAAGGACAGGAAGTGACGCTGATTGCATTCAAGGAAGGCAAGGCGACAGGGCAGCAGTGCAAGAAGACAATTATCTGCGTTGACACAAGCATCACATCATCAGCACTTGAAGACGGCTATTGTATTTTAGGACTGGGAGAAGTCGAAGAAACGCTTCAGGAAGCAGCAACAGGCGCAGGACAGGACGCAGACAACAGAACACTACAATATGGAGCATAGGAGGAAAAGAACATGCAGACAAAAGACGACATCAAGGAAATGGCACAGACATTCAGGGAAGCGGCAGACATTCTGGACGAGATTGCAGAACTTGACGACAAGGAAGGCATGACGAAAGAGGAAAGAAAAGAGAAAGAAGAAGAACTGTCAGCAAGATTCTTGATGAAACTGATCAAGATTCAGCAGGCATAAACAGCAGAAAGGGGAATCGACATGAATGAAATAATCTGCAATAAATGCGCAGCGACATTCACACCTGACATGATCGAGATTCAAAAAAGAGTAATCACACAGGACGAAGAACACAACGACATCATTGAACAGTATTATGAATGTCCGAACTGTGGTGCGCATTACACAATCACAATCACTGACAGGGTGCAACGAATAGCGATCCAGAAGCGCAGACAGCTTCAGACGGCAGTCAAGAACGCAATCAGGGCAAAAAGACCAGCAAGGGCGCAGACATACAAAAACAAAGAAAGAGAACTTGCAGACGACATTCAGGCACGTTCAAAGATGCTAAAAGAACAGTATGCAGAATATACGGAGGAATAAAAACATGTACGAACATTTCACAAAGACACAGCAGCAGTTCGATGTCAGACGCGGCGATGTGTATTATATCAACAACAACAGAGGACAGAGAGGAAACGAGATCAGGAAGGACAGACCAGCCGTCATTGTGTCGGCTGACTTCCTGAACAAACACAGCGGCGATGTGGTCGTTGTGTTCCTGACATCACAGCCGAAGAAAGACATGTCAACACATGTGACGATCAGAACAACTGGAAGAGTGTCGGAAGCACTATGCGAACAGCCGACAACAATCAGCGTGGAAAGATTAAACAACAGAATCGGCAGTGTGACAGAAAGAGAAATGCAGCAGATAGACATTGCGCTTCAGATAGCTTTGAATCTGGACGTGGGAGCAAACACACAGCCAGAACCGAAAATCAATCGGGGGGGCATCACACAGCAGTGATGATGTACTTGAAAGCGAACACGATTGCATCATACGGCTTGAAACGGAGCGCAACACATACAAGAAACTTATGAAGACATTATGAACCGAAGGAGATAGAAAAAACATGCGAAGTATATGGATTGAACAGGCGATCAGCAATCTGGGTGGAATTATCGTGATTATATTGCAGTTGGGATTCATAGCAGTCCTGACAGCACTGATCATCTTGATTGTTACAGAGATAATCAAGGCAGCAGTCAAAGGAAACAAAGAACAAAAAGGAGCAAAGAAGAATGAATAAGGTCATATTGATGGGAAGGCTGACAAGGGATGCACAGACACGATATACAGAAGGCGCAGAGCCTATGGCAATATCGCGCTTCACACTTGCGGTTGACAGGAGAGTCCAGAGAGATCAGGAAGGACAGTCAGCTGACTTCATTTCCTGTGTAGCATTCGGAAAGACAGGACAGTTCTTCGAGAAGTACGGACAGCAAGGGACAAAGTTTGCGGTCGAAGGTCGTATTCAGACTGGAAGCTATACAAACAGAGAAGGACGCAAGGTCTACACAACAGATGTCGTCATCGAAACAGCTGAATTTGCAGAAAGCAAAGCGGCAGCAGGCGACAACCAGTCAAGACCACAGCCAGCACCAGACAGCGGCGATGGCTTTATGAACATACCAGACGGCGTTGACGATTTGCCTTTTACATAAAGGCGCAGGAAGGAGTGAAAGACGTGAAACTGAAGGAATATGCAACAAAGATAAAAAACAGGCTTATGGGGCAGAATGCAAAGCCACAGAAGGAAGAAAAAGACGATCTGTCAGAGAAAATCGCAGAGCGTACACAAGAACTGATTGCAGAAGACAGACAGGAAGCTGTCAGGGCAGCAGTCGTGGAAGAACCTGAACCAGAAGAAGAAGCAGAGCAGCCGAAAGCTGAAAGAAACATCAGCGCAGATGTGATGAAGCTGGCAGCAGTCACAAGAGGATTGAAGATTGATCCTGAATGGACAAAAGAAGAAATGATCAAGGCTGTATCGGAATACAGCGGACTTCCTGAAGAAGAAATCGAAGTGCTGCTTGAATCAACAGTAAAATGGGCGCAGGAAACAGGAAGAAAAATGGTAAAGAGTATCACAGAAACATTTGAAAGACTGAAGCCAGCGTTTGAACAGGTAGGAAAAGCAATCGCAGAAGCATTCAGGAAGACGAAATGGACAGGATTGCAGCTGCGCAAGGAACTGATCAGCAACAACAGGCGCAAAATGAAAGGAATGCCGATGATCAGGCGAAGGCGATTGAAAAAGCCAGAAGGAACGAAAGGCGAAAGCCTAAAAAGTAGAAAGAAGGTGTGCAATGTGCAAAATAGCGATGAAACGCAGCAGGACATGACGGAAGCAATCAGAATCGCGGTGCGAAAGGCGTTTGCTGAAGTCAAAATTGAAGAAAAGAGAGCAGAGAAGAAAAAAACACTGTATAACACACGAAGATTGATGGAATCATATATCGACCTGAAAAAATATATCAATAATGCGATCACGGAAGAAGAAGAGGTCACAGAAGCAGCATATAGCGTCCTGAAGGGCGAAAATGCAAAGCTGAAATCTGTCAAGGAAGCCAAAATGGTCACAGCGATGATGATAATTAACATTGACAGGGCATTGACCGAACTGGAAACCGAAAGCAGGAAAGAAGGCACATTGTACAAGTATGAAGCGTTCAGAATGCACTATATTGACGGATTGACCTTTGAAGAAATCGCGGATCAGCTGGATTGTGGAAAAAACAGCCCTTCAAACTGGTGTAAGGCGATTTTGAAGAAAATGTCTGTCAAATTATTCGGAATTAACGGAATTTGAAAAACGCGATCTGAAAAAGGCGTTTTTTCAAGGGAAATGAAAACGAAAGTGTGGGAAAAGCGTGGAAAAAGTGAGGGTTTTTATAGGGAGAATCCTAAAGTAAAATAGTATCGTGAAATGTTGTACAGAAAGACCGAAACAGCACAGAAGTGTTGCATCGGTCTTTTTTATTGCATTTCTGCCTCTTATTTGCGGAATGTGGGTGCTTATATAGGGCATCCACAGGAAGCATAAAAACAAGGCTTTATATAGGGGCATACCTGACAGGGGCGCATATATAGGGCATATATAAGGGGCATATATAAGCGGCTGCATATAGAGTCTATACAGACGGCTATATGAAGCATATGCAGCAGTAGGAAGGTGGTGCAAGGGTTTGTTATTTCACAAGTGCAGATGTGGGGCTTTAATACCGCAGAATATAGCTGAATGTGAAGCCTGTGCAGCGAAGGCAGCAGGGCGGCAGTCAAGACACATGGAATACAACAAACACCGAAGAAACAAGAAGACAGCAGCCTTCTATGTATCAAGTGAGTGGAGGAAGACAAGAGCCGAAACAATCAGGCGGTTTGATGGCGTTGATATATATGCCTTCTATGTGCTGCATGTAATACAGACAGCTGACATGGTGCATCATATCACACCTATTGAAGACGACTGGAACAGACGACTTGATGCAACCAATCTGATCCCATTGAGCAATCACAGCCATGGAATCATTGAAGCCTTGTACAGCAAGGATGAACAGACAAAAAAGCGACACAAAAGATGTTGTATGACCTGATAGAACGCCACTGGAAGGCGACAGGGGGAGTATGAAAAAGTATCGGGTTAAGTTTATTTAGTCGCGCTTCCCCTTTTCCGTGGAGAAAACTCCCCACGGAAAATCCAGATCAGGGCATCCGAAAAAGGGTGCGTGTCAGATTCTGACACACCGCAAGGAAACCAGCAAAGAAGGGAGGTCGCAGAAGAATGGCAGGACAACGACAGCCGATCGCGCTGGTACAAGCAAAAGGCAAAAAACACCTGACAAAAGCAGAAATTGAAGAACGTCAGCGAACAGAAGTGAAAGCGGCTGCGGACAAAGTGACAGCACCGCAATACTTATCGCCGACACAGAAAAGAACCTTCAAGAAAATCGTGAAGGAACTTCGTGCGATTGACCTCATATCGAACCTTGATGTTGATGCACTTGCAAGACTGGTCATCGCACAAGAAAAATACATCGCAGTCACGCAAGAACTGAACAGACAACCGATCATGGTGGAAATTGAGATCACAACAAAGCAGCTGGACGAATACGGACAGCCAGTGAAGATCAGAAAAGAAGTCGTGAACGGAGAAGTGGAAAGACTTGCGCTACTTCAAGACAGATACTTCAAGCAGTGTCGTCAGGGGGCTGCGGACTTCGGACTGACAGTGTCAAGCCGCTGTCGCCTTGTAGTGCCAAAAGCAGACAAGGAAACACCGAAAGAAAACAAGTTCGCGAAATTCGCATAAGGCGAACACATGACAACAGATAGAGCTACACAATACGCGCTGGATGTCCTTGCGGACAAGATTGTTGCTGGCGATCTGGTCAAAGCAGCATGTCAAAGACATATAGACGACATGAAAGCGGCTGAAGCTGCGCCATATCGCTATTACTTTGATGTTGAAGAAGCAGAAGGATCATTGACTTCGCTGAAACACTGACTATTGCGGAAGGCGAAGAAGAACAGCCAGTGACGGCATATCCATTCCAGTGCTTCATTCTGGGAAGCCTGAACGGATGGAGAACTAAAGACGGACATCACAGACGATTCAGAACCAGTTATATACAGCTGGGACGACAGAACGGCAAGTCATTCCTGAATGGTATTTTGGCGGCTTATTACGGCAATTTTGACAAGTACAAATATGGTCAGGTTTACTGTACAGCCACAAAGAAAGATCAGGCAATGATTGTCTTCAACGAAATTGTGAAGTTCATAAATTCCGACAGCGATTTGTCAGAGTGCTTCAAGATTCACGAACACAATTCAACAATCGACTGCAAGATCACACACAGCAAGATCAAGGCACTGTCAGGCGACACGAAGTCGATTGATGGATTCAGACCATATCTGGGAATAGTGGACGAATATCACGCGCACAAAGATGATCAGATGTACAAGCTGCTTGAAGGCGGCATCAAGAAAATGAAGTCGGCACTGATCAGCGTGATCACGACAGCAGGATTTGACCTGAAATCGCCGTGTTTGCGCTGTATGAATACTGTGTGAAAGTCCTGAAGGTGTTGCAAGCAATGATTCACAGTTCATTTACATCGCGCAGATGAATGAATCTGACGATATGTGGACACCTGAAAACTGGATCAAGGCAAACCCGATTCTGGAATATGACAGGGACGCATTGCAGAACATGATCCCGATTGCTGCAACGGCGAAGGAAATGGGAGGATCAACACTGCGCGACTTCATCGTCAAGCAGCTTAACATGTGGATTCAGTGGACGAATGATGTCTATATCAAGGACATGGATGTCTGGACAAGGGCAGCAGTCAAGAAGACACTGGCTGACTTCAGAGGTCAGAAGGCTTATGTCGGACTTGACTTGTCATCAGGCGGCGACTTGACATCAATCGCAATTGTGATCCCATTCATGCAAGGCGAAGACAAATGCTACTTCGTACACGCACACAGCTTCATCCGAAGCGAAGGGTTGAAGAACACATCAAGACTGACCGCGTACCTTATGATCTATGGATCAGACAAGGACTGGTCGAAGTGACTGAAACAATGGGCGGTGTGAAAACTGACTACAAGTACATTATTGCGTACCTGAAGAAGATTGTGAAGCTGTATGAATTGGATGTGCAGTGGATTTGTTACGATCCTCACAATGCTTCCGCATTCCTGACAGATTTGGAAGCACTTGGATTTGACAGCATTGCTGTCAAACAGTCAGCGCGAGAATTGAACGATCCGACAGTGGACTTCCGACTGGAACTGGAAGCAGGACATGTCGAACATGACGGAAACGAAGCAATGAAGTGGTCTATTGCAAACGCGAAGACGACATCGAACAGCTTCGGAGAAATCAAGATTGACAAGGAATACACGACAGAACGAATTGACATCGTGGATGCAATTATTGACGCATGGATGATGGCAATGAAGGGCGAAATCAAGCCAGATGTCAACAGATACCTTGATATTTGGTTTGCAGGCACAGAGAAATTGCGACAGAAGGGAGGTGCGCAAGGTTGAATATGTGGAAAACACTGAACAAAGGAATTATGAAAGCATTCGGAATGAATATTGAAACAGATACAGCAACGCTGAATGATGAATCTTTTCTGGAATGGGTTGGAATTAAGCGCGACAGTGAAAGCAAGAAGCCGACATCAGACGTGACATACTTCACTTGTTTGAAAATGATGTCAGAAACAGTCGCAAAAATGCCGTGGAAACTTTACCAGAAGACAAGCAAGGGCATCAGTGAGCCGATAGACAACGACATTGCAAGGCTTATGAAGCAACGTCCGAACCCTTTTATGACACCGACAACCTTCTGGAACGCCGTGGAAATGAACAGAAACCATTATGGGAACGCATATGTCTATGTACGCAGGAAGTTCAAGCGTAAGAAATACGGCGGCGAATACAAAGCACTGGACATGTGGATCATGCCGTCAGACAGGGTGCAGATCATTATTGACGACAAAGGCATTTTCGCAGGCAAGGGAAAAATCTGGTATATGTACAGCGATGAATATTCGGGCGAACAATACATATTCAGGACAGAAGATGTCTTGCACTTCAAGACTTCGCATTGCCTGAACGGAATAGTCGGGCTTCCAGTGCAATACATCCTGAAGCAGACAGTCGAAGGCGTGATTGAATCACAACGCTTCCTGAACAACCTATATAAAAACGGATTGACAGCAAAAGCGGTGCTGGAATACACAGGCGAACTGAATGAAGATGCAGCCACAAAGCTGCGACAGACTTTTGAACGCTTCGGAGCAGGAAGCCAGAACACAGGCAAGATTCTTCCTGTGCCGCTGGGGATGAAGCTGACACCGCTGGACATTAAGCTGACAGATTCACAGTTTGTTGAGTTGAAAAGTATTCAGCACTTCAGATCGCAGCAGCGTTCGGAATTAAACCAAACCAGATCAATGATTATGAAAAATCATCATACAGCAATTCAGAAATGCAGCAGCTGTCATTCTATGTGGACACGATGCTTTTTGTACTGAAGCAGTACGAAGAAGAAGTGAACTACAAGCTATTATCGGATGACGAAGTGGAAGAAGGGCTGTACTTCAAAATGAATGAAAAAGTGCTGCTTCGTACCGACAGCAAGACACAAATGGAGATTCTGAAGGAAGGAATCAACAACGGCATTGAAACAGTAAACGAAGCCAGAAGAAAACTTGATTTGATGGACATGGAAGGCGGCGATGTACTGATTGTCAATGGAACTTATGTGCACTGACGAAAGTCGGGGCGGCGTATGACAAAGCTGAAGAACAGGACACTGAAGAAGACAGCGATCCTGACAATCCTATAAATGAGCCAAACACAGAAGGCGGCGAAAATACGGATCAGGATGAACAGGAGCAGGAAACAGCCGAAACGAATGAACTGACACCGATCAGGAAGGAGGGGAAGACGATGGCGAAGAAAATGAACTTCACAAGAAGAAATCGAGCGAAAAGAACGATTGAAAATGTCGGCTTCATGCAGATAAAAGACGCGGCAGCAGGCGGCGTTGAACTGTACATCTACGGCGACATTGTATCTTCGGCGTGGGACAAGTGGACATCAGAAGACACCTGTCCACAGGACATCACAGACTTTCTGAACGCATTGACAACAATGCAGAACTGACAGTGTACTTCAACAGCTGTGGCGGCGATGTATTCGCAGGAATTGGCATATACAACATTTTGAAACGCCACAAAGGACATATCACAGGCATTGTGGACGGAATTGCAGCGTCAATCGCATCCGTGATCCTTATGGCGTGCGATGACATTGTTGTGTCAACAGGCGCACAGATCATGATTCACAAGCCGCTGACAATGGCGTGGGGCAATGCAGACGACTTCGCGGCGGTTATAAGCCAGCTTGACAGCTGTCAGCAGATGATCACAGACATCTACATGACAAAAGCAAAGGAAGGCGTGACAGCAGACCAGCTTGAAGAACTGATCAATGCAGAAACATGGATGTCAGAAAGCGAAGCATCAGAGTGTCGCGCTTCAGACTATTTCAACATCAAAGTGGATGAATCAGCGGAAGCAGTCGCAGCATGTGTCGCTACATGATAGACAGATTCAAACATGCGCCAGCAGGAATGAAGACTGAAACAGCTGAAGACATCGAAGCAAGACAGCAGCAGGCAGACGAAACAGAAGAAATTCTGGGCGATCTGTACATGTATGGAATTTAAGAAAACGGAGGAAAAACAATGAGCAAAGAAGCAAGAGCGTTACTGAAGAAAATCAATGACAAGAAGAACGCGATCAAATCCCTTGTGAATGAGGGAAAGACAAAGGAAGCAAAGGAAGCGAAAGCAGAACTTGTGGACATGCAGGATCGTTTCAACATCCTTATGGACTTAGAGGATGACGAGGACGAGGACATCAAAGACCAGATTGACAAGGACGAAGCAACAAAGGCTGAAGGTAAGGACAAAGCACCTTCCAAGAAAGACATCGCGCGCGCGTTTGTCAATCGTATTGTCTGCGGAATGCGCAAGACAAAACTGAATGAAAAGGATCAGAAGATCATGGACGCAATGTCAGAGAAGTCAGACGAAGACGGCGGCTTCACTGTACCGCAGGATATTCAGACAGACATCCATGAGTTGAGAAGAACAGACGATGACCTTGAACAGTATGTCAATGTTGAGCCTGTCAGCACATTGTCAGGAAGCAGAGTGTTTGAAGTCGATGCAGATTCGACACCATGGGACGATGTTGACGAAGGCGAAGAGTTCGGAGAGGAAGAAACGCCGAAGTTAAAACAGATCAAGTACAAGATCAAGAAAAAGGGCGGCATCTTAAAAGTTACAAGGGAACTTTTGCAGGACACAGCAGAAAATATTCTGGGCTTCCTGAATAAGTGGATCGCGAAGAAGTCAAGAGCCACAAGAAACGCTGCAATTTTGAAGAAACTTGCAGAAATCACAACAGGAAAAGAAGTGGCAATCAGCGGATATGACGACTTGAAGGATGTCTTCAATGTGACACTTGATCCAGCGATTGCATCTTCTTCAATCGTTCTGACAAACCAGTCAGGCTTCAACTACCTTGACAAGATCAAGGACGAGCGTGGCGACTACATTTTGCAGCATGATGTGACAGACAAGTCAAAGATGCTTCTTTTCGGTGTATATCCGATCAAGAAAGTCAGCAACAAAGTGTTGAAGAATGTGGAAGTTAAGTCAGACGGAAGCAACGTGTCAGCGTACAAATACCCGATCTACATGGGCGATTTGAAGGAAGCAATCACTTTATTTGACCGAGAGAAGATCAGCATCGAACTTTCAACCGAAGCTGGCGACTTATGGGCGAAAGACCAGACAGGAATCAAGGTGCGTGACAGATTCGATGTGCAGGCATTTGATGAAGAAGCAGTCATCAAGGGAGAAATCACAGTTCCTGTTGCTGGTTAATGGCAGCAGGCTTCAGGAGAGGAGGAAAAGACATGGAACTGGAAGAACTGAAAGCATATTGTCGTATCGACTATGACGATGACGATGAAGTGATCAAACTGATTTATGCAGCAGTGCTGGAAGAAATGACAGACCTGATCAAAGACTTCAATCCTGAAGCACTCACGAACCGCCAGAAGTTATTGATCTGCATGTATGTCAAAGAAGCCTACGACAACAGGGACAGAACAGCACCAACAGACGACAAAGTCAGATTCGCGGTGCAGTCGATGATGTTGAAAGAAAGGTTGAAGTGATATGTCAAGCGCAAGAATCAAAATATACAAATACCAGTACGGAAAAGTTGATGGAAGGCGAGTGGAAACAGAACCGATCTTGTATCACGAATGCTGGTGCGAGATCGGCAGCCTTTACGGAAAAGAACTGTACAGGGCAATAGAAATCAGGCTGGAAGACGCGATCGTGTTCGATAATGTCAGGTATTGCAAGAAGGTCAAAGAGATTGCAGCACACTTGAAGGACTACTTCGTGGAGTACGAAGGCGAAAAGTACAACATTTTTGCAAGGGACTTCAGACAGAACGACAAGCAATATGTACAGCTGAAGGCGAACCGCGTCACATAAATGTGTCAGATTCTGACACAGGGAAGGAAACAGCATGAAAGTGACTTTTGAATTTGAAGGGCTGAAAGAACTTCAAAACAAACTGGAAACACTTGCAAGCGATTCGGAAATCAGAAAAACAAACAAGCAGATATTCCAGCGTTCTGTTGATTATACCGAACCACGAATGAAGACAGTTATGGCAAGGTCGGCAGACAATTCAAAGTCAGGAAAGAAGGGATACAGACCTTCTGGACATGCTGCGGATAATATCCCCACGAAAGTGACAACAAAGGGCGGCGAAGTCGGCTGGACACTTCTGGGCGATGCAGAAAACTGGTTTTACATGAAGTTTGTGGAATGGGGGACAACGAAACAGCCCCCACAAGACTTCCTTTACAACACAATGGAAGAATGCCGCGGACAGTGGGACACGATAGCAGATCAGGAATATCAGAAGTTATTGAATGAAAAGCTGGGAGGATGACACATGGACATTGTGAAGAAGACACTGGATGCGCTTGAAGTGCTGGAAGCAGAAGGAATCACAGTACAGCAGGGCTGGTATGACGCAGACATCAAGGGACTGCATGTGACTGTGTGGAATCTGGGGGACTACGGCGGCGAACATTCGGACGATGACGAAGAAGTCGAGATTGCAGCAGTGCAAGTGTGCATCTGGTCAAGTACAGATCAAATCAGGTTAAAAAGAGAATCAGGCGACTTATGAAAAGGCAGGATTCGCATTCATGGGCGCAAATGACAATCTTGAAACAGATACAAAAATATTTATGAATGCCGCAAGATTCATGGCGGCAGAAGAAGCAGAACAGGAGGACGAAGAAGAATGAGTGAAGCAGGAAAGCAGATCATCAGATCAAGAACAAAGTCGTTTCGTGACATTTATGTCGCACCAGTAACACAGAACGATGCGACAGCATACGCAGCAGGCACACCAGTCAAACTTGCGCGTGCTATTTCAGGAAAAGTGTCTGATAAATTCAGCGTTGAAAAGATTTACAGCGATGATGGAGTGGAGGACACAGTTGAAACCTACGAAGGAACAGACGTGGAGTTTGAAGTCAATTCGCTTGCACCGCAGGACAAAGCAATGTTGTTCGGTCATTTATACAAGAATGGCTGGCTTGTGAAAAACAAGGACGACAAAGCACCTGAAGTCGCTGTCGGATATAGAGCAAAGAAGCTGAATGGCAAGTATGAATTTGTATGGCTTTATGTCGGAACATTCGGTCAGGGATATGACGACAACTATCAGACACAGGAAGACAAGGTCACAACACAGACAGCAACGCTGAAGGGCAGTTTCTACGAACGCGCATGTGATGGAAACTTGAAACACAGGTTGACGAAAGCAACCTTCTGACAGAACACACGGACGCAGCAGCAGCAATCAAAAACTGGTTCGGAAAGGTACAAGAGCCAACAGAAGCGGCGTAAAAGAACAATAGGAGGGCAAACACAATGAAAAGAAAGTTAATTATAAACGGCAAAGAATATGAAATGCCAAAGATGGACGTTGACACCTATATGGAATATTTGGAGGTTAGGGACGACATCATGGGAACTGAAAAGAAAAGCGGACTTTACACCGCAGAACAGTTCCGAAAGATGCTGGACTGCATTTGCATGGTTACGGCAACCAGTTCACTGTTGACGAGTTGAAGGACAAGGAAACAGGACTGGGAGTTGCAGCAATCATCATGGAATTTGCACTGATCGAAGAATCGCTGGGCGATGAAGTCAACGGAAAGGTTGAGAAGCTACAAAAAAATTTTACAAGTGGCAAATAATACCCGAACTGACGCTGACGTGCAATGAAAAAGAATATATATGCGCGTCAGTATCGGTTGAAAAGTACAGAGCATATACAGAACTTATGGAAAAGAACAACGGCGATGATGTTGCATCTGCGTTTCAATTCAATGCAGCAATTATGAAAATGATATTCGGCATATCTGAAAGGGAAGTGCTGAAGGCAGATGTCGCAGAACAGCTGGCAACAGCAAAGATGATTCATTTTGTGATGCAGGACATCATCACACCGAAGTTCCTTGAATTAAACCCAAACAGACCAGATGAAGTCGAACAGGAGAAGTCAGCATTCGATGATTATGACGAAGAAAACGGCTACAACGAAGCTGAAAAGCAGCTGGACGATGAAAACATCTGGAAAGTGTGCCGCGACAATGTGGACAGGGTTGTAAAGCTGTGTATAAAAGGGCTGAACGATTCACTTTCAAATGTTATGAAGTCGGATATTATGAGCCTTTTGGATCATGTGGCGTTCGAGATCAAGACCATCAACGAAAAGTGATGAAAGGAACGTGCATATATGGCGCAGGCATCAATCAAGATCGGTGCTTCAATGTCAGAATATCAGTCGGCGATGAAAGCGGCGGTCGCAAGCATGAAAGAACTGTCGTCACAGTACAGTCTTGCTGCTGCAAACGCCAAACTGTACGGCACGAAATCTGACGCGTTAAAGGCGAAGATCAGCGAACTTACACAGAAAATGGATGTCCAGAAGACGAAAGTCGCGGATTGTAAAACACATTATGAAACGCTGACAACACGACTGGACAACAACAAGAAAAAAAGCGAAGAACTGAAGACAAAAGTCGCAGAACTGTCAAGAGCCTATGAGGAAAGCAAGGAAGCGACTGGCAAAAATTCAGAAGAAACAAAGAAATTAAAAACAGAACTGGACAAAGCGGAAAAGCAGCTGGCAACAACCGAAGCACAAACAACAAAGTATGAAGCAGCAGTCAAGAAGCAGGGGGCAGCAGTCACACAGGCTGAAGCTGACCTTGCGAACATGGAAGTGCAGCTTCGTGATGTCAATGCGGAACTTGCGCGCCAGAAGTTCGATGAATACGCGGAAAAGGCTGGAAAAGTCGGACAGGCAGTGCAAACAGCAGGACAGCACATGATGAAGGTCACAACCGCGATCGGCGGCGTGGCAGCAGCATCGGTAACAGTTGCAGCAAACTTTGAACAGCAGATGTCAAAAGTGCAGGCAATCAGCGGAGCAACAGCAGAAGAAACTGACAAGCTGACAGAATCAGCGCGTCAGTGGGGGCGTGATACAAAGTATTCAGCAACCGAAGCAGGCGAAGCGTTTGAATATATGGCACTTGCAGGCTGGAAGACGGATGACATGCTGGAAGGCATTGGCGGCATCTTGAATCTGGCAGCAGCATCCGCGATGGACTTGGGAACAGCTTCAGACATCGTCACAGACTATCTGACAGCGTTCGGGCTATCGGCAAAGGACGCAGGAAAATTCGCAGACGAAATGGCTTATGCAATGAGCCATTCAAACACAACAACCGAAGCACTTGGAGAAGCATATAAAACTGCGCTGCGACAGCTGCTTCAATGGGATATTCGGTGGAAGAAACAACAGCAGTCTTGATGACAATGGCGAACGCTGGCGTTAAAGGCGGCGAAGCAGGAACAGCCCTGAACGCTATTATGACAAGACTTGCGACAGATACAAAAGGCTGTGCAACCGAACTGGCGAAGTATGGTGTTGAAGTGTACGATGCGCAGGGCAACATGAACAGCCTGTCAAGCATACTGACAGGAGTGCGCGGCGTATGGAATAACCTGACAGACGAACAGCAAGCGAACCTTGCAAAGACAATCGCAGGAACGAACCAGTTTTCAGCATTGCAAACAATCATGTCTGGCTTGTCAGATGAAGCGATTGCAAGCGGAATGTCCTTCAGTGACTATGCTGAAGCATTACAGAATTGTGACGGCACTGCATCAGACATGGCGGCAACAATGCAGGACAATTTGCTGGGAAGACTGACACAGCTGAAGTCGAAGCTGGAAGATATTGGAATAACTGTGGGAAATGCACTGCTTCCATTCATGGAAAAGGCAGTGGCGAAGATTGGAGAACTTGCAGACAAGTTCGCAGCATTAAGCCACAGCAGCAAGAAACGATCCTGAAAATTGCAGGCGTTGTGGCTGCGATCGGTCCTTTGCTGACGATAGTCGGAAAAGCTATCAGCGTATCTGGACAGCTATCATCAGGGATCGGAAAAGTTGTTGGCAAGCTGGCGGCAATGGGAACAACAGCGTCAGGAGCAACAGGCGGCATGGCTGTCCTGAAAGGCGCGCTTGCGGCGATCACATCGCCAGTCGGAATTGCGGTCGCTGCGATCACAGCAATCACGCAGTCATAGTGACGCTGTGGAACACGAACGAAGACTTCAGGAACAAGATCACGGAAATCTGGGACAGAATCAAAACAGTGTTCACAGAGTTCGGACAGCACATCACTGACAAGCTTAATTCGCTGGGCTTTGATTTTGAAAACTTCGGGGAAGTGGTCAAGGCAATCTGGGAAGGCTTCTGCAATTTGTTAGCACCGATCATCGAAGGCGTGTTCAATAATATCGCAAATGTCATTGAAACAACGCTGAATGTGATCACAGGCGTGTTTGATTTGTTCGTGTCGTTATTCACAGGCGACTGGTCAGGGGCTTGGGACGCAGTAAAAGGAATATTTGAAAGCGTATGGAATGGGCTGAAGGAATATATCAGCAATATTCTGAACACAATCAAGGGCGTTGCTGACGCTTTTCTGGGCTTATTTGGTACTTCATGGGATGAAGTATGGAATAGCATCAAGACAACCTTTGAAAACATCTGGAACGGCATTGTATCGTTCTTCACAGGCATACTTGACGGAATAAAGAACGCAGTAACAACAGCATGGACAGCAGTCAGCACGACAATTTCAGATGTACTGACAGGAATCTGGAACACAGTCAGCAACATATTCACGACAATCAGGGACTTTGTATCAACAGTCTTTGAAACAATCAAGAACGTGATCACAGTCGTTATTATGGCGATTGCAGAGTTCTTCAGCGCAGCATTTGAAATCTTGACAGTTCCGTTCCGATTTATCTGGGAGAACTGCAAAGATACAATCATTTCAGTCTGGGATGCAATCAGTACGAAGATACAGACAGCAATCACGTTTGTACAGAATATCATCACGACAGTATGGAACGCGGTCAGCGGTGTATTCACGACAGTGTGGACAGCAATCAGCACGACAGTGTCGAATGTCTGGAACACGATCAGCACGAAGATACAGACGACATTGCAGACGATCCAAAATAATTATCACGACAGTATGGA
>ENA-OQHP01000176-OQHP01000176.1-human-gut-metagenome-genome-assembly--contig:-NODE-176-length-21055-cov-3.679664_pt1 | contig 21055 bp, 25 predicted proteins | sample MGYA00242563_ERZ504717 | MGnify/ENA primary metagenome ERZ504717 (study PRJEB26092, sample SAMD00036212) | human gut metagenome | host: Homo sapiens | study: EMG produced TPA metagenomics assembly of... | reverse complement strand
CTTACATTACAGTACAAAAAGATGATAAAATATAAGTAGTGTATAGTAGCGTTAGCAAGGAGGTTAAATATGTTTGATATAAATGACAATATAATGTATGGAAATGTTGGGGTATGTCGTATTGATGGCATTTTGAGAGGAGATAAGATAGGTATGAATCCCGAAAAAGAGTATTACAAGTTATATTCCTATGGAGAGAAAGAAGTAATATACACACCTATTGACACCAATGTTTTTATGAGAAAGATAATGACAAAGGAACAGATAAAAGAGCTTATACATAAAATTCCCAATCTTGAAACTATTAAAATTCACAGTAAAAATATGAAAGTACAATCGGACTATTACAAGACATTTTTGAAAAATTGTGACAGCAAAAATATGTTAATGCTTATTAAAACCATATATGAAAAGAACTTAGACAGGAAAAAGAGGGTAAAAAGGAGGGGACAATAGAAATATATTTTTTAAGGAGGCACAGGAGAAACTTCATTTGGAAATAGCTATTGCCTTTGGCGTAGATATTGAGGAAGTGCCTAAAATAATAGAAAATGAACTTAAAAATATGTAAGTCGAAACAAATTAAATTCGTTAAATTATAAAAATCTGAGGACAATAACATATCCTCAGATTTTTGTTTATAGTGAATCGGAAAGATAAATCCGATGGCTTGCTAGTCAAGCCACAAATTAACAAAGTTAATTTGTTCTGAATATATTAAATTATCTCTTTCTAATGAAAGTTGGAATAGCAAGGTCAGAATCTGAATCATCTGAAACAGGTGTATAAACCTGAGTAAAGCTACTTGGGAATGCTCTATTTGGAGCTTTTGTAGCAGGTCTAACAGTTTCTTCCTTAGCTGTTTCCTTTGCAGGAGCTGGCTGTTCAATCTTATTAGCATCATTGCTTTCGTCAAGACCAGTAGCAATAACAGTAACGATAACTTCGTCTTCAAGAGTATCATCGTAAACTGTACCAAAGATAAGTTCAGCATCTGGGTCAAGAGCTTCGCCAATAATATTAGCAGCATTGTTTACATCGAAAAGACCGAGGTTTCTGCTACCTGTAAAGTTAACGATTACAGCCTTAGCACCATCAATAGAAGTTTCAATTAATGGAGAGTTAATAGCAGTTCTAGCAGCTTCTTCAACATCAGTAGAACGACCAATACCGAAGTGAGCAAGACCCTGGTCACGCATAACAGTACAAATATCAGCAAAGTCAACATTAATGTCGCCGGCCTTAGTAATAAGGTCAGAAATACCAGTAACACCCTGATAAAGAACGCTATCAGCAAGTTCGAAAGCCTGTGGAACAGAAATATTCTTGTCTGCTGACTGTAAAAGCTTCTGGTTAGGAATAACGATGATTGTATCAACATGTTCTCTTAACTTCTCGATACCTTCAAGGGCAAAGTTCATTCTCTTCTTTCTTTCGAAGTCGAAAGGCTTAGTAACAACAGCTACTGTAAGAATACCCATTTCCTTAGCCATTTTTGCAATAACAGGAGAAGCACCAGTACCTGTACCACCACCCATACCAGCAGTGATGAATACCATATCAGCACCTTCAAGTGCGTCAGTAATATCAGCAGAATTTTCTTCAGCTGCCTTTGCACCTACTTCAGGACGAGCACCAGCACCAAGACCTCTAGTAAGTTTTGCACCTATAGCGATTTTCTTTGTTGCGTTTGATTTGTTTAAGGCTGCCTGATCTGTATTTACGGCAATGTATTCTACATCAGTATTTGATGCAATCATTCTATCAACGGCATTACATCCGCCACCACCTACACCAATTACAACAATCTTTGCAACATCTTTTAATTCGTTTACAATTTCAATCACAACATTATCCTCCTATATATGAATAAACATCAAGTCGTTCATTATAATAAACCGTTTATAACCTCCCAGTCATAAACCTACCTATTATTATTTTAATTGCTTTTAGGCAATATTGCAAGCATATTTTCTATAAAAATAAAATTTTGGTTAATTTATCATATTTTCTTAATATTTCCATACAAATTTATATTATAAATTAATGTATAAATGGTTAAAAATATTTTTTGTTGGTTATATTTTATTTATAAGTTCTTAATGATAAATAAAATAATTTTACTTTTAGTTGCAAGCATTTATGCCATTTTAATTAATATATGTGCAAGTTGGGTTGCCACCTGTTAAATTAAGTACACCGGCATAGGAAGTATCTAACTGCTTTAAAACTTCGTTTAATGTAAGCAATTTTTTGTTTGCGTCATCAAAGCTACCAAACTCTACATCAATTTTTCCTACATAAAAGTGTATATCATTTTCATCAGAAACATCAACTTGTACAATAGTATTTAAAAGCTGGTCCTTTTCAAAAAGTTTAGAAAGCTGTACTACTGTGTCAAAAGCACTTGGGTTATCTACCTGTAAAACTTCTCCCAATGTAAACTGGTTAAATTTAAGACCCTCTACAACAGGTAACTGCTTTTTAAATGTCTTTTGTGTATCCAGTATTCTTCCGTAGTCATTAATATAAAGATATGAACCCATATAAGGCACATAGGCTCTTAACTTATATTCCTTAATATTTACAGTTATTGTTGACGGAAGTTTTCTGTGAATACTAACCTCCTCAACATAGTTGTTGGACTTAATATTTTTTAATGCTTTTGTTTTATTAAAGGCGAAAATATTATTCCCAACCTTTGTATTTAACATACTTCAATTTGTTCTTTTGATAAATTTTCATTGCCACTTATTTCTATTGACTTTATATTGAACACAGGCAAAGTAAAAAATGTAAGCCATAGTGCTAAAGCTACAATACCTATAAATGCAACAAAAAATAAATTTTCTTATGCACGCTATCACCTACCAAAAATATATAGTAATATTAAAATTGTTTATTGTCAACTGCATAGGCTATTTTATAACCTTGCAATTTTCAAGAGATGCTTCTTTTTCCTCAACATCTAACCCTCAAGGCATATTCAGTTGTGCTTTCAATACCAAAAAGACCACAAAGCCCCTTTATGTAGTTATATCCCAAGTTGTAGTTGCCCAAATATCCACCACAGGTTGTGATGTATGTCAATTCTTTGCACCTACAAAGACCTTTTTCTACACCGTTTTCGTCATAGGCAAATGTAATACCACATACGCAAATATGCTCAAAAAATACCTTTAAAAGTGATGGGAAACTTAAATCCCAATAAGGTGCAGAAATAACAATGTAGTTTGCACGCCTAAATCTGTCAGCAAAATCAAATATCGGGTCATTGAGAGAACCGGATTTTAAAAGTCTATCTCTCTTTTCAATATCTTCTTTCTTCAAAGGCTGTAGTTTTTGTAATGAAAGGTCTATTTCTACAACTTCCAAATTTTCTTCGGGTTTATACTTTTCCAAAAATTCTTTTGTAAGTTTGTAAGTCCTTGAATTTTCCTTGCCACTAATACAGCAATTAATCCACAATAATTCCATAAAAACAACCTCCTAAAAAATATAGTAATATAATACCACGAAAAACAAAAATCGCCACAATTTTGTGACGACTTTTTATAATGTTTATAATGATTGTTTATATTTAGCCTAAAAGCATTCTGTCGTTATCCATTTCCTCGCCACTTGCTCTTTCGAACATCTTGAGAAGGTCAGAAACTTCCATATTCTGCTTTTCTTCCTTAGAAAGGTCTAAAATAATATTACCGTTGTGCAACATAATAAGACGATTACCAATTCTTAAAGCGTCTTTCATATTGTGAGTAACCATCATAGCAGTAAGTTTTTCTTCCTCTACGATTTTTACTGTTAAATCAAGAACCTTTGCTGCTGTCTTAGGGTCAAGGGCAGCTGTATGCTCGTCTAAAAGAAGAAGTTTAGGCTGGTGGAAAGATGCCATAAGAAGTGTAAGTGCCTGTCTTTGACCACCAGAAAGGAAACGAGTTTTGTCTTTAAGTCTATGTTCAAGACCTAAATCAAGTTGAGATAAAAGTTCTCTGTAAAGACCTCTTTCTCTTTCTGTAATACCCCAACGGAGAGTACGCTTTTTGCCTCGTCTGTAGGCAATAGCAAGGTTTTGTTCAATAGACATATCAGAGGCTGTACCCATTCTTGTATCCTGAAAAACTCTACCGATGTGCTTTGCTCTCTTAAATTCTGGTTCAGCAGTTACATCATCGCCGTCAATAAAGATTTTACCAGAAGTAACAGGGAATGTACCGGCTACAGAGTTTAAAAGTGTAGACTTACCAGCACCGTTACCACCAATAATTGTTATAAAATCTCCGTCATTTACTTCAAGGTTTACACCTTTTAAAATGTGTTTTTCGTTTACTGTACCTATTTCAAAAAACTTATGTATATTTTCAAGTTTAAGCATTTTCGCTGCCTCCCTTTTTAATAGAATTTTTAAGGTTCTTTGTAAAGATATTTCTGATTGCAGGGAAACATAATGCAATAGCAAGAAGAACTGAACTTATAAGTTTTAAGTCGTTTGAGCTTAAACCAAGCCATAAAACTAAAGCTATAATAATTCTATAAAGTATTGAACCTAAAGCAACAGCTATAAGGGAATGTAAAAGGTTTCTGTGACCAAAAACAACCTCGCCAATGATTACTGATGCAAGACCAATAACGATTGTACCTGTACCCATACTAATATCGGCAAAACCGTTGAACTGGGCAACAAGAGAAGATGAAACTGCAATAAGACCGTTACCAAGCATAATACCGAAAATAAGAGTATTGTCAGTGTTTACGCCCTGTGCTCTAATCATATTTTTGTTATCGCCTGTAGCACGAAGTGAGAAACCAAGCTCTGTGTTAAAGAATATCCATAAAATGAAGATTACAAAGACAGTAAGAACAAGACCAGCAACAATGGCTGCTACATTTTTAGTAAGACCAACATCTTCTAAAAGTGAAATAATTGTAGTCTGCTTTAAAAGAGGTATATTTGACTGACCCATAACCCTGAGGTTTACAGACCAAAGGGCTGTCATTGTAAGAATACCAGAAAGCAAAGCAGGAATTTTGAGCTTAGTATGTAATAAACCAGTAACAAGACCGGCTAAAAGACCGGCTAAAAAAGAAACGATAGTTGATGTGAAAGGGTCCCAACCTAATGTAACAAGTTTACAAGTTACAGCTGCACCTAAAGTGAAACAACCTTCAGCTGTTAAGTCAGCAATATCAAGTATTCTGTATGTAATATATACGCCGATTGCCATTACTGCCCATAATAAACCTTGAGCAAAAGCACCTGGCATAAGACCCAATAAACTTAAAATCATATTAATTCTCCTTACAGTAAAAATAAAATATAAAGGGGCAGAGATTTCCGCCCCTTTACAAAATTAAAAATTAGATTAACTGCAATAAAAGTAAATATTGCATTATTCTTCAATCATTTTAGCCTTTGAGGCAACATCATCAGGAATAGTAATACCCATTTCAGTAGCAACCTTCTTGTTTACAACAAGCTGAGGATTTTCTGTGTACTGAATTGGCATTGTCTTAATGTCCTTACCACCGAAAATGTCAATAGCCATTTTACCAGTAAGCTTACCAAGTTCTGTATAGTCAATAGCAACAGAAGCAAGTCCGCCACCCTTAACCATACCTTCTTCACCAACGATTACTGGAAGTCCCTTAGGATTAGTAATACTTGTTAAAAGAGGCATTGAAGATGCAAGAACATTGTCAGTAGGAATATAAACTGCGTCATATCTGCCAATCATAGATTCTGCAACCTGAGCAACATCATTTGTGTTAGAAACAGTTTCTTCCTTTGATTCAATACCAAGTTTGTCAGCTGCTTCCTTAGCCATTTTAGCCTGAAGAACTGAGTTCTGTTCACCTGAGCAGTACATAATAGCAATCTTTTTAGCATCTGGAACAAGCTGTTTTAAAAGAGCAATCTGGTCTGAAACAGGGTTAATATCTGAAGTACCAGAAACATTTGTGTTAGGTGCTTCGTTAGACTCTACTAAGTCAGATTCAGCAGGGTCAGTAACGGCTGTAACAAGAATAGGAATATCCTTTGTTTCAGCTGCCATAGACTGAGCTGCAGGAGTAGCAATAGCTAAAACTAAGTCCTTTCTGTCAGTAACGAATTTCTGAGAAATTGTTTTAAGATTAGACTGGTCAGCCTGTGCATTCTGAACATCAATCTTTACATTTTCGCCGTCTACATAGCCACCCTCTTTTAAGGCTTCAATAAATCCTTCTCTTGCTGCATCAAGGCAGGGTGCTCTGTGTACTGAATTACACCGATGTTGTAAGTCTTATCTGATTTTGCACCGTCTGTAGATGCAGTAGATGAAGATGCACTGCCACAACCAGCAAGCATTACTGTTGATAAAGCAAGTGCTATAAATGTTGATAAAAATCTTTTCATATAATGGAATCCTCCTTTTTGTAAACAATGCACAATGTATACTATATATTTTAAAGTATATAAGCCTAATTGTCAATAAAAATAAGAAAATTAAAAGGCAAATAACAGCCTAAGGGACAGTATACATAAAATAATTATTGTATAATTATGCAATAAGTAAAAATTATCCAAATTTGCAACAAAATAGGGGATAATCTAAAAGAAAATCCCCAATTATGTATAGATTTATTTAAAAATTACTGCATATTTTCAAATTCGTCTTTGTGATAAAGGTTTTCGTGAATAATCTTTATTGCTCTTTCAAGGTCATCAGCCTCAATCTGTCCAGGGGCAGACGCCTTTCTTGCACAACCAAATGTTACACAGCTACCAAAGATTTCGCCACAAACACGACTTACAATACCTCTGCCCTCCATACTCATTGTAATAATAGGTACATCAGGGTATTTCTGATGAATAGTGTCTGTAACATCAAGAAGTTCTAAAACATCTCTGTTTGAGTTTGGCATAACAGCAATTTTAGGAATATCAGCATCAATGTCAATCATTTTTTCCATTCTTCTGATAAGTTCTTCCTTTGCTGGAGTTTTTTCAAAGTCGTGGTTAGAAACCACAACAGTAATGCCGGCATCTTTTGCGTGCTTAATAAGAGGAATAAGAGCATCGTCGCCTACTTCAAGCTCGTAGTCAACAAGGTCAACAAGACCACTCTGAATAGCAGTTTCGTATACTCTTGTGTACTCATCAATAGTACATTCCTGAACGCCACCTTCTTCAACTCGTCTGAAAGTTAAAAGGAGAGGTATTCTGTCAAGAAGTTTTCTAACCTGCTTGAGCATTTCAATTAAGTTTTCTGACTGAAGAACATCATCATACCAGTCTACACGCCATTCAACAATATCTGGCTTTAAAGATGCAATAGTCATAGTCTGAGATACAATTTCGTACTGAGTATGTCCAACAATAGGTAAACAAACCTTTGGCATACCTGTGCCGATTTCCAAATCTCTTATAGTAATGGGAACCATAACCTACCTCCTGAAAAATTGTTTTGTTACTAAAAATTATACCATAGTTGATGAATAAGTCAAATATTTATTCATTTTCACTCAGCTTTTTCAGAACAAATTAACTTTGTTAATTTGCGACTTAACAAGTTAAGCCGTCGGATTTATCTTTCCGATTCACTAAAAAAATCTCCGTAAAAACTTACGGAGATAGAAAATTATAAAACCTTATTTAAAAATTCTTTTAATCTTGAACTCTTTGGATTTTCAAAGAATTCATTTGGTTCATTTTCTTCAATTATTGAACCCTTTTCCATAAATATAACTCTTGTACCTACTTCACGAGCAAAGCCCATTTCGTGAGTAACAACAACCATTGTCATATGACCCTTTGCAAGGTCCTTCATAACTTCCAATACTTCTCCAACCATTTCAGGGTCAAGGGCAGAAGTTGGTTCGTCAAAAAGCATAACATCAGGTTGCATACATAATGCTCTGACAATAGCTATTCTCTGTTTCTGACCACCTGAAAGCTGGTTTGGATAAGAGTCTGCTCTGTCAGCAAGACCAACCTTTCAAGAAGTTCCATAGCGTACTTTAGCTTCATCAGGAGATTTTTTCAAAATCTTTGTAGGAGCTAAAATAAGGTTGTCCATAATTGTCATATGTGGAAAGAGGTTAAACTGCTGGAAAACCATACCCATTTTCTGTCTATGAGTGTTGATATTTGTCTTAGGGTCTGTAATGTCTGTACCCTCAAAGAATATCTGACCATCTGTAGGTTCTTCAAGTAGGTTAAGACAGCGAAGAAAAGTGGATTTACCAGAACCAGATGGACCAACAACAACTACTACCTCGCCATGGCGAATTTCAGCAGAAACATCGTTTAATGCCTTTGTGTTGCCAAATTGTTTTACCAAATGGTCAACCTTGATTAATGGATTATTATCTTTCACTAGACTGCAACCTCCTTTCCAAACGTCTTAAAAGTAATGTCAATATTGTAACAAGAATTAAATAGATTAAAGCTACTGCAATAAGTGGCATAAAGGCGTCATAAGTACGACTTCTAATAATATCGCCACCCTTTGTTAAGTCCTGAATAGCAACATAACCGGAAATTGAAGTATCCTTTAAAAGCATAATAGCTTCGTTGCCAAGGGCTGGGAGAATGTTCTTGAATGCCTGTGGAAGAATAATGTACCACATTGTAGCAATATAGCCAAAACCAAGACTTCTACCTGCCTCGAACTGACCTTTGTCTACGCTGTTAAGACCACCTCTTACGATTTCGGCAACATATGCACCGGAATTGAGAGAGAAAGCAACTACAGCACAGAAAATCTTACTTACATCAGGACTAGCGAAGATTATGAAATAAATAATCATAAGCTGTACTACAACAGGAACACCACGAATAATTGTTAAATAAACATGGCAAATACCGTTGGCAACAGCAAGCAAGAATTGAAGTAAAGACTGAATAAAGTTACCAGCCTTATTTGTGTGGTTTTTGTCATAAGAATATCTTATAATGGCAACAAGCACACCGATAATAACAGCAAAGATAAGGCAAAAACAGTGATTTTAAGTGTGTTGCCCAAACCTGAAGTTATGTACTTCCATCTGTCATCTTTTATAAAATTCAAATAAAATTTAGTCTGAAAATCTGACATAAAATATTTCCTCCGAAAATAAGGTACTTACCTTTAAAAAGGTGTGGAAGTTCCACACCTTTGTAAGTCATAACCTTTGCAAATAAATTACTGAGCAGAAGTTGTAGTTTCTGCAGATTCGTCATTTGCAAGATATTTGTTAAGGATAGAGTCTAATTCGCCACTTTCCTTTAATTCAGCTAATGCCTTGTTTACTGCATCAAGGAGCTGTTTGTTGTCCTTTGCTACGGCAATAGCATAGCTTTCCTGAGTTAAAGGTGTTGCTAAGATTTCGATGTCAGAATTATTTTCAACAAACTTCTTTGCTGGCTGATTATCAATAACAACAGCGTCAATCTTGTCTGTCTTTAATGCTTCTACAGCATCAGCACCCTTAGGGAACTGCTGAACAGTTACATTTTCTACATTCTTAGGGTCAGAAACATAAAGGTCACCAGTTGTACCAAGCTGAACACCTACAGTCTTACCAGCAAGACCAGATGCGTCCTTGATGTCAGAACCCTTCTTTACGATAATAACCTGACCGGCTTCTACATAAGTATCTGAGAAATCAACACTTACCTTTCTGTCTTCACTAGCTGTCATACCTGCAAGACCTACATCAGCCTTACCACTTGTAACAGCAGGAATGATTGAATCGAAAGCCATATCTTCAACTTCTGCCTGAAGACCAAGCTTTTCAGCAATAGCGTCAGCAAGTTCAGCGTCAATACCAACTACCTTGTCGCCATCTCTGTATTCATATGGTTCAAATTCAGCATTTGTTGCCCAAGTGAACTTACCAGCTGAAACTGTCTTTACATCAGAACTATCTGAAGAATCTGCACTATTGTTTGCACTACCACAGCCTACCATACCTAAAAGCATTGTGCCTGCAAGTACAAAAGCAAGACCTTTTACAAATTTTTTCATTTTTCGTTACCTCCAATATTATATTAGTTCTATAATAACAAATTATTTCAAAATCGTCAATAGAATTGCATACAGTAACTTTGCCTAAATTTAATATTTGGTTATTTTTGTAAATGTAGTTGAAAATGATATAGATATGAAAATATAGTTTAGGGTATGTTTAGGGCAAGTTTAGGGCAAGTTTAGGGCAAGTTTAGGGCAAGAAAAATCCAGCAAATAAAAGGCTTAGGGCAATTAGGGCATATTTTTTAAAATAAAATTATAAAAAATAAAATATAAATATATAGTAGATGAAGAAGTGCAATATTTTGCCCTAAAATTAAAAAACAGCCGTTAAACCTAGTAAATAAGAGTGTTACAGCAATATGCAAACTTGCCCTAAAATTCAGATGAAATTGCCCTAACTTTGAAATATATATTTTCAAGGAATATTACATATTTAAAGATTAAACTTTAAAGATTAAAATTTATTTGTGAAAAGTGAATTTTTAAGAGTAGCAAAAGAGGGGGAATAAACGGGGCAAAGTGGGGTGAGCGAAACACCGGTAAATACTGGGCAGAGGGCAAGAGGGGCATATTTTTTTTAATGTAAAAAAGTAGAAAATAAAAATATAAAAATAATAAGAGATGAAATTTTTAAGTATTTTGCCCCTAAAAATAAAAACAATCCTTAAACCCAGTAAATAAGCTACTTACAGTAAAGTGTATAGTTGCCCCACAATTCCGGTGAAAATGCCCCCTCTTAGAATAGCTACAATTTTGCAAATTCTTTTATTTTCTTTGATAGTGTTGTAAATCTTTCAATTTCTCTATTATTATCTACCATATTATATACAGTTTCCGGTGAGCCTACAATGACAGCTAAGTTTTTAGCTCTTGTAAGACCTGTATAGAGAAGATTTCTTGTCATAAGCATTTCAGGACCGTTTAAAAGAGGAAGTATAACAGCTCTGTACTCACTACCCTGACTTTTGTGTATTGTAACGGCATAACTTAGTTCCAATTTATCAAGCTGTGCAAAGTCATAGTGGACTACTTTATTTTCGTCAAAAACTACTTCCATAAATTTGCTATCGTTGTCTATGTAAGTTATGAAACCCTCATCACCATTGTATATGCCTGTTCCCTTATCTGTGACAATGTTATTTCTGATTAATTTCCATTCCATTTCATAGTCATTCTTAATCTGCATTACTTTGTCGCCCTCACGAAAGTCATATTTTTCATAACTTTTTCAGCCTTATTAGGAGCTGGAGGGTTAATAGCCTGTTGCAAAATAGCATTTACAGAAGCAACACCTAAGCCCTGTTTTCTCATTGGTGTAAGCACCTGTATATCTGTAGGCTTACAGTTTAAATACTTTGGCAAACGTGTTGTAACAAGGCTGACTAAAAGGAACATATTTCATTTTGGTTATACCTTTTCATAAAGAAGAAGTCACTGCCGTTTTTGCTTAAATTAGGGTGTTCACCTTTGTTTATTTTGTGGGCATTTATAATAATATCGGACTTTTGAGCCTGTCTGAAAATTTCAGTAAGCTGTACTACCTTTATTTCTCCGGAAGTAATAATGTCCTTTAATACATTACCAGCACCTACAGATGGCAACTGGTTTGAATCACCTACTATTATAACTCTTGTACCTATGGCAACAGCCTTTAAAAGGGCTTGCATAAGCATAATATCTATCATTGAACTTTCGTCAATAATTAAAATATCTGTTTCAATAGGTTCTTCTTCATTTTTGCAAAGTCTGTCGGTTGCTATCCTCGTTAAGAATGTTACGCCTAAAAGCCTGTGAATAGTCTGGGCATTGTGACCTGTAGCCTCCTCCATTCTTTTGGCTGCTCTACCTGTAGGAGCTGCAAGAGTGACCTCCATTCCCTCAGCCTCTGAAAGCTGAATAATAGCATTTATAATAGTAGTTTTACCAGTACCAGGACCACCTGTGATAACAAGTACACCGTTGCTCATTGCCTCAATAATAGCCAATCTTTGCTCCTTTGCAATGTTATACCCTGACTGTAGGCAAGGGCGTCTATTTTGTTATCGTATAAGCCAGTATTGTCAAGCTCCATATCGGCAAGCTCTATTAACTTTCTGGCAACATAGCTTTCGGCATAGTAAAAATAGTTGAGATATACATTTTCGTATTCCGGTGTACGGTCAATCCAAATATAGTTTGCTATGTGCATACCTGTCATTTCGTTTGAAATAGGCTCTGGAGATATGTTTAAAAGCTCTGAAACCTTTCGAACCAACATTTCCATAGGTAAATACACATTTCCATTGTTTGCTGCTGCATTGAGGCAATATCTTATGCCAGCCTTTATTCTAAATGCTGAATCAGGGGCAATACCTATTTTGGCAGCAATACCGTCAGCTATTTTAAAACCTATGCCAATAATATCATCAGCAAGGGAATAGGGATTTCGGCTTATAACATCAATAGCCTTATCCTTGTATTTTGGTACACTTTATTGCATAAGTCGGAGTTATACCATATTGACCTAAAAACATTATTAAAGCTCTAAGCTGTGCCTGTTCTCTGAATGTCTGTCCTATGGCAATAGCCTTTTCAAGAGTTATACCTCTTAGTTCGGCAAGTCTTTCAGGCTCGTTTTCAATAATATCCATAGTCTTGATACCAAATTTTTTAACAATTTTAGCGGAAGTTTTAGGACCTATGCCCTTTAATACACCACTAGCTAAATAAAGCTCCATAGCTTTTTCTGTCTTTGGTGCAGTTTTTTCATAGCTTTCTACATTAAGTTGCATACCGTATGTAGAATGATTTACATTCTGCCTTTCAGACTTATGCTCTCTCCCTGTGCAATACTTGGAACTGTACCGACACAAGTAAGCTCATCATATTCATCATTTCCAGTTCCTGCAATTGTAAAAACACAGTAACCGTTTTCTTTATTATAGAAGGTAATGCTTTCCACAATACCAGAAACTTCAGTATAATCCACAGGTATCTTCCTTTCGTCTTAATCTATGCCTGAACAAAGGTTCGTTTATAATGAGATAGTATAGCATAAGTTTGGGTAAAAATAAAGTGTATAGTTAAAAAGGAAGATTACATTTGGAAGTTAGCCTAGGCTTTTGGCAAATTTACTATATCATAACAGCAAGACAGTAAAAAAATTGTTAATATGAATACTTGATAAATAAATGAAAATTAGTTATAATGTTGACAATGCGTTAATAGGCAAAAAATTTGAAAAAAGAGAGTGAATAAAATGAAAACTACAAGAGACGATATTAGAAATGTTGCTATTATTGCCCACGTTGACCACGGTAAAACAACTTTGGTTGATGAACTTTTAAAGCAGAGTGGTACTTTCCGTACTAATCAGGTTGTTAGAGAAAGAGTAATGGACAGTGGTGATATTGAAAGAGAAAGAGGTATCACAATCCTTTCAAAGAATACTTCTGTTTACTATGGACATACAAAAATTAACATTGTCGATACTCCAGGACATGCTGACTTCGGTGGCGAGGTAGAGCGTGTACTTAAAATGGTTGATGGTGTTGTTCTTGTAGTTGATGCTTATGAAGGTGCTATGCCTCAGACTAAGTTCGTTCTTTCTAATGCTTTAAGCCTTGGTCTTCCTGTTGTTGTATGTGTAAACAAGATTGATAGACCAGAAGCTAGAGCTGAAGAAGTTGTTGATGAAATTCTTGAACTTTTCATGGAACTTGATGCAACTGATGAACAGCTTGATTCTCCATTCGTATTTGCATCTGCTAAGATGGGTAAGGCTGCTCTTACTCCAGAAGAAGCCCTTGATGCACCTGATATGAAGCCACTTTTTGATACAATTATCGAACATATTCCTGCACCTACTGGTGACCCAGATGCAGACTTTGGTATGCTCGTTACTACTATTGATTACAACGAATATGTTGGTAAGATTGGTATTGGTAAGATTGAAATGGTACAGTTCATGTTAATGACGAAGTTGCTATTGTAAACTACCATGACCCAGACAAGCTCACTAAGATTAGAGTAACTAAGCTCTATGAATATGAAGGTCTTGAAAGAGTTGAAGTTAAGGAAGCTACTATTGGTGCAATCGTTGCTGTAAGTGGTATGCCTGATATTCACATCGGCGATACAATCACAGTTGTTGACAACCCTGTAGCTATGGAAGTTAACAAGATTAGTGAACCTACACTTTCTATGACATTTAGTGTAAATGATAGTCCATTTGCTGGTCAGGAAGGTAAGTTCGTTACTAGCCGTCATTTAAGAGAAAGACTTATGAGAGAACTTAACACAGATGTTTCTCTTAGAGTAGAAGATACAGACAGAGCAGAAGCCTTCAAGGTAAGTGGTCGTGGTGAACTTCATCTTTCTATCCTTATTGAAACAATGAGAAGAGAAGGTTATGAATTCCAGGTTTCAAGACCAGAAGTTCTTTACAAGAATGACGAAAACGGCAAGAGACTTGAACCTATGGAACTTGCTACAATTGATGTACCAGAAGAATATGTTGGTACAGTTATTGAAAAGCTTGGTACTAGAAAGGGCGAAATGGTAAATATGGCTCCTTCTAACGGTGGTTACACTCGTATTGAGTTCAACATTCCTGCAAGAGGTCTTATTGGTTACAGAAATGAATTCTTAACTGATACAAGAGGTAATGGTATCATCAACACTGTATTCAATGGTTATGAACCATACAAGGGCGAAATCCAGAGCAGAAGTCAGGGTTCACTTGTTGCTTTCGAAACTGGCGAAGCTGTTGGTTACGGTCTTTTCAACGCTCAGGACAGAGGCGAACTTTTCATCGGTGCCGGTACAAAGGTTTACTCTGGTATGGTTGTTGGTAGAAATGCTCGTTCAGGCGATATGGAAGTTAATGTTTGTAAGAAGAAACAGCTTACTAACACTAGAGCTTCAGGTTCTGATGATGCCTTAAAGCTTGTTCCTCATGTTGTAATGAGTCTTGAACAGTGTATCGACTTCATCGGCGATGATGAATTAGTAGAAGTAACTCCAGAAAACCTTAGAATTAGAAAGAGATACCTTGACCCAGTTGCAAGAAGAAAGGCAGCTCGTTGCTAATTATCCGATTTAAAGGAGAAAAATAAATGAACAAAGTGAAAAAGAACGGAGGTTCTTTTGTAAAGCAGGCTGCTATACTTGCAGTAGCTGGCATACTTGTTCGTCTTTTAGGATTTTTATACCGTTTACCTCTCACCAATATGATTGGCGATGAGGGAAAGTATTTATAGTGCTGGCTATTATCTTTACAATATGTTTTTGATTATGAGTTCGGCAGGTCTTCCTGTTGCCATAAGCAATGGTGTCTGAAAAGTTGGCATTAGGCGAATACACAAATGCTAAAAAGATTTTTAGAACTTCCTTTTTTGTTGCTGGTGGATTGGGTCTTATTTGTACTATAGCTATGTTTTTGGGAGCAGATGCTTTCTGTAAGGCTATAGGAAGTCCAAGAAGCTATTATTGTATATTGACTTTAGCACCTACTGTATTTATTGTTTCTGTTATGGCTGTTTTCAGAGGCTATTTTCAGGGTTTTAACAGTACAGTACCTACTGCGATTTCTCAGATTGTGGAACAGATTTTAAATGCTGTTTTTAGTGTGTACCTTGCGTGGATACTTGTTAAGACAAGTGTTGAATTAGGTGCAGCCGGTGGTACTGCCGGTACTGGTATTGGTGCGTTGGCAGGACTTGTTACATTAGTAGTTATTTTCTTTACATCGAGAAAGGCAGAATGGAACTTTTTGCTGAAGATAAGAAAGATTACAGAGTGGAAACAAGCAGAGAAATTACATCAAACCTTTTTAAAATTGCTATTCCTGTTATTACTGGTACAGCTATTTTCTCTATGACAAATTTAATAGATATGGTTATGGTTAATTCTCGTTTGGCAGCTATTGGTACTTATACGGCTGAAGAAATAGATGCCCTTTATGGTCAGCTTACAGGTAAGTATGTTACACTTTCTACTATGCCGGTTGCTATTTCTACTGCCCTTGCTACAGCTGTTATACCTAGTATTGCAGGCAGTGTAGTAAGAAAGGAACACGAACTTGTACAGGCAAAGGTAGATACTACACTTCGCCTTACAATGATTATTTCTATTCCGGCAGCTATTGGTCTTGGTGCTTTAGGTCCACAGATTTTGCAAATGCTTTTCCCTAATTATTCTGATGGTGGTATGCTTATTAGAGTCGGCTCAATAAGCGTTGTTTTCTTGGCTTTAAGTCAGATTTCGACAGGTGTTTTACAGGGTGTAGGCAAGGTTAATGCCCCAGCTTGGAATGCCCTTTGGGGTAGTATTGCTAAAATTCCTGTAAACTATTTCCTTATTGCCATTCCAGAAATAAATATTATTGGTGCTGTAATTAGTACAACTGTTTGCTATATTATTGCCAGTCTTTTGAATTTCAGAGCTTTAATAAAGGCAACAGGTGTAAGACCGGACTTTGTTGGTATGCTTGTAAAACCATCTATTGCCTCAATTATAATGGGTGTGTTTAGTTTGCTTAGCTACCACTTATTCTATAAATTTATGCCTAGTAACCTTGTATGTACGCTTTTAGCTATTGTTGTGGCTATAGTAGTTTTCGTAGTAGCAATGATATGTGTAAAGGGCTTTGCAAGAGAAGATTTACAAATGGTACCAATGGGTGGTAAAATTATTAGATTTTTGGAAAAGATAAATAGAATATAATAAAATTAACCGTTTGCTTGTGTAGCAGACGGTTTTTTAATGAATCGGAAAGATAAATCCGATGGCTTGTTTACAAGCCACAAATTAGCGCAGTTAATTTGTTCTGACAGTGAACCGAAAGATAAATCGGACACACGAAGTGTGGCTTTCAACGAAGTTGAAAGTTCTGACCAGTGAATCGGAAAGATAAATCCGATGGTTTGCGAAGCAAACTATATTTGCATAGCAAAATGTTCTGAACTACAGTAAATATGCAAATAATATTTGTAAGAATGGAGTGAAGATATGAAAAGTCTTGGTATATATTTGAAACCATATATAAAAGAAAGCATACTTGCACCTATTTTCAAATTTTTGGAAGTATTGTTTGACTTACTTGTGCCAGTAGTTGTGGCACAGATTATTGATGTAGGTATTGCTAATAACGACCACACCTATATAGTAGAAAGATTTGGTGTGTTACTTCTTATGGCTGCTGTGGGTCTTACATGCAGTATTACGGCTCAGTTTTTTGCTGCTAAAGCTAGTGTAGGCTTTGCCACAAATGTAAGAAAGGCTATGTTTAACCATATTCAAGCTCTTTCTTTTACTGAATTGATACCTTAGGTTCTGACACATTAATTACAAGACTTACAGACGATGTAAACTTAGTACAAAATGGTCTTAATATGGCTTTGCGACTTATGCTCAGAAGTCCATTTATTGTAATTGGTGCTATGGTTATGGCTTTTACTATTAATGTAAGTGTGCCATTGTATTTGTTGTTACAATTCCTATACTTTTTGTTGTAATATTGTCTATTATGCTTGTAAGTATTCCACTTTTCAAAAAGGTACAGTCCGGACTTGACAGAGTTACAAGACTTACAATGGAAAATCTTACAGGGGTAAGAGTAATAAGAGCTTTTTGCAGAGAGGAACAGTCTGTAGCTGAATTTGAGGACAGCAACAGAGAATTGACAAGATTAAATGAGTTTGTAGGTAGAATTTCTGTTTTAATGAACCCTGTAACCTATGTACTTATTAACATTGGTGCAGTAGTTCTTGTGTATAAAGCTGGTGTTCAGGTAAATTTAGGCAATATGCAACAGGGACAGGTTGTTGCCCTTTATAACTATATGTTACAGATTATTGTTGAGTTAATAAAAATGGCATCAATGATAATTACACTTAACAAATCAATGGCCTGTGCTGACAGAATTGCAAATGTTCTCAATGTAAAGTCAAGTATGGAATATCCACAAAATGAAAGTAAAAAAGTGGATAATTGTGATACTGCCGTTGAGTTTAAAGATGTTACTTTCACTTATAGTGGAGCTGGTGCATCTAGTCTTTCAAACATTAGTTTTAAGGCTAAAAAAGGTCAGACTATTGGTATTATAGGTGGTACTGGTAGTGGTAAGAGTACATTAATAAGCCTTATTCCTAGATTTTATGACGCTGTAAAAGGTAGTGTACTTATAGACGGACAAAGTGTTAAAGATTATACACAAGGAATTGTGTGAAAAAATAGCTGTTGTTCAGCAAAAGGCTGTTTTGTTTAAGGGTAGCATAAGGGAAAACCTTAAATGGGGCAATGAATTGGCTAGTGATAGTGAAATTTATGACGCTATTGAAACAGCACAGGCAAAAGAGGTTGTGGAAAAGAAAGAAGGTAAGTTGGACTTCCAGTTAGAGCAAATGGGCAGAAATTTATCTGGTGGGCAGAAACAACGACTTACTATTGCCAGAGCCTTAGTGAGAAAGCCTGAAATACTTATACTTGATGACAGTTCTAGTGCCTTAGACTTTGCTACAGATGCAAAATTAAGACAGGCTATTCACAAATTGGGAAATAAAACAACAACATTTATTGTATCTCAGAGAATTGCCGGTATCAGACAGGCCGACAACATTCTTGTCCTTAACAATGGCGAATTAGTGGGACAGGGTACTCACAACGAGCTTATGGAAAAATGTCAGGTATACAGAGAAATATACTTCTCTCAATTTCCAGAAGAACGCAAGTTTTATGAAGGTGGGGTGAGAGTATGAAAAGTAAAAAACAGAAAAACAGTATGGAAGTTTTGATTAAAATTCTGAAACTTATTGGAAAGTACAAAATATTCCTTGCTTTAAGTATAATACTTGCCGGAATTTCAGTTGTTTTACAGCTTTATGTGCCTATTCTTTTTGGTAAGGCTATAGATGAAATTGTAGCAGAACACAATGTAAACTTTGGCAGAATGGTTTACTATTTGGAACAGATTATTGTGTTTGCTGTTGTATCGGCTCTTGCCACTTGGGTAATGAACCTTTTTAACAACAGAATGACATTCAGAATTGTTCAGGATATTCGTTCTAAATCCATAAAGCATATTCAGAAATTGCCACTTTCTTACTTGGATAGCCATAGTACAGGTGATATTGTAAGTAGAATTATAGCCGATACCGACATACTTTCAGACGGTCTTTTACTTGGGTTTACACAGCTTTTTTCAGGGGTTATAACAATAATAGCTACATTGGTATTTATGTTTTCTAAGAATTTTTGGATTACAATTATGGTTATTGTTTTGACACCTTGAGCTTTTTTGTGGCTAAGTTTATTTCTTCTCGTTCTTACACTATGTTCCAGAAACAGAGTAAGACAAGAGGTCAGCAGACAGCTTTTATAGAGGAAATGATTGGTAATCAAAAGGTAGTTAAGGCCTTTGGCTACGAAGAAAAGGCATCATCAAGATTTGATGTCATAAACAATAAACTTCAGAAGTATAGCCAGCAAGCTGTATTTTATAGTAGTCTTACAAACCCTTGTACCAGATTTGTAAACAATATTATTTATGCCGGTGTAGCCTTAGTTGGTGCTTTTATTATACCAAAGGGACTTCTTACAGTTGGTGGACTTTCTGTAATGCTTGCCTATGCAAACCAGTATATGAAGCCTTTTAATGACATAAGCTCAGTTATTACAGAAATGCAAAATGCCCTTGCTTGTGCATCAGGTATATTTGAATTTCTTGAACAGAGAGAGGAAAGTCAAGACGCAGAGGGTACTGTGGACAATGTAAAGGGTCAGGTGGATATTCAGAATGTCAGCTTTAGCTATGATAAAAGTAAAAAACTTATTGAAGATTTTAATTTACAGGCTAAAGAGGGTATGAGAGTTGCCATAGTTGGTCCTACAGGTTGTGGAAAAACTACATTTATTAATTTGCTTATGAATTTCTACAATGTGGATAAGGGAGATATTCTTGTAGACGGTCACAACATAAAGGACCTTTCAAGACACGCCCTCCGTAGTTGCTATGGTATGGTATTGCAGGACACTTGGATAAAGCAGGGTACAGTAAGAGAAAACATAGCTTTCGGCAAGCCCAATGCTACAGACGATGAAATTATAAAGGCTGCCAAAGAGGCTCATAGCTGGGAATTTATTGAGAGATTGCCAAAGGGTCTTGATACGGTTTTAAGTGAAGACAGTATCAGTCAAGGTCAGAAACAGCTTTTATGTATTACAAGAGTAATGCTTTGCAGACCTCCAATGCTTATACTTGATGAGGCAACTTCTAGTATTGATACCCGTACAGAAGTACAGATACAGGAGGCTTTTGATAAGTTGATGGAGGGTAGAACAAGTTTTGTTGTAGCCCACAGACTTCTACTATAAGAAATGCCTCACTTATTTTGGTTATGAATGAGGGTAAAATAATAGAGCAGGGAAGTCACGAGGAACTTCTTGCAAAAGGTGGATTTTATAGCAAGTTGTACAATAGCCAATTTCAGGCATCATAATAAAAAAATCGGTTGTCAGAGGACAGCCGATTTTTGTACTTATTCTTCAATATTTCCATATTTTTTGTGCCAGTTGTGCATAAGAGGGAAAAGAATAAGAAGCATTATACAGCAGAGCCATACAGCGTGAATATCCCAAAACTTACAAGACACAAGACCTATTATAGCACCAATAAGGAAAAATGTAATTACAACATAATATGTAAGTGATTTTTTGAGCTGGTTTTTATCCTTAGAAGTTATGAAACCGAAAAGGCTTTCAGTAGCTACTCTAAGATTACCAGTACACATTGTTGTTGCACAGGCATAACCCTTAACTTTTCTAAATGTAGAAATCTGTATAGCACAGGTAAATGGTACAATTATATTTGCTATAGTGTCATACTGATTAGGAATAAGACCTACTACAAATATGAGGACAATTTCTGTAGCCAACACAATTTCTCGCCAATGTATGAGAGTTATGTACTTAATTACGCTTTTGTATAAGACTTATAATAAGTACCCCAGAAGGCAAAGGCAAAAAAGAGATAGAAAGTATCTAAATGCGTGGAAAAAATCCAAATTTGCCAAATTAAGACC